>UETR01000006.1_pt1 | contig 315012 bp, 264 predicted proteins | sample 1817881 | NCBI WGS metagenome assembly UETR01 (sample SAMEA4730918, study PRJEB27012) | Candidatus Amarolinea aalborgensis | place: Denmark | collected 2014-01-09
AGATCGCGCGGCCTGTGCGCCCGTATGCCGCGGAAGGCAGCAGCAACGGTTTTAGCCACACCAGAACCCTCCCTTCGACCGGATACGCGGCCTCAGAACTGATATGACCATCGTCAATCTACCTTTGTCCAATTCTTGCCGTTCAGGTACAATAGGCTTGATTCAACCTGGGAGGCCAGAACAGGAGTAAACGATGGCCTTTACCGTCAACGATTTTGCCGACCTGCGCCAGTTGCTCTATCTGCACCCGGAATGGCGTGTGGAACTGCAGCAGCTGCTCACGCCCGACGACATGCTCAACATGCCGACGCTTTTGCGCGAGCTGGCTCAATCTCACCAGCGCGCCGAACGCCGCCTGGACCGCGTGGAGGCAACCCTTGCCGAACTGGCTCGCCTCCAGAAGCGCAGCGAGGCGCGGCTTGACCGCCTGGAGGCGACGGTTGCTGAGCTGGCCGAAGCGCAGAAGCGCAGCGAGGCGCGGCTTGACCGCCTGGAGGCAACGGTTGCTGAGCTGGCCGAAGCGCAGAAGCGCACTGGGGTGCAAGTCGAAAAACTGACCGCCGCGATGGAGGTTGTCAGCAGCCGCCTGGATCATCTCACGGATCGGGCGGCGCGCCTGGATGGCCGCGACCTGGAACGCCACTATCGTGAACGGGCCGGGGCCTTCTTTGGCCGTTGGCTGCGCCCGGTTTCGCTGGTTTTAACGGATGCCCTGCGCGAAACCCTGGAAGCCCGCTTGCCCGAAGATGACGTTGAAGACATCATGCGCCTCGACTTGCTCATCCAGGGCCACGCTCGCCGCTTGCCAGACACCCCAGAGCGACTGGTTGCCTTCGAGATTTCGGCCGTCGTGGACCGCGGCGATGTGGAACGGGCGCGACGCCGCGCTGCGCTTTTGCAGCGCGCCGGCCTGCATGCCGCGCCAGGGGTGGCCGGCGAACGTTTGACCCTGGGCGCCCTGGAGGCCAGCCAGGAAGCCCCCATGGTTGTTCTGCAAGATGGTCGCAGCACGGGCTGGGACGAAGCTCTGGCCGCAGCCTGACTTATCACCCGATGCAAACCGTTTGCAGTCGGATCCCTTATGTGAAAGATCGAGATTTATCATGGAATTACGCCAGTACGTTAACTTGACCCTTAAATGGGTGTGGTTGGTCGTTGTCTGCGCCCTGGTGGTTGCCCTGGCGGCTTTTGTCATCAGCCGGCGCACCACGCCAGTCTACAAGGCTGTCTCCACCCTTCTGGTCAGCCAGGCCAACTCACCGACCGGCGGCGCTAACTACAGCGACCTGCTCTACAGCCAGCAGGTGGCGCGCACCTATTCGCAGCTGCTCACCGAGTATCCGGTGCGTCAGGAGACCGCCAGCCGCCTGGGTCTGCAAGACCTGGATGGACTCAAACGCCTCGGCGTGCAGATCAATGCGCAGCCCGTGCGTGACACGCAGTTGATTCAGCTGACAGTGGAGAGCTTCGACCCAGTCCTGGCTAAGGATATTGCTAATACCCTGCCATTGGTTTTCATCGAGCAGACGCAAGCTTACCAGAAGGGGCGTTATGCGCAGACCCGCGCCGACTTGCAGACCGAACGGGCCAAAGTGGAGACCGATATCCAGCAGACGCAGGCGCGTATCAACAGCCTGCAGAGTCAACCGACCCTGACGGATGAGCAGCGCCTCGACCTTTCGCGCCAGCAGACCATGCTGCGCCAATTCGAGGCGACCTACGCCGCCTTGCTCAACTCTCTGGAGCAGCTGCGTTTGACCGAAGCGCAGACCGTGGACAACATCGCGGTCACCACGCCGGCGCAGACGCCCATCCTTCCGATTCGTCCGCGCACCGCCACCAACACCCTGCTGGCGGCCGTGGTTGGCGCGCTGCTGGCGCTGGGCCTGGCCTTCCTGGTTGAGTACCTGGACGATACGATCCATGACTCGGAGCAGGTGCGCGAACTGCTGGGCCTGGCCACCCTGGGCGCGATTCTGCGTGTGCGGCCCCGCGACAATCCCGAGTCCGCGCTCGTCACCCTTGACAAGAAGCATTCGCCCATTGCCGAGGGGTACCGCGTTCTGCGCACGAACATCCAGTTCAGCGGCGTGGATGAGCCGGTGCGCACCCTGTTGGTCACCTCGGCCAGCCCGCGTGAGGGCAAAAGCACCACGGCCGCCAATCTCGCCGTCACCCTCGCGCAGGCCGATCAGCGCGTCATTCTGGTGGACACCGACCTGCGCCGGCCGACCGCGCACAAGCTGTTCGATTTGAGCAACAATGTGGGCATTACCAGCGCGCTGATGCAGCACGCGGAGGAGGCGGTGGATACCGTGTTGCAGGAAACGGCGGTCCATGGGCTGCGTGTGCTGACCTCGGGCCCGCTGCCGCCCAACCCGTCGGAGCTGTTGAGCAGCGAGCGCATGCGTCACCTGGTGGAACGACTGCGCAGCCAGTGCGATGTGCTGATCTTCGACTCGCCGCCGGTGATGGCCGCAGCCGACGCCGCCATTCTTTCGACCCTGGTGGATGGCACCCTGCTCGTGATTGACACCGATGGCACGCGGCGCCAGGAGGCTCTGCGCGCCCAGGAGACGTTGGGCAAGGTGGGCGGGCGCCTGTTGGGCGCGGTGCTCAACAAGCTGGGCGAGCGCAGCAGCGGTTACAATTCGTACTACTACTATTATTACAGCCGCGATGGCCGGAGCGAGCGCCGCGCACGCAGCGACCCGCGCTGGCTGCCGCAGGCGCTGACACGACGGGTCGCGTCGTGGTGGGAACGCCCACGACCGGCGGCGAAGCCAAAGAGCTGAGCCACAGGATTCTGAATGAAAACCCTCTGGGCCGCTGTCCGCAAGATGGCGGCCTTTGTTGACCGCTGGCAATGGGCGATTTTACTGCTGGCGTCTCCGTGGCTGTTGTTCCCCAGGCCAGAACGCAGCGCTATTATCTTGGTCGTGCCCGCATTGTGGGTCATCGCCGGCGTGGCGGGCCGCGGCTTACTGCCGCGCACACCGTTGAATGCGAGCCTCATCCTGCTGGCGATCATGGTGCTGGTGAGCCTGTATGCCACGTACGACATCGCCGTCAGTCTGCCCAAGGTCGCCGGGCTGGCGCTGGGCCTGGGTGTATTTTTTGCCGCGGCGCGTTTAGGCCGTGAGCCGGCGTGGTGGCTGCGGATTTTCGCCGGCTTCCTGACGCTGGGCGTACTGATCGCCGCCGTCGGCTTGCTGGGCATGCAGTCGGGCGCCAAGATCGCTCTCCTGGCGCCGATTCTGAATCGCCTGCCCATCGTCCTACGCGGTTTGCCCGGCGCCGAAGAGGGGCTGAACCCCAACCAGGTCGCGGGCGCTCTGTTGTGGATCATCCCGGCGATGACGATGGCGACGGTGCAGAACAAACGCCTCTGGCGGCCGGAGCCGGCGGCCGCCCGCCGCGGCTTTGCGACCGCGGTAGGCAGCCTGAGCGCGTTGTCTCTGCTGTTCGTCGTGGGCGTGTTTGTCTTGACGCAGTCGCGCAGCGGTTACATCGGCCTGGCCGCCGGCCTTGCGCTGATGTTGATCATGGGCGCGCCCAAGCGCTGGCGTCAGTGGCTGGCGCTGGGGATGGTTGTCGGGCTGATCGGTGTGGGCGCGATCGTGTGGCGCGGCGAGGTCAACCCGGCCGCCCAAACCAGCCTGGGCAGCGCCACGCTGCCGCTTGACACTTTGGGGGGCCGCGTCGAAATCTGGTCGCGCGCCATCTATGGCATACAGGATTTCCCGTTTACGGGCATGGGCATGAACACGTTTCGTCACGTGATGCCTTTGCTCTATCCGCTGTTCACTATCGGGCCGGACGTTGATGTCGGCCACGCGCACAACGAGTTTCTACAGGCGGCGCTCGACCTGGGCTTGCCGGGGCTGATTGCCTTTATCGCCCTGTACCTCGGCGCGGCCGCCATGCTGTGGAGCCTCTGGCGCACGGTTGACGCCGCGGCTGCGCCACGGATGGCGGCGCGGCGCTATGCAGCCCTGGGGCTGGGATGCGGCCTGCTGGCGCACCTGGTCTATGGTCTCACGGATGCGGTCGCGTTGGGCGCCAAGCCGGGGCTGGTGTTTTGGCTCCTCTTGGGCCTGATCGCGGCCTTGTTTGCGCAAGCCCAGCCCGCGAGGCTTGATTCAGCATGACGCCTACCCTTGCGAGCATGGTGCGCCGCATCGCCTGGCTGCTGGCGGCAGGCGTAGCCCTCGCCGCGCTGATCCTGCTCCTTTTGCCCACGCCCGCGCCCCCAGTCTACGAACGCCCCCCGGTCACACCCGCGCCGACCGCCGCCGAGGCCACGCCCACCGTGACCCCGCTGCGGCTGGTGACGCCGCTCGCCGCGTCGCCCCAAGCAGCCACCACCGCCGCCGCAACGCCTGACCGCGCCATCCGCCGGCGCGCGGTCAATCAGCAAGCGCCGTACTGCTGTTCCAACTGGTCGGTGTGGGTCAACAGCATCGAGGTCACCGACGATGGCTTGCTGCGCCTGGACGTCAGCCTACACAACGACACGCTGTGGGATGGCGTAACCCTGGTGGCCGACCCACTGCTGTTAGACGAAAACGGGCGTTCCTATCCACTACGTCGCGACCTGACCGTTACCTTTGGGGCTGAGCGTGTGGCGCCGCCGGCCAGCAGCGTGACCGGCGCCTTCTATTTTGTCGCGCCGCCCGCCGACGTCAAAATGGTGGATTTCATGTACGCCGGCGGCTATCAGTGGGTGCGACGGATTGAGGTGCCGTAGAGGAGAGCCGCCCGCCGCCGGCGGCCAACGATTGAGCCGCCCGCCGCCGGCGGCCAACGATTGAGCCGCCCGCCGCCGGCGGCCAACGATTGAGCCGCCCGCCGCCGGCGGCCAACGATTGAGCGATTGAAATCGCGCCTGAAGGGCGTTCCGCCGGGCGTCCACCGGCGTGGACGCGATGGGTCGGCGACGGCCGACCTGGCGGCGGAACGCCCCTTCGCCCCGAATTCATTCGGCGGCTATCAGTGGGTGCGACGGATTGAGGCGCCGTAGAGGAGAGTATGAATTTTCCTGACGCGTTGCTCGAGTTTTTGCGCCAGGCCTTAGCGCAGACGCCGCGGCTGCCGCCCGCGGGGATCACCCAGGCGGAGTGGGCTGCGTTCATCGAGGCGGCCCGCTGGCACCGCCTGGGGCCGCTGCTGCATGTGCGCCTGGCGCCGGTGGCCGCGGCGCTGCCCGCGATGCTGACCGACGCGCTGCAGGCGGAGTACCGCCAGCACGCGCTGTGGGGCGTCGCCCTGGCCGCGGCCGCCGGGCAGGTGTTGGAGACGCTGACCGCGGCCGGGATCGAGCCGGTGGTGCTCAAGGGCATGGCCCTGGGCGAGCTGCTCTATCACAACCTGGCGCTGCGGCCCACGACCGACCTCGACCTGCTGGTGCTGCACGCGGACGTGAGCAAGGTGAAGACGGCGCTGCTGGCCTTGGGCTTCGAGGGCCAGGGGATGGCCGCGGAGGAGCGGCCGCACCTGGCCGGCGAAGTGGCGTTGCGCGCCTCTCTGCTGGCCGGCGAGCTGCGTTTTGGCGTGGATGTGCATTGGCGGCTGGCGCAGCACCCGGCCGTCATGACCCACCTGGCGGCCGAAGATTGGCTGCCGCGCAGCGTCCCCGCGGTCATTGCCGGCGTGGCGGTGCGCGTGCTCTGTCCCGAAGACGCCCTGCTCCATGCCGCCATCCATCTCTTCTGGCACCACCTGGGCACCTGGCACCTGGGCTGGCTGAGCGATGTGGACCTGCTCCTGCGCACGCACGCCGCAGCCTGGGATTGGAGCGCCTTGATCGCGCGCGCTCAGGCCCTGGCCGCGCTCCTGCCGCTGCAGGCCAGCGTGCGCCTGGCGCGCACCTGGTTCAACACCCCGCTGCCGGCCGGCGCGCTGGCTGCGCTGACCGCGGCGACCCCCGCGCTGGAGGAAATGGCCGCATTTGGCGACCTGGACCGCCAGCGCCGCAACAGCCTGGGGTCGGTGCGGGGGCGGTTGCAAGCGCTGCCCGGCCATCCCTCGCGCCTGGCCTACTGGCGCGGCCTCTTGTTCCCGCCGGCCACCTACATGATCCCGCGCTACCACATCCCCTGGCGCGGCCTGCTGCCGTTCTACTACCTGGGCCGCATCGTCAAAGCGGTGGTCTGGACATCCTGGCAGCACGACGACAACTTTCGGCCCGAACAACCCCTGCCATAGGCCAGGGATGGCCGCCATTCGTGAGCCGCCCCAGGCGCGGCTGCGACACAGTCAGCGCCAGTTGCCTATTTTGACCATACCAGGTTATAATAGACCTGTCAACCTGGTTTGACGCGCAGCCAATTGGCCTCTCGAGCACCGCCGCCGCTGGTTGAGTTCGCTCGACGCGCAAATCTCGCCTTCTCCACGTATGACCGCATTTCTGATGCGGCCATGACGAAGCCAGCCTCACTTTCCTCGCCCGCTCGACCCGGTTCAGCGCCGATTCGCTCATTGTTGATCTGGTCACAACGATCTCCAGGCGTCAAGCCGGCTCCATTGCCAGGGTCATTGACCACACCGTGTGGCGTCAACTCATTCATCTCGTGTTCGTCAGAATGGAGGATCGTCTATGTCAACCTATCGTCCATCCCGCCCTCGGCGGCGCCTGTTATCCATCCTTCTTTTCGCGACCCTGCTGGTCAGCCTGGCGATGCCCGCGCTGGCGGCTCGACTGAGCTCGCCGAAGTCGCAGGAGGGCGCACCGCCAGCCGCGCTTGCCACTGAAGATGTCGCAGCTTCGACGCTGCCAACCGTGAAGGCTGTTGAATCAGCTAAGGGAGCCGCCCCAGAAGGTGATCCGAAAGCCCCCAACGACGTCGGCAGCATCACCAACTACGCCTTCTCGGCGAGCAGCGGTACGTTTACGCCGCTCTCTGGGGCAACCGTCGTCAGCGGCTTCAACGCCGATGAGGTCTATGTCAACGGTCTCCCGATCGGGTTCACCTTCTACTACATGGGGGTCCCATACACGACGGTAGCGGCAAGCTCGAACGGCTTCCTTTCCTTTGCGACCCTTAGCTCGTCATCCCTCACTAACGCACTTTCAGCCGGTCCGCCGCGCCTTGTGCTTGCGCCCTTGTGGGACGACCTCGACGGCGCAAGTGCGGGCCAGGGATCGTACCTGACCACAGGCAGCCCCGGCAGCCGCGTGTTCACCTTCCAGTGGCTCAACTGGGAGTGGAACTACCTTGCTAACGCCGCGGTCATCTCCTTCCAAGCCAAACTGTACGAAGCTGACGGCCACATCGAGTTTGTCTATCGCCAGGATGCAGCGGCTGTTAGCAGTGGATCTGCCTCCATCGGCATCGCCGCGACGGCAACTGGCAGCGGCAGTTTCCTCTCGCTGAACGGGACGGGCGCAAGCCCAACCGTGAGCTCCACCAGCGAGACCACGTCATTGAGCACCAAACCGGCGACGGGACAGGTCTACGCCTTCACACCGCCCGCGGCGCCGGCAGCGCCCAGCGGCTTGAACTTCACAGTTGTCACACAGACGGGCATGACCCTCAACTGGAATGACAACTCCTCGACCGAGTCGGGGTTCCTGATTCTGCGGTCATCCGATGGCGTCAACTACACCACCATCGCCACGACCGCCGCCAACGCCAATTCCTACCCGACCACTGGCCTCTTGCCTGGGTTTACTTACTACTGGCAGGTGTTCGCATTTTCGGAGGGATTTGCACCAGTGGGGCCAGCCTCTGGCACTCAAGCTACCAATCCAGCCGGCGAGATCACCTGCAACGGCGCAGGCGGCAACTGGAGCGCCACAGCCACCTGGTTTGGAGGCGTCCTGCCCACAGCCACAGACAACGTGACCATCGCTGACGGCTGCACCGTCACCATCGACACAACCGCCACAATCAACAAGCTGACCGTCGGCCAGGGCACATCGGGCGTTCTACAATTCGAGCCGACCACGGCCCGCACACTAACGGTGAACTCGAGTGTGACCATCGCGGCTGGCGGCACTTTGCAGTCAGCCGCCAGCGGCACAGCCACCACCCATCTGCTCTCGGTTGGCACGGACTTGACCAACAACAGCACGCTGGACTTCAGCACCAACGCCAACACGGCCGGCGCGGAGCTGCGCTTCGTCAACGCGACGAACAACACACTGAGCGGCGCGGGCGCGACTACCGACCTGCGGACGTTGTCCATCAGCAAGGGCAGCGGCACAGTCACGACCAGCAGCCCGGTGCTAGAGATCACCATTTCGTTCACGGTGCGCGGCGCAGCCAGCGATACCAACGGCTTCCTGAGCGTCTCGCCCTACAACGGCATCCTGAAGATCTCTGGGACGTTTACCTACTCCAGCGTTGTCTTCACGACGGCAGGCTACTCCATCCCTAGCACCGCCGGTTTCTGGCTCAACAACGCCAATTTCGCTGTTTCCGGTACCAACGGTTCACCGACCATGAACGGCCTGCTGCGCCTCACCCAAGGCGCCTATAACGTCGGCACCGCCTCGGGCAATGCAATGGGCGCGGGCGCGGGCGCAATCTTCCTGATCGAAGGCGGAACGCTCAACCTGGCGGGGCGCCTGAACACGGCTAACGCTGTTAGCTATACCCAGAGCGGCGGCACGGTTAACGTGTGCACGGTAGCCAATACAACGGCCAGCACCGCTTCATTTGGCCTCACCTCGACTAGCTCGGTCATAACCATGAGCGGCGGCGTGATCAACCTGGTTCAGATCAACTCGAATGCTACCGCTACCAGCCGGCTCGACTACCAGGTGGCGGGCGCCGCCAATATCACCGGCGGCACGCTCAACGTGGGAACCAGCGCTACTACGGGCAACACCGGCAACTTCGACTTCCGTTATGAGCGGCCAGGTCCCTGCGCTGGTGATTGACAACACCACCAACGCCAAGAACGCCCTGGCGGTCGCCCAGACCAATATCTGGCGCAACCTCACGGTAAACACAGGCACGAAGTTGGATGCCAACGGCTTTTTCGTATTGATGCTGGGCCCGGCTGTAACAAACAACGGCTCGATCGTCGGCACGGTCACCAACAGCCGCTTCGATTTCCAGGGCGCTTCCGCCCAGACCTATAGCGGCTCCGGCACGTTTGGCACAGCGGCTGCACCTTTCCTGTCTGTAGGCATCTTCAATGGCAGCGGCGTCACACTGAGCGCCCCAATCGTCACCAACCGCGTCAACCTATTCTGGGGGACCTTCATCAACAGCAACCAATTCACCCTCGGCAATGGCGGCGCGTCCAGCACCACCGTGCAGATCGGCCAGGCTAGCGCCACCACGCCGGGCGGCAACTTCGACGTCAGCCCAACGTACAGCACGGGCAGCGGCGGGCATAGCATCTTGTATTTGCAGGAAACGGTCGTACGCACCACCGGCTTTGAAATCCCTGGCACGCGTTCCGTGGCTTCCGTGACCATCAACAACACCAACGGCGTCACCCTGGCTGGCGGCAACTTGACCATAACTGGCGCTTCCGGTTTCACGCTGACCGCCGGCTTGTTCAACACCTCGGCCGCCAACACGCCCACGCTGGCCACGACGGTGACGACGATTCCGACCGGCTCGGCCACCAGTTACGTCAACGGTCCGTTAGCGATCCAGGTCAACAGCGCCAGCAACGTCAACCGCACTTTTGGCGTCGGCAACAGCACGGGCTGGCGTCCGATAGTGATCAGCAACTTCCACTCCAACGGCGTGCTGCAGACGTACACGGCAGAGGTCATCACCGGCCCCACGGGCGGCACGCCGGTCTCGCCCCTGGCTGCGCTCACCCTGGCGCGCTACGTCCGCATTCAGAACACGGCCAATATCTTCAGCACGACCACGGCCACCGTGCAGCTTTCTTACGGAACCGATGACAACGTTGGCAACCTGCCAACGGCTCGCGTGGCGGAGGCCAACACAGCCAGCGGCTCGTACACCTCGCGCGGCGGCTCGACCCAGGCCTCGCCTACCACGGGCATCGCCTCGACGACGGCAATTGTTCAAGGCGACGACTACTTCGTCCTGGCCAACGAGCAGTCGCTGCCCATCACCTGGGACGGCGGCGCCAGCACCTCCAACTGGGGCGACGCCAACAACTGGAACCCAGACGGCGTCCCGACCGGAACGAGCAATGTCACCCTGGCCAGCGCCAGCGCCACGACCATCAACGTCAACGGCGCGTACGCGGTCAACAACCTGACGTTGGCTAACAGCATCACGCTCAACCTGGGCAGCAACACGCTGACCGTCAACGGCGCTTTCAGCCAGAGCGGCGGCACGATTGATCTGGGCAGCGGCACGCTGGAGGTCAGGGGTGACTTCGCCAAGACCGGCGGCACCTTCACGCCAAACACCGGCACGGTTCTCTTGTCGGGCGCGGCTGCACGGGCCGTCAACTGCACGGGCGTCACCTTCTACAACCTGAATCTGCAGAACGGCGGCGCGGGCAATGCCAAGACCTTCACGGCAGGCGTGACCTGCACCATCAACAACGACTTCGCGGTGGGCAGCACGGCCCAACTGGCGTTGAGCGCAGCGACCGCCACGACCTTCAACGTCGCCGGTAACCTGAATTACGGCGGTGTGGCCGGCGGCGCCAATGTCGGCAGCCTGACCCTCAATCTGACCGGCGTTGGCAAGACGATCGGCGGGGCGGCCCTGGAGGCCCCAGCACTGGCGCCTGCGCCTGACTACAGCCGCACGCCTGTGCAAGAGGTCAGTTTCCTGACGGATGCCAGCCGTTTTGTCAGCAAAGACGCGGTGCAACTGGAGAACACCTACGCCCAGCGCCAGGCCGACGTCGAACGCCTGCTTGCGGCTAAGAGTCCGGACAGCCTGCTGATCATCAACCTGGACGACTGCGCGATCGTGCAGAATCCAGCCTGGGTGGCGTCCCTGGCGCCGACCGCTGCGCCCAGCTTCGAGATGAACGTGACGGTGGCCAGCGGCGCGGGCTACACGCTGCAGGACAATGTGACGATGGGCGCGGCCCGTACACTGAACGTGATCGGGCGGCTTGACGCCGGCGCCTTCACGATTGGCGGCGCAGGCCTGCTGAATCTGAGCGCCACGACGTCAATCCTGGGGACAGCCAAGGCTGCGGGCGGCGTCGGCGCAACGGTGCTGACGACAGGCGCCAACACGTACGTAGACGGCTCCATCGTCGAATACAATGCGGCCGGCGATCAGACGATCGACGCGACGACCCACCCGCCCGCGTCCATGATACAAACTGGCGGCAGCGGGACGAAGACGCTGAACGGTAACAAGACCATCAGCGGAAGTTCTGGGGTTGACCCAACGAAGGGTATGATCTACGTCAAAGCAGGGACGACCTTTGCCGACGGCGGATATACGATCTCCGGCACCAGCTCCGGTTACGATAATGTCGTCGTCTACGGCGCCTATCTCTCCACTGGATCGGGAGCCATTTCGTTCGAGTCGGGTCCCTTCTCATCTAAGATACTCGCCGTGAATGCCACGATCTTTGGCGACCTAAAGATGAACTTCTCGTCTTCGACGTACAACATATACTTGCAGGCCGACACGTCGCCTGCAACGTCGAACGTCACGTTCCGTAACCTCACTTTCGGTGGCACGGCCGGCACTGGCACGGCTGGTGGTACCTTGACGGTCAACTACCTTGGTACGACACCCGTAGTCGTCAATGGCAACGTGAGCCTGGCGCCGCCCACACTGTCCAATACCGGCGGCGGCTTCGGCGGCACGACAGCCACGAATGGCACGGTGACGGTCAAGGGCAACATTACGTCTGCGAGCACCGCCACGACGCAGCCGATCTTCAACAACACCGGCGCCAATACGTTGGTGATGGGTGGAACGGCGGCCCAGACCATTGACGTGGTCACCAATGTCACCATCCTGACGGGCGCAACATTGCGGATTGCCAATGGCGCGGACGTCGCACTGGCGCCGACGAGCGGAAGCGGCCGCGCGTACAAGTTGGGTGGGACCCTGACGGTGGATGCTGGCGGCGCCTTTGGATTGGGACAGAATACCCTGACCGTGGAGACGGCTGTCACCAACAACGGCACGATCAAGCAGGTTAGGGACGTTACCAGCGCTTCACAGTTCGACTTTGTCTGGCTGAAGAACGCGGCTGGCAGCACGACTTATTACTACGGCGTTTCCGTCACGCCTGCCAGCGCCATGGGCTTGACGACGGTCTCTATCCGCGGCAACCAGAAGTGTCCCCAGATCACCAGCTCGACGATCAAGCGCTGCTACGAGGTCACACCGACCTCGGTGCAGACGGCCAGCATCAAGTTCTACTTCAGTGAGCCTGAGATGACGCCCACCGGCCAGCCGCTGGCGAACCAGAACGTATGGAACTATCACACCAGCGCCTGGAACGCTGTGACCCGTGGGACGGACAGCGGTACGTGCAACACCGCCGCTATCAACTGCTTCGTGGAAGGCACGGGCATCGCCAACTACAGCCCCTTTGCCGCCAGCCCCAGCGTGCCCCTGGCCGCGGTCCTGGCTGACTTCAGCGCGGCGCCGAACGGCAACGCCATCCGCGTGACGTGGGAGACGGTCAGCGAGGTGGGCAACATTGGCTTCAATCTGTGGCGCGGCGACGCGCCGGGTGCGCCGGACACGCAGCTCAACGCCAGCCTGATTCCGTCGCAGGCCCCGGGCAGCAGCCAGGGCTTCGTCTACACCTTCGACGACGCCAATGTCGTCAGCGGCATGACCTACTACTACTGGGTGGAGACCGTGGACACGCAGGGCGGGGTCAGCCGCTTCGGCCCGGTCAGCGCAACCTTCAACGCGCCGACGGCCGTCTCGCTGAGTGACTTCGCCCCCCTGGCCGCGCTCCCGCTCGCCTGGCCACTGGCCGTAGTAGGGCTGGCCGCGCTGGCCGGGATGGCGTTACTTCGACGGCGAACATTCTGATGTTATCCGGCAGAAGCGAGATGAATCCGCCTCTGCCGGATAACTTGCAACAAGTCGCTGTGGCCGGCTTTGTGCGTGGCACCCTACACGAAGCCTCAAATAACGCAGTGACCGGATCAAGGGCCAACCGAGCCAGACTGTTTTTCTATCTGTTCGACGGTTGCTGCAGTCGTTAACCTATGGGTGTCTGGTCTCAGACGATAAGGAGCTGCTTATGAAGAATCACAAGGCGTTGAAAGTGTTCTTGGTACTGGTGCTGGTAGTTGCACTTACTCCGCTGGCATCCCTGGTGTCTGCGGATAACACCTATCAGTCACTACCATTCACACAGGCATGGACCAACACGGGGTTGATCACAGTCAACGACAATTGGTCAGGTGTGCCCGGCATTATGGGCTATCGCGGTGACGACCTCACCACGGCAACTGGCACCGATCCACAAACGATCTTGGCCGACGGGACTTCAACACCTGTAAATGTCATCGCCAATCAGATCAATCCTAACACCGTAACTACTGGTGGCGTGGCAGAATTCGACGTCATCGCCGATCCGGTGGTTGCCTTTCAGGGCTCCGGCACAGCCGATGCTCCATTTCTTCTGGTCCACGTCAACACGACTGGGAAACAGAGCATCACTGTGAGTTACAATCTGCGAGATATAGATGGCTCAACAGACAATGCTATCCAACAGGTTGCCCTCCAGTACCGGGTTGGGACAAGTGGCAATTTCACCAATCTACCCGCCGGCTACGTTGCCGATGCAACGACGGGGCCAAGCCTGGCGACGTTGGTTACGCCGGTGAATGTGCTTTTGCCCAGCGCCGCGGACAATCAGGCACAGGTGCAGATACGCATCATTACGACCAATGCTATTGGAAGCGATGAATGGGTTGGTGTTGACGATATCTTGGTTACGGGTGACCCCCTGGCCGCGACCCTGGCCGACTTCAACGCCGCCGCGTTCAGCGACCACATCTTGGTCACCTGGGAGACGGTGTCTGAACTGGGCAACCTGGGCTTCAACCTGTGGCGCGGGGCGTCACCCAGTGCGCCCGACGTGCAGTTGAACGCCAGCCTGATCCCCTCGCAGGCGCCGGGCAGCAGTCAGGGCTTCAGCTACGAGTGGCCCGACAGCGCCAACCTGGTCAACAACACCACTTACTACTACTGGCTGGAGGATGTGGATATCGCCGGCGTCGTCACGCGCCACGGCCCGGTCAGCGCGACCTTCAACGCGCCGACGGCCGTCAGCCTGAGCGGCTTCGCGCCCGTGGCTGCGCTTCCGGCCGCATGGCCGTTGGCCGCCGCGGGGCTGGCCGCACTCGCAGGCGCCGTCGCCTGGCGCCGTCGTCGCTAACGCGATCAGCGGGCAGCCAACGGCGCCCGACCGTGAACGGATCGGGCTACGAGATGGAAGGCCCTGTCGGGCCTGGCAGCCCCGGCGGGGCTTACATCTCGTAGCCGGATGGCCTTTGGCCTCCGGCGCGCCCGACGCGCCCCCAGTTTGAAATGCACCCCACCCCGCGCGTATGCTTGCGCGCAGGTCAGACCTATGTTACAATCTGATGCAAGCAGCATGTTTCCCATTTGCCTCCGGCTTGCCCGGGCGAGGACAGCGTAACGATGATGGAAACCCTACCCTCCGGGCGGCCCGCGGCGCATCCCGATGTGGCCGCCCGCACCGTGGCCGGCGAAGCGGTGGTGCTCTCGCCCGCTCAACACATGGTGCGCATGCTCAACGAGGTGGGCACCCGTATCTGGGAACTGGCCGATGGCACCCGCACGCCGGACGACATTGCCGCGGTGTTGACCGCAGAGTATGAGGTGGACCTGCCTGACGCGCAGACCCATACGGCGCGTTTTTTGGGCGAATTACACGCCCGCGACCTGTTGACCTGGGTGTGACGCGTGGTTAGCCTGACGCTCGGCCTGGCGGGGCAGGGCGTGCGCCTGGAGTTGGCCCCAACCCTGGCGCCCATGCTGCTGCAGCATGACCCGCTGGCGTGCTTTGTCGTAGACGCCCCGATCGCCTACACCGTGCGCCTCAGCCTGGCTGGCGACGCGCCGCCGCCTCCGGCGCCGGTCATCGAGCATGTGGCCTACAGCGCGGCGGCGGTGGAATTCGAGCTGGCGCAGGCGACCGGCCAGCTCGACCGCCGTCAACGCTTGCTGGTGGCTGAAGTTCGCTGCGCTGAGCAGGCGGCGTTGGCGCTGCGCCGCGTGCTGATGTACGTGGGGCAGCTGATCGCGTTGGATGTCGGCGGCATCTTGCTCCGGGCCGCTGGCATTGTCCTGGATGGACGTGGCTATGCCTGTTTTGGCCCTTCGGGCGCCGGCAAAACCACGTTGATGCACCTGGCGCTTGATGCGCAATTACCCGTGCTGGGCGACGAAGCCGTCTTACTCATTCCCCAGGGAGGTGACTGGTTCGTTCACTCATTTCCGTATTGGGAACCGGGCGTGCGCCAACGCCGTACGCAGGCCAGGCCGCTGGCCGCGCCGCTGGCAGGCCTTGTACACCTGGTGCAGGCGCCTAGTCATGCCTTGCACCCCCTATCGCCAGGGCAGTTGTTCCTGCGCCTGTTGGACACCGAGAATGTCCCCCTGGCCGCCGCGACGGAGAGTCAACGGTGGTTGGATGTGAGCACAGCCTTGACGCAGGTTGTGCCGGGATACGACTTATGGTTTCGGCCTGACCCGGCCGTGTGGCAGACGCTGCACGAACTCGCCGGTTCGTCATTGGCTGTGTCATGTTCAAGTGACGTTTAGCTTTGGGAGAAGCATTATGATTCATACACCAGCTTTGTCATCGTCTACAACCGTGCCGCCCGCGCCGGCCCCCGCCCCGCGGCGCCCCTTCCAAGCCCCGCAGATCGTGATCGAGCGCGAGCTCAAAGCGTTGGCGCAGGGCATCGGACCGTTCAGCGGCACCCCCTGATTCCGCCCGCGCCGCATTGAGCGAACTAACGTAACTGCTCAGGCATCTGGCGCCGACGGCAGCCGCCGAATGAATTCGGGGCGCAAGGGCGTTCCGCCACGAGGTCGGCCTGCGCCGACCGGCGGTACGCGCCTCAGGCGCGAATTCATTCGCCGCCGACGGCAGCCGCCGAATGAATTCGGGCCGCAAGGGCGTTCCGCCACAAGGCCGGCCGGCGCCGGCCGCGCGTCCATGAAGGTGGACGCCCGGCGGTACGCCCATCAGGCGCGATTTCAATCGCTGTGGCTGTGGCGGCACCCCCTGATTCCGCCCGCGCCGCATTTTACTAACCAACAAACCAATGCCGTCGGTTTTGGCTGCCACGCGCAACCCAGAACCGGCGGCATTGGTTTAGTCAACGGGCATTGACCGTGGGGAGGAAGACAACGATGAGCCGACATTGGCGATGGGGACTGGCTTGCTTGATCTTTCTCGTCGCGTGTGTGGCGTTCAGCGCGGCCAGCGCGGACATCGAATCACCCGTGGTGAGCTTACGTCACGCTGATGCGGCCGGGGTCTTCCTGCGCGTACAGTCGCCGATGGTCACACCCGTGCTTGTCGCTGGCGCGGCTCCCTACGTCCGCCTCACGGTTCCCCAGGCGCCGTCCATCGCGCGGCCAGGCGCGCCCGCGCTGCCGTACGTGATCACTTCGATTGCGATTCCCGCACAAGGCGAAGCCGTCGCCGCGGTGACAGCCGCCGATTGTGCGCTCGTTTCCGGCCAGTGGCGCCTGGAACCCGCGCCCACGTGGTCGCTCGCCTCCACGGGGCCTGACGCCATGCAGCAGTGGCTGGAAGATGGCGCGCCCTGGCAGCAGACCTATGCGGAAGACCCCGCGATCTATGGCTCGGCGGCCCTTTACCCACCCGCGCTCGTGGAGCTGAGCAGCCCGCAGACGATGCGAGGCCGCCGCATGGTGCAGGTGCGCATCTACCCCTGGCAGACCACGCCGGCGTCCGGGCAGCTGCGTTTTTGCCGCACGATCGAAGTGCACGTGTCGTTCTCCCAGCCCGCGGCAACGGAGACCGGCGCTGCGCCGACCGAATCGGATTTCGACGCGCTGCTGGCCGACCAGGTTCTCAATTGGCCGGTCGCACGGGCCTGGGCCACCGCGGCGCCGCCTGAATCGGCCGCGCCGCCCCCCGCGCTGCCCTGGCAGACCGGCGTGCGCATCACGGTCGCCGCGGCCGGCCTGCACCACGTTACCTACGCCGATCTGGCCGGCCTGAATGCGCCGGTGGGCGATCTCGATCCGGCCACGTTGCGCGTCTTCTACCGTGATCAAGAGCTCTCCATCGAGGTCGTCGGCGCCGACGACGGCGCGTTCAACCCAGGCGATGAAATTCGCTTCTATGCCGCGCCGCAGCGCAGCCGCTACGGGACGACTTCGGTCTACTGGCTCTACTGGGGAGGCGCGCCTGGCCTGCGCATGGCCGTCCAAGATGCGACGCCGACGGGGTCCACGCCAGAGACCACCACCTACACGCGCACCCTGCGCCTTGAACAGCAGACCGTCTACCTGGGAACGGCCTATGTGGACGCGTCCGAGGACCACTGGTTCTATGACGATGTGTTCGTCTATCCCGGCCACGCCATCGACATCGGCTCCTTTCCCTTCAGCGCGCCGGAATCAGCCAACGAGCCGGGCGTGACGGTCACGGCGCGGGTGCTGGGCGGGCAAACCGAGGGCGCGCCCGACCGTTGGTGGATGCGGCTGTGGTTGAATGGGCAGGCGTTCACCAGCGACGGCTATGGGTGGAATGGCTACGGGCCGCAAACGGTCTATACGGCCAGTGTGACGCTTCCGGCCGCCGTGGTTTCCACAACCAACACCATCACGCTGGAAACCTCCCTGACCCGCGTCACGGGCAGCACGGCCTATTGGATCAACCCGGATTGGTTCGACGTGCGCTACCGGGCCAGGCTGCGCGCCACGGCTGGGCGCCTGGATATCGAACAGGCCTTGCCGGGCAGACAAACCTTCGTGGCTGGCGGCTTTGCCAGCGCGACCGTGTTGGCCTATGATGTCAGCAGCCCCTTGCACCCGCGGCAGCTCAGCGGCTTGACCAGCGTTCAGCAAGGCGGCGAGTTCACGCAGCGCTTCGAAGCCGCCGGCGCGCACTTCCTGCTGAGCGAGACCGCCGCGCTCCTGGCGCCGCAGAGCCTCGCCCTGGTGACAACCCCTGATCTGCGCAGCGCCAGTCTCGGCGCCGATTATGTGATGATCGGCCCATCTGACTTCCTGGCCGCCGCGCAGCCGCTCCTGAACCAGCGCGCCGCGGAAGGGCTGCGCGTGCAGACGGTGGATATTCAGGATATCTTCGACCAGTTTGCCGGTGGGCATCGTGAACCGCAGGCCATCCGCGATTTCCTGACCTATGCCTATTTCCACTGGCAGCGCCCCGCGCCCACCTATGTCGTGCTGCTGGGCGACGGTCACTACGACTTCCGCAACGATACCGGCCGCGATCTTCCCAACCCCATCCCGCCCTACCTGGAGCCGATTGATCCCTATATCATCGAGACGGTGACCGACAATGCGTTGGTCAGCGTTGACGGGCCAGCCGACATCCTGCCCGACATAGCGATTGGCCGCCTGCCTGCCAACAGCGTGCAGGACGTACAGGGCATGGCGGCGAAAATCCTGGCTTATCAGGCGGCGCCGGGCGGCAGCTGGCAGCGTGAAATCGCGTACGTGGCCGACAATCAGCCCGACCCCGGCGGCGGCGGCAACTTCCACGACATTTCCAACGAGATTCGTTTCAACTGGCTGACGGCCGAGATGGCGGCGCAGCCCATCTACACCCTGGCGCCGGGCTATCCGAACTACACGGCCGTGCGCGCGGCCAATCTAGCCGCGCTGGGCGACGGTCAATTGATGATGCACTGGTTCGGTCACGGTTCCAAGTGGCGCTGGGGATACAGCGGCTCGGTGCGCCCACTAGGGGTTCTCGATCAAAACGTCTTGCCGAACCGCGCCGATCTGCCTCTGATCCTGGAATGGGGGTGCTGGACAGGCTACTTCATCCTGATCGAGCCTCCCACGAGCGCCTGGCCCAACTATTCGTTTGGCGAGATGCTGATGAAGACCCCCGGCAAAGGCGGCATTGCCGACATCTCAGCCACCGGCGCGCACACCGCGTTTCCGCTGCAGATCATGTCCCATGGGATTCACCAGGCGCTCTTCACGCAGCGCACGACGCGCGTCGGCGCCGCGTTCACGGCGATGAAACTCTTCTATTTCGCTCACGCCGCCTATTCGCTCGATGTCATTGACACCACGGTTCTCTTCGGCGATCCGGCGATGCGTCTGCGCCTGCCGCAGGGCGACCTCTCCACCTCCGGCGTCCAGGTCAGCGCGCCCCAGATCGCGCCAGGCGCCAGCCTGACGCTGACGGTGACGCTGACCAACAGCAGCCCGTTCACCCTGACCAACCCGCGCCTGGTTGCGGCTTACCCGCCAGACCTGACCACCGTGATCAATTCCAACGGCGGCGCCGTGGGCGGAGGCCAGATCGCCTGGACTTTGGCGCACCTGGCCCCAGGCGCCAGCCGCAGCATCACCGTTGAGCTGGCGGGGACCACAGCCGTCAGCCCCGGCGCCTATCCGCTCGTCTTCCTGTCGCCGTCGGCAGCACGATGGGCCTACGGTGACATTGACAGCCGCCAGCAGTCTGTTGGCGACGGTTGACCTCACGCCCTCGAACTTTGCCGCCAACCGGCTGTGGGCCGCGCCTGGCAGGCGCTCACCTACAGTGACCATCGCCAATCTCGGCAACATGCCCTCGCCGCTTGCCTGGCTGACGGCCACCCTGCCCGTGGAGTTTGAGCGCGCCGCTCTGGTGACCGCCACTGCGCCCGCGGTGTCGTACGACATTCTCACGCGCCAGGTGCGTTGGCAGGAGCGGTCGCGCCGGCGCTGGTGCGCGTCGCCTTCAGCAGCGCCATCTCCGCGGCCCTCACGGCCTGCGGGTTCGTCAGCGTGCCTGCGAACCTGACCGATTTCTGGGGCCATACCCTGGCCTTGACGGCCAGGGTCAACCTGGCTGCGCCCGATGTCAACTGCGACGGCCGCGTCAACATCCTGGATGTGCAGGCAGTGGCCCGGCGCTTTGCCGCGCAGGCAGGCAATCCCTTGTACGATCCCCAGTTTGACCTGGACGGCGATGATCGGATTGGCGCCCTGGATGTGATGCTGGTCGCCAGCCGCTGGCAGCCAGGCGGCGGCGGAAACCCGTAGGCGGGTTGGCGTCCATGAAGCGCGTCCCCTTGCCCACGATCGCAGTGTTGCTGGCGCTGGAGGCTGTCGTGGCCTGGCAGGCGGCGGCCGGCTGGCGTTTTTTTCCGTCGCTCGTCGCCGATCAAGGCTGGTATTTGCAGGTGGCCCGGCGGTTGAGTCAGGGCGAGGTTCTGTATCGCGACGTGCTGTGGAGTTACGGCCCCCTGCCGGCGCACGCCCTGGCCTGGCTGTTTCGCGCCTGGGGCGCCGATGTCGGCCTGGCAACACTCCTCAACGCCGCGCTGGCCGCGCTGGCTGTCATGCTCAGTTACGGCGTGGCGCGGGCCATTCTTTCCGCCCGGGCCGCGCTTTTTGTGACCAGCTTCGCCGTGTTGGCTGGACCGTTCGTGGGCGGCGATCTGGCGCGGGCTTATTTGTATGCCTACACGCAGGCCCTGGCCTGGGGCGCGGTCGCCAGCCTGGCTGCGCTCCTGTGCCTGCTGCGCTGGCTGCCTACGCGGCGCGCGCGCTGGCTGTGGCTGGGCGGAGCGGCGGCCGGCCTGGCTTTTCTCGCCAAGCCGGAGTTTGGCGTCACGGCGGCGGCGGCCAGCGTGGTCATTTGCACGCATGGCCGGGCTTCTCGCCAGGCGTGGTTGTCATTTCTGGCCGCGCTGGGAGTCACGCTCGGCCTGGGGTTTGGCGCCCAGGTATACCTGGCGGGGTGGTCAGCCGTTTGGCGCGGCTACACCGGCTACGATCAGACCACGGCGCGCGGCCTGTGGGGCTTGCAGCCAGGCGTCCTCGCGCCGCTGCGCTGGACGTTGGGCGTTTACAGTATGGGCGCCGCGTTGACGGCCCTCTGGTGGGCGAGCCACGCGACCCGTGGGCGTGGTCTGTGGCGGCTGGCCGTGCTGAGCTTCGGGTCGCTCAGCGCAGCTTCGATGCTGCCTGACCTGGCGCGTGGCGGCGGACAAGCCGCGCTGGCCGCGCTGCGCGGCGGCGACTGGTCTGCGCTGAGCCTGCAGCCCTTCGCTGCGTTATCCTGGGGGGCCGCCGTCGTGTGGGGTTTGTCCGCGCCGCTGCTGCTCCTGGCCGCCTGGTCGGCTCAGCGGCGCGGCGCTTCCACGGCCTGGTGGGGCGTTTGGGCTTTTGCGTTGGCAGCCAACGCGCGCTTCGTCCTGATCGCGTCAGCCAATCCGTTCGTTTTTGCGCCGGCGCTGGCCGCGCTCTGGCTGGCCCTGGTCGAGGCGCCTGCCGCCTGGTCGCGGCCGCAGCGCATGCGCCTGGTCTTGGGCATCGCTGCGGTTGGCGTGATGAACCTGGCGGCCCAGGCGCTGCTGCGCGACACCTACTTCAATCAACCGCGCGCCTGGCTGGCGACCGCGCTGGGGCCGGCGGCGGTGACGCAAGACCTGGCTGCAGAGATCACGCCCCTGCAGCGGGCGGTGCAGTCCGCGGCGGCCCCTGGCGCGCCTCTGTTTGCCGTTGGCTTCAACCCAGGGTGGTATCTGCTGAGCGAACGCTCGAACCCAACACGCGCGGATGTGCTCATGGCCGGGTTGGGCGTCACGGGCGCGGAAGCGCAGGCGGTTGCGGCTGATTTGGCCGCGCAGCCGCCGGCCGCCGTCATCATGCCCGCCGGGTACTGGTCCGCGCCAGGGGCGCCGTTGGCGTCAAGCCTTGCCCGCGATCAGGCCGCGGTGCGCAGCGGCCTATCCACCTGGTGGGCGACGCTGTTGGCTGAGTATACCGAAGCGCCGGTGGCGGGCGTGTCTCGTTGGGTGCTGTTGGTGCGCCGTTAGCTTCTGGTGGTGAGATTGACCCATGGAACGAACTGACTGGTCCCGTTGGCGGTGGCGAGGCGGCGTCATGGGCTGCCTGCTGGCTGCGGCGTTGGCTTTGGCCTTGTACCTTCACTACGGCGCGGGCAGCGCCGCCAATGTGGGCTTCCCGCTGGACGACAGCTGGATCCACGCGCAGATTGCGCGCCACGTGGCCGCGGGGCAGGGATGGACCTACAATCCCGGCGCGCCGACGGCCGCCAGCACTTCGCCTCTGTGGGTGATAGCGATCACGCCGCTCTTCTGGCTGCCGGGGGAGCCGACGCTGTGGATCAAAGTCCTGGGCAGCGTCCTCTATCTGCTGACGGTTTATTTGACCATCGGCCTGGCGCGTGCAGTGCTGCACGACGATCGCATCGCCCTGCTGGCCGGATGGCTGGTCGCCTGGCAGCCGGCCTTGATTTACAGCGCGCTGTCTGGCATGGAAACGCCGCTTTTTGTCGTGCTGACGCTGCTGGCGCTGCGCTGCGCGCACCGCGGCGAGACATCGGCGCGCCATGCTTACCTGGCGACGGCGTGGCTGGCCCTGGCCGGCTGGGCCAGACCCGAACTGTGGGCCGCGCTGCCGCTGCTGTGGGGATATTGGCGACGGCGCGATCTGCCCGCAACGGCCTGGCCGTGGCATCTCCTATTGGCGGTCGCCAGCGTCGCCGGTTTTGTCCTGTTCCACCTGGCCTTGTGGGGACACCCGCTGCCTTCCACATTCTACGCGAAGCCGGCTGCGGCCTACGGAGCGACCGACTTCGGTTGGGTGCGTTGGCTCTTGACCCTGGCCGACCATTTCCTGCACAACGTGGGTGAAGCCATCAACACGCAGAATCCGCTGCTGCTTGTCGGGCTGGGCCTGCTCCTGGTGCGGCTCGAGCGCCGCACTGCGGCTCAGCGCGCGTTCTTGGGCCTGTGCCTTGCCCTGACGGTCTGGGTCTGCCTGCTCACGGCTGCCGCCAATCTCGGCAGCGTCGGTTTTCAGACGTTTCGCCGCACTGCCTATTTCCTGCCGGGGTTGACGATGGCCGTAGCAGCCGGCGTGGTGATGCTGTGGGATGAGATCACGGCGGCGGCACGCTTGCCTGCTCCGCGCTCGCTGCAGACGACCGTGACCGCGGCGGCGCTGCTGGGCATGGCGTTGGCGTGGCAGGCCAATGAGCTGCGTCACACCGGCGCGCTCTTTGCCAACGATCTGCGCAGCATCAACCAGGGTGACGTCGCCGCCGCGCGTTGGATTGCCGCCCATACGCCGCCTGACGCCTTGGTGGCCGCCAACGACATCGGTGCGTTGGCCTATGTGAGCCAGCGTCGCATTTTCGACCTGATCGGCCTGGCCTCGCCAGACGTCATCCCCATCCTGGCCGAGACCGGCCCCCTGGCTCCTGCGCGCAGCCAACGGCTCAAAGAAGCGATGCGAGCGCAGGGCGTCGAGTACGTTGTCATTTTCCCCACCTGGTTTCCCAGTCTGGCGCAGGATCCCGATTTGATCCCTCTGCAGCGCTTTGTCGTCGAACGTCCCACCGCGCTGGCTGGCAGCGAGGTCGTGGTCTATCGGCTGAGTCACGGGCGCTAACAGCCCACTGGGCTTCCGCGTCCCGCAAACGGAACTGCAAGAGCCAGGCCCGGCTCGCCAGGCACCCTGTGCGCCTGCGTGCTCCAAACCTTCGTGATGCAACCCTGGCGATCAAGACGATTTCCAAATTCCTGAATTTCGTGTTAGAATGAAGCCATAGCAAGAGAGGTCAATCTGATTGCAGGCGCATGCAGGGTTCGACTGTCGGCAAGACAGGCCACACCGAGTCGCCTTGCAGCGCTGTGTATCTTCTTCATTCTTGCGCTGGGTGCTCTCCAGTCACTTGTTGGGTACGAGTCATAAGGCTTCGCAGCTAAAGAAAGGTTACAGTGATGAAACGCTTCGTGGTGATCATGGTCGTGTTAGCAGCCATTCTGCTCGTGTTTGTGCAGGGTGTTCTTGCCACAGCGAACTACGTGTATCATGAGCAGACAAACAACAACCCCGGTTGTGGTTCTGGAGCGTACATGAATCCCCTTGCGCCAACAGCCGGACAGGCTGTCAACATTCGCTTCAAGGTGGAGTACCAATTCTATACCAATCAGGTTCGAGTGTACTACACAACGGATGGCAGCAATCCGTCGGGCGCATTTGGCGCGGGAACTGGGACGACTCAAGTTACTGCAGCAACCTACGACTGCACATTTGGCTCTCCTCCGCTCGTTGATGTCGCGAATGCCACCATACCCGGGCAGCTTGGCAACACCACAGTAAAATACAAGATCAGTGCATGGCACAGTGGAGGCGGGGCTGAAATTTTCGCCAACAGCGGCGGCTGCACCACCTCGGACTGTGCAACGACTTTTTCATACAACGTTCCCTTGGCTGCCGCGCTGGCGGACTTAAACGCCGCGCAGCAGGGCAGCGCCATCCTGGTCGCCTGGGAGACGGTTAGCGAGATCGGCAACGTGGGCTTCAACCTGTGGCGCGGCGTCTCGCCTAGCGCGCCCGATACCCAGCTCAACAGCGCCTTGATTCCCTCCCAGGCGCCGGGCAGCAGCCAGGGTTTCAGCTATGAGTGGGCGGATGAAGCCAACCTGGTCAACGGTACGACGTACTACTACTGGGTAGAGGACGTGGATGTCAACGGCGTCCTCACGCGTCACGGCCCGGTCAGTGTCGCCTACAGTGCACCAACCGCTGTGACCCTGACTGATGCCTCCGCCACCCCAACCTGGCCGCTCACGGCCGGCGCGCTGCTGGTTGGTGGGCTGCTGGCTTTTCTGATCGCCGCCATGCGTCGGCGTACGGCCAGCTAACCTTACACTTTCTGCGGTTGTGATATAACAAAAAGAGGTTCGCCTGGCCGGCGAGCCTCTTTTTTGTTGCGGCGCGTGCGTCACCCGGTAGGTCACGGCTCCGCGGTGACGTGCAATCGGCGCCCCGTGGGGAGCGTCTCACCGTAGGTCACGGCTCCGCCGTGACGTGCGTTCGGCGCCCCGTGACGTGCGTCTAGCCGTAGGTCACGGCTCCGCCGTGACGTGCCTTCGGCGCCCCGTGGGGAGCGCGATGGGCGAGACAAGCTCGCCGTCACACCGGAGATGTGACCTACGACGTGTGTCTCCCGGTAGGTCACGGCTCCGCCGTGACGTGCCTTCGGCGCCCCGTGGGGAGTGCGATGGGCGAGACAAGCTCGCCGTCACACCGGAGATGTGACCTACGACGTGCGTCCCCCGGTAGGTCACGGCTCCGCCGTGACGTGAGTTCGGCGCCCGGCAGGGGGTGTGATGGATGACAAAAGGTTGTCGTCACACCGGAGGTGTGACCTACGACTACGGCGTGCGTCTCACCGTAGGTCACGGCTCCGCCGTGACGTGCGTTCGCCGTCCCGTGGGGATGATGGACTTCTCTCAATACTCAACGAGCTTCGGTAATTCTTTCGCCTGGTTCACCCAGTCCTGCACCATCTCCAGCGTCGGCGTACGACCGACCAGTTGCTTGGCGGTGTTGACTTCGATCAGTTTGGCAAACAGGTTGTCGGGCCGGCGAGTCGCAAGCTCCTTAACGGTGTCCACACCCGCTTCTTCGAGTAGATTGGAATAGGCCGAGCCGATGCCCTTGATGCGCGCCAGATCGGCGCGGTTCACCAACTCCAAAATGTGTTTGGGATCAGCGCCGGTTTTGCTCGCCAATTCCTTACGACCGGCCAGGGTGCGACCGACTTCCAGTAGTTGATCGCTGTCCTGCATTCCATGCTCGCGCAGTGTGCTGTGCAATTCCGCGGTGATGCCCCGTAGTTCATTCATGCGCACCTTCATTGTTCAGTACCCTCCTGTCTAATACTAGGGACGTGGTCCGAGAGTCGCCTTGCTGGCCAACACCGAGCCACGCCCCGACGTCACGAGTCGAAATTACTTCTTGCCGAACATGCCGCCCAGACCCTGGGCCATGTTGGTTACGTTCTTCAGCGCGTCGCCGCCGCCCGAGAGCAGCCCATCAATCTGCCCGGCCAACGGGGCCGGCAGCTTCTGCTTGAGGAAATCCAAGACGGTCGTCACCGCGGTCTTCGCCTGTTCTGCGGTCAAACCGGCCTTCTGCGCGACCATGTTGATCAATTCATCCATTATTGTCTCTCCTTGTCTTTCGTCCGTTGTTGCCAACGTTGGCGCCCCTGTCTTGGGCGCCTGATCAAGATACGCTGCCGACGTTACAAATGACATAACGCCATGAAAGCCACGTGTGCCATGTGGTGATCGAGGGCTGATTCACAGACATATTATACCACAAGCAAGAGGCAATAGGCCATTAGCGGCGGCAAATTCAAGGGTGTTCTCTCGCGAAATCGTCCCACCGCGATTCGTTGACGCCTCCCAGGTGCGTTCTTGCATCACAGCGGCTGCACGGGGAGACCACATGATACGTCTTGTCCATCTTACCATCGCCTGGTTAGCCGGCATTGCGCTGGCAGACTGGCTCTGGCAGCAGCAGCGTATCGCCTGCACGACGCCGGTCTGGATCTGGCTGGGCGCGGCTGCGGTTGGCCTCCTGATTGCCTGGCGTGCACGGCAGGCGCGGCTGGCGGCTGCGCTCGGCGTGATGGCCTTGCTGGGGATCGCGCGCTACCAGGCGACGCCCTTGACTCCTTGCCTGGGGCCGGCCGACGTGGCGTATTACAACGGCAGCGACGCCCAGCCGCTGGCCGTCACCCTGGTTGGGGTCATTGACGATGATCCCGATCCGCGCGACCGGCAGACCCAGTACCGCGTGCGTGCGCAAAGCCTGACCATCGCTGAGGAAGAACGACCCGTGCACGGCCTGGTGTTGGTGCAAGCCAGCCGCTACCCCCTGTTTGCCTACGGCGACCAGGTGCGGATTACCGGAAAATTGCAGACCCCACCGCAGATTGAGGATTTCGATTATCAGGCCTACCTCGCCCGCAAAGGCGTTTTTTCCTTGCTGCGCCAGGCGCGTCTGCAGCGCCTGGCAGCCGGCCAGGGCAGCCGGGTATGGGCTGCGCTGTACGCGCTGCGCGCCCGCGGCGTTGAGATCATCACGCAGTTGATGCCTGCGCCGGCCGCCGGCCTGGCGCAAGGCATCCTGCTGGGTGTTGATCGCGAGATTCCCAAGGACCTCTACGAACGCTTCAACCTGACCGGCACCTCGCACATCATCGTCATCTCTGGCTCCAACATCAGCCTGGTCGTGGCGATGTTGGCGGCCGGAGCCACGCGCCTGTTTGGCAAGCGGCGGGCGGTATGGTTGGTGCTGAGCGGCTTGACGGTTTACGTTTTTTTGGTGGGCGCCGATCCGGCCGTTGTCCGCGCCGGGTTGATGGGCGCGCTCGCGGTGGTCGCGCTCTATCTCGGACGCCAAAGCGAAGCCCTTACCTCCTTGGCTGCGGCTGTGTTCATCATGACCCTCATCAATCCGCTTGATTTGTGGAACGTCGGTTTGCAGTTGAGCAGCCTGGCGACGCTCGGCTTGATCCTCTTTTCCACGCGATTCAAGGAGAGCGCCGAACGGCTTCTGCAGCGCAGACTGCCATCCTCTCGCGCGCAGCAGCTGGTTGGCCTGCTCAACGACGCTCTGCTGGTCACATTGGCCGCCAATGTCACGACCTTGCCCTTGATCGTCTACACCTTTCACCGCTTGCCGATCATCTCGTTGCTCACCAACATGCTCATTCTGCCCGCACAGCCGCCCATCATGCTCTGGGGCGGCGGCGCCCTGCTGCTAGGGTTCGTGCAGCCGCTCTTGCCCGTTGCGCGCCTGTTGACCTTAGCGCCCTGGCTTTGCCTCAGTTACACCGTAGCCATCGTGCGCTGGACCAGCGCATTGCCTGGCGCGTCGCTGGAGCTGCCCCACTTTAGCGCGGCCTGGATGTGGGCCAGCTACGCGCTCATCGGCGGTCTGTGGTGGTGGAGCCAGCAGGCGGACGAGCGGCGACGACGTTGGTTGGCCGGCCTGGTTGTGCAGCTCCCCGCCGCCACTACCCTGACGGCGCTCGCCGGCTCGCTGGTGGTGACAGGCATGGCGTTAGCGCAGCTGCCGGATGGGCGCGTGCATGTCACCTTTCTGGATGTGGGACAGGGAGATGCCATTCTGATCGAAACGCCGGCGGGCCACACGGCGCTGATTGATGGCGGCCCCGCGCCCAGCGCGCTCTTTTCCGCGCTCGGCGAGGCATTGCCCTTCTGGACGCGACGCCTCGATCTGGTGATCAACACCCATCCTGACCTCGATCACCTGGGCGGACTGGTGCCTTTGGTCACGCGTTACCAGGTGGGGCAGGTGCTGGTCAGCGGCTTCGAATCGCGCGCGCCTGAATTCACGCAGTGGCAAGCCAATTTGACAGCCGCGCAGACGCCGGTGTTGCGCGCCCAGGCGGGCGAGCAGATTGACTTGGGCGATGGCGTATGGCTCGATGTGCTGGCGCCCGGCGCACAGCTCGTCAGCGACACCTCAGCCGATGCGAATAACAACTCCGTTGTCCTGCGCCTGCGTTTTGGCCGCTTTGCCGTACTGCTGCCGGGCGATATCGAAGCGATCATGGAAGAAGACCTGCAGCAGCAGGGCGTGTGGATGCAGGCGGCCGTCCTCAAGGTGCCCCATCATGGCGCGGAAACGTCATCCACAGTGGCCTGGCTGCAGGCGGTGCACCCACAGTTGGCGATTATCGAGGTGGGCAAGGATAATCCATTCGGCCATCCGAAGCCGCAGATCCTGGCCCGCTACCGCGACCTGGGCATTCCTGTGCTGCGCACCGATCTCAGCGGCGCCGTGGAGGTGAGCAGCGATGGGCGTCAGTTCTGGGTGACCAGCGCGCGTTGAGTCCGGCCGGGTGGGTGGCCGGATGGCGTGCGCGCCACCCACCCCGCCCGACCGTGAACGGATCGGGCTACGAGGTGCAAGGCCCTGGCGAGCCTGACAACGCCGCCCGACCGTGAACGGATCGGGCTACGAGGTGCAAGGCCCTGGCGGGCCTGACAACGCCGCCCAACCGAGAACGGATCGGGCTATGAGGTACAAGGCCCTGGCGGGCCAGGCAGCGCCGCCCGACCGTGAACGGATCGGGCTACGAGGTGCAAGGCTCTGGTGCCTGACAACGCCGCCCGACCGTGAACGGATCGGGCTACGAGGTGCAAGGCCCTGGCTGGCCTGACAACGCCGCCCGACCGTGAACGGATCGGGCTACGAGGTGCAAGGCCCTGGCGAGCCTGACAACGCCGCCCGACCGTGAACGGATCGCGCTACGAGGTGCAAGGCCCTGGCGGGCCTGGCAACGCCGCCCGACCGTGAACGGATCGGGCTATGAGGTACAAGGCCCTAGTGGGCCTGACAGCGCCGCCCGACCGTGAACGGATCGGGCTATGAGGTACAAGGCCCTAGTGGGCCTGACAGCGCCGCCCGACCGTGAACGGATCGGGCTACGAGGTGCAAGGCCCTGGAGGGCCTGACAACGCCGCCCGACCGTGAACGGATCGGGCTACGAGGTACAAGGCCCTGGCGGGCTTGACAACGCCGCCCGACCGTGAACGGATCGGGCTACGAGGTGCAAGGCCCTGGCGAGCCTGACAACGCCGCCCGACCGTGAACGGATCGGGCTACGAGGCGCAAGGCCCTGGCGGGCCTGACAACGCCGCCCGACCGAGAACGGATCGGGCTACGAGGTGCAAGGCCTTGGCTGGCCTGACAACGCCGCCCGACCGTGAACGGATCGGGCTACGAGGTGCAAGGCCCTGGCGAGCCTGACAACGCCGCCCGACCGTGAACGGATCGGGCTACGAGGTGCAAGGCCCTGGCTGGCCTGACAACGCCGCCCGACCGTGAACGGATCGGGCTACGAGGTGCAAGGCCCTGGCGAGCCTGACAACGCCGCCCGACCGTGAACGGATCGCGCTACGAGGTGCAAGGCCCTGGCGGGCCTGGCAACGCCGCCCGACCGTGAACGGATCGGGCTATGAGGTACAAGGCCCTAGTGGGCCTGACAGCGCCGCCCGACCGTGAACGGATCGGGCTATGAGGTACAAGGCCCTAGTGGGCCTGACAGCGCCGCCCGACCGTGAACGGATCGGGCTACGAGGTGCAAGGCCCTGGAGGGCCTGACAACGCCGCCCGACCGTGAACGGATCGGGCTACGAGGTACAAGGCCCTGGCGGGCTTGACAACGCCGCCCGACCGTGAACGGATCGGGCTACGAGGTGTAAGGCCCTGGCGGGCCTGACAACGCCGCCCGACCGTGAACGGATCGGGCTACGAGGTGCAAGGCCCTGGAGGGCCTGACAACGCCGCCCGACCGTGAACCGATCCGGCTACGAGGCGCAAGGCCCTGGCGGGCCTGACAGCCCCGGCGGGGCTTGCATCTCGTAGCCGAATGGCCTCTGGCCTCCGGCAGCATTAGCGGGCCTGACAGCCCCGGCGGGGCTTGCATCTCGTAGCCGGATGGCCTCTGGCCTCCGGCGGCGTTGGTGGCCTGACAGCCCTGGCGGGGCTTGCATCTCGTAGCCGGATGGCCTCTGGCCTCCGGCGGCGTTGGTGGCCTGATAGCCCCGCAGGGGCTTGCACCCCTGCACGTCGCGTTTGTTGACAGCACATCGGTTCACTCGTACAATGAACTTGCGTGCTTGTGGTTCCTCACCTTGATCTTTTGATGCCTAAAGCCGGCAGTCGTTCCGACAACTATTGCACGAGGAGTCTTGTATGCTGCACCTTTTTTCCACGCAACCCGTCGTGTCTGCTCCCTGTTCGTTCGTGCGTGCGCGCAGACACCTCTTGTTCTTCCCACTCGCCATTGGCCTGCTGTTCATTCTGCTGCTCAGCATGACGCCATCGGCTACCCACGCGGCTTCGCCCAATCAGCCGCCCGCGCCCGGCGCGTTTCAGCCTGAGGTCCTGCTCTCGGTCAAGAACGACACCTCGGCGCCCCTGAGCCAACTGGCGCATGTGACCAAAACCAGCCATAAACTGGCGGAACAGCCCTGGTTCCCCCTGCCTAAAGCCGCGCGTAGCGCCAAGAATCGCGCGGCCGCAGCCGAGGTTGCTGTGCAGGCCCCGTCGGCGGACGGAGGCCATCTGCCGGGGCCGCTTCTCAGCTTCGAAGGAATGGGCAACGTAGATGGCCTGCTGCCGCCCGATACGAACGGCGATGTCGGCCCCAACCACTATGTGCAGTTCATCAACGTCTCCTTTGCCATCTATAACAAGTCTGGCGACTTGCTCTTTGGCCCGGCCAACGAGGCGACTCTCTTTCAAGGCTTTGGCACCGGCTGTGAACTGTACGACAGCGGCGACCCGCTGGCGCTCTACGATCATCTGGCCGACCGCTGGCTGCTCAGTTTCATGGCCTGGCCCAGCAGCCTACCCGGCGATGTCTACCAATGCATTGCCGTTTCCCAGAGCGGCGACCCCTTGGGCGCCTGGCATCGCTATGCCTTCCTCGTCAAGCGGGACAAGTTCAACGATTACCCCAAACTCGGCGTCTGGCCGGATGCCTATTACATGACAGCCAATCTTTTTACCAGCAGTAGTTTTGCTGGCGCCGGGGTGTGGGCTTTTGAACGCATGCAAATGCTGCAGGGCCTGCCAGCACGCCTGGTGCACTTCGATCTCGCCGGCGTCAATCCCAACTTCGGCGGCATCTTGCCCGCAGACCTGGACGGCCCACCACCGCCCACGGGCGCGCCCGGTTATTTCGCTGAAGTGGACGATGAAACCTGGATTGCGGAACAGGACGCCTTGCGCTTGTGGGAGTTTCATGTGGATTGGGCAACGCCCGCCAATTCCACCTTTGGGCAGGCCGGGCAACCGAACCTGATCTTGCCCACTGCGCCCTGGTCGCCCCTGCCCTGCGTCGGTGTGACGCGTAACTGCATTCCGCAGCCCGGTGTGTCGAGCGATGCCTATCTGGATGCCATTGGCGACCGTTTGATGCATCGCCTGGTCTACCGTTTCTGGGGCGATCATGCTACGCTGCTGGCAAATCATACGGTGGACGCTGGCGGCAGCCGCGCCGGCATTCGCTGGTACGAGTTGCGACTTACGGGCAGGGCCTGGTCAATCTATCAACAGGGAACCTATGCCGGCGACTGGTCGGGCAGCACCGCGCACCGCTGGATGGCGAGCATGGCCATGGACGGTCGCGGCAACCTGGCCATTGGCTACACCGCCTCCAGCCCGACGGTCTATCCATCTGTACGCTACATCGGTCGCCGCGTCGAGGATCCGCTGAACACACTGCCGCGCTTGGAAACCTCTTTCATGGAAGGCAGCGGCTCACAAGTTTCAAGCTCCTCGCGCTGGGGAGACTACAGCATGATGTCTGTTGACCCAGCCGATGATTGTACGCTCTGGTACACGAGCGAATACTATCCAACCACGGCCGATTATGACTGGCACACGCGCATCGGCGCCTTTCGGTTCGCCGGCTGTGTCACCCCGCCGCATGGCGCCTTGGCCGGCGTCGTAACCGACGCCGCAACGACGCAGCCCATTAGCGGCGCGTTGGTCAGCCTGAGCGGCTATGTCGCTTTTAGCGGCGCAGATGGTCACTACCAGTTTGCCCACTTGCCCGCCGGCAGCTACACCGCGCAGGTGAAAGTCTACGGCTATGCCGACAGCACGGCCAACATCGCGATCAACGACGGCGCCGCGGCAACGCTCGACATCGCGCTCACACCGCTGCCCACAACAACGATGGAGGGCCGAGTGAAGGATGGCTCTCGACGCCAGAGACAGCCCCTCTATGCCCGCCTGCGCTTCTCGGCCGCCGGCTTCACTCGCACCGTATTCAGCGATCCGCAAACCGGACACTATGAAGTCAATCTCCTCCAGGGCGTGGCCTATCAGATTACCGTCAATGCGGTCAGCGGAGGCTACCAGGAGGTCACCCACGTATTTACTCCGACCGAGGACAGAGTCACTTATATCTTCTTCTTACCGGAGGATGGCACCTGCAGCGCCCTGGGCTACCAACGCGAATTCGTCTATTTTGAAGATTTTGAACACGGCGCGGGCGGCTACACGACGCAAGGCGAGACTTCTTGGGCTTGGGGTCAACCGACCAGCGGGCCGCGCAGCGCCCATTCAGGAGTCAAGGTCTGGGCCACCAATCCAGGCGGCAGCTACAGCAACAATGAAGATGGTTACGTCGTCTCCCCGGACATTGACCTCAGCGCGCACGCCGACTCAGCTATCATCGTTTCCTGGTGGCAGTACCTGCAGACCGAGCGCAGCTATGATCTTGCCCGCGTCGCGGTCAGCAACGACGGCGGCGCCACCTGGAATAAGGTGTACGGCGAAGTCTCTGGCCCCGTTGATCTTGCCTGGACCAACCGCACCGTCACCCTCGGTTCCGACTATGCCGTGCGCAACTTCCGCATTCGCTTCATCTTCCACAGCGACAACAGCGTGACCGCGCCCGGTTGGTATCTTGACGACATTGGGATTGGGGCCGTCCCCCTGCCGCCGGTGACGACGCTTTACAGTGAGACCTTCGAAAGTGGCAACGGCGGCTTCACCAAGACCTCGGTGAGCGACGCCAGTTCATGGGCCTGGGGCGCGCCAACGAACGGGCCGGGGCGAGCACATTCCGGCAGCAAGGTGTGGGCCACCAACCTGAGCGGAAGTTATGCCGATTTTGAGGATGGCTACATCGTTTCGCCGCCGGTGGATCTATCGAGACTCGCCGGCCGGTCTGCACGTCTCACGTGGTGGCAGTGGCTGCAAACCGAAGTGTGCTGCGACTTTGCCGCGCTGGGCGTCAGTAAGGACAACGGCGCCAGTTGGACACGCGTCTACGGGCCAGTCAGCGGGAGCGTCAACGTGACAGGGTGGGGCAAGAAAACGGTTGACCTCGATCCCTCGTTTAGCGTGTCCAATTTCCGTTTTCGCTTTCGCCTATGGGCCGACTATTCCGTCGTGGCTCCTGGCTGGTACGTGGACGATGTGACCATTCAAAACGCCACGCCGCCGCCGACGCTGCCTTGCACCAGCGCCCCAGGCAGCATTGTGACCGGCAACGTGCGCGACGCCAACACCCACGCCGGCATCACTGGCGCCACGGTGAGGAATGAAACAAGCAATATGATCGTCACTTCCGCGGCCACGCCCGCTGATCCTGCGCTCGATGATGGTTTCTATACCTTGTTTGCAGCGCCCGGCCAAACCTGTTTCCTGGCGACGACTGTTGGCGCTTATGGCAGCGACCGCGTTTGCCTGGACATCCCCGATGACAGGGTGCTGGCGCAGGACTTTCATCTGCCCGCAGGCTACTTGCACGTTGCGCCATTGGAGATCAACGTAGAAGCTGCGGCCGGCGCGCCGCTTTCGTTTACGCTGAGCCTGAGCAACACCGGCGCCCTCAGCCTGACCTATCAACTGCTGCCCATCAACATGCCGCTGGCTTCTTCGTCCAGCGCAGACGACGCGCGCCCATTCCAGCGCCCCAGTCTGCCGGCCAACGTCCTTCCCAGTGATGAGCCAACGAGCGCATCCGTGAGGCCGCCTGTCCCGCCGGATGTTCCCATCTTGGGCGGCGGCCGGATTGTTCAGAGCTGGCCTACGCACCTCAGCTTCGGCTGGGGGGTGGGTTTCAACACCGACGCCAACGACCTATGGCTGAGCAACATCGGCAGCGTCGGCGGACTGAATCGTGATTATCGCTTCTTGCGCAACGGCGCCGTGACGGGCGACAGCATTGATGTGTCTGATTGGGTTGGCTCCTTTGCGGGCGATATGGCCTACAACTCCCTGAGCGACCGCTTGTGGCAGGTCAATGTGGGCGGCGATAACTGCCTGCACGAACTTGACCCCGCGGCCAAGATCAGTACGGGCCGCCGCATCTGTCCACAGCTCGCGACCTCGCAGCGCGGGCTGGCCTACGATCCGATTGCTGATCTTTACTACGTGGGAGGTTGGAATGACCTCAGTATCCACCTGGTGTCGCCCAATGGTCGGGTCATGCGTTCGATCGTCACCGAGCTGGCTACATCGGGCCTGGCCTACAACCCGGTCACGGGACACCTCTTTGTTCTGACCAACGCCAATGCGGGGCTGGATGTGTACGTGCTCGATACGACCGCCAATTTTGCCGTCATCGGCGGCTTCAACCTGGCCGGTATGACCGACTTCAGCCAGGCTGGTATGGATATGGATTGCAGCGGTCACTTGTGGGCTGTCAACCAAGTGACGCAGCGCGTCCTCGAAATCGAGTCAGGCGAAAGCGATGCTTGCAGCTGGATGCAGATTCCCTGGCTGACCACGTCGGTCCTCAGCGGGACCATCGAAGCGGCCAGCAGCCAGGCGGTCGTGTTGACCTTTGACACGAACCTGGCGCCGGGGGTGTATCGGGCGCAGCTGCGTGTGCGTCACAGCGCGCCCTACGACGCCATCTCGATTCCGATCCGGCTGAATATCATCGCGGGGCCGCTGGGCGATAAGCCCGGCGCGCGGCAGGCGGACTGACATGGCTGTGGGCGGCGAGGAAAAGACGCACAAGGCGCGCAACGCGCCGGCGGCACTGCGCAGCGGAAGCGTGACAGCATGAGCCTGGCCAAGCAGCCGTCCCTGGCGTCGCGCATCCTGCTCATCTCCACCTATGAGCTGGGCCATCAGCCGTGGAACCTGGCTTCGCCGCTGGCGATGCTGGCGCGGGCCGGTTTCGACGCGACGGGCATTGACGCCAGCGTGGAGCCGCTGCCGCAAGCCCTGGCCGCGCAGGCCTGGTTCATCGGCCTCTCTCTGCCCATGCACACGGCCACCCGCCTGGCCCTGCCGCTCATCGCGCAGATTCGCCGCCTGAATCCCGCGGCCACGATCTGCGCCTACGGCCTCTACGCGGCCCTGAACGCCGACTATCTGCTCGCCTCTGGCGTTGACTTCGTCATCGGCGGCGAGTTCGAAGCCCCGCTGGTCAGCCTGGTGCAGGCGCTCAGCCGCGGCGAACCAGCGCCGGCCGCGGGCGTCAGCAGTCGGGATCACGCCGCCGCGCCCCATCTCGCCCGCCTGGCGTTTGCGGTCCCTCAGCGCCAGGGCCTCCCACCGCTAAGCCGCTATGCGCACCTGGTCGTAGACGGCCGCCGGATTCCTGCGGGCTACGTCGAAGCCAGCCGCGGCTGCCTCCACACCTGCCTGCACTGCCCGATCACGCCGATCTACCAGGGGCGCTTCTTTGTAGTTCCGCAAGACGTGGTGCTGGCCGACATGCGGTCGCAGGTCGAGGCCGGCGCCGGGCACATTACGTTTGGAGACCCCGATTTTCTCAACGGCCCGCGCCATGGCCTGAGCATGGCGCGGGCCCTGCACCGGGAATTTCCGCACGTCACTTTCGACATCACCACCAAGATCGAGCACATCTTGCAGCATCGGTCGCTCTTTCGGGAGTTGAAGACCCTGGGCTGCGTGTTTGTCGTCTCCGCCGTCGAGTCGTTCAGCGACACGGTGTTGGCACACCTGGCCAAGGGGCACACCCGCGCCGATATCTACGCCGCGCTGGCGATTTTGGCCGACGCTGGGATTCCCATGCGGCCATCGCTCCTGCCTTTTACGCCCTGGACCAGCCTGGCTGACTATGTGGATCTGCTGGCGCAGGTGGAGGCGCTGGGGCTGATCGGTCAGATTGATCCGGTGCATTACACCATTCGCCTGCTGCTGCCGCCCTCCTCGCCGCTGCTGAGTCAGCCCGATGCCGCTGGCTGGCTGGGGTTGCTGCAGGCGTCCGAGTTGACGCATGATTGGCGCGCTGCCGATCCGCGGCTCGACGCCCTGCAGCGCGACGCGGCCGCGTTGGTGGCCGCCGCCGCGGACAACGGCGAAGCGCCGGTCGTCACATTTTATCGCCTCAAGGCGCTGGCTCTCGCCGCCGCAGAAGGAGAAGCCGCGCCCGCGGACATTCCTTCGCCGGCCGGGCTGCCCGTCATGGAACCGACGCCCCATCTAACCGAAGCGTGGTTCTGCTGAGCAGAGCCAACGGAGGGTCAGGCTGACCTGAAACTGGCAGATGTGGAGCCTCGGCGATAGGCAGGCCGTCCTCGATGTCAAAGTGCAGGCATGCGTGCGCCGTGCGCAGCGCGGCTTCGACGAACGCGGGGTCAGGTCCGCGCGCGAAAATGAAGCCGAGGTAACTGGCGCCTTCTGGCAGCGGCACGATCGGGTTGTGCAGCGGTGCACTGATGGTGATCTCGTCAATGCCGGTAACGGCCTGCGCCGCCGCCAGGCCGGAGACATGCCGCAGATAACCGGCTTTGGGGATCGGGATCATCATCACGCCGTTGGCCTGGCTGGCCAGGTTGAGCGGCCCCAGGTCAAGGCCTGCGGCCTGGCGCAAAATCAGCTCCTCCAGGCTGCGATCCAGGTCGAAGCGCAGCGTTTGCGAGCAGTAACCGCCAATCGAGCGCCCGGCCATCTCCACCATCCACGGGCCGTCCGCGTTGATGCGCAGTTCCGCGTGCACCGGCCCCACGCGCAGCCCCAGGGCCGCCGCGGCCTGCGCCGTGACCCCGGCCGTTTGCGCCTGCACCGCAGGCGGCAGTCGCGACGGTGTGACGTAGATCGTTTCCTCGAAGAACGGCCCCTCCAGCGGATCAGGCTTGTCGAACAGCGCCAGCACGGTCAGTTGTCCATCGAAGAGCAAGCCTTCGAGCGCCACCTCTACGCCAGGGACATACGTTTCTACGAGCAGCGCGTGCCCATCCGCGCCGGCCTGCCCCGACGCGTCGCGCACGATGGCCGCGGTGCGTGCAAAGGCTGCCGTAAACTCGGCCGGGTTATTGGCGCGAATGACGCCCCGACTGCCGGAAAGCAGGAGCGGCTTCAGCACCACGGGATAGCGAAGCTGCGCGGCCAATGCGGCCAGGTCGGTGTCCAGATCATAGCGCGTTGACTGAGGTGAGGGCACCCCGGCCGCAGCGAAGAGTTGGCGCATGAGGTGTTTGTTGCGCGCGGCCGCCGCGGCCTGCGGCGAGTTGTGCTGCAGGCCCAGCGCCGCGGCGACCTGCGCGGCCAGGAGGCTGCCGGTGTCATCGGTTGCCAGCACCGCCAACACCGGATGCTGGCGGGCATACTCGACAATGATCGGCAAGGCCAGCTCTGGCTGGCTGAACGGCGCTGCTAACGGTATGCGCCAGAGATCGGCCAGCTCGCGCGGCAGGTCAACCACCTCAAGTACGTCCAGCTCCAAGCGATGGGCCGCCTCGAGGAAGGCGTTGTGGCGGTAGCTGCGCGCGCCGGTGAGGAGAAGAATAGGTTTGCTGGTTGTCATAGATCTCCCCGCTTCCGCCGGTCGCCTGCCTGCGGTGTTGGGCGGCGTGGCTCTGATGCCTGATTAGCCCTACAGTCGGGCAATCCGACTGTAACACCTCCGACGCATGTTTTCAAACAGCGCCATGTCTTGGGGTAGAGGCTGTACGCATGGGGTCGCGCCTGACGTGAACTTCAAAGGCGAGTCGTGCGCTATCATGCCGGTTGACCCACAGTGTTGGATTGGATGCCTAACGGCTAGTTTCAGTTGCGCCGCACGCATCTTCGCTGAAAAGCCGCCAGATCCTTCGGCGTCAATTGCAAACGGTTGTTGGGCACTGCACCACCACAGGCACATCTGCGCACGACACCGTGACTGGCCCGCAGTGGCGTCATCCTGCCTGACGTGTTCACACCCTATGTCGGCATGTTCTTTCGCAAGGATTCAATTGTCGCCATCAAGATCGCTTTGAAAGTTGCATCCTTCACAATAGCCACACGCTTATCTATCACACTTTCGCTCGCTGTGAACAGTTTGATTGGTCGCGCAAAACTAATCGTAGAGGTCAATACACCTTTCTGCAATTCTTTGCTGGTAATTGGAATTGCATCTGGATCACTGTAAGGGTTACTGGTGATTTGGCACAAAAGCCAATCCCCACGTCCCGCATCTGTCAGCACGACTGCGGGTCGAAGTTTAGTGCCAGATAAATCCGAAAACGGAAATGGAATTACAACGATGGAAGCTGGGCTAGGTGTGACCATGCCTCATCCTCCTCAGGCCGTAACCAGTCTCTTGCTAATACCGCTTCGCTTAAAAGCACAAGGTTAAAAGAATCTTCTGGTGGCTCTTCGTTGAGAATTGTAATGATCACGCGTCGCAACTTCGGCAACTTGATCGGCTCAAGAAATCTTAGCCTTCCCTTCTCATCAATCACAGCCTCGATTGTTTGTAGCATTGCACACCTCTCTTATCAAGTCGTTATCGTCGCAAAACCATTTGGCACGCCATAACTGTCAAGGAACTCGTGCATTCTCCGCTGAACGGTGTAGGTCAGTTGGCGGCGTCCTGTTCGTTATCTACGAGTCCAGCTTGCCGCAGCACTCCGCCGCAAATAGGTGTTGGGGCGCTGCGTGACCGTCGCCGATGGGCTGAGCTCACGTCGAAGCCCCGCCCGACGAATCGGCTGGCGGATTCCCGCCCAATGAAAAACGTCACCTGCGCCTGCGGCCAGATGACGTTCGCGACCCACGCTCCCCCCGCCGCAAGCGTCAAGTGCACGTGGTATTAGGCCCCGCCCTGGCCCACCCCACCGCCCAACGAGACCCGCCGCCCATGACGGCGAAACGTGCCCGCCACCTCCCACCGCCAACGCACAGATCACCAGGTTACTCAAACAGGTCAGAATGCCTACCTGTGCGCTCGAAGATGATTTCGTCACCCTGCAGCTTATAGATCAGCAACCAGTCTGGCTCAAGATGGCATTCGCGCCGGTCGCGATAATTGCCTTTCAAGGGGTGGTCATAGTAGCGTTCCGCCAACGGCTCCGCGTTGATGAGTGCCGTCACGACCTGCTTGAGCTTCTCGATGTCTTTCCCACGTCGCTCCGCCAGCCGTAGATCGCGCTCGAACTGGTGGGTATAGTTGGGCGTACGCATCAGATCCCTAGGCGCGCGAACATGTCTTGCGCACTGTCACACGGGACGATGTTCTCGCCGGCATCCGTCTCAGCAAAGGTACGCTGCATGACCGCATTGGGGATGCGCACATCGAAGGGCAAGCCGTGGTTGAGCTTGACCTGTTGGTAGAAAAGGGTAATGGCTTGGGTGGCCGAAAGCCCTAATTGCTCAAAGACGTTCTCGACTTCATCCTTGAGGTTAGGGTCAACCCGCGCCCGAATCATAGCTGACTTGTTCATGGACACCTCCGTTGATGACGGTAGTGTACCACGAATGGGATACAAAGACAAGTTCTGAAAAACGTATTCGAGTAGGAAAGAGCACAGTTCTCTATCCGCTGTCAGGCTCCAGCGGCAAATCGGTTGGCTTTCTGGTGGTTAACCGGCTGTGTTGTTTTTGGCAGCCCAACGGTCAGGGTAAGCTGCGCCGCAGCGTCCGTGACTCTCGCGATGCACACAACCGCCGCCGCTGCGGCGTCAGGTGGAAGCAAATGTTAGGCAAGGCCCAAGCACCAGACCGCCAAGATGAGACCCGCCGCCCACAACGGCGAACCGTGCTGACTACTTGCTGCGCCACTCACGGCGCAACAGGATCAATGGCCTACCGCTGCCACGGACTTCAGAGTGCCCGCGCGGCCAGACTACGTTTGATGCCGACAAAGGCCGCTTCTTCGAGTTCAACGCGTTCTTGGATCACGCGCCGCAACCAATCCTCAACGCTGGGAGTATGGTGCAACTGCGCAAGAAACGCCGCTCGTGCGGCTAACTCGGCAGGGAGCGCGAGCGAGGCGGGTGTGGTTCTGTGGACACGCACGGGCACTTCCCAGGCCGCATCATCGGCGGCCTGCGCAACCACGGTCTGGTCAATCTCTTGCTCGGACAGCTGTGGGGGCATTTTGGTTCGCGGACTCATACGTCCCATCCCGTAATGATGCGCACGGTATAGCCGTCAACTGGAACCAAAGTGTGCGACCCGTTCGTCCGAAACCGTGCAATGGCGCACGGGGGCTGGACGGCAAAGGTCGTTTTGATCTTTGACAACTGTGTGTCCATGTCGGTGCGATGATACCGCAACTGGGGCGGGACATCAACTCCGACCGCCCAGGTGGCTGGGCGACGGCGCTGGCCCACGGCAGGCGACTGGTCATCAAACGTCGTCAGCGGGCCAGAAAGGCGGTAAGCGGCGAACCAGACGCCGCGACCCGTCGAGCGAGTGACTATGGATAACGACGAGTCAAGGTACGGACGAGGCGTCGTCATCGAGACCCTGCCCACGTTGGTTTAGCGGCAGGCCCAAACGGGAACGATTCCAGGTTGCGCTGCACATTGGAGCGCAACAGCCATCCAAACGGAATCCGGCGTAAAGTGCCACCCTAACGTCACGGCAAATGGACACACGGAACGGTGTAACCCGCGTTTGGCTCTCGGTGTACATCCGAGCAGGCTACCAGCCGCACGCCGACCGCGGGTAGGATCGCCCAAGAAGCCAACGCCTCACAGAAAGGTGAGGATACGCTGACGTGGGCGCGGCAGATAGGACGGTAAAGGTTCTCAAGGAGCTTGGATCTTATGACAGATGTGACCCCACAGACTGAAGATTGGCAGACGTTACTCTGCCTCAGAACGCCTGAATCGCGGCACCTTAGCCCCGTCAGCCTTCAGCCGGATGTTGGGCCGTTTTTATTCTTCAACTCTCGTTTTCACATTTAATCTGGAGTTTATTCCGAAACACGGCGAAATAAGGCTCTCCGGCCTATAGCGGGATAGTAGCGCACTGCCAGAAAATCTGGTAAGATCAGCGCATCTTTGATTGCGAGGTCTGCCAATGGCCGACTATCAGATCCCCGATGAACTGCTGGGCTTACCCAATGTGAAAGCGGTGAGCTACCAGATCACCAGTGCCGAGCGCATCGAAGTCTGCATCGAGTCCAGGCTAGACGCGGCGGTATGTCCCAATTGTCAGCGCGTCAGTACGCAGATTCATGACGTGGCTGAGCCACAGACGCTGCGCGACCTGGCAATTTGGGGGCGTCAATGCTGGCTGCGCTATGCGCCCCGGCGCTTTGCCTGCGCCACCTGCCATAGCACGTTTGTCGAACGCGTCGCTTGGCGCGAACCCGGCTTGGCGCACACGCTGCGGTATGCGCAGCAGATCTACGAACGCACGCGGCATGAGGATATCGCACAGGTTGCGCTCGACGAAGGCCTGAGCCAAGACACGGTGCGCGGCATCTTTGAACGTTGGGGAAAAAAACGCTCGACCAGCGTGGCTACCCCCTGGTGAAGGTGCTCGGCCTGGATGAATTCACGATTCACAAAGGCCATGGTCATTATCGCTTGGTCATCTCGGCCCCGGAACTGGGCATCGTACTCGATGTTTTATCTGACCGCAGCAAAGAAGCCCTGGAAGCCTGGTTTGAACAACGCGGCACGGCCTGGTGCGACGATGTCGAGGTGTGCTGCGCCGACATGTGGGACGCCTATCACACGGTTGCGAAAACCAAGCTGTCCAAGGCGCAGCGGGTCGTCGATCGCTTTCACGTCATGAAAAATCTGAACGACGCTGTGGCCACCGCCCGGCGCACGATTCAAAAACAGGCTGATGAAGCCACCCAAACCCTCTTGAAAGGCTGCCGGTGGCTGCTCGTCAAGAACCGCGAAAACCTAATCGACGAAGAACGCACACAACTGGCGAAGATGTTAGAAGCCTCTCCGGAGCTCAAGACGTGCTACGACTTGAAGGAGGACTTCCGCACCTGGTTTGACCAGACGACGGATCGCGAGACCGCCGACAAGACCCTGTCGGAATGGCAGGACAAGGCCACAGCCACCAAACTGCGCTCCTTGCAAGCGTTTGTTAAGACGCTCGACAACTGGCGCGAGGGTATTCTGAACTACTTCAATGGTCGGCATAGTAACGGCTTTGCCGAAGGTGTCAACTTGAAAATCAAGATGCTCAATCGCCGCGGCTTTGGTTATCGCAACTTTGCGCACTTTCGCCTGCACATTTTCGTGGCCTTCCAGCTAACTTCCCGCTAAAGGCCGGAGAGCCCGAAATAATAACTCACCATCACCATAGCGGATACGAAGCTGGTCACCATCAATCATGTACGACTCGAATGTTGGCATGGCATTGGAAAATGCATCTTCTATCTCATTAATCCCTGGCATTGAATCCGAACAGTCCACCTGGGTTGCTTCCACAAATGTAATTGTGATACGGTTATTTTCAATCCGATAATGCCCACCGACAGCGTTGCAACCGCCTTGCATGCTTAACATGCCTCTATCGAATACAACAAACAGCCGGGGTTGTTCGAGTATATCAGGTGTCCTGGCCTCGCTTTCAAAGGCCACCAATTCCCAGCGTGTGCCGTTTAGCGGATCTGGTTCGCTAGTCACCGGCACAATGTAAATGGGAGTCGGGGTCATCTCGGTACCACCACCAGTCGTACAACCCACTGTCAAACAGAGAAAACCTGCGGTTACGGCGAATAACTGAAAGCCAACCAAAATGAAACGTTTCATCTTGACCTCCTTTGTACACAAGACTTTCTTTACCTACCGTCCAATTTTTAGGGTCCACTGCACCCTTCGCTACTTGCTATCTATTTTAGTATCAGGGGGAGATAGGCATCGCCAGTTATCAATGCTAGACTCCAATAGTCGTGTATATTGTGCCATTTTGAAGCAGACGTGTCCCAGCCGTTCATACAAGTCGCCCCACTTGCACGACTGTGCACAACTCCAGTGACGCTTGCCATTGAATTGGTCTCTGGTCTGTACACTGGTGAACCGCTGTCGCCTGCCACCGGGTCCGGGTCGACCGTGAACACGTCAGTGTACCAGCGTCCACCGGACTGATACGTAATACTTGTGCATTTTATTTCGCCGCATTTCGTTCCAGAGTTCTTTCCTGTCCAGCACCGCCAGTATCCTGTGACGTAATTATCAGTTGAGCCAACGATGTCACGGTAGGAACTGTAGTCAATAACATCCTCGTAAGCAGTCCAAAAATCGTTCATGTAAAGAATGGCAGCATCAATGCCCGTACCGCTACTTGACGATGCTCCATCTTTATAAACACCTGAGTAAGTACCAATCTTCGTGGTGTTATGGTATACATCGTCCCCTGCCGACATCCCCAGCGCGCTTATGCAGTGCCCGGCGGTCAGCATGGAATACGTGTTGTTGTATTCGACTTTGAATCCAAGAGTACAATTGCTCCCACCACTGGTATTGCTCCAACTGTCACCCCCTCTCACTGCAACGGGTTCATCTTCAATCTCACCTTCCCTGACGATAACGCATGGATCGACTACCAATGTGGCAAGGTCGTCGGGAAGAGATGCTTTGTCAACGACTCCATCAGATATTTTCCATGCATCGGATGGAGCGATTAGCACCTCAACCCGATTATTTCTTTCATCAATAGACACCGCTCGGAGCTCGGGATGTCGTGAAGCAGCGTTCGAAATTGCCCAAAATTGTTGCTCCAGCCGCTCACCAGAAAAATCAACCCACTCGATGCGCAGTCGTTCGGGATACCGGAGGGATGGTAGCATTGCAAGAATATCATTTACTTCCTCGTGGTCTCGCACAAGCTGCAAGACCAACTTGCCACCGGCAGTATAATCCTCACTACCCGCAGCATGCTCCAGGTAAATGCCCCCAAACGCATCCTGAAACTCCAACTCTTTTTCAAAGAAGTCCAGCAAAGCGTCACCATCTTTTTCCAACGAGGGGCCGGATGGTGGCGTCGGGGAGAGCGGGGTTGGCATTGGGGAAGGGATTGGGGTCGGTGTTTCAATGGGCGACTGAAACGCTTGCGCCGTGAACTCAGTGGCGTTCCCGCCTAGACCGCTGAAGGCGATCACCATCACGATGACCAAAATGCCCAGGGCCACAATGGCCAGTGACTTTCCGTGCAAGTTCTGTATGTATCTCATGGCGTTCCTCCTTTAGGATGTAGTCGCCCGCCACGTAGACAACTCGTCTCGCCTAACCACGTGCTCAACCGCGGCGGTCGCGGTGTGCGCAGTCCATTGGATCGTTGAGCCTGCGACAGCCAGATCTGCTCAGCAAATCGCCGGGGGAGGCTATGTCATCCCGCCAGGCGCGCAACGAATCATGGCTCTGTCACTGACTTCAGTCTATAACTGTTCCCCTGCATTGTCAAGCCTTTTTTGCCGCGCTTGCCTGCAAGGCCAAACCGCCGCCCTTTGTGATACAATCACCCCTGCCATTCGGCGTAAATCCACAGCGAGGTGATTCGATGTCAAGGCTTGAACAAGAGATGCCGCTCAGCGCACTTCAGACGTACCTGCGCACCCATTTTCATCACGATGATCCTGACCTGGTGCAGCTCCAGGTCGAGGCGCAGGTGGCTGGTCTGCCTGCAATCAGCATTGGCCCCGAGCAGGGAAAATTCTTGCAGCTGTTGGTCGCCCTGACCGGCGCGCGCAACGCATTGGAAATCGGCGCCCTGGCTGGCTACAGCGGCGCCTGGATCGCGCGCGCCCTACCGCCCAACGGCCGCCTCATCAGTTTGGAGGTCAATCCCCACCACGCGGTGTTTGCCCAGGGTCAGTGGAATCGTCTGGGTCTGGGCGCCAAAGCAACCGTACTCAGCGGCCCCGCGATGACTACACTGCCCACCCTGACCCCGGCCGCGCCTTTCGATTTGATCTTTATCGACGCGGACAAGGAGAATTATCCCGCCTACCTGGAATGGGCCATCCGCCTGGCGCGGCCCGGAACCGCGATCGTGCTGGATAACGTGGAACTCCATGGCGAACTGGTAGATCAGGCCGCGCAGAACTCCTCCCGCGTGCAGGGCATGCAGCGCACGATGACGAGGTTAGCCACCGATCCACGCCTCGTCAGCACCGTCGTGCCTTACGTGGATGGATTGGCAGTGACGGTTGTGCGGGGGGAGTAGTCAGAAGAGGAGATACAGACTGCAAAGTGCAAAGTGCAGAGTGCAGAGGATGATCGCGTGTAGGGATGAAGAGACGAATGAGAGGTGAGGGGTGAGTAACGAGAAGTCAGCGTTCAGCGTTCCACATTCAGAATTCCTGCCCGAGTCGGTGTGGGATTATCCGCGGCCCCCGCGGGTTGAGGCGACCAATAAACGCGTGCAGGTGTTTTTCAACGGCGTGCTGATTGCCGACACACAGCGCGCGTTGCGCGTCCTGGAGACCAGTCATCCGCCGGTGTACTATATTGCGCCCGCGGACATCCGCATGGCGTATCTGACACAAACGCCGCGCAGCTCGTTTTGTGAGTTCAAAGGGCGGGCAGGCTATTACACGATCGCGGTTGGCGACAAGACGGCCGTCAATGCGGCGTGGTTCTATCCGGACCCAACGGCGGGCTACGAGGCGCTGGCCGGTTACGTCGCCTTTTATCCAGGGCGGATGGACCAGTGCCTGGTGGATGGCGAAACCGTGACGCCGCAGCCGGGTGATTTCTACGGCGGCTGGATCACGTCGGACATTGAGGGGCCGTTCAAAGGCGGCCCTGGCACGGTAGGGTGGTAAGGAATTAGAAAGTTGTTTAGCTCCGCCAAGAAGCGATTAGCGGGATCCCGCGCTACTCGACGATCAGCTTGCCGCGCAACATCCCCATCTGGCACTGGAAACCGTACTCGCCCGGTTTGTCCGGCGTGAACTCGACCGCGACCTCCTCGCCTTCCGGCAGCTTGGCGTTTCGGTTGAAGTCTGGGAAAAGCACCATCTCCGAGCAGCTTGCGCTTTCCTGGCGCGTGAAGCGCAGGCGCACCGGATGCCCGGCCTTGACGACGATGACGTCGGGCGTGTAGCCACCCTTAACGATCACGGCGACTTCTTGGACGCCACCCGCGCCGGCCGCGGCGCGAGTCTGGCCTTTCGGCGCGAACCAGAAGAACCAGGCAATAAAGCCGCTCAAGGCGAGTCCTGTCAACGTAACGACGATTTGACTTGCAGTCATCGGTCGTATCTCCTTTGCTCTAGCGGGCGCTGACCCGCGGCTTGAACCCGCGCAATCGGTTGGCATTGCCCACCACGGTCACGCTGGAGAAGGCCATGGCGGCCCCGGCGAGCAACGGGCTGAGCAAGATGCCAAAAAACGGGCAGAGCAGTCCCATCGCCACCGGCAGACCCAACACGTTGTAGATGAATGCGCCAATCAGATTCTGCTTGATGTTGCGCATCGTCGCGCGGCTGACCTCGATGGCGGTCACCACCCCGCGCAGGCTACCTTTGATCAGGGTGATATCCGATGCCTCGATGGCGACGTCCGTGCCCGTACCGATGGCCAGCCCCACGTCGGCCTGCGCCAGCGCCGGCGCGTCGTTGATGCCGTCGCCCACCATCGCGACCTTCTTGCCCTCCGCCTGCAACAGGTGTACGTTATGCGCCTTGTCCTCCGGCAGCACCTCGGCCAGCACGCGATCCACGCCCACTTGCTTAGCGATGGCTTCGGCCGTGCGGCGGTTGTCGCCGGTGATCATCACCACCTCCATGCCCATGCGGTGCAGCGCCACGATGGCTTCGGCGGAGTCGGCCTTCACGGTATCGGCCACGGCGACGATGCCTGCGGCCAGGTCGTCCACAGCGACGTACATCGGCGTTTTGCCGTGGTCCGCCAACTCTGCGGCCTGGCTCTCCAAGCCACCTAAGGCGATGCCCTCGCGTTGCATCAGCTTGAGATTGCCGATTGCCAGCTTATGGCCCTCAATCGTGGCGAGCACGCCGTAGCCGGGGACGGCCTCGAACGCCGTTGGCTCGGTTAAGGTCAGATTGCGCGCCTTGGCGCCTTCGACGATGGCCTCAGCCAGCGGGTGCTCCGACGACCGTTCTATGGCGGCCACCAGGCGCAGCAGGTCGTCCGCCGCCCAGGCGCCGGCGACGACCACGTCGGTCAGTTCCGGTTTGCCTTTGGTGATCGTGCCAGTCTTATCCAGCACCACGGTCTTGATGGCTTGGGCGGTCTGCAGCGCCTCGCCGGAGCGAATCAGGATACCGTACTCCGCGCCCTTGCCGATGCCGACCATCAGGCTCATCGGCGTCGCCAGGCCCAACGCACAGGGGCAGGCGATGATCAGCACGGTCACGCTCGTGACCAGCGCATACACCAACTGCGGCTGCGGGCCGAAGTTGAACCACGCGACGAAGGTCAACACAGCCAGGATCATCACGACGGGCACGAAGTAGCCGGAAATCGTGTCGGCCAGGCGGGCGATGGGCGCCTTGCTGTTCTGCGCGTCCTGTACCATTTTGACGATCTGTGCGAGGGTCGTATCCTTGCCGACCTTGGTCGTGCGGAATTTGAACGCGCCGGTCTTGTTCAGCGTCGCGCCGATCACCTCGTCGCCCGCCTGCTTGCTCACTGGCAGCGACTCACCGGTGAGCATGGACTCGTCCACTGCCGAGCTGCCCTCCAGGATCACGCCATCCACCGGCACCTTCTCGCCGGGGCGCATCTGCACCACGTCGCCAACCAGCACTTCCTCGACCGGAATGTCAAGCTCCTGGCCGTCGCGAATCACGCGCGCGGTTTTGGCCTGCAACCCCATCAGCTTCTTGATCGCCTCGCTGGTGCGGCCCTTGGCGCGCAATTCGAGCGCCTGGCCCAGCACCACCAGCGCGATCACCACCGCCGCCACGTCGTAGAACGGCTCCGCTGTGCCCTCGGGGAAGAGGCGTGGAAAGGAGATGGCGACGGTAGAGTAGAGCCAGGCCGCGCCGGTGCCGAGCGCGATCAGGGTGTTCATGTTGGCCGCGCGGTGCTTGAGCGCGGCCCACGCGCCGGTGAAGAAGTGGCCGCCTGACCAAAAGAGTACCGGCAGGGTCAACAGCGCTGCGCCAAGCCACGCCAGGCGCAAGGTCGCCATGCTCCAGTCGCGCACGAACGGAACATACTGCGGATAGGCCGTCAGCAGCACCGGCAGCGAAATGACGGCCGCGAAGAGGAACTTGCGGTACAGGCTGCGGTACTCGCGGTCGTGCTCGGCTTCTTGCTTGTCAACCGGCTCCTCGCTGGCGGCCGGGCGAGCCTGGTAGCCCCAGTCTTGGATGACGCTGTGCAGTTGCGCCAGGGTGGTTTGCTGGGGTAAGTACGCGACCGTGGCTTCCTGCGTGCCGACATTGACGGACGCGCTGAGCACGCCCGGCGTCGCTCGCAGGTCGTCCTCGATGAAGCCGACGCACGAGGCGCAGCGCAAGTTGTCGATGCCGATGCGAGTCTGTGCGCCGCCGACCCGGAAGCCGGCTGATTTGAGCGCCGCGGTCAGCGCGACGGTGGTGGCGCGTTGCGGGTCGTACTCGACCGCCACGATCCCCGTACCGGTGGCCGCGTGCACGCTGCGGACACCCGGCACGCCGCGCACGGCCGCCTCGACGCCGGCCGCGTGTTCTTGCTTCAGTCCGAGCACCGGCAAGTTTACGCTGACGAAAGGCAGAGCCGGGTTGAAGCCGGTCGTAGCCGAGCCAGCTGGCAGCACCCCTTCCGCCGCGGTCAGCGCCGCCTGCGCATACCGGTGCGGGTCGGCGTCGAACTGCGCGACGCAATTGGGTGAGCAGAAGTAAAACGTCTGCCCCATGTGCTCGCGCGTCGCCGCAGCAGCTTCGGGTTCGATTTCCATGCCGCAAACGGGATCTTTGACCATGATGCAAGTTCCTTCTTCGGCGTCTCAGCGCCAGATGCCATGATAACAGACCAGGCCCTCCGGCACAAGCGCCGATTCATGGGAATTGGCATGCGTCAAACGGCCTATGGTCACCGGGACCGCCAGAATCTCGGTGGTGCAGCCTGAATTCCGCGTGGACCCATCAACAAAAAGGCAGGAGATCCACCGCCCCCCCGCCTTCACATCGCCTACCCCTGGCGCTCTAGCGCTTGTGGGCGCTGTGATCTTCTACCTTGCCGGCGTACTTGGCCGGCTCCTTGTCGAACGCTTTCTTGCAGCCGGCCGAGCAGAAGTAGTACGTCTGCCCCTGGTAGTCGGACATACCAGCCGCCGTCCTCGGATCTACGTCCATGCCGCACACGGGATCTTTGGCCATGAGCACATTCCTTTCTTCAATTCAACTTGAGTGTGAGAACATTCACTCCGGTGATCAAACCGACTCACATCCTTCAAGTGTTCAACGACATTCTCGCACTGAGATCATCGCGTGTACAGTGCCAAATGCCGGGCCGTCGGGAAGCCAATAGGCGGGCGCTCTACCCCGCCAAATAGCTTGTTGCTGACGCCTCATTTCATCCAGGTCACTTGAGGCTTGCAATCACACGGTGCAGCCTGGTTCTGGCCTCCACGGCAACCTCATGTGCAATCGGGTCTTCTTTGAGGACGCCAAGGATTTCCACCGGGTCCGCGGCGGTGACAACAGAACCTTCGCCTTCTTCGTACACGGTGACATTGCAAGGCAGCAGCAAGCCCACGTCCAGGTTGGCCGAGAGCGCACGATGAGCGAGCGGGGGATTGCACGCGCCCAGGATCACATAACGGCGGAAGTCCGCGTTGATTTTCTGTTTCAGTGTGGCCTTCACGTCAATCTGCGTCAACACGCCGAAGCCTTCTGCCTTGAGCGCATCCGTGGTTTTCTGGACGGCTTGCTCGTAGGGCAGGTTGATTCTAGCGCGCATACCAATATTAGTCGCCATAGGGTTTTCTCCCTTATCAGGGTAGTGTTTTGAGGTAGACGATCACGTCGGCCAGATCGTCGTCGTTGATTGTCCAGCGCGGCATGTCCGATTTCAACTGCGTGCCGTCGGGATCTTGACCCTTCACTACCGCCAGGCGGAACTTTTCGAGGTCGAATTCGCCCTGCAAGGCCGACCAGCGAATGTCTTTGGCGTCCATCACCTGATTCATGCCCATGCGGTGTACGCCGCCCCGCCCATCCGTGCCGTGGCACGAGGCGCACGCCAGTTGCCCGCTCCCCATCATCCAGCCGCTCGACGCCGGACCGCCCGTGTAGGTGATGGCCGTACCGCGTTCACTCGTGGCGGTGAAATAGATCCGTTCACCATTCGAGCGAAAGGCTCCCGCCCCCCACCCAGTTCCACCAGACATCATTCCCTGTCCCGCGCCTGCGCCTACGCTAGGCCCTGTTGATCCAATGGTACCACCAGACCCCACGCCAGGGCCCGTTGCCCCGTTGGAAGGCGTACAGCCTGTGAGCCACAGAGCCGTCACGACGACGAGTAATGCGATGGCAACCGCTGTTTTCGTGTTCATAGTTACAAATTCACCCCCCATTACCCCTTCACGCTCGCCCAGCAGACCCACCGGAGTCAGCCGCGGGCATCTTGGACGCCCACACACCTGCTTCAACCTCGCTTTGGGCGTAGTGTTGTACATAGGAACAGCATAGCCGAAGGGATCGGCCCTGTCATCAGCGCAAACGATAGACCTGGTATAGCAAAAAAGCTGCATTTCCGGGCGACCCTTTCAACTTCTAGCGTACGATGTTTGGCGTCATCGTGGCTGGAGCCGCTCTGTCGGGATCTCATTCTGGTGTTATGACGCCCGGCTGGATTTGCCCCCCAAGGTCCACGGCGCGACGGAGCGACTTACTTACAGCCGCGGTACAGTGCGAGCGTACCGAGGATCGTCATGTGTTGCGCCGTTTGCGCCATGGCGGTGAAGCCGGCTTGACGGAACATCGTCGGCAGCCGGCCTGCGATGTTGTGGAGGTTCGTTCCACATGCCGACCAGCATGCCCAGCAGGAACCACGCCGGGGCGAGCCACTGCCGCACCCGCGGCGACGCGACCTGGCCTGTTGCTGCGGCCGTGTCAAATTCAGGGGGCGCCGATGCCGTGTCTGTCATACGATGCTCCTCTCTCGAGATGGGTGCGTCGCACCCGTAGATGATCCATCGTCGCGCAAAGCGCGATCCACGATGGGCAATAACCAGAAGATCAGGGCGAACGCGGCCAACAGACCGGTGCCCAGCCGCGCCAGGGAATTGAAGGATCCCCAGGCGTCCCCCGCGTAGAATGTGGGCGGCAGCGCGTTGCCGGTCAGGGCAGCCAGCCAGGCGTTGCTCTGGCGAAAGCCGGCGGTCACGCCCCACAGGTCGCTGATCATGTGCGTGATCCCATCCACCGCCATCGGCAATAGGAGCGCCAGGGCCAACGGCCAACGCAGTCCCTTGATCCGGCCATGCACCAGCGCATAGAGCAGGCCAAATAGGAACCACCCGCCGTAAAAGCTCACCATGCGGTCGCTCCAGGCGAGTTTCCAGCCCAGTGCGGGTGTGCCGAGGAATTGGCGCAGGGCGAAGAAGTCGGCGCCTGCGCCGCTCTCCGCCTGGATCTGGGCCAGCGAGGGCGTGATACTCGGGCCGAACAGAAACCAGGACCGCTGCGGCAGTTGGTGGCAGAACAGGCTGTAGATGAAGTAGATCCACCAGGCCTGCCGGTACCAGCCCAGGTGCATCAAGACCGGCGCCAGCCAGGGCAGTGTCGTCCAGATGCCCAGAATCAGGCCGAAGAGGAACAACCAGTGCCGGCGTAGACCCTGGACGAACCGCTCTACTCTTACGGCCAGGGGGGAGGCAGGAGTTGATGGAGAGATAGCTGTCATGGCATCATTCCTTCGTGCGTTCCGGCCCGCGATCCGCCAGGCGCTGATGAAGGATGGTGATCATGCGGCGATCGTCCTTGTTGTGCAGGGAAATCGCCGGAGGAGCCAGGCCCATCGTCAGCGGCCAGCAGCCCCGTCAGCCGCCGGGCCAGCAGTACCAGTATCAGCAGTCCGGCCGGGGCCACGAACCACACCGGCGCGGCGAGGTAGAGTACGGCGGCGAGCGCCGCGAGTGGTACCAGGCAACAAACAGCGAGCAGAGGGACGAGCATCTTGGAAATAGTCCGGTCGCACATGGCAGTCCTCACCTCAAAATCGGACTTTCTCAGGCTGACGAGGTCTATGATAGGAGAAAGGGCGATGGGATGTACAGCGCCAAGCGGCGCGTCGTAGGCTCAGCCATTTAGCGCGGTGGTGGAAAGTGAAGCGAGGACGCCGCTGATCGGCCGAATCAGATGAACGAGAGCGATTGCAGATAGCCGATTTGTGCGCAATCAGCGCAGCAGGGGAAGCTGCGCTGTGATGGTGGCGCCCTGACCGGGGCTGGACGTGATCGTGAGCTGGCCACCGTAGAGCAGGGCACGCTCGCGCATCCCCATCAACCCGAAATGGCCCTGATGAACGAGGTCGGCCGGCTGATCCGGCGGGGTAAAGCCGCGACCGTCGTCACGGACGACGAGCGTCAGGGACTCGGAGGTGAAGGTCACATCCAACCACACGTTGCGGGCCTGCGCGTGGGCCGCCACGTTGGCCAACGCCTGTTGGACAATGCGATAGGCGGCCAGTTCGACATCGTGGGTCAGGCGTACCGCATCGCCGTGCACCGTGAGATGCAGGCTCAGACCGTACCGTTCCTGCATCTGGCGCGGCAGCATCTCCAGCGCCGGCACGAACCCGAGGTCTTCCAGGTAGATCGGTCGCAGGTCGCCGATCAGATGGCGCAGGCTGGCCATCTCGTCATCAATCAACCCATTCAACTCATCCAGCCGCTGCTCGGCGCGTTGGGGATCGTGAGCAATGGCCTTGCGGGCCATCTGGCCGCGCTGCTTCAAAGCAACCAGGCCCTGGATCGTGACGTCATGCAACTCGTGGGCCAGGCGAGTGCGCTCCTCCTCTTGGCCTTGGGTGATGGCGCTCAGGTAGTCACGCATGCCGCTCTGATATGAACGGATCCGCGCCGCCATTTGGGCCAGGGTGACGCGCAGGTCGTCAATTTCCTGCACACCGCCCACCGGCTGCTCGACGGCGTCGAAATCACCCCAGGCGACCCGCGCCGCCCGCCGATCGAGCTCCTGCAGCGGACGCACGATGTTGACGACGCCGAGCGACACCGCCAGCAACGCGACCACGGCGACGAAAAGTAGGAGCAGCGGCAAAGCCTCAACCGCACTCACGCCCATTGAGGCAAACGTGCGCACATCCTCGGCGGTCACCAGGGTCCAACCCGGCGGCTCAACGTGTGCGTACGACACGAGCAGTTCCCGTCCCTTCTGGTCGCGCAGGTAGGTCGAACCGGCGCCAGCCCGCGGCAGGTTCGCCAGTGCGGTCGAATCAACATCCAAACCACTGGGGTCATGATGGTGAACGCGGCGCCCGCTCTGGTCCAGCACGAACATGGCGCCCTGCATCTCGCCTTCCATCAACAGGTTGCTTTCGACCAGGCTGAGGGCTTCCACCGGCAGCGCGCCGATCAGCACCAGCCCGGCCGACGCCGGCACGCCAACTAACAGGCGCACGGCATCGCCGCTAGGCAGATCGGTTTCGTATTGCGCCTGGCCCAAGGCCGCAGTTCGCGCCGCCAGAAGGCGCGCCGTGTCGCTCCCGGCCCAGGCGGATCCGTTGGGCGAGGCCGCGCGCAGCGCACCCTGGCTGTCGAGCAGCGCCAGACCGCCGGCGTAGCTGCTTCCAACCTCTTGCGGAGGGTCCAACAAGGTTGTAAGGGGCATAGTAACAGGAAGCGCAGCAGCCAGCCGCGTGAGGAGCGCCGTCTGTTGGGCCACTTCACGTCCCAGGCGATTCGCCTCGGCGATCGTAACGCCGCGGTCGCGGTCTTCCACCAGGCGCGTCATGGCCTGGCGATGGCGGGCGACGCCGGCCAGCGAGAGCACGATCAGCACGACCGCCAACGGCAGGATCGTCCAGAGCAGCAGTTGCGCGCGCACGCCGCGCAAGAGGCGCCGGCCCCCTGTCGGCTGAGGGCCCGTTGCTTTAGCGGGCATCCAACACCAGCCAACCCAACTTGAGCGCCTTTGTCACGGCCTCGGTGCGGGTGGTCACGCCGATCTTGCTGTAGATATTTGCCAGGTGGCCTTGCACCGTACGATCGCTGATCACAAGCTCCGCCGCGATGGCTTTGTTAGTCCAACCCAGCGCCGCCAGCCGCAGCACGGCCACTTCGCGGTCCGTCAACGCCTCTACCTGCTCCTGCGCGGCAGCCGGCTTGCCTGAAGTCACCTGGGCCACGACTTTGGCCGCGATGTCCGGCGCCAGCACCTTGCCGCCGGCCGCGATCGCCTTCACGGCCCGCACCAGGTCGTCAGGATCGGTGTTCTTCAACACGTAGCCGTCGGCGCCGGCGCGCAGCAGGGCAAACACGTAGGGATCATCGTCGTAGGCCGTGAGGATCAGGACTCGCACATCCGGGTAGGCGGCCTTGATCTGGCGCGTGGCCTCGATGCCGTTCATTACAGGCATCTGAACGTCGAGCACCGCCACGTGCGGCTGGTGCTCACCGGCCAAGCGCACCGCGTCCGCTCCGTCCGTGGCTTCGGCGACCACCCTGATTTCGCCGTCCTCTTCCAAAAATTCTCGGATGCCCTTGCGCACGACGGCATGGTCATCGGCGAGCAGAACGCGCAACGGCGCCGAACTTGTCATGGTACACTGCCCTCGATCATGCGATAAAACTAACGCTGAATGAGTGAGCGTCCGCTGGCTTCCCAGGCGAGCATGCCGCCGGTCAGATCGTAAACGTGCATGTAGCCCAGCTCGACCAATCGCCGCGCGGCGATGTCGCTCATGCGCCCGCTGCGACAGTATAGCACGATCTTGGCGTCTTTGCCAGACAGTTGCTTCAAATGGGTGTCAATCTGATCGTAGGGGATCGAAAGGTCCGTTTTGACTATGTCTCCCTCGTAAGGCACGTGCACGTTGACCAGGGTAAAATCCTTCGGTCCCGCCAACATCTGATCCAACTGCTCCACGGTGATCCGCGTGACCGCTGCGCTGGCAGCCGCGGTTGGCGGCAGCGCAGATGGCGGAGTCGGAGCCGCCGCGCAGGCGCTCAAGACCACGCCCGCGACGAGCAACAGAAGGACAAGGATCGGTCTCTTCATCGGATACGCTCCCATTTCATGAACGATGCGGCGACGATCCTACCCATCGTCGCCGCATCGTTTGTATCAAACGCCAAGCTTCTGGCGCAGCGCGTCGAATTCCTGCGGCGTGATCTCGCCAGATGCCAGCCGGCGCCGCAGCGTCTCCAGCACCGTGTCAGGCTGCGCGCCGCGGGATGCCCCATGGTCACCGGATCGCGTCAGCGTCACGACCAGCCAGACTACCAGGCCGATGATCAGCCCCCAGAACAGGAGCATGCCCAAGCCACCCAAGAGGCCCATGCCCCACCCCCAACTACCCATCATATGACTACCCTCACTCTCTTTTTGATGGAAACGACATTCAACCGCGCATTGTTTCCCAACTGCACCGCTATCATCGCGCAACGACGACGACGTGTCAAGGGTAGATTGGCGCACAGGGCGTCAGGCCATTCGGCGCGGCCATAGCAGGTGACCTGTGAGCGCCCTGATCGTCGCGCCAAATGGCGCACTCTCCTCGCGCCGGACGGCGCTTAGCGTCACGAGGCCAGGCAAGTATACTACCGATGCTTGCTGATGTTAGCACCATTCTTCACCACAAAAGGACTTTCGCGGAGCAATACCTTGTCAAAACGACGCTTCTTTCTACTACCGGCCCTCATCATCGGCAGCTTCCTGCTGGCAGCCTGCACCGCGGGTGGGCAGCAGACTAGCAAGGTCACCCTGGCTCCTGTCTCTGCGCTGCCCCAGCCGATGCAGGATGCGCCGGCTGCGGTGCGCACCGCCTACCAGTTCGCCGTCATGCACCCTGACGCCTTGAAGAATGTGCCGTGCTACTGTGGCTGCGGCGCCATCGGGCACAAGAGCAACCTGGCCTGCTACATCAAGGAGTTCGGCGCGGACGGTAAGCCGGTTTTCGACGATCATGCCATGGGTTGCAGCCTCTGCGTGGACATCGCCACCGACGTGATGAAGATGACCGGCGAGGGCAAGTCGCCGGCCGCTATCCGGCAGCAGATCGTGGACACCTACAGCAAGTTCGGGCCGGCCAACCAGTGAGCAGAGGGCAAATGACAGATAGCAGAGGCCGCATGGTGGGCTTGCCGAGCGTACCCAAAACACGGTGGTGGGCGGCCGGAGTGACCGTGTCGCTCGTGTTGCTGACTCTGCTGGCGCCGCTACCGGTCACAGGCGCAGCGCCGCAGGAACGGCACATCACGATCTCGGCCCACACCTTTGCGTTCGAACCGGGGACGGTGCAAGTGAACCGCGGCGATACGCTGGTCGTAAACCTGGAGTCCACCGACGTGGTGCACGGATTGTACGTGGACGGCTATGGCCTCGCCACCCAGGCCGAGCCAGGCCGGCCAGGCCAGCTCACCTTCATCGCCGACCAGGACGGCGCGTTCCGCTTCCGCTGTAACGTGGCCTGCGGTAACCTGCATCCGTTCATGATCGGCAAGCTGGTAGTCGGCCCGAACCTGACCTGGCTGCGGGCGATCGCAGCTACCGTGATCACGGCGGTCGGCGCGATGGCCGCCTTCTGGAAACGCTGATGCGCTACGCCATTTCAGACATCCCTGTCATCAAGCGCATGCTCCGCTCGCGCTGGCTTCAATGGAGCCTGACCGCCATCACGCTGCTTTTCTTCGTGCTGGCGATCATCGCGGGACTGGCAGGCACGCCGGCCGGCAACCGCAATTTTGGCATCGTCTTCGTCTGGATCGTCTGGTGGGCGCTGTTGATCCTGCTCCTGGTGCCGTTCGCGGGCCGGTTATGGTGCGGCGTCTGCCCCATCCCCGCGCCAGGCGAGTGGCTCCAGCGGCGGGCACTCGTGCAGCCGCGGCCAGGGGGGAGGCTGTACACCCTCGGCAAGCAGTGGCCGCGGGCCTTCCGCAACATTTGGCTGCAAAACGTGGGCTTCCTGGGCGTCGCGCTCTTTTCCACTGTCATCCTGACGACGCCCCTGGCCACCGCGCTGGTGCTGCTTGGTTTCATGATCGTCGCCATCGGGACCAGCCTGGTTTTCGAGCGGCGCACCTTCTGCCGCTACCTCTGCCCGGTCGGCGGTTTCATCGGGCTTTACAGCCAGGTCGCGCCGATCGAGCTGCGGGTGAAGGATACCTCGATCTGCGCAAGCCATACCGAAAAGACCTGCTATACCGGCAGCGATGAAGGCTATGGCTGCCCCTGGCTGGTCTTCCCCGGCGGCCTGACGAACAACACGTCCTGCGGGCTGTGCACCGAATGTCTGAAGACCTGCACGCGCGACAACATCGCCCTCTTCGTGCGCCAGCCCGGCGCCGATCTCCTGAAGACCGCCGGTCACAAGCTCGACGAGGCCTACAAGGGCTTGATCATGCTGGCCTGCGCCTTCATCTACTCCACAGTGCTGATCGGGCCATGGGGCGTGCTGAAGGAGACCGCACGCGCGGTGGGCACCCCGGGCTGGTTCGCCTACGCTGGCATCTTCCTGGCATTGAACCTGGCGATCCTGCCTGGTTTGTTCTGGCTGGCCGTGCGCGGCGGCCAGTGGATCAGTCAACCGGCGAAGACGACCATGCGTAAGCTCTTCTCTGATTACGCGGCCATCCTGGTGCCGCTGGGCCTGACCGCCTGGATTGCGTTCTCACTGTCGTTCGTCTTGGTGAACTTTTCGTATGCCTGGTCGGTGCTGTCGGACCCGCTCGGCTGGGGATGGAACCTGCTCGGCACGGTGGGCCTGAAATGGACGCCCTACATCCCAGGTCTCGTACCCTACCTGCAAGTGCCGGTGCTGTTGATCGGCCTGACCGCCGCGATCGCGCTGGCGCTGCGCACGGCCCGCCAACACGGCCAATCGCCCTGGGCCGCGGCGCCGGTGACGGTCTTCTGCACCGCGGCGACGCTGGGGCTGTTGGGCTTGTTCCTGGCCTGAGTTTCGAGAACGGGAAATCAGGGGAACAATGAAAACGATGAAACGCGCACGATCACGCATCAAGGAGGAGCTGTTCGCCCTGGGGGTCGTCCTGGTCGTGTTGGTGGCCTTCCCGGCCGGCCTCTTCGGCTACCAGGCATGGCGGGCGGCTTCGGCCGGCGTCAAGATCGTGGAGATCGTGGCCCGTGCGCCGGAGCAGGGCGGATTCAGCCCGGATCGGCTGAGCCTCCAGGTTGGCGAGCCGGTGCGGCTGCGGCTCAGCTCGCCAGACGTCGTGCATGGGCTTACCATCCCCGGCCTGGGCGTGAACGTAGACGAGATCTACCCCGGCAAGGTGGTTGAGGTGGACGTGACGCCGGATAAGCCGGGGCGTTATGCCTTTGCCTGCACGCGCTGGTGCAGCGTGAACCACTGGCGCATGCGCGGCGTGATCGAGGTCACGGGAGGTTCGTCGCTGGTGATGGCGACGACAGAGCCGCCTCTGTTCCAGCAGCTCGGCATTGACCTTGACGCCACGCCGCACGAGGCGCAAGCCACGCCCAGCGCCAAGCCGTCGACCGATGCGGGTGCGGCGTTAAACGCGAAGCTGCCGCAGGATTTGACCGACCCGGCCACACGCCGTACGCTTACGCCCGCGGGCGCGTTCGATGACCTGAGGACCGATCCTGCCAATGCCGCGCTGAGCGATGCCGATATTTGGAACCTGCTGGCGTGGGCATGGATGAAGGATGTTTCGCCTACCGCGCTGGCGCGTGCCGAGACCCTTTACGCTCGCGATTGCGCGGCCTGCCACGGCCCGGATGGCAAGGGGAAAGGCCCGGCCGGTCTCAATCTGCCCGGCATGCAGAAAATGGATCCCGCCATGCCGCCAGGGCCGGCCGACTTCACCGATCCCGCCCACATGCTGGCGGCCAGCGACGTTCTGCTCCAGGGTAAGCTGTTGCGCGGCGGCATGGGCACCGGCATGCCGGAGTTCGGATCGCTGTATACGGACGAAGAACAGTGGACGATGATTGCCTATCTCCGAACGTTCCTGTTCGCGAAATAATGCCCCAACTGATGACTAGTAAGGAGTTGTCTATGAGCCACGGCTCACCGCTGCGGATGAAAATGGCTCGCTGACGACAAATCATTTTCAAGGGAGGAATAGATGTCTACGAAGGCCAATCAAGTCCCACAGGGCCGTAAGGTCAAGACCCCGCCCCCAAAACGCAGCCGCCTGCCGCTCTATCTGGCCGGCGGCGCGTTGCTCGTCATTGTCATTGGTGTCGTGTTGCTGTCGAACATCGGGCGCGGCGTGTCTAGTACAAGCCGCCCGGCGCAGGTCAGCGACCAGCCGAAACTGGCTGTTGACCGCGAACAGATTGATTTCGGTAAGGTGCCGCTTGACGTGCCGGTCAAAGCTACCTTCAAGCTCAGCAACGTCGGCGACCAACCCTTGCAGATCGTGAGCCAGCCGGTCGTCGAAGTCAAACAGGGCTGCTGACCACCCAAGGCGGTCGTCGGTTCGACGACCATCCAGCCCGGGCAAAGCACAGAGCTCTCGATGCAATTCATGATGCACAAAGGCATGGAAGGTCTGCATGATTTTCGAGTTAAGCTGCAGACGAACGATCCAACCGATCCGATGAAGGAACTGGTCGTGTTGTCGAATTGGGGAAACTGATCAGGAACGCGGGTCAGGCTGGCAGCGGCTGCTCACGGAAACGCCAGATGGCCCAGGTGGCGGCGGCGTAGGCCAGCAGGGAGATGACGAAAAGCGCAGGGAAACCCGCGCCATCCACGATGAAGCCGCCGATGCCGGTCAGCAGAACGGTGATGCCGACCAGGGTGTTGGTGAAGCCGATGTAGAGCGAGCGCGCCGCCGGCGGCGACATGTCTAGCAGCAGCGGGCCAAGCGAAACACCTACGGCCGCATCACGAACGCCCACCAGGATGAAAATCAGCACAAAGAGCGTCTGCGCACCCAGGAGGCGGCTCAACGGCCAGACCGCAAGCACGATCATCAAGACAAGAACGCCCATCCCGGTGCCGAAGCGCAGGACCAGGCGATTGCCGCGCCGGGCCGAAAGCTGGCCCCAAACAACATAGGCCGCCAGGCTGGCCGCGATGTTGGCGGACAGGAAGATGCCAACCGCGCCCGCCGCCACCTGCAGCCGCTGCGCCGCAAAAATGGTGAAAAAAGGCGTCGCCATGCTGCCCGCAATCAAGGCCAGGCGCAGCCCCAGGAAATGGCGGAAGTTCGGGTCGGCCTGCAGCGCGGCGCGCGCGCGACCTAACTGGGTCAGCAGGCCGGCGCGGTCAACCAAAGCGGCGTTGGCCGGCTCGCGCACCGCGGCAAAGGCCGCCATCGCGACCGCGGCCAGCACGCTCGCCACGGCAAACATCAGCGCGAAGTTGTCGGGAAAACGGATGGGGCTGGCGTCGCTGAGCAGATTGCGCACCCAGACGCCCGCGCCAACGCCGAGCAGGCTGCCCAGCGACAAACGCCAGGAAAAGAACAGCCCGCGCTGGCCGGGCGGCACCACCTTCGCCACCACATCCATAAAGGAAAGACCGCCGAAGCCAGAGGCCAATTGATTGGCCATGAGCAGGCTGAAGAAGAGGAGCAGCTGCCAGCCTTTGTCCTTGACGGCATAGGCGGTCAGCGCCAGCAAGATCAGGCAAATCATGCGGATGACCGCCATAGCGCGGTAAATCGGCAGCGCTTTTGGCCTGCTCTGAAACCAACCCGACACCCACAGTTGCGGTAAATACCAACCCGCCTGGCTCAACGGGTAGACGAGGCCGAGCAGGATATGCGAATCGGTCAGGAAGCTGGCAAACGTCACCAGCACCAGGCTGGGATCGAGCAGGGTGTCTACACCGGCAAACAAAACGCCGTTGACCACGCCCAAGTTGAAATCACGCCGCCGCGCGGCCGCGGCGAGCGATTGAATAAGGCCCATACAATCTCTCCCATAAACTTCGCACGCGAAACCGGCCTGACTGGACAGCCGGGCCGGTTCTTCGAGCGCTCATCGTAGCACAGACGGCAAAAGTGGGCAAGAACCAATTGTAGACAGCGGGCATGTCTTGCGATATAATCAGCCTTCACGACGAAATTCAGACCAGGAGTCAAGCAGGCACCATTGAGTAATCTGATCCATCCATTATTACAAATCGAACAAACCATGCTACCCAATGGGCTGGCGGTGTGGTGTAAGGAACGCCCAGGCACCGGCTCGGTTGTCTTACGGCTGGTGGTGCGCGTAGGCGCACGCCACGAAGCCGACGGGCAAGACGGCATCGCCCATTTTCTCGAGCATCTGATCTTCGACGGCACCGCGCGCTGGCAAGAGAAGGAAATTCGCCAGGTGATCGAGCGCGTTGGCGGCAGCTTCAACGGCTATACCGGCCACGAAGGCACCATCTACGAGGTCGAAGTCCTGGCCGAACACCTCAACCTGGCGTTGGACTGGCTGGCGGAGATCGTCTTCCGCAGCAACCTGAGCGATGAACAGGTGCGCAAGGAAAAAGGGGTCATCTTCCAGGAACGCGGCGGCCGCATGGGCGCCTTTTTCAACTGGCTGGAAGACCTGGCTGACCGGCTGCACATTGACTACGATTTGTACAAGAGCCTCATGCGCCAGTTGTTCCCCGGCGCCGCCCTGGAGCGTGAAGTGACCGGCTACGAACGCACGCTGCAGCGCATCACCCGCGCCGAGCTGTTGGCCTTCTACCGGCGCTTCTATGTTCCGAACAACATGGTTTTGCTCATCGTCGGCGATGTCGAGGCGCCGACGGCCTTTGCCGAAACGGCCCGCTGGTTTGGCGAGTTCAAAGCCGGGCCAACGCCGCCGGCGCTGCCGCGGGCGCGATCCAGCCCGTCCCATTTTGTGGAGGTGCGCACGCAGTGGCCCGACTGGATTGATCGCGCGTACCTGTGGTATGGTGCGCGCACCGTGGGCCTCAATCACCCAGACCAGGCGTCCATCCTCATCCTCAGTTGGATCATCGGCGACCGTCTGCGCGAGGAGATGCGCGAGCGCCGCGGCCTGGTCTATTGGCTAGGCGCGGCCAACAACACCATGACCGATGTCGGCTACTTTAGCATCGAGACCGATGCCGACGGCGCGAATGTGACGGCCATCCTGGATTACATTGACCAGGTTCTGGGCGATGTCAAGAACGGCAAGCTGGAAGAGACCGATCTGGATTACGCCAAGCGCGCCATTCGTGGGCGCAATGTCCTGGCCATGGATAGCAATGATCGCCTGGCCGAAGTTTTCACCGGGCCAGCGCTGACCCTGCGCCCCGGCGAGTCGCTGCCCGATTTTTTTGCCGAGATCGAGGCCGTCACATTGCCTGATCTGCAGCGCGTAGCCACCACCTACTTCACGCCGGATAACAGCTACCTGGCGCTCTCGCGGCCGGCCTTCACCTTCCGCGACGCGGCGATCGCGGTCGGCGGCGGACTGCTGGCCTTGGCCCCCGTGGTCTATACACGTCTGCGGCGCAAGCAGGAAGCCAGAGGCTGAAGCCGTCTGGCTACGACTTAGAAACCCCTGCGGGGCTAAGCGGGAGGCCCGAAGGGGCTTGGCCCCGGCGGACTGACATCCATAGGTAAGCATTCAGAGGAATAGACAGGACGCAGATCAACGCTGGCTGCGCACGCAGATTTGGCGATTTTGCTGGGCAGCCAATGTAACTCCTGGGACAATTGTGGCAGCACGCGCGGGGTTGAGGGCTTTTTTGGTCCAATCTGCGTTTTTCTGCGTGCATCTGCGTTCTACTCTAGAACGTCATGATTTGTTTTATCAGCGTTCTTTGCGCCTTTGGGTGAACCATTTGGCTCCAGATTGCCCGCATAAGGAAGGAAAGCGATGACGACCCAGAAATCACATAAACTGCTCATGATCCCCGGCCCGATCGAGTTCGAGCCGGCCGTGCTTGCGGCCCTGGCGGAACCAACCCCCAGCCACGTCGCGCCGGATTTCATCGAGGTTTTTGGCCGGGTGCTGGACAACCTGCGCACCGTCTTTCAGGCGCCGGACGGTCAGCCGTTCGTCTTGGCTGGCTCTGGCACCCTGGCGATGGAAGCGGCCGTGGCCAATCTGCTCGAGGCGGGCGACCGCGTGCTGCAGATCAACACCGGCTACTTCAGCGACCGCATGGCCGCGATCTGCGAACGCTCCGGCGCGATCATCACGCAGGTGCGCGCGCCGGCGATTGGCGATGTCCCCGCGCTGGAAGAAATCCAGATGGCGCTGCAGCAGGATCACTACACGCTGATGACCATCACGCACGTGGACACCTCCACCGGGGTGTTGACCGACGTGCAGACGCTGGCGCAGATGGCCCGATCGGCCCACACGCTGAGCGTGGTAGATGGCGTCTGCTCTGTCGGCGGCGAAGCGCTGCCCATGGCGGAGTGGGACGTGGATGTGGCGCTGACCGCGTCGCAGAAGGCGCTGGGCGTGCCGCCGGGCCTGGCGATCGTCATGGCGCGGCCGCGCGCGCTGGCGCTTTTCCAGGGTCGCACGCAGCCGGTCGCCAGCTACTACGCCGATTGGAGCAACTGGCTGCCGATCATGCAGGCGTATCAGTCGCGCAAGCCTGCCTATTTCGGCACCCCTCCCGTCAACCTGGTGCTGGCGCTTGATGTCAGCCTGGCGCAGATCATTGCCGAGGGCATGGACGCACGGGTCGCGCGCCACATCCGCCTGAGCGAAGCGGTCAAGGCCGCCCTGACCGCCCTGGGGCTGGGGCAGGCGCCGGCGCGGCCGGCCGTGGCTGCGCACACCCTGAGCGCGCCCTATTTCCCCGAAGGTGTGGACGGCGCGGCCTTGCTCGCCAAAATCAACGCGGCCGGGGTTGTCCTGGCTGGCGGTCTGCACCCGGCCATACGTGCGCGTTACTTCCGCATCGGCCACATGGGCGCGGTCAGCGGCGCCGACATCCTCGCCGCCGTAAGCGCCATCGAACAAGGCTTGCGCGATGTCGGGTATCAGTTTGATGCCGGCAGCGGACTGGCGGCCGCGCAGCGGGTGATCGAAGGCTAAACCTGCTATCCGCTGTTTGTGCGATATCCAGCGTTTATTCAGACATGGACAGCAGCCCAGTCTCTGCGCAAAGGAGAGAATGATGCTCGCCAAAACGATTACAGTGACGTTGCCACAACCTATTTTCGAACGCGTGACAGAAGTCGCTGAGGTAAACCACATCTCGGTCGAACAGTTGCTGACCCAGACCATTGCTCTCACCATGCCCCCTTTGGAATCTGACTTACCGCCAAGTTGGCGTCGAGAACTAAGCCGGATGCAATCCTTGAGTGATGCGGCCTTATGGAGTCTGGCTGGCAGCACCATGGATGAGCAACAGCAAGCCGAATTGGAGACACTGGCGGAACTGCAAAAAGAACGCGCGCTGACCTCCGCGGAACAGGACGCGCTTGTGCGCCTCATGGAGGAGGCTGAGTACAGCATGTTACGTCGAGCCGAAGCCTTCCATTTACTCGCGCGTCGAGGATACTCAGTCTTCGCAGAGCCAACGTCGGAAAATTAGCCGAGATGCCTATCGTTGCCACTCTGCGATCCCAGGTTGCCCAACGCGACGGGAATCGTTGCGCGTATTGCCTTACCAGTGAAACTAACAGCGGTCTGAAACTGCACATTGATCACATTATCCCGGTATCCCACGGTGGACCGACGGCAGCAGACAATCTCTGCCAAGCGTGTGTCTCGTGCAATGTTCACAAACACGCGCGCCAAGTGGGAACCGATCCGCTTACTGGTTTCACAGTGCCGCTCTTCCATCCTCTGCAACAGCGATGGTCTGACCACTTTGTTTGGGACCAGACAGGCGCCTCTATCATGGGACTTACGCCCACCGGGCGCGCCACCATCGTGACGCTGCAGATGAACAACCCGGCGATCGTCAGGGCGCGTCGCCGCTGGGTAAGCGCTGGCTGGCATCCGCCGACGGGGACTTGATTCGATTTTGATCGCCCTGACCCGTCATGCCTGGTGGTATTAGTATGCGGCGGGTGACATCCTACTTGTCGAAGCAGAGATAGCGTCAGGTCTGTCTGCTGCACAGTGGCAGTATGAACGCCCTCACCAGGTTAGCCACTTGCGTGGGGTGATCTCGAAGAGCGCGCGATAGTCCGTGTCTTGGTTGAGGTACCAATCATATTTGGACTGAAAGGCGGCGTTGATCTCGTCCGGCCAGGGGGGCGGCACCAGCGCCGCCGTTCCTTCTGCAATGACCGGGCTGTTGCCATTCTCCAGCGCGACCGTCACGTTGGGATTCTGCCGCAGATTACGGCTCTTCACGCTGTCGGGCATCGTGCAGATGTAGAGGCGCTCCGCGTGGAAAACAAACCAGATCGGAACCAGGTGCGGGCGCCCATCTGCGCGTACGGTGGCCAGCCACAGATTGGCGTCTGATTGCAGGCGTTGGCGGGCTGTGTCACTGAGCATAGTGTCGTGTCTCCGTTGTGGTTAAGGTGTGCGGGGGAGTGTACGCTGCGCGACGCACGTTGTCAAACGACCGGTTGCGCGTCGCATCAGAAAATGTTGCTGTCAGTGAAAACTCATGATAGAATGATAGAAGTGTAAGTTGATTTGCGCCTGGTTTCGTTATTGTCGGGAGCGATAGGAGACCCCCGACCATGAGTAAATCAACAGGCTCCAGTTCCAAACCAATTCTCACTCCGGCTGAGAAGCAGGGCCTACGCGATTGGCTGGCCTCGCATGAGTTTCGCGCGAATCCATTTGACGTACGTGTGGCCGAACACGAAACGAAGCGCGAACCGTATCTTCATACCTATTTCATTTCTACGCCCTACTACGATGAGATTCGCGAAGCCCAGACTCTGATCGTCTACGCGGATCAGGGTTGTGGCAAGAGCGCGCACCGCATCATGGTTGCGCGCGACTGCCGACCCTATAATCCATCATCCACCACCCTTGGGGTTCAGTATACGTCGTTCGGTAACCTGGCAGAGCTAGTCAAAAACGGACGGCCTCTCACTGCGAGTGACCATACCTATCTAGTCTTGGGGGGCGCCGTTCACGCATTGATCGAGACGATTGCCAATGATGTGGAACTGACCGCCCATCTTTCCGTTGAGGGCCTACAGCGCCTGCGCTGGTTTTGGGACGTGTTTTGCCCAGATGCCAGGGATATCATTTGGTTTACCGAGCAATTGCGTGCGGCAACGGGTATGCCATTGATGTACGATTGGCGAGCATTTGATCAAGCCTACGCGAGCCGACAGTTGACCAATCTGTTTGCGGGCCAATCTCCGCAGTGGAAGCCGGCGGGTCGTTTTTGGATCGCGCTGGCGGATGCGCCACCGACGCCCATTGCGGAAAACCTCCATTCTCCGCTCTTTCTGTGGCAGTCATTCATGCGCCTGGTGCGTCAGGTTGGCTTGACCGATGTCTGTGTCCTCATTGATGAGGTTGATGAACGTCCGCCCCTCGCCGGTAACCCTGATTTCATAGCCGATTTTCTCGCTCCGTTGCTTGCCGACCTAGACATCATGGAAGCTGACGACACGGCATTCAAACTCTTTCTACCAATCGAATTACAGAACGAACTGCAACGCCAACGCGGCGTGCGCATGGACCGCTTGCCCACCCGTAGCATTGTCTGGAATCATGAATCGCTGGCCGATCTTCTGCGCCAACGCCTTGTCGTGTTTAGTGACGCGAAAGTATCCGATTTCGAAGAACTATGTGAACCTGATTGCGCTGCGGTACTGCACTCTAATCTGATCAAAACCGCGATGGGCGTGCCGCGCAAACTACTCGAACTGGGCGACAGCCTCATTGTCAGACATGCACGTCTCCACGCTTCGCAGCCCTTGTTGACCTGGCAGGAATGGGAGACTGTGCGCAGTGAGTCTCAGTCAAGTCCACGAGCAGCGGGCATGGCTGGCGTATCCCCCCTACGTTTCGACAAAGCAAGCGGCCGGATTCGTATCGGCGCGCGTGAAATCGTGCTAACGGGCCGACTGTTGGAACTATTCTGTGTGCTCTGGGACAACGCAAACGAAGTTGTTGAGAACGAAGAACTGATTGATATTTTTGATAGTGATGCTGCCTTGCGCCGCGCGCTGAGCCGCCTGCGCGACGAGATCGAACCGCCTGAAGCTGAGACGCCAATCTACTTAGTTACCCTGCGGGGACGCGGCGTGCAGCTAAACAACGTAGCCAAGCGCTGACCCAATGGGCTGCACAGATTTGTTAAGTAGATGTCAGGTTGGCGTCAAAGGGATAGACTAGAATGGCTCTGGGTCAGAGGAACTTCAGGCGCGGCCCAACAAACCTGAGATGATGACCATAGTTTTATTTTTGCACCGGGTGATTCTAGCCAAACGATGCCCCAAAATGAGAAGACAGGATTGTCTCCATGCTTCTGCCATTGCCGCTTGAACAATCCGGGAAGTTGTGTGCACCAGCCAATCGTACTGAGGAGCGAATCAAGCGCTGGCTAGAAGTCGTAGGTTGGCAGTTCAACCCATTCGCGAAATATGGTACCTGGAATGAACCACTTACCCAAGCCGAAGACGAGAACGCTGACTCGAGCCGCTGGTATTCTGGAAAATGCCCGGTCATACCGAGCTCCTGGCGTTCCCCCGCTGATTCAAAGAATCTCGAAGACGACGATCTGGACTATTTTGATGATTTGTCAGCCAACACCCACGCCCTGGTGTGGGGGCACATGGGAGCAGGCAAGTCAGCGACAAAATTGATACTGAAGGCGGCGACCGCGGGTCAAGGTACCGTGGTAACAGAATATCGAGGTAGCTTGATTGTTAAGAGCCGACCGGATCAGTATGTAGACAGAATGATAGGATTGATTATGAGAGCGGCTTTGCCTTTAATGGATGAAATGAATCTGCCTCCGGCTGTTCTCTTGGCAACGCATAGTGACCCAATCGCATCTTTGATTACCCTGGTGAGTGGGATCGCAGCGTTTACACACCGACCCGTCTTCATTCTTATTGACAATTTAGACGTCAGCCTTGATGATCAAGCTGATATGGTGGAAACAGCATACCAACGAATCAAACCTTTCTTGACGCCAGGCTTACTGGACATACCGGGGCTATTCCTGAAGATATTTCTACCCGAGGACGCGCAATGCAGAATCATCGGGGCCTTGCCTGACCTAAAACGCCGATTTGATACCGATAGACTCAAATCATTCAGCTTGTCTTGGACAGCGAATGCCTTGTTGGAGATGCTGCATACGCGGCTTAATCTCGTAACAAGTACTGTCTCTTTAGATGAAATCAGTAGTAATGAAGAGGGAATGCCGTTTGCGCTAGAAGAGGCTTTGGTTGAGCGAGCCCTTCAGCAATCAGGCCCGCCACGCGCCTTATTGCGCCTGGTTCAGCATATGATCGCCGCACGCGTCAGGCATGACAGATTTGAAACGGAATATCGGCTCACGTTGCGCGATCTAGACGACGCCTGTGCTGAGATTGGCGCAAGCGTCAATTACCCAACCAAACAGGGTCGAAACTCAGGTTAACGACGTCAATGCCCAATTGCGGGATATTGGCGTTTTTTATTGTTATCTGGTCAACGTAGGAGTTCAAAAGGAACTCAGACCACAACTGTGAATTTCGAAGGGGGAGATTATGACACAAGCAAGAGGCGTTGCGCCTGCCCAGGTGCAACTTCAGCCCTCCCATAGTCACACTGCTGGCGTCGCCTACGTCCCTCCTCCTGCCTACGAGACCGACAAGTTTGTCGCGAGAGTGGAGCTTCTGCAAGACTTTCGGCAAATACTTGAGACGATCGAACAAGGGGAGCCTCAGCGTCATATCATCATGCTTTGGGGGGTCAGCGGCCTAGGCAAAACCTGGATCATCCGTCACCTGGCGCATGAACTTGGACACGACATACCGCGCGGCAAACGGAAAGGTAGCTGCGCCGTAGTTTTCGACTTTGCTAACGATCAGAGCCAGCAATGTAGGACGGCTGAGGAACTGCTTTGGGCCTTTGCGAAGCGCGTGCAGGAAATTGCTGAAGGTATGCAGGATCAACTCGTTGATAATGAGAGGCTGGAAGTAACCCGCATCAACGAAGCCATTGCCACCAGCCGTTCGCCTGAAACCTTAGCCAGCGAGACCGTGCGTTTGCTCCAACGATTGAGCGACAGTTTCGTTCCTATCTGCCTCTTTGATTCACTTGACATTCTGGAAGACACTCATTTCGATTGGTTTGCCTGGTTTGAAGAATATCTCTGGGTTCCTATTGGACGCGACCCAAGAATGTTGCTCGTGTTTGCGGCGCGCAAAGAAATGAAACGCTTTCAACAGTTCGAAGTACGACGACGGCTCAAGCGCTGGGAGGTGATTCCATTCAAAGCGGATGAAGTGGCTGCGCAACTCCAGCAGGAGCGCAGAGTTAGGGATGCGATTCTCGTGGGTAACATTCTCTACCCATACTCTTTTGGTCATCCTTATGCCACCTGGCGTCTGGGTGAAGGACTGGCATCCTTGACTCCTTCCACACAGGTAATTGATGAACATGCGGCGCGACAATACGAGAAGGATTTCGCTGATCTCCTGAGAACCGTCATCGAATGGTGGCTCAATCATGTCAACATGGAGGTGCGCCGACGCTTGCTTGCAGTGGCCACCTTGCGCCATTTCCATATCCGCGCCATTCAATTGTTCTTGGCAGAAACCGAGAGTAACGAGTCTCTCAAGCTGAAACCAGATTCTTACTTTCAAGACATCATCAGGTCCATGTTAAGCACTGATCTTACGTATTGGAGCCAATCTCAGCACGGCTACGTGATTGACCAGACTGTGCGCAAAATCATCAACCGTTGGCTTTTTCTGACAGATGCAGCGGAACATACGCACCGGCATGAGATCGCCAAACAGCTTTACGTCAGCTGGATAGCTGAGAATCCACTCTATGCTGCCCATAACATCATCGAGGCGATCTATCACGATGCAATGCGCACCCGTGGTCAATGCGGCGGCAATCTGCGCGAAGAGATCGAATTGACCGTCGCTCAGTATCTTGATCCACAGAGCACTTGCCTTGATTTGGAAGGCGCTCTGACCCTGGCCGAAGAACTCAAACGCGACGATGAATTGCAAGAGGTCATCGGTGATATCCATCAGGATTTGCTCAAGCGCGTTGATTCCCTAATCTCTGAGATTAGCCAACATAACACCAACGGAGTAGCTGCAGCTTGACACGGAGGTGACTCATGACCAATTCTACGCATTACGCCTTACGCACGCCGACCATTATCGGACGAGATGCAGAAGTGCGCGTTGTTCAGGATGCACTCGCAAACTGGGGACAGACGCATGTCCTCTACTTCTATGGGCCGGGCGGTATCGGCAAGACTCGCCTGCTTGAGCGAATTGGCGAAATTGCGGAACAATTCGACACTCACGAGCACCCCATTCGTTGGAGCAAAATCATTGATCTCTATTTGTCGGTCACCCACAGCAATAGTGGCATCGAGAAGGCGATCTATACCGCAGTTGATCCAGATCAGGACTATTTCGCCCATTACTGGAATCTACGCACGAGCTTCGAACATCTGCGCCATGAACACATTGATGCACAGCGCCTCGAAATGCTGCGCGTTCAACTCACAGCCGAGTTTGTCAAGGCCTTCAATGCACTGACTGAGAAGGTGCGCGTTGTACTCACCTTTGACACGGTCGAGTTGGTTCAATACGAAAACGATATCATCCAAATGATCTGCCAGGTGCCAGCCGAAGCGATTGCGGTAAAGGCTTGGCTGCTCGAAACCCTGCCGCAGCTCAATAACACCGTGATTGTTTTTGCTGGCCGCCCCAAGAACAACAGACTGGATGCTGACCTTGGCGCAGCATTTGCCGATAAGCGGCGCCGACGCTACGCAGCCTATGAACTCGCTGGTTTCAACGAAGCAGAGACGGCGCGCTACTTCCAAGAGATCATAGCGCTGGCAAAACGCGAAGATCGAACACACCAAACGATCGAGATCGAGCCGGCCAAGTTGTATGCCTACACCGACGGGCGTCCTATTCGCCTGGCCCTCTTGATTGACCTGGCCGTTTACAGTGGTGCAGACATTGGCGATCTGTTTAGTGTTGAATTGCCGGATCATCCCACCGGCAAGGGTTGGCAGGACATTGCTCCGCGTGTTATTGCTCGCATCCAGAAACTGGAGACGGGCTACCCGATGTATGACACCTTGCGCTACATGGCGCTTACGCGGCAAGGTCTCGACGCTGAACTGCTGCACGCGCTCGAGCCAGGCTGGTCATTGGACCAATGCCAACAACGCCTCAACGGGATGAGACACTTCACTTTTGTGAAGTCGCGACCGGACTGGCCGCGTATCTATCTGCATGACGAAATGTATGATCTACTCGACGATCCCAAAATGGGGTTTATGCCAATTGCTGATCGTGTCAGCAAATGGCAGCAGATCGCCCATTTCTATCAGGACCAGTTGAGAGGTACGGTAGATGAGGAAGCGCAGCAAAACCTCAAGATAGATGTGTTGCACTACAGATTACGCGCAGATCCTCGGCGCGGCTTCGAAGTTTACTTTTCGCGTTGGGACGAAGAGGCGATCAAGGCCGCACTGGTCGGCTTCGACATGCGCCTGCGCGATGAGTTCTTGCGCTTTTTTCAGCAACCAGACGCCACCCGGCGCGCGGAGCATGATGGGCTAAGCCAATCAATGGTAGATCGTGACAGCGCCGTTCGCTGGATCAAACGCCACATCATTCGCGGCGACAATCAAAAAGCGGCGCAGATTGCAGAGGCTATTTTGCAGTTTGCGCCCACTACAATCCGCGTGAGTTCCACATTCGCGCAGTCAGCGTCTCCACTCGAACCCGCACTGGCTGCCAAGGCGAGAACGATATTCGCCACCGGCGACGTCTATTTTTGGGCACACCTAATTACTTATTACGCGGAGGCTTTGATTTATAGCGGCAATGAGTCTCTAGGTCAACAAGAGCTAAGTAACGCTATCACGTTGCTGACGGCGAAAGCGCCGGCGGATGAGCACCAGACTTGGTGGCGCCAACGCATTTTGGGGCGGGCGTACAATGATCGAGCCTATGCCCATTGGGTAAGCGGGCGTTACAACACAGCCCTGGCTGATTACCGCCATGCCGTGCGCTACCTTCGGCAGGCTGATCTGAAAGATGAATTGGCTGACACGATCAACAATGAAGCCTATCTGTACGCCGTGATGGGACGCCAATACAACGCCGACTCGTTGATCGAAGATGCTCTGAACCTACGCCGTGAGTTGAATCTACGCTTTCCTCTCGCCATGAGTCTGACAACCCAGGCCGCTATCCACGCCCTTTTGGGACGGCCAGACGAAGCCATTCACCCGGCCGAGGAAGCTCGCAGGATCGCGAATGAATTGGGGAACCCGCGGGCCAAGGGGCTTGTCATGCTGACTCTCGGTCAAGCCTATCGAATGCAAGGTGATCGCGCCAAGCGCGGATCATATGACATCAAGAGCGCGAATGAGTTATTCGCCAAAGCTGAGGGGGCGCTCGAAGAGGCGCGCAAGATATTTGTGACCGTCAATCCGCGTGACGATCAAGTCGAGGAGCCGCTGCGTTGCTGGCAGGCGCTGAATGAACTGGCTGACACCTATACTGACTGGGCTTTCGCTCTTGAGAGCATCGCCAAGTCACAAGATGAAGCGCAGGCGAAACGCATACGGGCAATTGAGTTTCAGCGACAGGCCGCAGACATTGCTGTCAGGTTCAAACTGGAGCGGCAGGCGCTCGACACGTACGATGACCTGGCCCAAACCTACGCCGACAGTGGAGACCTGTCTACGGCGCAAAATTGGCTAGCGCGCGTTGAAAGCACGATCCCACCGGAGTATAGATTGCAGCCTGGTGGTTTTCGAGATATTGTCGAGCCTATTGATGAATACTGGTTGGCCTTGGGCAAGTTGCATCTCCAAAAAGCCATTTGGACAGCCAAACAGCTGGGGACGCCGGTGACGGGATCAGAAAAGGATCGCTTGCTTGAGAACATGATGACCGATTTTGTGTTCTCGGTCGCCTATTTTGAGAAATTCTCAGATGTCGCTCCACGCCTCCGTGAGACCCTAGCGGCTGTCCATCGTCGTATCCGGTCATTGAAAGGCGAGCGACTTGACCAAATGCGTGACGTGGTGAAGGTGGTTTGCAGCAAGCACGGCGTCAAGCCGGATCGTCTCTTACTTGTCATTGATGACGTGGCTGGTTTGCGCGAGGGGGAAGGTGCCCATGGGTAGCATGTCCGAACGGGAGCCGGTTTCTGCTCTCCTCGCCTTGAGGCTGACAATCGAGCTGTTCGATTCCGGCGCCAAAACGCCGTTACCACAGGTTGAGTTGGATGAAACGACGCCCACGCCGCGGCTCGATCTGTCGCACCCAGCGTTCGATTCCAACTGCGGCGCTTGCGGGAGCGACTCGGATGTCATCGTCGTCCCCGACATGGGAGACCCAGCCACGTGATTCATACGCTTTCGGCGCCTGTGCTCTATGCCTTGGAGTTGACTCCGGCCTGCAATAATCGCTGTGCGGGGTGTTACAACGTCTTTATTGACGATAAGAATACCCGTCGGGGTCAACTCCGCCACCGACCGCTAAGCGCGGCGCAGTGGGCGCTGGTGCTTGACAAAATCGCGCCCCACGCGAGCCGCTTCAAGCTGACCGGCGGGGAAGCCACGCTGCACCCAGACTTTGCGGCGATCGTGCGGGAGGTGGCTGAGCGGGACATTGAGTTCTCGCTCTTCACCAACGCACGGTGGACGCAGCCGGAAGTTCTACTCGATTTCTTGGCGTTGACGCCGCAGTTGACCGGCCTTGTAATCTCGCTGCATGGTCACAATGCGGCGACGCATGAGTTGTTCAGTGGCGTGGCCGGCTCCTTTGCTGAAACCGTCGCCAATATCCGCTTGGCTGTCAGCCGCGGCATCCCTGTTACCACCAGCACGGTGTTGACACAGGCCAATCAGGACGCGCTTGAAGCGATTGTGAATTTGGCGCTGACACTTGGCGCCCGCCATGTAATCTTCAACCGCTATCTCGGCGCGCCCCTGCCCGGCGTCAAGATGTCGAAGGTCGAACTGATCCGCGCCGTCAATGCCATAGACCGCCTGAAAGCCGCCGGGCGGCCAGTGCAGTTTGGCGTTTGCGTGCCGCAGTGCCTGACGCCAAACTCATCGAGCGGTTGCCTGGCTGGCGTGGCGTATGCCACAATTGACCCGTGGGGTAATCTGCGGCCGTGTAATCATTCCTACCTTTTGGCCGGCAATCTACTAGGGCAGTCATTAGTCGAAGTCTGGCAATCACATGCCATGCAGGTCTTTCGCGAGGCCGTACCTGATCAATGCCACGCCTGTGGCGTCTTCGGCGCCTGTCACGGCGGCTGTCGAGCTGTGGCCATGGAACTGGGCCTGGCAAAGGATCCACTCGTGGGCGCCGCCATTCCGCTGCACGCGGCGCCGCACATGCCAGCCACGCTGAAATTGCATCCCGATATGAAGCCCGAACCGCGCTACCGCTTGCGCGTGGAGGAGTTTGGATTCGTGCTGTTGCGCGGCAATGCCGTAGTATCGGTGCGTCCCGATGCGCAACCACTGCTCGATGCCTTCAACGGCAGCACCACCTTAGGTCAACTGGCACACGACTTCGGCCAGTCGGCGCTTAGCCTGGTTGGAGCGTTGTATCAGAAGGGGCTATTGGCGCTGCCTCTATGAGGCGTGTTCGGTCTGTATTCTCGCCTTCTGTGGCTCTCACCCCCACGTCCCTTCTGTCACGGTCACTTCCCATGCGGCCAGGCGGGCGCGCACGCGGGGCAGCGCCTCTTCCTTGACCACCAGCCAGCTGCCATCGGCCCCCGGCAGCGGCCTGAGCGCGCCGCGCAGGCTGCGGTCGGCCAGCAGGTTCGTTGCAGTTTCGGCCACGCTGACTCGCAGCAGAATCACCTGGCCGATTTGCGCCGTCTCCGGCGGCCGCGCCCACCGTTCGATGCGCTGGATGAGGTCGGCGGGCAAGGGGGAACGTACCAGTTTTTGCAGTTGCACCAGGTAGGGCGCCGCCGACGAGTTCTTGTCGGCCAGCGCTCGCACCTTTTCCGGCGTGATCGTCCAGACCGTGCCCGGCGGCGCGTTGGCGTCTGCGGCCGGCGCGGCCACCTTCTGCAGCACCGGCAGCCACAACGGGTCGGGCAGCGCTGCCACCGACCGCACTTCGCCCTCCGCGGTCACACGCCATCCGCCAGTCGGCGCCTCGGCATCCATCTGCATGGCTAATTCCCCGCGGTTGACCAACGTCTGCCAAAGCTGCGCTGGACGATGCGCTTCGTCCGTCGTCAGCTCAACCACGGTTGGCGCCAGGCGCTCGCCAAAGAAAGGCGCCAACGCCCGGTCGGCCAGCAGCTCATCGAGCAGGGCCTCGCTTGCGGCCTGCAGCAGCGGCGCGGAACGCCGCAAGGTGATGCGCGCGTGCCGGCCGGCCCATTCTTCCATCTCTCGCTGCACATTGCCAGGCAGCGCGCTGCGACTCCACCTCTGCAGCGTTTCAATGACCTGATCGAGTGAGTAGCCAGCCTGCGCGGCGCGGTAGAGACTCTCTTTGGTCAACTTGAACTCCGGCGCTTCGGCCAGCCGGGTCAGGTTGGCAAAATCGCTTAATTGACATAACATGTCGAGAGCCAGGGGCGGCAAGGCAATAATCTGGAAGGTCGGCTGCACCACAATCAAACCTGGCTCCGGACGCGTCGGCGCCTGATCGGCCAGCAGCGCGGCCAGGCCCTCAGGCAGCAGGCGGAAGGCCACCAGGTCGCCGCTGCTGTCGAGAGCAACATCGCACGCGGCCAGCCAGTGCAGCGCGCCGCGAATGAAGTCGGCGATCAACGGCTGTTCGTGGATGTTCCACCCCGCGCCCATTGCCTGCTGCGCCCGCGTCCGCAGCAGTTCCGGCGCCAGGCGGCGGACGCTTTGTGAAAACGAATCGAAGCTGATCCAGGCGTTCTGCGGTAAGGTCTGTAAAAATCGCAGCAGCTCGGTCTGCACCTTCTGCGCCGCCAGGCTCTGCGCGCCTGCTTCAATTATCGAACCATCTGGGCCTGGCGGCTGGGCCTGGAAACGGACAGCCAGAGCCGCTTGGAGCAAGGCTGGCTGTGATAGCTTGAAAACGGCGGGCGCGGGGTGACTGTTGAGAAGGTCAGGGCCGTCGTCCAAGATGCCCAGGTGCGCTGCCACGGTGACGTAGAACTCGGTCAGCTCGACAATTTCCTGGTCATTCCATGCCTGGCCGCCCATGACCAGCGCACGGCCGGCTTTGCGCACGTCCACACGGCGCAAGCTGCCCTGGACTGTTCTGCGGATCGGCTGGCGACTGACCTGTTCCCACAAGGCAAAGAAACGCAGGCAGGAGAACTCGGCGCGAGCAAGCCGGCGGCCGCTGATGGCGCTGTCTTCGATCAATTTCAGGTCCAAATCGGGGCGCGGCAGGGCGCGTTGAACCTCCGCAGGCACGCACAACATGCGCCCGGGGCTGAAATCGAGCGGCTGCGGACTGAAGTATGACGGTTCGATGGTAAAGACCAGGCCGGCCGCCAACAAACGGGCGTAGATATCGCCAAAGCGCCGCGAGTTGGCTCGCGTCAGAGACGGGAGATAACGAAACTGGTCGGACAGCGCAGGCGGTGTATCCGGCTCGGCCAGCTCCAATCCCACCAGCTCGATCTGCAGACCGGCCGCCCAGTCGCTGCCGCGCAGCAAGAGCCGATCCATGAACGCTTTTTCGGCCGCGGGCAGGGCACGATAGGCCTCCTGGATGGCCGCTGCATCTGCCAACTGCTGCGCCAGGGCCAGCAAGGCCGCCCCTGTCACCTGGCGCGTGTGACGGACAGCCGCCAAAACATCAGGGTTGACTAACGACAAGAGGTCAAGTAAGGTGGTGCTCATCTGGGGCGATCTTTCGCTTTGTCGCCCGGCAGCATCTGGCCGCCAGGCAATTGATCCACGACCGTGGGGGTGTGGCCTTGCATCACCAGGCTGTCGCGCACCGCGTAGAAGGCGTCATCGGGCACAACGGCCAGCTGCGCGGTCAGCGGCCGCAGCGCCGCGGCGATGCCGCCAGCCTGAATTTCACGCAGCGCAAAGTCGTCAGCCAGATCAAGGCGCGCGACATCGGTGAAGATGCGAATGCGGCCGTAGGAACGAAGCCACTGCTGGATCATCTGCAGCGGGCGCTTGGCCGCGGCCGATTCTTCAATCGCCACTTGCAGAGGAGCCAAAAGATCATCCGGCGCATAGCCGGCGTCCAGGCTGGCAGCCAGCAGAGCCGGGCGCACGTAGAAGGACAGGCGCGATGGTTCTGGGCGTTGGCGCGCAGGCTCCAGGGAAGCTAGTTGGAACAAGGCGTTCCAGACGGCTTGATCGGTGTGATCCGCATCAACGGTAATCGCGCCATCGGGGCTGACCCGCAGCGCTGGCGACGAGGGCGGTTGGGCCAGCAGCGCGCTGGGCTCAACGGCCTCACTGCCCAGCAGCCAGGCGCCCAGCGGGGTCAGACTGAAGCACTCGTCGCGCCAGGCCAACCCACCCAGCCAGGTCAGCGGGCCGCGCAGCCATTGCTCGACAAAAGCGCCCAGGGCTGCCAGCCATTCTTCCTCGTGGTGATAGCGCAGCAGCTTGAATTTGCCAGGCCAGGTGAAACCCCAGACCTGTGCCTCGGTGTAGTTCGGCAGCAGACCTGGGTTGAGTTGATACTCCGCGCGCGTTACATCCAGGCTGCGATACCACTGGCCTGGCGTCAGGCGTTTCAGCAGGCGCAGCAGATGGCCGCGCGCCGGCCGACAGCCGCTGTCTAGGACCGCGGGATCCGCCTGCCGCCCAAAGGCCGGCCGATAGACCACATCTACCGCTTGCTGCTGGCTCAGCAGGCGCCATTCGCTCCAAGAGGAGAGCGAAAGCCAGGCTGCATAGAGACGGCTGAGACGGGCCGTAGGCGCCTGGCTGGCGAACTCCAGCAGGCGCTCCTTGTCCACCGCGCTATACGCGCTCGTTGTCGTCAGGCGCAGATTTTCCATTAAGGCCAGCGCCAACTCCCAGATCGCTGGGGGTATTTCGTCATAGGCGCTGAGCAGCTCGGCCGGCAAATCGGGGGTGAGGCGAGCCAGGGCGAACTCCTTGCCTTGGGCCAGCGACGCATCGCGCCATTGGGAAGCAATCGCCAGGCGCGTTGGGTGCGTCATGGCATAGGCGGTGAGGATGATGACCAGCGCGTCCAGCGTCAAGGGGGCCAGCTGGTCGCTACGTGCAGGCGGCGTCTGCGGCGGCACGGGCGGCGGCAGCGTGGCCGGCGCCAGGTTGATGATCGCCGGCGAGATCGAGATGGTTACGCTGTAGCGCCCAAACGCGAGGCCGTAACCCCTCAATTGTTCCAGCTGCCGCCACAATTCGGAAGGGGTGCGCGTGAGGCCCCATGTCGTCAACAAACGTGCACTGCTGCTTTGCTCGATCTTGTCATACCAGGCGAGAAGGTCAAGCGCCTGACGCAGCTCCAGAGACAACCGCTGGATCACCGCGCGGTTCGCCGTGGGGTTCTTGAGATCCGCGGCCAGAGTGTCAACAACCGCCTGTTTGGGGCTGATCGGCAGCTTGACCCCGCGCCGTTTGGCTATCTCGCGCAGTTCAGCCACGGTGTACTGGTCGAGTTCTAGTTTGATCGGGTCAGGTTTCTGTTGAGTGCCCACGCTGCGAATCCTATCTTGCTGATGCAGTGGGTGCTCCCTTGTGTTGGTTGGGAAACACCCGCGGCAGAGGCGCGGCTGAGTCAGGCCGCAATCGTTGTCAAGGCGATGCCGTGCGGATGAAGACGTTGCTGCAACTGAGTCACGTCGTTAGCACCGGCGCGTTCGATCTCCTGGCGTCTCAATTCGATCTCCCAGGTGCGGCCGACGTCAACCACGCGGCCCAGGCGCGCCGCGCGGTAGATCAGCTCGCTGACTGCAGGATGATTTTCGATACTGAGAATGCCGGGCGCGCGGCGCACGACCCGAACGCTGACATCATGGCCCGGCGCCGGATCTGATTTCTTCTCCAGCCGCGGCAGCAGTTCTTGTCCCAGCGGCGTCACGCGTACGGCCACCGGCCCACTTTCCTGCGCCGCGACCTCGATGAGTCCCAGCCACAAGAGCGAGCCAAACAGGGAGCCGTTGACACTTTGCGTCATCTCCTCCAGGGACGCTTTCGACCAGTAATAGCCAGCGATCTGGCGCCTGAACGCCTCCTGGTTATCAAACAAGAGTTGATATAGCCAGCTCAGGCGCACCCAGGTCGCGGGCGGGCGCTGAAGCAGGGTGTCCACAATGGGTGTCAGGGGCATCTGGCCGTAGGGGGTAGACGCGTTGGCGGCCTGCAAGAGATCAAAATGCCGCATCTTCCAGGGGCGCTGGAAAAAGGCCAAGAGCGGGCGGAGCCTGACAAATCCAGCAAAGGGGTATTGATCCTGCACGAGCTGACGCGCGGTCGCCAGTTGTTGAAGCCATGGGCGACGGTTCGCATCTGAACCCGACTCTGGCACCAGGTACCAGGGGCTGACGACTCTTTGATAGCCGAGGTAGCTGCCAGACAGACGAGCAGCTTGATCTTGGTCGGGAAGAAGGGTTAGCAGATAGGCGAGCAAATCGCTGTGGATCGCGAGGTCATCGTGACGAATCCACGGCGTCTCCTCAACAAACAACGCTCGCGCCTCGGAGGCCGCGCGGGCATCGAAGATTGCCCGAAGATGCGCCGCCATCTCATCCGCGATGCACCACCCTTGACCGTCGGGCGCCGCGAATGCCAGCCCATGGACAAGCAGTTTGGTCAGGGATTCAGTCTCCTGTGCGGCGACCTCATCCACGGTATGCCCCCGGCTGTCCAGGATACGACGCAGCAGGTTGCGGCCGTCAAACGACAGCTCCAGAAACTGGCTGGTCAAAAGCTCGCGATCGCACATAGCCTGCAGTAACGCGGCGATCCGTTCACCAGGGTTGCGATCAACCGGGATGTTCAGACCCCAGCGCGTCTCCAGATCGGTCCAATTCAACCGGCGCTGCAGCATCAGCGTAAACAGTTGGCTGCGGTTCTGATGGGCCAGCGGCGGTTGCAGCGGCGCGCCTGCCTGGTACCAGTCGAACAGCGTGTCGCTCAAGCCAAGCACCTCAGAACCGCTGCCCGTTCTCGCCAGCAGCAACAATCCCAGATCGAGCGGCCAGGCCAGGCTGTTCTTGAGCAGGCTCACATCGTTAGAATTCCACTGCGACCAATCTTTCAGATAGAACTGCTGCAGGCGCTTGATGTCTGACAGGTTGTACCAAACCGAGGGCTGCGTCTGACGGCATAGATTGAGCAGCAGGTTGACGGAACGCGGATCGCTCTGCTGCCAGACCCAGAGGAGCTGGGCAATTTGCTCGCGCGGCGCTTGCGCCAGGAAGGGCGCCAGGCGCGACGTGGGCGCGATTCTGCGAACTTCTGTCGCCGCCAATCCCGACCAGAAGGACATCAGATGCCAGGTTTGCTGAATCGGGACGGCTGCGCCCGGCCTGGATACGGCTGGCTGGCTGATCCACGGCTGAGGCGCCTGCTGCAGGCTGCGCAAGAAACTCAGCCAGCTAGAAAACCGAGGGGCAGTCGGGTCCGAACGTACTGTCTCTGACGTCAATGGAAGCGGGTTTTGCGTCACCAGGGCAATGGCCGCATCCCGGTAGGTTGACGTGATGGTATAGGCGCTGTTACCCGACTTTCCCTGGGACGCGGACAGAATACCGCTGGCAACCAGGTTGTCGAGCACGCGACGGGTCACGCCAGGGTCCATGTCAGCATAGCGCGGCGCCGTCTGGCGCGAGACGCGCGATCCCATTTGGTGTGCGGCCACCAGCAGGGACAGGAGGGTGCGCTCATCCTGATTCAGTTGCAGCAGACGTTGCATTGGTTCAGTCACACGGATTCCCCATCGTCAGTATCGCAATCATCAGCCTTCCACGTTAGCGGCCTATTCTACATTCCAGGCCAGGTTGTGTCAATCATTGGCCGCAGCTCATTCTCGCCCAGCGTAACCTGCGCGGCGTCATGGCGGTTGGCGCCTGGCGCGAGTATGATAGCAGCACAAGCCCGTCATCGCGGCCCGTCGCGGTCATGAGCGGTGCCGCCCGGGTTCATGAACGGGAAGAGGTCGAAGATAAGCAAGCAACCGCAGAGGAGAAAGAAGTTTACCATGCCACAAACACCACACATCGAACGCCATTTTACGTCGAGCGAAAGCGTGCGCGACATCGTCATCGGCATGTCCGATGGCTTGACCGTGCCTTTTGCCCTGGCGGCCGGCTTATCCGGCGCCGTTGATTCGGCGGCTATCATCGTCACGGCCGGCCTGGCGGAAATTGCCGCCGGCTCCATTGCGATGGGGCTTGGCGGCTTTCTGGCCGCGCGCAGCGACGCTGAACACTATGCCAGCGAAAAAAGGCGCGAAGAGCGTGAGATTATCGAGAAGACTGACGCCGAAGTGGCCGAGGTCACCGGGATTTTCCGCAGCTACGGCCTGAACGAGCAGCAGGCCGCGCCAGTCGTGGAAGCGCTGCGCGCCAATCCCCGGTCGTGGGTGGATTTCATGATGCGCTTCGAGCTGGGCCTGGAGGAGCCAGATCCCAAGCGTGCGCTGCGCAGCGCCTTGACCATTGCGCTGGCCTACATCGCCGGCGGCATCGTGCCCCTACTGCCGTACATTCTTCTCGGTTCGGCGCAGCGCGCCCTGCCGGTCTCGGTCGTATTTACTCTGCTGGCGCTGCTGATCTTTGGTTACGTCAAAGGCACCTTCACCGGCGCCAAACCGATCCAGAGCGCCATCCAAACCATGCTGATTGGCGGGGTGGCGGCCGCGGCCGCGTTCCTCATCGCCCGCGCGATCGGCTGAGCGACGCGCTGTCTCTGACAAATTGCCGGGCGCTTCCTGGGTTCGTTCGTCACGCAGCCGCGCTGTGTTAGGCCAGCGGATCTCAGCCCGAATCCTCTGGCGGACGAATCTGATCAAGCAAACGGTCGGCCAACGCAAGCATAAAGGATTGCAGATCTACCAGGGCCAACGGAGGCGTAGTAACCGGTAGGCGAGACAGTCTGCGCACCTCGAGTAACGCCCCTGCATGGAACGCAGCCAGAGATGTCCCTTCGGTGAGGAAGAAACGCTGGCCGGCCTCAGTGGAGAAGAAACCATTCAGAAAAGCAACCTGTAACGGCGTGAGCCAATTATTAGCTACTTGGTTATCAGTTATTTCGTATTCCCAAAAGAAGTAAGGCCGCTCGTCCGGTTGAAATGTCGTACCCACGTGAACGCTGGACATGAGTTGACTCCATTGGCTGGTGAAGCCGAAACGGGGGTGCATGTGATCTCATTCAACTGGGGTGAGTATACCATCAATGCTCGCGTGTCACAAGGGCTAAATGTCGGCTGGGTGCATTTCAGAATGGGGACGCGTCGGGCGATTGAAATCGCTGCAACCCCTGCATAGCTCACCCTGGCGACTTTGGCAGTAGCCAAAGCGCCGGGAGCTGCGATGCGAGCCTGAAATGCGTCCGGTACGAGATGCAAGCCCCTGCCAGGCTGTCAGGCCCGGTAGGGCCTTTCACCTTGTAGCCCGATCCGTTCACGGTCGGGCGGCGTTGGTTGCGCGCACGCCATATGGCCTCCAACCCCGCCGGAGGCCAAAGGCCATCCGGCTACGAGGTGCAAGCCCCTCCGGGGCTACGCCCCCAATTTGAAATGCACCCAAGTCAGCTGACCCAATGGGAGAGATCAGCCGCCAGGGAAATCGGTCGCCAGGGCTTGCATGATCGCGCCGCGGCCGACGAGGCCGACCATGCGCCCTTCCGTGTCTACCACGGGCAAGCGTTTGATCTTGTGCTGCAGGAGCAGACGCAGAGCATCGAGCAGCGGCGTCTCCGGGGTGACCGTGATAGGATTCGCGGTCATCACCTCATCCGCCGTGCGCTTGGTCAGTTCGATTGTGGCGCCCCCGCCGCCGAACCGTCGGGCAAAGGCTTGCAGCAGGCCGACGCGTTCGGCGGCGCCCGCGCGCTTGAGCAGATCGCCATCGGTGATGATCCCCAACACGTGACGTTGGGCATCCACCACCACGATCCGTCGTTGCGTTGCGTTCACCAGCAGGTCAACCACGATATTCAACGGCGTCGTGCCTTGAACGGTCGGTACATCCACCACCATCACATCCTTGACCTTGACATGCTCTCCTGGCGGCAGCACGCGTTCTGATGCTTCGCGCGCCATGGGCTGCGCCAGGGCGCGCAGTACGTCCACGCGGCTGACGATGCCGACGACTCGACCAACTCGATCTACGACTGGCACGCGCTTGATTCCGCGCTCGGTCATCACACGCACCGCATCCGCAATGGCCGCATCTTCGGTGATGGTGACAACGGGGCTGACCATGAGATCAGCTACGCTCAGCCCGCTGCGCCGCAATGCCTCCATCTCGCGCCCCAGTTCGGCGGCCGTCAACGCCGACTGTACGCCAGCGCCGGGCAACCCCAAGCGCGCCAGCACGTCGCCATCGGTCAGAATACCTACGATCTGACGTTCACCGTTGACAACGGGCAGGCTGCGATACGCCTGCTTGATCAGGATTTCCACGGCTTCCTCAGCCGGTGTTTCTGGCGTCACCGTTCGCAGTTCGCGGCTCATCAGGTCGCGCACCGGAGCGGCCGCGCGCAGCGCGCGCAAGGCGCGATGGCCGTAAGTCACGACCTCGATGTCCTCGCGCGTTACCAGGCCCTCAACGACCATCTCGGTCAGGCGCGGCATCACGCGCGACACCCGAGCGGGATCATCCACCCAGACGATGACAAGCGGTAAATCGGCAGACAAGTCAACGATCGTCGCCGTGTGGATGCGACTATGCGCGCCAAAGCCGGCCAGGCCGCGCAGCACGGTGGCCCCGGCGCAATCTTCGGACTTGAGCATTTCGAGAATCGCCATGTAGAGTGGTTTCTGGCTCCAGCGATCGCTCTCGCCGATATAGATCGTTACTTTCGTGGCTGTACCAACGATTTCCATCGTTCACCTCCGCTCACCTCATATGACGCGCGCCAGGATAATACCCAGGTAGGCGCCGAACAACCCCAGGAGCACATTGCCGGCCAGGTAGAATGCCGCCCAGGGCCAGCGCCCCATCTGCAACAGGTTCAACGTCTCGACACTGAAAGAGGAAAAGGTCGTAAATCCGCCCAACAACCCCACGGCGACGAATGCACGCCATTCGGGCGAGACCGTCAACCGCTGCGTTACCAACGTGACGAAGAAGCCCAGAATCAGGCTGCCGGAAATGTTGATGATCAGGGTGCCATAGGGGAAATCTGAACCCAAGCGATTGGCAGTCCAGGTTTGGAGGATAAAGCGCAGGTTGGCGCCCAGGAATGCGCCTGCGCCGATCCAGAGATTCTTCATCGTACGATACCTCTATATCAACAAAAAATAGCCCCTACCGTAGCGTTATCGCACCGGTAGAAGCTATCAGTCTTGCGACATTTCGGATGCTGCATCCTGGGGAGCCCCATCCCCTACTGCTTTACTGCCATTATAACACAACTTGGCAGATATTACTGCATACGGTATGATAACCCAATGGAATCCGACTTCACCAAGCCAACGTCCTTGCGCGCCCGGTCGCCGCTGCGTGCAGCAATCGGGTATGTTTTGATGGTTACCGCTGCCGTCGGCGGCTTTCTGCTCATCCGCAGGCAGGGTGAAACGCTGCTGGCGCCGGCGGCGCACGGTGCGGAACCATCCCTGGTCACGGCCCCTACGCCGGATATCTTTTTGCACGTGCTGGTGGCGCTCACGGCCATCATCATCACGGGGCAAGTGTTGGCGCGGCTCTTTGCGCGCCTGGGGCAACCCGCCGTGATCGGCGAAGTGGTGGCGGGCATCCTGCTTGGCCCATCCCTGCTGGGGCCGCAGCTTTCCGCGTTGATCCTGCCGCCGTCCGTCGGTCCCTATTTGGGCTTGATCGCGCAGCTCGGCGTGGTTCTGTACATGTTCCTCGTCGGCCTGGAACTCAATCCGGCGCGGCTCAGAGATCGCACCCATGCCACGATTGCCACCTCGCATGCCAGCATCCTCGTGCCCTTCATGCTGGGCGCGCTGCTGGCGCTGCTGCTGTATCCGCAGCTTTCCGATCGCAGTGTGCCGTTTACCAGCTTTGCCCTGTTCCTCGGCGTCGCCATGTCCATCACCGCGTTCCCGGTGCTGGCGCGCATCCTGACCGACTATGGGCTGACCCGCACCCATCTGGGGGTGATTGCGCTGAGCTGCGCAGCTGTAGATGACGTCACGGCCTGGTGTTTATTGGCGTTTGTCGTGGGTGTGGCCAAGGCCCAGGTCGGCCAGGGGCTTTTTGTCATCGTCGGCGCGCTGATCTTCATCGCCTTGATTCTGCTCGTCGCACGGCCCGCGCTGCGCTGGGTGGCCCTGCGCTGGGAAACGCAACAGCCTTCAGTCGGACTGATGACGGTGGTCTTTGTCGCCCTGCTCTTGTCCGCGCTCATGGCCGAGGCGATCGGCATTCACGCCATTTTCGGGGCGTTCTTACTCGGCGTGGTAGTTCCGCACGATAGCGCGCTGGCGCGCGCCTTCACCCAGCAGCTGCAGCATCTGGTCAGCATTCTGCTGCTGCCCGCTTTCTTCGCATTCACCGGGATGCGCACCCGTGTTGACCTGCTCTCTGCGCCGGCTCTGTGGCTGCTGTGCGGCCTCATTATCCTGACGGCCATTGCGGGCAAGTTCGGAGGCACCCTGGTGGCCGCACGCCTGACGGGCCTGCGCTGGCGCGAGGCCGCCTTGCTGGGCGCGCTCATGAATACGCGCGGCCTCATGGAACTGATCGTGCTCAACGTTGGGCTGGAGCTCGGGGTGATTTCCTCAACGCTCTTTGCCATGATGGTGTTGATGGCCCTGGTGACGACGATGCTGACCTCGCCGGTGCTGCGCATCCTCAAGCTGCAGACGATGGCTGAGCAGTAAAAAAGAACCTATCCGAGACGCCGATCGGGGCGGTCGCTAGACCACCCCACGGCGTCTTGTTCGGATAGGCTCGCAGATTACTGAGCAGCGTCGGCCAGGTTTTAGCGCGCGCGGCGGTTGACCTGCCGACTGGCGCTTTCTGGGCGCTGAGTGGGCGCCGCGGCCCGACTGCTGACTGCAGCGGTGGTTGCGCTGGCGCTTGGCCGGCGCGGGAGATCGGCATAGCTCGAGCGGCCGGTTGTCAAGGCGGGAGTCGTGCCGCGGGGGGCGGCGTGGGTGCTGCGCGGCGCGGCGCGTGACGGCGGGCGCGGCTCACGGGCAAACTCGTGATCCTGCGTCGGCGCGGCGGCCTGGTAATTGAAGCCGGCCAGCGTGCGGCGCTCCAATCGGCGTCCGAGCACGCGCTCGACGGCACGGATCGCTTCGTTGTCCTCAGGCGTCACCAGGGTGAAGGCTTCGCCGGTGCGTTCGGCCCGGCCGGTGCGACCGATGCGATGGGTGTACGCGTCGGTGGTGTCCGGCATATCGTAGTTGATGACGTGCGAGATGCTGAGGACGTCAATGCCACGCGCGGCAATGTCGGTGGCCACCATGATGCGGAAATTGCCGCTGCGGAAGCCGTCCAGCGCGGCCTGACGTTGATTCTGCGACAAGTTGCCCTGCAAAGCGGTGGCTGGGAAGCCGGCCTTCTGTAACTGCTGCGCAATGCGCTTGGCGCGGTGCTTGGTGCGTGTGAAGACAAGCACCGACCCAGGGCCGGTTGCGCGCAGCATTTCGCTCAGCAGCGCGGTCTTCAGATGTGACGCCACGGGGTAGAGCGCATGGGAGACAGTCTCCGCCGGCGCCACTTCGCCCACTTGCACGGTCAGTGGATCGCGCAAGACCTCACGCGCCAGCACGCGGATGTCATCCGGCATGGTGGCGGAGAAGAGGAGGGTTTGGCGCTGCGAGGGCACCGCGCGGATGATGCGCCGCACGTCGGGCAGAAAGCCCATATCGAACATGCGGTCAGACTCATCCAGCACCAGCACTTCAACCGCGGAGAGATTGATCGTCCCCTGGCGGATATGGTCGAGCAGCCGGCCGGGGCAGGCCACGACGATTTCAGGGCCGGCGCGCAGCGCCTGCAGTTGATTGCCAACGCCCACGCCGCCATAGATGGCAATGCAGCGCAGCCCGGTCTGCCGACCCAGATCGGCAAAAGCGACGTTGATCTGTTCGGCCAATTCACGCGTGGGCGCGACAATTAACGCACGCACGCGGTGGCGCGGGCCTTGTTCGAGCCGCTGCAGAATGGGAAGTGCAAAGGCGGCCGTCTTACCGGTGCCGGTTTGGGCCAGGCCCATGACATCACGGCCCGCCATGATCGGCGGAATGGATAGTTGTTGGATCGGCGTCGGTTCTTGATAACCGAGCGCGTGGACGCCCGCCGCAAGGTGCGGGCTAAGATTGAAACGAGAAAAAGTCAACTGAGAGTCCTTCCTGACTTCACATGTGAGCCAAGTCGCACTCTCAGCCCAAATACAAACGATGGCGCCGTCACGGCAGTCATATGTCGTCCGGCGCCAATCAAAACAACAGTGATACTTATAACACACTTGAGAGAAAATAGCCAATTGAGAGTCAGGCTGCACAAAGAGTCTTTGCATCCGCGGCCTGGCCTGCAACCGGGTGGAAATCATGAACGACCACGAACACACTTACAGCATTCAAGTGACCTGGACCGGCAACCTGGGCCAGGGCACCAGCAGCTATCGCGCCTACGCCCGTGCGCATGAGATCAGCGCGGCTGGCAGGCCAGCGATTCCCGGTTCGGCTGACCCCGCCTTTCGCGGCGACCGCATGCGTTACAATCCCGAGGATCTGCTGGTGGCGTCCTTATCGGCCTGTCACATGCTGTGGTATTTGCACCTGGCGGCCGAGGCTGGCGTGGTGGTGATGGATTATGCAGATCAGGCCCGCGGCGTCATGGTGGAGACCGCGGCCGGCGGCGGTCGCTTCACGTCGGTCGTGCTGCGGCCCACGGTGACAATTCTACCTGGCGCAGACCCGGCGCTCGCGGCGCACCTGCACACGCGCGCACACGAGCTGTGTTTCATCGCCAACTCCGTCAACTTCCCCGTGACATGCGAGCCGACGATCGTCGTCGCAAATCCCTAACCTGGACAGGTCTTGAATCAAGTAGCTCACACGAAGACACAAAGGCACAGAGACGCAAACCGATTGTTTCATGTCTTTGTGCCTTTGTGTGAGAATTCCTCATTCAGCGTTCCTCATTCAGCTTTCAGCGCTCCCTCTATCCGCCAGCCGCCGCGCCAGATCCATCTCCTCGGCCAGGTTATGCACCTCGCCGTCGAGACGCGCGGCGCGGACCGCCAGCAGAATCTGGCGGTAGATCGGCCCGGGCGGCAGTCCGAGCTGGCGCAGCCGATGACCATCCAGCTCCACCGTCACATGCTTGAGGCTGCGCTCGTAAAGGTCCATTCGCTGCTGCACCAACCATGATTCGCTCGCCACCCGCACCACCAGCCGCGCCGCCGCGTCAATTGGACGCAAAATCTCATCAATCTCACTGATGCGCAGCGCGGGACGGGCCAGATCCGGCAGATGGCGCTGCAACGCGCGCATATCGCTGAGCAGACGCATGGTGTCATGGCGCAGGCGCAATCGCTTATGCACGTGCTGATCAGCCTCGACGGGCTGGCGAAATAGCATCAGCGCCAGGTAGAGGCGCGGCAATTCCTGTTCGGGCGCGGCCTGCGCATCGCCCATCAACTGACGGTCCATCCGCACATGCCGCAGATCAACAAAGCGGTCAGCCAGCCAGCGGTCATAGACCAGGTGCACATCGAGGCGCGTGAGCACCTGCATCTGCTGTAACCGCGCCAGGGCCAGCTCTGGCTCGGCCTCTTCCAAGATCAACTCCAGTTCATGCCGCACCCGCGCCGGGCTGACCTTGGGCAGCAGATCGAGCGCATCGGCAATCAACTGCTCGGTGCGCGCTTCGATCTGAAATTGAAAGCGCTGCTCGAAACGCACTGCGCGCAAGATGCGCGTGGGGTCTTCGATGAAACTCAGGCTGTGCAGCACGCGGATGACGCCGTTGTTCAGGTCTTCCACGCCGTCGTAGAAATCGAGCAGCTCGCCCCAACGCTGCGGATCCAGGTGAATCGCCAGGGTGTTGATGGTGAAATCGCGGCGGTGCAGGTCGAGCTTGATCGAGGAACGCTCCACGGTGGGCAAGGCCGTGGGGTGCTCATAGAATTCAGTGCGCGCGGCGACGAAATCGAGGCTCGTTACCGGCGGCGCGGCGCTTTCAATGCCGCTGATCTGCACCGGCCGGAACTCCTCCTCTTCGTCCTCGCTGCCCTGCTCCCCCGCATCGCCTGGCTCCGGCTTACTTTCCGCGCTGAGGATCCATTTGGCTGTGCCAAAACGTTTGTGCGAGCGCACGCGGCCGCCATACAAGACCGCCAGGCGCCGCGCCAGGCTGATGGCATCACCTTCGACCACCAGGTCAATATCAAAATTGGGCACGTTGAGCAAGAGGTCGCGCACGAAGCCGCCAACCGCATACATCGGATAGTTCAGATCGGCGGCGACCTCGCCCGCGCGGCGCAGCAGGTTGACCAGCGCGGGCGGCAGCAAGGTTTCCATGCGCGTGCTCATATCGGGCGCCAGGCGCGTCGGCAGCGGCGCGCCCCACAGCTTGATCAAGTCGGTGCGCGTGACGATGCCTATCAGCGCGCCGGTCTGGCGGCTGACCACCGGCACCTGGCCCCAGCCGCTTTCGATCATGCGGCGCTGCAAGACCTCGATGCCATCCTCCGGCGCCACGCTGATGCTGCCCTTGCTCATCACTTGGGCGACAGGCGCTTGCGCCAGGCCGTGGCGCAGGGCGCGATCCACCTGGCCGCGGGTCAACATGCCGACCACCTGGCTCAAATCGGCCACCGGAAAACCCTCGAAGCCAAAACGCTGCATGCGTGCGGCGGCCTCGGCCAGAGTCATGTCGGGCGTCAAGGTCTGCAGGCCGCGCGACATGATCTCGCTGACCGTGACGGAGGGGCGCACGTGCTGTTGCAGCAGATCCACCAGGGTTGTGCGCACCTCGCGTAGGCCGCGCCCGCGCACGAGCGCGGCGGCAGCGCGACGATGCCCCCCGCCGCCCAATTCTGACGCAATGACGCCGACATCCACCGCGTCGCTGCTGCTGCGCGCCACGATCTGAATGCGGTCGCCCAGGTCAACCAGGAGGAAAACGGCCGCCGGCTCGTAGAAATCACGTACACGGTGGGCCAGGGTCGAGATTTCATCGTTGAACGAAGGCAACGTGGCCGAGGCGATGATAATGGGCTGACTGCCGAACTCGAACGGCTCGCTGTTGGCAATGAGCTGATCGAGCAAGTCTTGCTGTTCGCTGCTGAGCGCGTGGTGCAGGAAACGGTTCACTACCTCCAGGTTGGCGGCCTGCGGAGGCTGCAGCAGCCAGGCCACACACGCGGCGTCGCGCGCCGTGGTGGCGCTGTAGGTCAGCGCCCCGGTGTCTTCGTAGATGCCGAGCAGCAGGCAGGTGGCCTCAATCATGGTCAACGATATGGTTTCGTTTTGCAGGCGTTCCACCAGCAGCGTCGTCGTGGCGCCCACCTTGTCGCCGGCGTAGCTCCATCCCGGCTGCAGGTTCGTCTGCAGTTCATGATGGTCAATGATTTCACCGGTGGTTTGCGCGGACATGCGGCGCACCGGCGCGAAGCTCTGCGTGTCCACCACCAGGGCATGGGTCACGCGGCGCGGCGGCGCGTCGCTGGCAGCCACAAAGGGCAGCGCGCTGCGGTAGAGCGTCAAGAACTCACGCACGTTGCGGTTGAGTTGGCGCGGCAAGATGGGCAATGCCTGGGGATTCAGCTTCCAGGCCGCCAGCATCGAGGCCAAGGCGTCGAAATCGGCGTGCTCGTGGGTCAAAATGACCGTGAGACCGGTAGTCACGTCATCGTACTCCTATGGCGCTATTATACCATGCGGCGCTTCATAGGTCCGTAATTTGGGATAGCGCCATGCCACCCAGCCGGTGATGAGGACGGTGGCTAACCCGCCGCTGACCACGGCAAAGGGGACGCCAAACGCGCTGGCGACCAGCCCGGCTTCCATCTCGCCGAGCTGTGGGCCGCCCATGAAGAAAATCATGTTGACGCCGGTCATACGCCCGCGCAACTGATCGGGCGTGAGCAGTTGGCGAATCGTGCCGCGGATGACCGTAGAGACCGTGTCTGCGGCGCCGGACAGCGCGAAGAGGAAGTAGGAGAGATAGAAGTTGGTGGCCAAACCGAAGAAGAGCGTGGAGACGCCGTACAGGGCGACGCTGATTAAGAGAACATGACCCTGGCGTTTGATTTCGCCCCGGTAGGATGTGATAGCGCCAGCGACGATGGCGCCTACGGATTGGGCCGTGGAGAGCAGGCCGTAGCCCTGCACGCCGACATGCACCACATCCGCGGCAATGAGCGGCAGCATCATGCGCGCCGAGGCAAAGAAGGTTGCCATGAAGTCAAGCAGCATCGTCCCCCAGATGATGCGTTGGTTGTAGGTGAAGCGCAGCCCTTCGACCATGGCCGGCCAGCCTAGGCCGGCGCTGCTGGCGGCGGTGCGGCCCCGGTAATGCATCAGCAAGAGCGCCAGGATAACCGCGCCAAATGAAAGGGCATTGGCGGCGTACACCCAACTGATGTTGATGCCGGCCACCATCAACCCAGCCAGCGCCGGGCCAATCACGCTGGCAACTTGCCAGACCAGCGTGTTGAGGCTGACGGCGTTGGTGAGATGTTCGCGCGGCACCAGGTTCGGCACCAGCGACTGGCGCGCCGGATTATCGAACGCGGCCGCGGCCGCGCCCGCCGCCGTCAACAGGAAAATGGCGGCGACGCTGGCTTCACCGCGCAGGCTCAAATAGGTCAGAATGGCCGCGAAGAGCGTAGCGGCGCTCTGCGTCATCAGCAGGAGCCGCCGGCGGTCGAGGGTGTCGGCCAGCACGCCGCCGATGAGCGCGAAGAGAATGATGGGAATCACGCGCATCAGACCCAGGGCGCCGAGTCCCAGCGCCGGACTGCTCAGCGTCACGTCGCGCCCCAAGAGGTGTAGCGTGGTCGTGCTGCCTTTGAGCAGTTCGTACACGTGCCAATTGACGGCCGTGAGCTGCATCTGCGAGCCGATCGTGGAGATCAGCGTGCCCGCCCACAGCAGGCGGAAATCACGGTGGTAGAGAGCCGCAAAGCGCAGCGCCGAAGGCTGGGCCGCCATGTCAGTAATTGACCTCACGGCTGAGGGTATGCAGGGCGAGCAGCACGGTGCGACCAGCTTGCTCCAGCTTGGGCAGTTCGATGGCGTCGGGCGCGTCGCGCGGCGTGTCTGCCTGCGCGTCCGAGCCATCCCAACTCAGGTAGATCGTCAGCGCGCTGCGACCGCCGAATCCGGGCGGCGCGGGTTGACCGAAGTGCGGATCGCGACCGCGGGTCGTTGTGGCGACGCCCAGGCGGCTGGCCGCGTCTTGGAACAACTGCACCAGGCGGAAACTGCTGCCCTGGCCCAACGCCAAGGCCTGGCCGCGGCCGCCGCCGACGCCCTGCATTTCGATCACGGCCTCCGTGTGCAGCGAGCTGAAACCGATCTTGGCCGCCATGACGTTGAAGATGCTCAGACTTTCGTTGCGTTCGCCGCCAGCCCAGGCCACGAACACCACCGTTTTATTGGGCCGGTAAGGGCTTTGCTTGAGCGCCCGTGCCAACTCGAGCATGGCGGCCACGCCGCTGGCATTGTCGTTGGCGCCGGGATACAACGTGCCGTCCGGGCCAACGCCCAGGCCGTCGTAGTACGCGGTGACCATGATGACTTGCGCGTCCAACCCCTGTTCGGCCGCCTGCCCAGGAATGAAGCCGACAACGTGGTAGTATTTTTCGCTCAGGTCAGAGGAAAGCTCGACTTCGATCGCCATGCGCACCTGCGCGCCAGCCGGCGTCAGCGTTACTTGCCCGGCCTTGAGACTGGCCGCGGCGGTCTCCAGTTGCGCCACGCTGCGCCCGGTTGACGCCAGCAGGCGATCGGCGACAGCCGTGGTCACGAACATCATGGGCACACGGCCCCCATTGCCGCCGTAGAGCATCTTGCGCTGCATGAGCGATGGATCATCAGAGACCACCAGGAAGCCGGCGGCCGCGGTCGTGTTGATGCGCGCCGCGTCCTGGGGTCGCACGATCAGAATTTTGTCTCGCAATTCCATTTGGCTCAAGCCGTAACGATCGGAAGCGCTTGTCTCTGGATCCGGGCCGCTGACCAGGCCCATGACCACACCCTGCGCGTGGCCAACGCTGTCGCGCCGCGCAAAGGCGGCGCTGCGTCCCACGTATTCCACAAAATCCTGGCGATAGGCCAGCGCCTGGGTGACGTTGCCCTGGTTGTCCAGGATTTCCAGGCTGGGTGTGTGGATCAAGTGGCCGCGCGGGGTGGAATTGCTCACAATGAAGGTTTCCTGGCCCTCGACCTTCTCACCGGCGGGCAGAAGGCCGATCTCCGCCATGCGGCTGGCGATGTAGGCGGCCGCTTTGTCGGCGCCTGGCGTACCAGTTTCCCGTCCGGCAAAGGCGGGGCCAGCTAGTTGTTGAATATCTTGCTGCGCGCGGCCGGCGTCGAAGCTCAGCGCCTGGCTGCGATAGATGCCAAGCGGCGATGTGGCGCGCAGCAGCAGGATCAAGCCGACGATCGCCCCGACGCCCACACTCACGGTGTAGCGGTTGAAGAGACGGCTGACATTGGCGCGGGTATCGTCCAAGAAGCGCCGCAGTCCCTGCCCCCAGAGGTTGAAGGTGAGGATGGACAGAAAGAAGGCCAGGCCCGGATACCAGCCCATCCACGGGTAGGAACGCCACCAGTTGCGCACATTGGCCAGCAGCGCGCCCCATTCGGGCACATCGGAGAAGAAGTAGACAACCGGCTGCATCTGGCCCGTTTCGCCAATCGCGGCGCGAAAACCGCCGCCCATGAAGATATTGAGGAAGCCAAGCTCGGCCAGGAGCATGAGCACGCCGCCCATCTCCAAAATGGAGAGGATCAGCAGCGAGGGCAGCAGGAGGCTGAGCACGTGGCGTGAAAGCAGGTGCACGGTGCGTGCGCCGGTGGCGCGGGCCGCTTCGATGTACGGCTGTGGTTTGAGGCCAATCACCTGGCCGCGCACGAACTGCGCAATTTCGCCCCAGCCCACTACCGAGACGCCGATGATGAAGACGCTCATGCCTTGCTGAATGCCCAACGCCAGGATCAGGATCAGCGCAAAGAGGGTCACCGGGAACGCAGCCCAGACGGCAATGGCTCCCTGCACCAGGCGGTCGAACCACCCGCCGCGCCACCAGCCAGCCACTGCGCCGAGCAAGGCGCCGATGACCATGCGGGCGAGGGTGGCGAAGAAGGCCAGGGCCAACGTGCGCCGTGCGCCGCTCAACACCAATGCCTGAATGTCGCGCCCCACCGGGTCGGTGCCCCAGGGAAAGGTCATGGAAGGCGCGTAGGGCGGCGCGCCGATCTTGCCCTCGATCATCAGCACGCCGTGGGTTTCATAGGGATTGGCGGCTGCCAGCCGATCGCCGGCCACGACCAGACCGATCAGGCCGGCCACGAGCAGCGTGCCCACGATCAGCGCTGGGTTGGTGATCGTGCTGCGCAGCACGCGCCGCGCGCCGTGGGATGGCGGCATCTCGGCTGCGGCCTCGCCCGCCTGGCTGCCAGCTGCGGCCAGGGATGGCAGGTCATCATGGCGGCGGCCGGGCAGCAGGTGGCGCAGGTCAACCCAGGCTTCACGCAGAGAGCCGAGCATCTCGGCCAGCCAACGCTGCCACGTTTGGCGTTTCTCGATGAGGTCACGGATGGGCGCGGCGCGCAGGCGTGGATCGAGCAGGGGAAAGAGCATTTCCAGGGCCAGATTGATCAGCAGGAAGAGGATGCCCAACGTCACCACCAGGTCAGTGACGAGCGCACGATTACCGCCATCAATGGTTTGCAGCAGTGTTTGCCCCACGCCCGGCCAAACGAAGAACGATTCGACCACCGGCAAGCTGGCAAGCGAGAAGCGGAGGGAAGCGCCCAGGGTGGTCAACACCGGAATCCAGACGTTGCGCAGCGCGTGGCGCAGGAGGACACGGCGGTCGCTGAGGCCCTTGCTGTAGGCGACGCGAATGTAATCCTGCCCAAGCACATCAGCGAGGGTGAGATAGGTCACCTGTACGATTTGCGCCAACGGCCGCGCCGCCAAGACGAGCGCTGGCATGAGCAGATGCGCATCCCAACCAAAGCCGGTCTGTGGGAGCACGGTGATGTCGAAGGCGCGGTACACCTTGATGTTGAGAATCCAGAGGAGCATCGCCAGGATGAAGCTGGGCACGGAGACGCCGAGAATGGAAGTCAGCAGCACCAGGGAGCGATTGCGGCTGCTGCCGCTGCGCGCCACGCGCAAGCCAACCGGCACGCCGATCAGTGTTGCCAGTAGCAGGGAGACCAGGAGAAGCCCTGCGCTGCGCGAGAAAAAGGTCCACACCAGGCCAAAGGCTGGCTGATAGGCCTTTTGCCAATAGTAGGTGGCGGGGTGGTGAAACAGGTAATCGAAAGTGGCCACAAGCGCCTGCCCGGCGGCGCTCCAGAGTGCGGCCGGCACACCCTGGCGCCCACGCTCGGCCATCAGCAGGCCCAGTTGGGTCAGATAAGCAATGACAAGCACGATGACCAGCGTGGTGAGCAGTCGGCGCCCCAAAGCGCGCAGTGCGTGGCGCAAATCTTGAATGGACATGCAATTCCGGTTCACGGATGAAGATGCCGGGGTAGGTATGATACGTCAGAGCGGATGCATCGTCAAACCGGACAGGGAGAATTTCAAACGCAGGCCTGACCAAACGCCCTGAATGTGGGGATAGCTCGTTCCCCTCGTTTGCACGAGACTCCCAATCCGGCTATAATCAGGCCTGCGGTCGCCAAAACGCGACGGCCTATGTCGGCGGAACAGGTCAAGGCATTGCTTTCATGCTGGTAGACACGATTGCAGCCATAGAGGCTGAGCTTACGCTAAAGAACGAAGTGCGCGATCTGACGCTGCGGCGCTCGCGCGAATTGATTCGCTACTGCGCGCACGCGATCCGCGCCGCTCACCGTCATGAATTCGACGAGGCGCAGCGCCTGCTGCAAACGGCGCAGGCGGCCGCCGCAGAGATGGTGGCCGACCTCGCCCCGCATCAGGACCTGTACTACGCCGGCTACACCCAAGATGCACTCAAAGAAGTAACAGAAGCGTTCCTGGTGGTGGCGTTTGTCACCGCCACGCCGCTGCCTGGCCCCCAGGATTTGCACGTGGTGGGCGCTACGTACCTGCGCGGCCTGGCCGAGGCCACGACCGAGCTGCGCCGCTTTGCGCTCGATTTGGTGCGCCGCGGGGATGTGGCCCAGGCGGAGCGCTATCTTGACATCATGGATGATGTCTATGCGCATCTGATAGCGATGGATTATCCCGATGCAATCACCGGCGGCCTGCGTCGGCACACCGACACGGTGCGCGGCGTCCTGGAACGCACGCGCGGCGATTTGACCGTGGCCGTGCGCCAAGACCAGATGCGCGCCGCGCTGCACAGCTTTGAGCAGCGCCTGGGCATCAGCAACCTGGCGGCGGCCTTCGACGGCGCGGATTTTGGCGCGGACGGGGACACTGCGGCGGAGGGCGCTGGGACGGATGAGCCAGGATAGACTGATTCGGGCCAGCGAAATTGGACAGTATGTTTTTTGTCAGCGCGCCTGGTGGCTGGCGCGCGTGATGAATGTTCCCTCAACCAATGTGGGAGAGATGAAGGCCGGCGCCGCGGCGCATCGCCAGCATGGGCGGCGCGTCATCTGGGCCGCCCGTGCACGCCAGGCTGGCATGGCCCTGTTGGCCGTGGCCCTGCTGCTGCTGCTCACGACCCTGTGGTTATTAATACGAGGATCATGAACGCAACTGATATCAACCCCACCAGTCAATACCAGCACCAGTACATTGCGAAAAGACTGCTGCGAGGATCATGAACGTAACTGACATCAACCCAGCCACGGCGCCAGACCGGCGTCCTGCTAACAAAAGAGGATTGCTTCTGCTCCTGGCTGCCGTTTTCTTTTTTGGCGCACTGGCGATCAACGTGGGCGCGAGCGGGCCTGGGACCGCCGGCCAGGGCCTGCTGACTGCTTTGTTGGGGCGCGCCACCCCCTTGCCGCCCACCCCCACCAAGACGCCGACCGTCGCGCCTGAATTCACCGCGACGGCAACCGCCACATCGCCGCTGCCGACGGACACCCCAGTCGCCACGGCAACGCCGACCCCTGCGCCTACGGCGGTTGCGCACGTGCCAACCGTCACGGCGGGGCTGGCGAACCTGGTGCGCGGTTATGGCTATGACCCGACTGGTCGTTTCATCGTCGTAGATCAAGATCTGCAGCAGATGATCGTCGCAGAGCCAGGAAAGATCCATCTGTTACCGGTGAGCACAGGCGATCCTGAAAAGCGCACACGCACACCGGCATGGAACGGCTATGTGGGCGCCTACTGGGGCACTTTTTCATCGTTTGGGGTGTTTGCTGACGAAGGCTGGTTTCTCTTCCGCAGCAACGGCTCGATCCTGATTCACGGCGCGCCCTATGTGCGTGATAGCAACGGCAACAAGGTCTATCAACAGGTTGAGTCCATCGGCGCCTATCCTGCTTCACGCGGCTGCATTCGGCTCAAGCCTGAGGACAGCGCCTGGTTCAGCGCCTGGAAACCCGAAGGCGTGCCGGTGATCATTTTGCCATTCGGCGGCGGCGGTCTGCAATTGTGATCGGCGTGCGGAGTCGTGAGGGGCCGTCGTGTTCCTGATCCTGATTGCCCTTGCGGCGGCCGTGGTGGTCGGTTGGTGGCTCTTCCGCTTGGGCAGCCGGAGCCTGGCCGGCAGCGGATTGCCTCGCGGCGAAGTGATCTACATCGACACGGGCGCCTGGCAGAAACAGGAACAGCCGCTCATCAGCCGCGAATTTGGTTTGGTGGGCAAGCCAGACTACCTGGTGGAGACCGGCCACGGCGCGCCCGTGCCCGTGGAGGTCAAATCCGGGCGGCGGCCGGCGCAGCCCTATGCAGGGCACATCATGCAGTTGGCCGCCTATTGTTTGCTGGTTGAAGAAACCTGGCGCGTTCCGCCGGCCTTTGGCCTGCTGCACTATGCTGGCAACGCCGGCGCGGCGCCTGGACAAGCGGGCGCCCCCACAACCGTGCGTATTGCCTACACGCCGCACCTGAAAGCCCAACTGTTAGAAACACTGGCGGCGATGCGCGCCGACCGCCACGCGAACCGTGTGGCCCGTTCACACGACGATGCGGTGCGCTGCCAGCATTGTGGGCTGGCTCACGCCTGTGATGAGAAACTAAGTTAAAAAAACGTCGCACGAGCCTGGGGTTCTGCAACCCGCCGAGCTCGTGCGACGCTTTGAGGTGACATCCGTCATAGTTCAGAAGCTATTTGCCGCGACTTCTAGCGCAGCTACATCCAGCAAGCGAATGCGGCGGTAGCCCAGGTCAACCCAACCCTCACGTTTGAAGGTGCGCAGGATAGCGCTGACGGTCTCGCGATAGGTGCCGAGGCGGTCGGCCAAAGCCTGGTGGCTGGTGCCGGTGATGGTGTCATTCTTTTCGGCCAGTTCCAGAAGCAGCGCGGCCAGACGTTCGGGCAGCTTCTTGTACGCCACATCCTCCAGGTGCGATTCTACTTGCATCAGGCGTTTGCCAAAGGTTTGCAGCAAGCCCCAACCCAAAATAGGGTAACGCTCGGTCATGAGGCGCGCATCGGCGCGCGGTAGAATCCAAACCGTGCAGTCGCTCATGGCTTCGGCAAAAGCCTCTGGCGCCGCGCCGTCAATCAGCGCGCCTTCGCCAAAGATGGAACCTGCTTCGAGCGTTGCCAGCACCAAGCGCCGGCCTTCAGAATTGGTGCACACCAGTTGGGCGCGCCCATCCATCAAGATGTGCAGTTTCTGATCCAAATCGCGAGGCGCCGCAATGACATCGTGGCGCCGGTAACTGGCAATCGTGATGACCTGACCAAATGATGGGTCTTCGTCGGGTAGGTGAGCGAGCACCTGCGCCAGGGATGGCTGTTTTACATTTTTTATCATAAGGATGCGGACTCCTGTCTTTTCCCATCACATCGGCATGCCAGCGGCCGTCGGTTGTGAATGGTGCACCTGACTGTATTCTTAAATACATCTCTTGATCGTATTATACATCAAATGGCGCAAATTAGCGACCATTGCCATTCGCCTATATGATGTTTTCACCCCATAATACGCACGCCAACGCCTTTTGTATCCCTCTTTTCTCGAACTCTCATCAAATCTTAATGTGTAAGAGCGACGATCCTGGCAGGGAACAGACGACATCACATGGTTGTCGTCGACGCGGGCCACGCTGTTTCATGGTCTTGCCGCATCTGCAAGAGTTCCGTGGTTGGCAGAAAGATCAGTCCGCCGTCTGGGTGACGAATGAGCAGGCCGTTTGGCACCACCCACGCCGGCATGCCCGCGTGATTGCGGTGCTTCTCATCGGGTGTTGCCCAGGGCGCGTTGTCGAGCAGGATCTGAATGATCAAATCTTGCATGGCGATGTGATGCCCCTTTCCAGAGCAACGGCCGTGGCTGTTGCCAGGTTTCTTGGAGGCTGGCGCTCACGCGTAGGCCGCCCAGGGTGACGCCGGCGGTGCTTTGGCCGGGGAAGATGCTGTCACCGACCAGCCAAACGTTGGGGACGCGTGTCGCCGGCCCACGGGCGCTCAACAAGCTGCGCTGCGCAAAGCCGCCGACCATCCCTAAATGGCGACGAGTGAAGGCTTGGAAAGTGACGGGGGTCCCGGGCATCTCCAGGGTTACATGTTGGCGAATCGCTGGCAAAACCTGCGCCACTGCCTGCAGCAGACGTTCACGATACACGGCCTGCCGCGCCTCATACTGGGCCTGACCTCCCGGTTGGTTGCGTAGTTCCCACCAAGGCGCGATGGCGGTGTGGGTTGAGACCGTGATGGCGCGCTTGCCGGCGGGGGCGCGTGTGGAGTCCCATGCGGGCGAAAGAGAAACGAAGACGCTGTTGCCTTCGCCTAAAGGCTGGCTTGGATCCATGATGATCTGATGGTGATCGCTTGCCAGGCCAGCCGGAATGGCTGTCGCGTCAACTCCCAGGTAAAGCATGAACGCGCCCCACATCGAGTCTGGCCGCATGGCGGCCGCGGCGGGCGGCGGCGCACCCGTCAGCAGGCTTTCCAGGTTCCACGGCGTCAGGTTGGCAATGACGGCGTCAGCCGCCCAGCGCTCCTGCTTGCGCGTGCGTACGGCCACGGCGCGGCCGTGCTCCATTTCGATTTGCTGCACTTCTTGACGATAAACGATGGTCCCGCCATGCCGCTGCAGCGCGACTGCAAGGGTTTCGGCAATCTGCCCGACACCCCCCTGCACATGGAAAACGCCCTGGCGAGCCAGATCGAGGGCTGTAGCGCCGTACAGCGCATTGGCGCCAGCGGCCGGCGTTTGCGCGCTGATGAGAAGCTGTCCATCCAAGAAGGTGCGCAGCGTCGGGTGAGTCGCGCCCAATCGGTCAGCCCATGCGCCGACCGATTGCAGAGCGTAGGGCAGCAAGCTGATATATGATGGTTTGATCGAGGCCGCCAGGCGCATGACCTCGGCGGCGTTGACAGGCGGGAAAGGCGGCGCGCCTGATGCAAATTGCCAAACCTGGTTTGCCACGCGCTCTTGGGCGCGCCAGAAACGCTCGGCTGCTGCGCCCGGAAAAACACGGCGGCGCTCTTCCTGCCAGCGCGCCGGCTCTCCAAAGCGCGTGATGGATTGATCGGGCAGCCAAACCTGCATGGCTGGTTCCGTACGCTGCACGGGCCATTCAATGCCGAGCGCCTGGCCGGCCAACCAATGCGGCCCGCCTGGCTGAAAGCCGCCGACTAAGGTAGCGCCAGCATCGAAGCGATAGCCTTTGTGAAAAAAAGTGGCGGCGCAGCCGCCCGGATCAACATGGGCCTCCAGCACCGTGACGTCGTGACCGGCCTTGGCCAAGAGGCTGGCAGCCGTCAAGCCGCCAATGCCAGCGCCAATGACGACAATTTTGCGCTTGGGCATGGGGCTCATCCGAGATGACTAGTGTCAATGGCGCGACCTGGGGCCGCGCGGCTGAGCAGCGTATGCACCTGGTTGACCGCGCGCACCGCGCTTTCGCCCAAGAAATGCCCGCGTACAGCCTCATGCAAGCTGTGGTCACGGTTGAACGCGCGACCGCCAAAACCAAAGATCGGTCGGGGTTCGGGCATCGCGGCCACGACCTGTGACACCTCCGTCAAGGCCGCGGCCGCTTCATCCGTGGTCGCCGACATGATGACCATGGACGGCAGCAGACGCGCTAATTCAGCCACCAGATGCTCCAACGGCACGTTTTGCCCCAGGTAAATCACATGGTAACCCTGGCGGCGCAAGAAAAAGGCCATCAAGATCAGTCCTACCTCATGCCAGTCGCCTGGAGCGCAGCCAAGCACAATCGTCAAGCCCCGTTCATGCACGGGGGTGACATTGAGCAGAGACTCCAGCTTGCGCCGCACGTAATGGGAGGCAAAATGTTCGGCCACCACTGTGATTTGACCGCGGTGCCAGCGATCGCCGATGTCCACCATCGCCGGCGCTAAGATCAGCTCGCATGCCGATTCGACGCCGTACATGGCAAACGCTTCGCTGAGCAGCATGTCCGCGCGCTGCTCGTCGAAGCTGAGCAGGGCTTCAGTCAACTGATGGCGCAGATCCACCAGGGAGAAACGCTCCGCGCTTATCACTGGCGCGGGCCGCTCGGCCTTGGGCTCGGCCGCGCCATTGCTTGACCCCGTCCGCCTTTGCAGGAGGGTCACCGCTTGGCTGATCGCCAACCCTTCCTCCAGTCGGCGTTTGAGCCAGCGCAGCGCGGCCAGATCACGGTCGGAGTAGAGGCGGTAACCGCTTTCGCTGCGCTGTGGCTCGCAAACGCCGTAGCGCCGCTCCCAGGCGCGCAAGGTGGCGGCCGATAGGCCAGTGGCCTGTTCAACCGCTTTGATATTATAAAGTGGGTGATCCTGGTAATCTTCGGCGCGAAAAATCTCTGTCATGCGGCACCTCGTAAAAAACCGAATAATGTCAACGTCACGATGATAACACAAACTATATACTTTGTCAAATCTTTGTCTAATGTTAATCTGCAATCCTTGTAACAAAAAACCGGGCTACCTTATCGGAACCCGGTTTCTGGCGCCAACGTGAGAATTGCTTTTCTCAGGTTGCACTGAGCGGCGAGAGCGTGGGCAGCGACAGCTTGGGTCGCTTCCCAAAATCAGGCAGGTTGGGCGGGTTTATGCTGAGCGTGCGCATAATTTCCTGAACGGCCCGTTCCAGTTGCGGGTCGCGTCCTTCCAGGTAATCCTGCGGCCGCATTTCCACTTCGATGTCTGGATCGGTGCCATAGTTTTCCACGCCCCAGGCCACATCCTCGAACCAGAAAGAGAACTCCGGCTGTGTTGTGACGCCGCCATCCACCAAGGAGTCACGGTAGGCCAGGCCGATGACTCCGCCCCACGTGCGTTTGCCGACCAGCAGGCCGAGCTTGAGCAGCTTGAAGGCGTGGCTGAACATGTCGCCATCTGAGCCAGCCTGCTCATTGGCAATCGCGACCATTGGCCCCATGACCGACTCAATCGGGTAAGGCACAGGCGCGCCCCAACGCGACACATCGTAGCCCAGGCGGCGGCGCGCCAGCTTCTCCAAAATCAGCTGCGAGACATGGCCGCCGCCGTTGAAACGCACATCCACAATCAGCCCAGCGCGGTCCACTTCAGCCAGGTAGCCGCGATGAAATTCGGCATAGCCGCGGGCCTGCATGTCGGGAATGTGGACATAACCCACGCGTCCCTCCGATGCTTCATGCACGCGGCGCCGATTGGTCTCTACCCATTCACGGTAACGCGCGGGAAATTCGGAGCGGAGGGTTTTCACCGGGAACATGTTGGGCGCCTCTGCGCCCTGGCATGCAAAGGTCACAAAGACCTCATTGCCCGCCTGGTGAACGAGCATCTCGCCCAAGGGCTTATCGCGCCCCACTTTCCGCCCATTGATCGCGATCAGCCGGTCGCCAACCTTCAGGTTGATCCCCAAACGCTGGAGGGGCGCGCTGTTTTCGTGATCCCACACATCGCCGTTGACGATATGCGTCAGCTCGTAACTGTCGGTTGCGTCATCGTAGCGAAAATCAGCGCCCAAAAAGCCTTGCGCGTAGGATGGCTGCGGCGGGTAATCGCCGCCGTATTCATAGGCATGGGACGTGCCCAACTCACCCTGCATTTCCCACATTAAGTCGGAAAACTCACTGCGCGTGGCCACGCGCTGCAAAAGGGGAAGATACCGCGCATAGACGGCGCGCCAATCCACACCAGACATGTCCTCGGTCCAGAAATGATCGCGCTGCAAGCGCCATGCTTCACGGTACATCTGCTCCCACTCTGCCTGCGGCTCCACCGACAAGCGAATGCGATCCAGGTCCAACCAGCCGCTGCGCCGACTGGCCGCGCCGGAGTTCGCATCCGGTTTTTCGCCCGCTTTGAGCACACGCAGACGACTACCAGCCTGGTAGATCAATGTCTTGCCATCGTGTGAGATCTCGAAATCGGTGATGCCTTCAACGATGACATCCATCCGCTGCTCTTCCAGGTCATAGGCCTCCAGGCGCCCCTTGGCTGCGGGCGCGGTCGTGTAGCCGCCGTCGTTGCTCAGCTCGCCTTCGGCTGGAAAGGAGGAGAAGAGGATTTTGCCTTTGATGCCGCGCACCTGGCTGTAACGCCCCATCGGCACCGGCAGCGCAATCACGCGCTCGGCGATGCCGTCCAGGTCAATCTGCACACGCGGCGGTTCTTCCTTTTCCGGTTTGACCGCGGGAGCTGAGTCCGGGGAAGACGTTGGTGTCTCCGCAGAGGTGGAACCAGCCGGGGTCGTTTCACCATCAGCCGGCGGCGGGGGAGGCGGTTCCGGGGTCGTTGGATGCTCTGTCTTTTCGCCCGGCGCCCGTGGCAGAGGCGTAAACGGCGATGGCAGCCCAGCCTGCAGGGTGATCAGATAGGGCTTCATGCCCCAGGTGAAGTTGAGATCAAAGTGCAAGTTATCATAGACCGGGTCGAATTCCCGGTAGGAGAGAAAGTAGAGGTAGCGCCCTTCTGGGTCAAAGGCGGGACCGACATCGCGCAGGATAGGCTGCGTGGCCGGCCATGTTTCACCCGTTTCAAGCAGCGTGAGCTTGATGATGGAGGTTTGCTGTGTGTCAGAAAAACCGTATGCCAACCACCGTCCGTCCGGCGACCAGGCCACGCCCCGAATCGGGCGATGATGGCTGCGATCAACGACGCGCAGGGCGCGCTCATCCAGGTCCACCACAATCAGTTCGTTGCGATGATTGGCTAACGCGACCAGGTTCTTGTGCGGAGAGGTTGCCAGGTATAACGGCCGCCCGATATCCAGGCCATCCAGGCGCGCTTCAGGGGCATCGGCGCTGTCGGCTTTGTAGATTTCCAGTGCATCCTCGCCCGTTGCATCGCTGACCACCACCAGGCGCTCCCCGTCTGCCAACCAGGATGCCATGCGAAAGCGCACGCCGTTGAGCTGGCCGTATTGGATGACTGCGCCCTCCCAAAGCGCCATCACGAACGGCTTGCCGCGCGTCGTGATGGCAACCGCCCAGCCGTTGGGATGGATGTTGTACTCCTGTAGATAGTCGGCCGCATCCACGAACTTACGATTGCGCTGTGCCCGTGAACTGTTGAAGACAATGGGGATGGGCTGCGTTTGATCCAGCGCCGGATCAAAGATGTACAGCTCAGACCCGGCCTGATAGACGATGCGCTGGCCATCGGTGGCCGGATAGCGCACGTAATAGTCGCCGTGGTGTGTGTGCCGCCGCACATTTTCGCCGCTTGGCAGGCAAGAGTAAAGATTGCCGATGCCTTCGTGATCAGACACGAAGTAGATGCGCTCGCCAACCCAGAGCGGCAAGGCGACATTGCCTTGCACCTGGAGCAAGCGGCGCCATTCGCCCTGGCCGGCTGGGTCAATCCACAGATCGCCAGTCAGACCGCCGCGGTAACGTTTCCAGCGCGCCAGGTCGGTGACATTACGACCGATCACCATGCCTCCAGTGGGACCATACGAGATGCTCATGGCGGGGCCGGTGGGCAGGCGCTGCGGCTCGCCTCCCTGCCGCGCGACCGTGTAGAGGAAAGAGAAACGCGCAAAAGGCTGACCGGCGTCGCTGGCGAAAATGACTGCCTCGCCGTCGGGAGTCCAACCGACGACTCGCGTTTCTGCGCCTAGAAAAGTCAGGCGTCGCGCGGGGCCGCCCGCGGCCGGCATCACGTAGACTTCGGGGTGCCCTTCGTCACGACCGGTAAAAGCAACCCATTCGCCGGTCGGCGATAGCGCGGGCATGGCTATCTGACCTGGGTTGGAGGTCAGGCGTCGCGCGGCGCCCCCAGCCGCGGGCGTCATCCAGAGGTCATCCTCGCAGACAAAAACCACTGTATCGCGATGCAGAGTAGGAAAGCGATAGTATCCGGCGTTGGTCATAGCTTACCTTTCAAAGGTGAAGAATCACAGCAGCAATCAGAGAATTGGACGAAGGCTATCATACCATGCTTTGGTATGGCGCAAAAAACGACGCGCGCTGGTAATTTCGCTATCGCGCTGCGTCATGTTACAATGTTCGTGCTCCGTGGCACATACCTTCCTGATGCCAGGGGCGCCCTGATTTTGTGAGGCGAGAATGGCGCGTATGTGGCGAGCGGTGTGGTTGGCGGGATTGCTCCTGGGTGCATCTTCTTGGATGACGGCGCCGATCTACGCTGAGCCTCTGCCGCCGAATGTCATCATTGAAACCTACGGCACATGGGCCGCCGGCTATCCCACGGCGATGGCCTGGGCGCCTGACGGACGACTGTTCGTCAACGCCAAGGAAGGCCAGGTGTACCAGGTGCCCGTGGGGGGCGGCGCAGCGACTGTCTGGCTCGATCTCTCCGCGGTCGTGGTCTCATCCGTCGAGCATGGCCTCATCGGCGTTGCGTTCGATCCGTTCTTTGCCACGCAGCCGTTTGTCTACCTTTACTACACCGTCGAGACCAACAGCGTCATTAGCAATCGCCTCGTGCGCTATACCGAAGTCAACGGCGCGGCGCAGGATCCCCTCGTCCTGCTCGACGTTCCGCGCACTGGGCTCGATGTCAATTGCGCCTGGCATCACGGCGGCAATCTACACTTCGGGCCAGACGGCTTCTTGTACGTCACCATCGGCGACTACGGTTGCGATGGTGGAAACAGCCAGAACCTGGCAACTCCCAAAGGCAAAATGCTGCGTTTGGACGTGCGTCCACCCTTCCTCGCTGAACCCAATGCCGCCCGCGCGGCCAACAATCCGCTCTGTTATGTCGCGCAACCTGGCCACGTGGTTGATCCGCGGGTGTGGGCGTGCGGTTTGCGCAACAGTTGGGATTTTACCATTGACAGCGTGACCAATTTCATGTTTGCCACTGAAAACGGTCCTGGCTGCAACGACGAGATCAACTGGATGTTAGGCGGGCGCAATTACGGCTGGCCGCGCAGCGCCACCAGCTACTACGACTGTGTGGCCCTTCCCCGGCCTTACGAAGAGCCGATCTACGTCTTTCCCGCGCCGATTGGGATGGTTGGCATTACGCTTTTCAACAGCACGACCATTCCCGCCTGGCGTCACCATCTTGTGTGGTGCGGCAACCGCGATTACACGATGTATCATGCGCCGTTCGTCGCCGCCAGCTTCGATTCACTCACGCCAGGCAGCGCCGTGCCTGTAGACGGTGTGACCTGCCCTACCGACCTTGAGATCGGCCCAGATGGTCGCCTCTATTACCTTGAATTTGGCTCCGTCAGCGTCCTGACCAACCAGGGGTGCCTCTTGCCCTGGGACTTTGACCAAAACCAGGTCGTGGACGTGCTGGATGTGCAGCAGGCGGCCGATCAGTGGGGCAACACCTGGCCGGAGGACGGTTACCTCGTGAGCATGGACAACAATTTCGACGGCGCTAACGACGTGCTGGATGTGCAAGAGACCGCAGACCACTGGGGCGATACGTGCCCTAGCCGCGCGGGCGATTAGTGAGCCGGGCCGCGACGCCTGCCCATCAAACCGCGCACGCGGTTGTATCATAACCGCGGTTCGGCTGCGCCTCGCCTCCCATGCTGGCATTGTACCAGCGATTCCCGAAAAAGCCGTTCGCCCGCGCGATAATGCGTCCGGCGTTTGGCTTGGAAGCCTCGACATGGTTCGCGACCTCTAATTCATGCCGCGCCGCAGGTGTTCATGACCGCTTCTGCTTCTTCACCCACGGTTGTTTCCGTAGAACCGGCGCTTGGAACCGCCAGCGCTGTTGAAACCGCCGCCTGGGTTTTGCGCAACGAACTGCAGGATCAATTTACCATCTGGCAGATGACCTACCCGGTCAGCCCTGAGCAGCCGATTCGCTTTGGCGGCCGTTTGCTCAGCGCCGCCGAACAGGCCTTTCCGATCATCAAGGAGCGCTTTCAGCGTCACGGCTACACCCTGGTCTTGCGCCGCGCCGGTGATGAGGATATTGTGTTGGCGATGCCCGGCGTCGTCCAAGCCAAGCCTTCGCGGGCGTGGATCAACGGCGTGCTTTTTCTGCTGACGCTGCTGACCACGCTCTTCATCGGCGCCAGCAGTGAAGTCAACGGTTTGCCGCGCTCCCTGGCCGATTGGCTGCGCGGGGTTCCCTTTTCTTTCACCCTACTCGCGATCTTGGGCACACATGAGTTGGGGCACTATTTCATGGCGCGCTGGCACAAGGTGGATGTGACCCTGCCCTATTTCATTCCAGTGCCGTTTGGCCTGGGCACGTTCGGCGCGTTCATCAAGATGAAATCGCCCGTGGAGAATCGGCGCGCATTGTTCGACGTCGCCGTGGCTGGACCGCTGGCCGGCCTGGTGGTGGCGTTGCCGCTGCTGGTCATTGGCCTGCTCGCCTCGCCGGTCAAACCGATCATCAGCGGCGGCGTGGGCGTGCAAGAGGGCAATTCGCTGCTGTACGCGCTGCTCAAGCTGCTGATCTACGGCCAGTGGCTGCCTGGCAGCGGCGTGGATGTCAACCTGAGCTCGATGGCCTTTGCGGCCTGGTTTGGCCTGCTCGTGACCGCCTTCAACCTGCTGCCGGTCGGTCAACTGGACGGTGGGCACATCCTGTACGCCCTGGGCATCACTTCGCGCTGGGTCGGTTATGGCGTGTTGGGTGTGCTGCTGGTGCTGGGCGCGGTGGCCTGGAGCGGTTGGTACGTGTGGGCGGCATTGATCTTCTTTGTCACCGGGCTGGAACATCCCGCGCCGCTGAACGAGATCACCAGGCTCGATCCCGCGCGGCGCGTGCTGGCCGGAGTCGCCATTCTCATCTTCATCCTGATTTTTACGCCGATTCCACTGGCGCCCATTCCCTAAGGCCGTGGAAGAAGAACGCCGCGCCAACTTTACATGAGCGTGAGCTTGTCTTGCACCAGGCTGACCAGGAACTTGCGCTCGCCCGCGGTGACGAAGGAAATGGTAATCGCCATGTCATCGCCGTCGAGCTGTGTGGCGACCACCGTGCCGCGGCCGAAACGTTCGTGCTTGACCTCCGCGCCGGGCTTGTAGACCGTGGCGATGATGCGACCTGATTTGAACGATGCGCCGCCCGGCGTGTGGGCTGGCTTGGCCTCGGCCTGCGCGGCGGCAATCGCGGCCATTTCGCGGTCGCGCCAGGCATCGGCGTACAGCGCAACATCCTCCGCACGGCGCACCTGCATCCGCACACGTTCCAGGGTCTGGCGGGCCTGCGCCAGGTCAGGCATCAAGCGTCCTTTGTCTACACGGCCGCTGTCGCCCTGCGCCACCACACGCGAGGCCGTCGCCAGCGCGCGGCTCAGTTCGTTGAAAACAGCGCGCGGTTCGCCGGCGCCCAAATCCACGTTGATGAGGCGGACGCCGTGTTGGCGGCACAATTCTTCGCGCAGCTCATCACGCTGCGCCTCTTCGATCTCTTCCTGGTCGCTCTTGCGCACCTTGCGTTGGCCTTGCAGGCCTTGCAGGCGCACCGCCACCCCAACGTCGGGGTAATACAGGTCGAGCTTGAGGAGTCGTTTGGTGTTTGGATTACGTAACCAGGGCGGTGTGACGTTTTCTTCCACCGCGAAATCGCCCAGGATGCGGGTGAAAATCTCGCGCCAGCCCATCGCATATTGCCACATGATCTACCTCGTCTTGCATAGTGGATGGCGGCCAGATTGTAGGTCAAGAGCGTGTTTCGTGCAAACACCATCGGCGCGATCTTTTCCGTGCAAGCTAAGCCCACCCATGGACGTCACGTCAGCTACAAAACGCAGCGCGGTAATTCCACGACGTAACATCCAGTGCATGCGTATTTGGAGGTTTTCAGTCCGTGTAATCATGTTGATTTCCGATTGACAATGCCACAAGACTGTGCTATGCTCTTGCCAGGTCTAAGCTCGTCTCCCGGCTTCCGAAGTCTGCTAACTTCGGAAGCGTATGGCGCAGGTCCCTCCCGCCTGAGACATCCTTTGGCAGTCAGGAAATCTCCCTGACCCCGCCCCGTTTCGTTCGCTGCATGAAAGGAGTCTGTTGTCATGACCCGTTGGCCTTCCTCATCGTTCCATCGCTCTTCAGGGCGCCTTCCTGTCCCGCGGCTGGCGGCGCGTCCGCGGCTGGTCGTCCATCTGCTGGTTGTCTGCAGCCTGCTGACCTCAGCGGCGACTGCGGCTACCCCCACCCGCAAATAAATACCACTACTAATAGGTTGTCCCCTGCCCACGGCTCAAATCCCATCGCAGCCCCGCTGGCAGCCACGCCAACGGTTGGAGCGCCGCCTTGCCTGGGGTCAGACTGCACGCCAACGCCAACCGCCACGCCAACAGCGACGGCCACACGCGCGGCGCCGCCCTGCCTGGGATCGGACTGCACGCCGACGCCGACGGCTACAGCAACGGATGTATCGCCCACAAGCACCGCAACCTGGGCGCAGACGCCGACGCCCACCGTCACGCCGCCCCCTGGGGGTGTGGATGAGGTGTGGGTGATGCCAGACCAGGAGAGCCGCTTGCACAGCCGCGATGGACGGGTTGTCCTCGCCATTCCGGCCGGTGCGGTCAGCGCGCCGACCCTGGTACGCTATGTATCACATGCTGCGGTCCCCGATCAGCCGACAAATCTCAGTTTCCAGTTTGAACTGATTGCCACAGAACTATCTGGTGTTGAGATCACACAATTTCTCACGCCGCTGACGCTGAACTATCGCGACCCGACGGCAGGCGATGAAGGGACGCCCTGGCCGCCGGGGGCTGCGCTGTTCTACCAGGACACGGCCGACGGGCGCTGGGTCGTCTTGCCAACAAGCGTGGATCAGGAGCAGAGAGAACTGACCACCACCCTGACGCACTTCACGCTGTTTGCGGCAGGTAACAGCATTGTGCCGGAACCGGCGCCGGGAATCAAGGGGATGCAGTCGCAGTTGTACAACGGCGCCTGGACCGTCAGCTACCCGATCGAGGCGCCGCCGGGGCCGGGTGGGCTTGCGCCTGGGCTGAGCCTGGAGTATAGCAGTCGCAGCCTGGCGGGCGGCGGACATCATCAGTTGGCCGGCTGGGGCTGGGACTTGGGCGGGTTGAGCTACGTCCTGCGCGACCTGAGCACAGGCAAGTACAGCCTGACCCTCGACGGCATGACGCATGAACTGGAAGAACACGGCGGGTACTTCTACAGCGTGCAAGACCCCTTCCTCAAGATCCGCCGGCCGACCGCTTCCAATCCGGACTATCCCGTCATGGAGTATTTCGACCCCAGTACACCAGCCAACCCCTTCAAGACGATTGACTTGCCCCAAACGCCCGGCCAGTACAACCGGGACAACCAGGTGTGGGAGGTGACGACCGAGGGGGGCGTCACGTATCACTTCGAGCCGATGCTGTACGTGCGCGACTGCAGCGGCGGGGATTGGACGCCCTCGACGGAACAGCGCGTGGTGCACCGTTTCACGAAGTGGATGTTGACCGAAGTGCGCGATACGACGCCGGCCACAGCCAATCGTGTGACTTTCAGCTATGACTACGAAGGCACGCTGCTGGCAGTCAATGTGCCAGTGTGTCCCAATGATTACACCAGCGATGCGCGCATCCAGGTGCGCGCGGCGCGGGTGAAGGAGATCAGCTATGGGCCAGGCGGCATCTTCAAGGTGCAGCTTGCCTACCTGAACCGAGAGGATCGGGCTGAGCACTTCGACGAGACCGGGTACCAGGTCTTCTGGACACGGAAATACCTGCAACAGGTCGAAGTGCGCGCCAACAATACGCTGCTGCACAAGGTGGGGCTGGGCATGACCGCGTTCACGAACCCGGCCGCGCCGTCGCAGAGCCGGCTCTATCTGAGCACGATCACGCGCTATGGCGCAGACAACAGCACCTTGCCGCCAACGACCTACACCTATGGCAGCGGCACGACGGATGGATTCATGGCGGCGGTAGATAACGGCTACCATGGGCGCGTGGAGATTGCCTATATCAGCTCGAACGGCGGAATGGTAGTGCAGCAGGAGCGGCGGCGCGGAGGCGGGAGCGATCCTGACATCGTGACGCAATACTGGTACACGACGACCTGGGACAGCGAGGCGGGGGGCTTTGCCGAAGCGGAAATGACGCTGGTAGGGAGCGGCGCCTTGATCGGCAGCGGCCAGCCGGACACGCGTATACGGCAGTGGTTCCACACCACGACCAACCTGCGGCGTTGGAAGGGTAAGTTGTACAAGGCAGAAACCCGGGCAGGCTCGGGCGTCACGAACAACTTGCTGGCGCGTACACTGCAGACCTGGAACGAGACCAACGTGGGCACACCGGGTGGGATGACCTTCGTTTATCTGCAAGACAAGACCGAATACGTCGTGGACCCCAACGGCACGGACCCGCCGACACGTTACACCAAGACCGTGTATGTCTATGATCCTGCGTATGGCAACCTGCGACTGAGCAGGCTGTACAGCGAAGCGGCGCCCACGACACCGTATCGCACCAACGAGCGGGTCTATTTCCCACGCAACGACGCCACGGCTTACATCGTCAACCAGGTAGCGGAGGAGAAGCTGTGGGAGGGAAGCGAGGCCGGGATATGTCGGGGTCAGAGCCGTTACGTCTACGACAACAACAGCGGCTATGCGGCGTATAACCAGGCGCCGACCAATGGACAATTGAAGGAGGTGTGGGAGGCGGGGCAAGGGGGAACGGCATGTAATACCAACTGGGTGCGATCGGCAGCCTACGACTACGATGCGTGGGGCAACCGCACGAAAGAAACCGCCGCCAACGGTCGCACCGTGACAACCGTCTTCGATAGCACGTTTCATGCCTATGCGATGAGCGTGAGCATACAGCCGGACAGCCAGTTGGGCGGCGCGACGCTGACGACGACTTACACACGTTACGGCATCAATGCGGCAGCGGGGGGCAACGGGTTGGTGGGGCAGGTGCAAAGCGAAACCGATGCCAACCTGGCGGTCACGCGCTACACCTACGATACATTTGGCCGGCTGACAGAGGTGCGCAAGCCCGGTGCGGGGTTCAGCAATCCGGCCACGGAGCAGATTGTCTACACGACCGACCAGGGATTGTACGTGCAGCGACATTTGCTGCGCGATGACGGCAATGGCGACGCCAGCGCGAGTGCGACCTACCTGGAAGAGCGCACGTTTTACGACGGGCTGGGGCGTGCGCGGCAGACGCAGAAGGAGTACGATGGCAGCCAGTGGAGTCTGGTGAGTCAGCGTTACGATGAGCTGGGCAATCAAGCAGCCGTGTCGGCCCCGTACACGGGGACGGTCAGCGGCGTGGCGTATCAGGCGGTGAATTGGAATGGCCTGGCAGCCACCTTGTCAGCCTACGACCGCCTGGGGCGTATCCGGCAGGTGACGCAGCCTGATGGCGCGACGGTGCGCACCTACTACCAGAACCGGCAGACGGCCGTGATTGATGCGGTGAACCATCAGACAATTTCGGAATACGATGCTTGGGGCCGGCTGGTCAGCGTCAAGCAGTACGATCTGACGCTGGCGGCGGGGGCTACACCGAACTGGGGAGCGACGGTCTACGGGCAGGCCAGCTACAGCTACGATGTGGCGGACCGGCTGGCGCAGATGACCGGTGCGGATGGGGCGATAACCGCCATCGGGTATGACCTGCTGGGGCGCAAGACGAGCATGAGCGACCCCGACATGGGGGTGTGGAATTACGCCTACGATGCGGCCGGCAACCTGAAGCGGCAGGCTGATGGCCGCGGGCAGCAGATTTGCTTCTACTACGATGGGCACAACCGCCTGGCGGGCAAGCACTATCGCAGCGATGCGAACTGCCCCGGGGCAAAGCCGACAACCTACGGAGCAAACGCGTTGAGCGTGGAATACCTGTACGACGGCGGTGCGAACGGCAAAGGGCGACGCACGCAGGCCGATGTGTACACGGCAGGCGGTGCGCTCGACAATCGCATCGCCTGGACGTACGACATCCGCGGCCGGGTGACGGCGGAAACCCACACGATTGACGGGGCGGCGTATGCCCTGGGCTTCACGTATGATTCCGCCGATCGGCCCTTGAGCCTGAGCTACCCCGCGCAGAGCGCGGAAACGGTGAACCTGGCCTATACGGCGCAGGGGTTGCCGGGGCGCCTGTACAGTAGTGTGGATTATGTGCAAAGCGGCAATGCAGTGTATGATGTGGCCGGGCGGTTGACACAGCTGAAGTTAGGCAAGCAAAGCAGCAACAGCGATCCGGTGGTGCAGGTGGGGTTCAGCTACTACCCCTGGACGACCATCACCGGGCAAGGGCGCTTGCAGCAGCTGACGTCTGGGATACCGGGGAACCTCAGCAGCTTGCAGAACCTGACCTATGCCTATGATGCGGTCGGCAACGTGGATTGGATCAAGGACTGGAAGGCTGGCAGTCCGCAGATGCAGGACTTCACGGTTGACCGGCTGAACCGGTTGGTCAACGCCGTGGCGAGCGGTGGTGCGAATGGCGTCTACCCAACTGAGACCTATGGCTTCGCTCCCAACGGCAACCTGACCACCAAAACTGGGGTGGGCGCGTACAGCTACGGTGTGCAGGCGAGCAGTTGCCCAGAGGGTGCGTTGAGCAAGCCGCATGCGGCGGTGACCGCGGGCAGCAGCAGTTACTGCTATGACCAGAATGGCAACATGCGGCGGCGCACAGTGGGCGGCAGCACGTACACCCTGACCTACGATGCCGAGAGTCGGCTCGTCAGCATCAGCGGCGCGGCGACAGCCAGCTTCGCCTATGACGCCGATGGCAATCGCATCAAGAGCGTGCTGAACGGCGAGACGATCACCTACGTCGGTAGCTTGTACGAAAAGAAAGTGGTTGGCAGCACGACGACGCACACGAAATACTACACCTTCGGCGACCGGCGCATCGCAGTGCGTGTGGCGGGGACGCTCTCCTGGCTGCTGAGCGATCACCTGGGCAGCACCGCAGTCACCGCGGACGGCGTCAGCGGGGCGCGCACCGCGGAACTGTGGTACAAATCCTGGGGCGAGTCACGCGGCACGCCTTTCGGCGCGACACCAACGACGTACCGGTCACGGGTCAACGCGAGGATGCGAGCATCGGTCTCTACTTCTACAACGCGAGATACTATGACAGCTCGCTGGGGCGGTTCGCGCAGGCGGATACGATTGTCCCCCAGCCGGGGAATCCGCAGAGTCTCAATAGGTATAGCTATGCGGCCAATAATCCCTTAAGATATGGCGACCCATCGGGCCATGACTGGGTGGATGCCGTCAACTTCCTGCTGGGATTTGCAGCGCAATGGGCTTCTGTCAATACCTGGATGGTCCCGCAGGCTCAGGAAGCCTTGTCAGTTCAACCGAATGAGCCTGTCCCTATGACCGTTGGCCGGCACCTTGGCAACGTAGCCACTGTGGTCCAGGGAGTGACGGAGATGACCGGGGGCGTAGGCCTGATCGGGGGTGGTGCTGTGGCCTGCGGGACAGGGGTACTCTGCCCAGCTGGCGCGACTGCAATGGTGGCCGGCGCAGCAGTCGCGGCGCACGGCCTTGGTGTTGCGGGTGCTGGTGCAGTCATGGAAGGCCAAATGCTGGGGGACTTGTTTGTCCAGGCAAACACTACTTGTCCTTCATGCGGGGCTTCAAATCCCAAAGTCCGGCGCGGCAAGGGAGGTATTGCGACCAGGCAGCACGTGGAAAACCCTGCTGACATCGGGAAGGACGGTGTTTCCGCGTGGTGTGAAGGCTGTGGGAATAATCTACCTCCCAAGTTCTGGGGGCATACAGTAGAAGACCTGCAAGCCTATGCACAGAAGATTGGATTGGATCCGAGTAAAGCCGCAGTGTACACCCCACAGTACGGTGGAGTAGGACACTACTCATTATTCATCGATGCTATCGGGCCGGATGGATACATTCTGCCACAATACGCTGACCTAATCGATGCGTTCTTGAGATCGCCAAAGTGATTTGGGGCGTCAAGTTCGATGGGGCATGGAAGGATTCTTCCGTTCAGAGCATCGTATGTTGTGATTCCTATGAGGAATGGCGTGTAGAACCTGGAGTACATTGATATGAGCGACATTCTGCGTGACATCAAGGCAAATCTTGCCTACGATCGTGGTTCTCCAGCAGCCGAGTGGGAAGTCGTTGAGGGACTGTTAAGTTCGTTTGCGACGGAACGAGAAGCAATTATTCGATGGGTATTCGAGGAATACAACGGATATGTTGACACACGAACTCGAGCGGGCTTAGAGTTCATTGATCATAATTCGACTGAGGGCCGGAGTATCCTGAAGCGTTTGGTCTCCAGCCCGAACCCAGATGATCGCGATACGGCGTTAGCGATCATTGAAGTGTTGGGCGACGACGACGCAGTTCGCATGGCCGTACCACTTCTCGATGACAAATGGACTTACATCCGGCTAGAGGCCGCCACAGTCTTGCGCAGATTCTACCCAAATGAGGTAGCAAGATGCCTGAGACACCTGCTCCAGGAGGAAGCAAAATCGGTCAGAGAAACGGCTTCAAAGCTATTAGTCGAGATGGGTGAGGATTCTCGAGAGCCGGACCGAAGGTAATTTGGGGGGACCAATCAGTGTGTTCTGGATGCCGAATACCAACAGACTCAGAATTTCTCAAGTCATGACTTGATGGACGGCATGTTGCCAGCTACCCGTGATCAGAAATAGTTAGGACTTACGCAAGACACATTTTGATTGCAGGCGCTTTGAGCTGCTGGCGCAGGTAGTCATCCAACAGGCCATGCTTGACCTGATAGATCGTGCGCTGCGTTTCGTAGGCAACTTGCTTGAGGCGCCCCCAAACCAAGATGGCGCAGCCGATATGATTGCGGACAATGCGGGCCTTGCGGCACTGGCAGCTTTCCAGACCGGTCAATTGCTTAGTTTCGCGGTGAAATTGCTCGACCTTCCAGCGGAAGCCGCACACATCTTGGACGACCTCCACGTTGTCTTGCGCTATCTCGTTGGTGACGACATAGTCCGTGCGCTGGGTAGACAGCACCACTCGGAAAACTTTCACCTTGTGCTGGGCCGGAAAGCCCCTGATTTTGATCATTTTGCCATGCTGTTGTTCGGCGGAACTCCAGGACAGGCTATCCAGACGGCGATAGGGCCGCGTGCCCCCTGAATCGTCCACCAGTCGGTTGTCTTTCAGCGGGCAATAGTAGATTTTGCCATAGTCTTCGATCTGTAACAGGAGGTCTTTCGTCGCATACCAGGTGTCCATCAAAACCGCCCACAGGGCCAACTGCTTTTGATAGACACAGTTGCGCAGCATCTCCGCCACATGGTCGAGTTTTGTCTTGCCATCGCCGGCCGGATCGTAGATCCGATAGTCAATGATCCAAAACTGATCGGTCTCGGGATTGACGTAGACACAAGTCACCACGCCGATCCCTTTGATGACGCCGTGAGCATTCCCGCTGTACTGCCGGCGCACTAACTCGATCTTGTGCGAGAAGTTCTTGTCCACAATGGTGTCGTCAAACACCAGGAACCCGTACGGCGTTTGCACCACATGATCCCGGGTGTTCTCCCAGACCAGGTGCGGGCGCAGCGCATCGTCAGCCAAATACCGGTTCGCCATATCGTGGCTGAACTGCTCGGTGTGCTCAGCGTAGTTCGTAAGCGTGTAGTTGATCTGGCTCACGAGCAGATATTGACAGTAGTCGAGACGCGTAACGCGTTCTGTGTTAGCTTTCATGCGGCTACCTTAACCGCTGACCGCTTACACGTCAAATTCGCTGTCTTGCGTAAGTCCTAATAGTAACAGTTACTGCTATGACCAGAATGGCAACATGCGGCGGCGCACGGTTGGCGGCAGCACATACACCCTGACCTACGATGCCGAGAATCGGCTCGTCAACATTAGCGGCGCGGCGACGGCCAGCTTCGCCTATGACGCCGATGGCAATCGCATCAAGAGCGTGCTGAACGGCGAGACGATCACCTACGTCGGCAGCTTGTACGAGAAGAAGGTGGTCGGCAGCACGACGACGCACACGAAATACTACACCTTCGGCGACCGGCGCATTGCGCTGCGTGTGGCGGGGACGTTCTCCTGGCTGCTGAGCGATCACCTGGGCAGCACCACAGTCACCGTGGACGGCGTCAGCGGGGTGCGCACCGCGGAACTGTGGTACAAACCCTGGGGCGAGTCACGCGGCACGCCCTTCGGCGCGACGCCAACGACGTACCGGTTCACGGGTCAACGCGAGGATGCGAGCATCGGTCTGTACTTCTACAACGCGAGATACTACGACCCGGCGTTGGGACGGTTCATCAGTGCGGATACGATCGTGCCGGACACCACAGCTACAACGATCTCTAGCCTGACGGTTGATTTCTCTTACTACGACATCCTTGCAGAGCTCAATCGGGAGAATCGTAACGATAGTCCGTGTGGACTTGGCGTCGTGCAGTGGTTCCAAGAGGCGACGCCCATTGTTCGAGTCAAGGAAGCGGAAAATTCGTGCCTCTCGTATGGAACCCAATTGAACCATTTCGGTCCCACTGATCCTCAAAACTCCAATCGCTATTCTTACGCTCGCAACAACACCCTCCGCTACATCGATCCAACAGGCCATTGGACGATCTCCATAGGTTTGGGCGGTGCCATTTTTGCGGCGCTTGGGCTGCGGGGCGGAGCCACCATCGCATTGGATGGACAAGGAAACGTTGCAGTACTTGCTGGAGGCGGTGCGGGTGGTTATAGTGCGGTCGGCTTCAATAGCCTAGGCCCGAATCTCATGATCACAACAGCGCCTACTGTGGACAAGTTGAAGGGCTTCTCTGTTCAACTCGGTGGCCAACTCGGAGAAGTTGCGTCTATTGGTGCAGAGGGCGTTTTGTTCTCTGATGGCGAAAAAGCCTATTTCGGCTTAAACATCGCTGGAGGAGCAGCGCTGGAGGGGCCATGGCCGGGTGAACTTCATGCAACCTTTGAGCATGACTGGCTGATTTTTGGCCCCACAAACCTCCTTGAAGCACTCAAAAGGCTATGGGAGAAACAACAGCCATGATGATCAGTACAGTCCAAGCAGTCTTCCTCGTTGTGCTCTTGGCGGTTGGTGTTGTGTGTTTGTTCTCGCCAATGACTGTCATCCAAACCGTCATGCGCTGGCCCAAGTTCATCTTTCCGAAGCTATTCCGAGATGAAGAGATTCGCCCCTTGGCCCGAGAAGCCATGCGACTTATTGATGAAAATCCAAGGGAATATGCAAGACGATTTTGGTATCAGCTGCTAATGATAAGAGTTTCAGGAATCATTGCCTTCTTGATGTTCTTGACGGCTCTACTCATTGCGCTTGGTTCGCCGCGTAGCGGAATGTGATGGTCACTTCAAGACAACTCCTGAGCGATTTGCCATACTGAATTGCGGCGCCGATGATCAGTTCATTCTTTGATTTTGCTGAGAACTGGTCTGGGAGCCAACAGTCGGAGACGGCATACGGCGGGTGGAGCGCTCGACAATCGCATCGCCTGGACGTACGACGCTCGCTGCCGGGTGACGGCGGAGAGCCGGGTGATCAACGGAACCGGCGGCGGCACGTTCGTGACGCAGTGGAGTTATGACTCGGCCGATCGGCCGGTGTGGATGAAATACCCTGGCGGCAGTGCGGGACAGATTGGCGAGCAGGTGAACTACGCATACACCACGCAGGGGCTGCTCGACACGGTGCAGAGCAACGGCGGCGTGTATTACGTCGGCAAGACGCAGCACAACGTGCGTGGGCAGGTGGGGGAGCGCTGGCTGGGCAGTACAACGGGCATCGTGAAGCAACTGTACGCCTACAGTGCGGCCGAGAACTTCCGCCTGGTGAGCTTAAAGGCAGGCACGAGTCCGACCAACGACAACCGGCAGAACATCGCCTACACCTACGACGATGCGGGCAACGTGCTGATGATCACGGATGCCGCGGCATACGGTGGGAGCCAGGCGCAGACCTTCGCCTACGACACCCTGGATCGCCTGAGCACAGCCCAGGCCAGCGGCTCCACCACCTACGGTGGCTACACTCAACGCAGTTATGCCTACAGCAATGCGGGCAACCTCACCACTTTCGAGGGCGCAGGCACGAACCTCTATTACCAGGATAGCGCGCATAAGCATGCCGTGACCCACGTCGGGGGAACGACGGCCAGTTATCAGAAATACTGGTACGACCAGAATGGCAACGCCACGCGGCGTATCAGCGGCAGTCAAGATGTCACGCTGACCTACGACGCCGAAAACCGGCTGACCGCGATGGCTGGCGGCGTCACCGCGAGTTACGTGTACGACGGCGACGGCCAGCGGGTCAAGGAGACCATCGCTGGCGTCACGCGGGTCTTTGTCGGCAACACGTACGAAGTAGACAACGGGGCGGTCAAGAAGTACTATTACGCCGGTTCCGTGCGCGTGGCGGAGAACAGCGGCGGCGCGCTCTACTACCTGCTGACTGATCACCTCGGCTCCACCGCATTGACCCTGGACAGCGCGGGCAATCGGCTGGACGCTAACACCGAGATTCGGTACTACCCTTACGGCGCGCCGCGTTACACGGCAGGCACGACGCCGACGACCTTCAACTTCACCGGTCAGCGGCGGGACAGCGGCAGTGGTTTGCTGTTCTACAACGCCCGCTGGTATGATCCGGTCATCGGGCGGTTCATCAGCGCCGATACGATCGTACCCGAGCCCGGCAATCCGCAGAGCTTGAATCGGTACAGCTATGTACTGAATAACCCTCTTGGGGCGGTAGATGGCACAGGTCACTGGCCTGAATGGGTGAACAATGCCTTCAGCTATACCATGGGTGCAGTGTCTCAGTACCTGAATAATCTGTCACTCGGCGCATTTGCGGCGCTTGCTGTGCACGGCGATCTGTCGTCGGTTGAAAGCGACAGCTACCAGCAAGGGCGTGAACTGGGAGCGATACTGAGCGATGCCCAGGCTAAGTTTGAAATCGCCACGGGAATTGGCATGGCTGCTGCTGGGACTGCTGCCATCGCGCCGACGTTGGGGGGTGGCGGGGTGTGTACTCTTGCCACTGCAGGCGTATGTGCATTGCCAGCAGGGGGAGCTTTGGTCGCCGAAGGCGCCATGGTTGCAGGCGGCGGCGCGTTGGCCGGCCATGGCGCTGGGGTGTTGTTGTATGCCAAGAGCCACCCGGTCGAGAGAATGGGAGATGTTCAGAAGCATGGTAGACCGGGAAGTAATACTGCGCAAAACAAGCAATTCAGGGGAGCTGTTCGATCGGCTCAGCGAGAATTGGAGCAGGAGTTGGGACGGAAGTTGTCGCCCGACGAAATACAGGAACTTCATGAAGCATTACATGAACTTGAGAACCCTGGATTCGACGATATCGTCAACTTGGCTCGCGATCTGTTTGGAGGAAAATAATGGTGACACAGCCTGATCTAGACGCCGTAAGCGAGTTGGTGGCGCCATTGGTTGGCAAAGAAGCTCGGAATGTCCGCCTGGGGATTGGCAATTTTGTTACACTGGAGTTCGGCAGGCAGTTGGCGCCCAACAAGTTTGGCCGATCGTATGGAGAATGGTATCTATGGCTCTGCGGGTGCGAATGGCGCATAGATCGGCAGGATCAAATCGTTATTGCTGGGGAGGATTCCCGAGAGCGGCTCAAAACCGCAGTACAAGAACTAGAAGGACGCAAAATGCAATCTGTGTCTCTATCCTCCCCTGCCATTGATGCAACCTTCGAGTTTGAGGGCGGCTTGTATTTGCGGCTGTTTGCAGTAGATACGACTGAGATCGAAAGTTGGAAGTTGTTTACCCCGGAGGACAAAGTGCTTGTTGTCGGACCGGGGTCCAAGTGGTACTACGCACGGTCGGATATCCCCCAAGATGAGAGGTGAATCGTCTTCGTATGGTGACCGGAATAACCGCGACGCGCGCATAGTTAGGGTGAGGGCGCGATGATCTCGACTCCCCATAGGGTCTTGCTGTCCAACATTCCGTGCGTCAGCGGGCTATGACCGCGACGGGCCGGGCCTTACAGGTTTCCAAGACCTATCAGGCCCGGAATGGTTTCTACGAGCACCTACGACGCCGAGAACCGGCTGACCGCGATGACCGGCGGCATCACGGCGAGCTACGTCTATGACGGCGACGGTAACCGGGTCAAAGAGACCATCGCTGGCGTCACGCGGGTCTTTGTCGGCAACACGTACGCAATAGACAACGGGGCGGTCAAGAAGTACTATTACGCCGGTTCCGTGCGCGTGGCGGAGAACAGCGGCGGCGCGCTCTACTACCTGCTGGGCGATCATCTCGGCTCGACGGCGGTGACCCTGGACAGCGCGGGGAATCGGCTGAACACCAACACCGAGATTCGGTACTACCCCTACGGCGCGCCGCGTTACACGGCCGGCGCAACGCCGACGACTTTCAATTTCACCGGTCAGCGGCGGGACAGCGGATCGAGGTTGCTGTATTATGGGGCACGCTGGTATGATCCAGTCATCGGGCGGTTCATCAGCGCGGATACGATCGTGCCGCAGCCGGGCAATCCGCAGAGCTTGAATCGGTACAGCTATGCGGCCAATAATCCTCTGCGCTTCGTGGATCCTTCGGGTCACCGAGAATGTGAGGGAGCCAGCCACTGCAACGGGCCTGATCCTGCGCTGCCAGCCGCGCCGCCGGCTTACCGCGGGCCTTGTATCAGCGTCGTGTGTTTGCCAACTTCCACTCATGCGCCCGCAATGATGATGCCTGGAACTCCAGACCCGCAATGGGTTGCTCCAACGGCAACCCCATATGCGGGAGCATGGGTGGGGCCAGGAGGCCCCTGGACGCCAACCTCGACACCACATCCGTATGTACCGCCGTCGCAGCGCATCAATCGCCCATCCGTGTATTGGGCGATTGTGGCAGCTTACAATGAATTGCCGCAGGTAGTTTCCAAATTCACTCCAGTGACCGCACGCGCGGCTGGGCGAACCGCTGTGTTCGTCCCATTCCCAGAACCGGTCATCAAAACGGCAGATTACCTGTGACTCCCCGTGAGCATTGGCAGTCCAATCAATCCAAAGCAAAGCCCAAAGAAAGGCACAACACGAACCATGAATCCGAAAACGATCCTGATCACCGGCGCCACGGATGGCATCGGCAAGGCCACGGCGCGGGCGCTGGCTGTGCAGGGCCATACGGTGATCCTGCACGGTCGCAACATCGCCCGTGGGCAGGAAGCCGTGGCTGAGCTGCGTCAAGCGGCCGGCCATGAGCGAGTTGATTTCATTCCAGCGGACCTTTCATCCATGCGCCAGGTGCGTGAACTAGCGGCCGCGGTGCAGACGCGTTATCCGCAGCTGCACGTGCTCATCAATAACGCCGGCGTTTTCATGAACGAACGCCAGGTCACCGAGGACGGCTTTGAGATGACGTTCGCGGTCAATCACCTGGCGCCTTTCCTGCTAACCAACCTCTTGCTTGACAAGATCAAACAGAGCGCGCCCGCGCGCATCATCACCGTCAGCTCGGTGGCGCACCAGCGTGGACAGATTGATTTCAACGACCTGCAAGGCGCGCGCGCCTTTGGCGGCTACAAGGCCTATGCGCAGTCCAAGCTGGCCAATGTGCTCTTTACCTATGAGCTGGCCGCACGCACGGCCGACGCCCGCGTGACCGCCAACTGCCTGCACCCCGGCGTTATTGGCACCAAGCTGCTGCAGACCGGATTTGGCATCGGCGGCGCCACCCCGGATGCAGGCGCACGCACCTCGGTCTACCTGGCCTCCTCGCCTGAGGTGGAGACGGTCACCGGCGCCTACTTCGACAACCAGCGCGCGGTGCCCTCCGCTCCGCACAGTCGCGATGTGGCTGTGCGCCGCCGGTTATGGGAGATTAGTGAAGAGTTGGTGAGGTGAATGATGCAGAAGCCCGATTTCATGGCGAAATCGGGCTTCTGCGCAGGTAACGAGACAGGGGCGCTAGAGGTAGTGCTGCTCTTTGGCCCAGGCAGTCAGCTCGTCACGGAACTTCGGATGCGCGATACGAATCAAGTTGAGACAGCGCTGACGAATCGTCTTGCCATACAACTCGGCGACGCCGTACTCTGTCACGACGTAATGGACATGGTTGCGGCTCGTGGTGACGCCCGCGCCAGGCTGCAGCATGGGAACAATGCGTGAGACCGTGTCATTCTTGGTGGTGCTGGGCAGGGCGATAATGGGCCGACCGCCCTTGCTGCGGGAGGCGCCGTAGATGAAGTCCAACTGCCCGCCAACCCCGCTGTAGAACTTGGTGCCGATCGAATCTGCACACACCTGGCCTGTCACATCCACCTCGATGGCAGAATTGATGCAAACCATGTTGTCATTCTGCGCGATGATGAACGGGTCATTGACATAATCTTGCGGGTGGAACTCCACGATCGGGTTGTTGTCCACAAATTCATACAGGTTTTGGCTGCCCAGGATGAACCCGGCGACGATTTTGCCAGGATGCAGCGTCTTGCGTTCGTTGTTGATGACCCCAGCTTCCACGAGGGGAATGACGCCGTCAGAAAAAAGCTCGGTGTGAATGCCCAGGTCGCGCTTGCTGTTGAGGAAATGCAGCACGGCGTCGGGAATGGCGCCAATTCCCATCTGCATGGTGGCCCCGTCAGGAATCAGGTCCACAATGTGCTCGGCAATTTTCTTCTCCAGCTCGCCGGGCGTACCTTGCGGCACTTCCGGCAGCCGGTAGCTGACCGGCACCATGTAGTCCACCTTGCTGATATGGATGAAGCTGTCCCCCAGGGCCCGCGGCATGAATTCGTTGACTTCCGCGATGACGATCTTCGCATTTTGTGCGGCCGGCTTGGTCAGGCCAACCTCCACGCCAAATGACAGATAGCCGTGCTCATCGGGCGGGGAGCAGTGAATCAAAGCAGCGTCAAGCGGCAGCTGCCCATTGCGGAACAAGCCCGGAATCTCCGACAAAAAGACCGGCGTAAAGTCGGCGCGGCCATCGTTCACCGCGCCGCGTACATTGTGGCTGATGAAGAGGGCATTGACGCGAATCTTGCCCGCCATTTCTGGCGCTACATACTTGGCATCCCCGATCGTTAGAACCTGCACAATCTCCACATTCTCAAGGTTGCCGGCTGCGGCCCGGTTGACCAGCGCGTTGAGGAGTTGTTGGGGAACGCTGCAATTCCCTGTCAAGAAAAGACGGTCCCCTGACTTGACGGCCTGTACCGCTTGATCGGCTAGAACGATTTTGTTCCAGCAGCGCATCATCCAGTTATTCATAGCTCAATCATCCCACATTCTTTATGAGCTCATACTGTAGGCGGCAGTCAGGCCAGGCAGCAGGATCTTGCCTGCCCGGATATTTACGCCGCGCGCCAGTGATGGTGACTTCTCGATGGCCGCATCCAAACCCTCGGACGCAATACTATGGATATAGGGCCAGGCTGCGTTGTTGAAAGCGTGCGTGGCCGTGCGCGCCACAATGCCGGTCATATTCGGGACGCAGTAGTGGATTATGCCTTCTTCGATGTAGGTGGGGGATGTGTGCGTGGTGGGTCGCGTGGTTTCCACACAGCCGCCCGTCGTCACCGCCACATCCATAATGATGGAGCGACGCTTCATACTGCGCACCAATTCGCGGCTGATCAGAATCGGTGAGCGCGCGCCTGGCACCTGAATAGCGCCGACAACGACATCGGCAAAGCGCACCATCTTGTCCACATTGAGTGGATTGGACATCAGCGTGACCACACGCCCCATGAACAGGTTATCAATAAAATGCAGGCGCTTGATGTCCTGATCCAGGAGGTACACGTTGGCGCCCAGGCCGAGGAAAACGCGCGCGGCGTTGACGCCTACCATGCCACCGCCCAGAATGACGACTTCAGCCGGCGCCACCCCAGGCACGCCGCCCAACAGAATACCCTTGCCGCCGCTGGTGTTCTCCAGTAGACGCGCGGCCACTTGGGCGCACATGCGGCCGGTGATTTCACTGATTGGCTGCAGCACAGGCAGCGAGCCATCGTCCTCTTGAATGGTCTCATAGCCGATGGCCGTGACATGGTTGTTCAGGAAGTGCTGCACACGGCTTTTGCGCGCGGCCGGCAGATACAAGAAGCCACAGACGACCTGGTCGCTGCGCAGCCAGATGGTTTCTTCGGGCGTAGGACGAGCCACTTTGAGTACGAGCTCGGCGCGGGCAAACGCCTCTTCGGTGGCATAGACCAAGATTGCGCCCGCGCGACGGTAATCCTCATCGCTGTAGCCGCTGCCAACACCGGCGCCTTGCTCTACGTAGATGCGATGCCCCTCGTCGTGCAAAATCTGCACATTTGCCGGCGTGATGCCCACCCGATACTCGCTGGCCCTGCGTTCACGCGGGACTCCGATATCCATATGATCTCCTTCGCTTTGCTGTTTTCCATCCGCAAGCAACCGTTAGCCACGTCGCTTGGCAAAATCGGTCAAGTTTCTTTCCACTCACGTACGAGCAGTCGAAAAATATCTGTCTCTGTCACCATCCCGATCACAGCGCCATCGCCATCTACGACTGGCAGGCCGCCGATTTTGTGCGCCAACAGCATTTCAACCACTTCCACGACTGGGGCGTCTGGCGCCACGGTATAGACGTCACGCGTCATGGCGTCGCCTACGGTCAACCAGGTGGCTGACCTGGGGTCATAGGGGTCTACAGCCGTCGCCATCGAGGCCACGCGTACATCGCCCTGGGTCAGAATACCCACCAGTTGCCCATCGTCATCCAACACCGGCAAACGACGGATTTTCTGGCTTTCCAACGTGGCTGCCGCCTCATCCAGGTCGGCCTCATAATGAATCGTGAGGGCCGGAGAACTCATAATGTCGCGCACAAAATAGGTTGGCACTGTTCGTCTCCTTTGAAGCGGTCCACAGCCAGGTCTACCCAAAACCCGGTCTTGGGCGCTACGCGGCGCTTCTGACAACAGCGCCAACAACCGGATTTCCTGCGAGGATAATACGAAGGACGAACGGTCATCCACACTGATCTTTCGTCCTTCGTGTTTTTATGCGCCACAGGCCATGCGCCGATGCACGCGGCCCGGGCAAACGAGTTGAACTGCGCTTAGTTCATGCTCAAAGCAGGCGCCGGTGCAGCCACCAGCGTCGTTTGGCCGGTCATACGCCGCTCAATGGCGCGCGCCAGGCGTCGAATTCCTTCTTCGAGCATGGCTGGCTCCGCATTGGAGAAGTTGAGGCGCATGGTGTTGAGATGCCCGCCGCTGCGGCCCGCGGCATAGAACGCATGCCCAGGCACAAACGCCACCTTCTCTTGCACGGCATCTTGCAGCAGCTCTTCTGCATTGATCTCCGGCGGCAATTCAACCCACAAGAACAAGCCGCCGCGCGGGTGTGTCCACTGCACGCCTGGCGGGAAGTAGCGCGCCATGGCCGCCAGCATCACATCCCGGCGTTCACCGTAGACCTTACGCAAGGTGCGTACATGCTTTTCCAGGAAGCCGTCCTTGGCCACCTCGTACGCCACCATTTGATCAAAAATGCTGCTGTGCAGGTCCATGCCCTGCTTGGCTTGCACGCACTTTTGAATGACCTCCACTGGCGCCACAATCCAACCGAGGCGCAGGCCGGGCGCCAGCGTCTTGGAGAACGTGCTCAGGTAGATGATATTGCCCTTGAAGTAGCCGTGACCATCACACGCTCGCGACTCGAGATGTTCACAGTCCAACTGCACCAGGCTAGGTAAATGTTCGCCCTCATAGAGCAGCTCGCCATAGGGATCATCCTCAATAATAGGGATGCCGTAACGATCCGCCAGTTCCACCACTTCCTGCCGCCGTTCCAAGGATAGGGTTACGCCGCCGGGATTATGGAAGTTGGGAAGCACATACATAAACTTGACGCCGGCGCGCAGCGCTTCTTCGAGCAGATCCACCTGCATCCCGTCCCGGTCAATGGGCACCTCAATGTACTCTGCCTGGTAAGCATTCCAGGCCTGCAGCGCGCCCAGGTACGTTGGTCGCTCGACCAGGATCGTATCGCCGGGATTGATCAGCAGCTTGCCGATCAGGTCAAGGGCCTGCTGCGAGCCGGAGGTGATGAGGACATTGTCTTCTTTGGCATGGATGCCATAATGCGCCATCTTATCCACAATCAGCGAGCGTAATGGCCCGTAGCCCTCCGTCGCGCTGTATTGTAATGCCTGTCTGCCCGACTGGGCAAGAACCTTATCGGCCGCGGCACGGAAAGCCTCGACCGGGAAAAACTCGGGCGCGGGCAACCCACCCGCAAACGAGATAATATCTGGCTGCTGCGTAAACTTGAGCAGTTCACGAATGATGGAACTGCTCATCCGTTGATTGCGCTGTGCATATCGTCGTTGCCACGGCGTTGTCATAGTTACACTCCTTTGTGTCTATCACACGGCATGTGGGGCGGCGGCGGCCACCCCATAGATAAAAAGCGTCATTTGCCACGCGCACGAATGAGCAAGACGGGACAAGGCGCAGCCTGCAGCACTTTCTCGGCGACGCTGCCGTACACCCAGCGGCTGATCCCACCTCGGCCATGTGTGGACATGACAATCAAGTCTACATGTTCAGATTTGGCAAAATCAGTGATGGCGTCGGGCACGGGGCCATCCAAAATGGCAGTCTGGTACGAGATACCCTTTTCGCGCAGCTCGCCGGATACACCCTGCAAGTATTGCGCGGCCTGGTCACGCAGCCCGGGCAGTTCAGTCACTGCGCCGGAAAGGACCAAGTCAGGCGCAATCAACTGGTAGGGCGAAATGACCACGCGCAGAAGGATCATGTTGCTCTTGAACTCCAGCGCCAGGGCCTCCGCGTGGTGAAGCGCGGCTTCGGCCAGCGCTGAACCATCCAGCGGTACGAGAATGTTCTGATACATTATCTTGTCTCCTGTTATCACAATCGCCAGGCCGTCATGCGTGCAGTGGCATGGCATACTCCGCGCCGCGGCGCAGGGCCACCTTGTTTGGCTCCAGGAAGCGCCGGTTGCGCTCTGGCAGGTGGGCCAGCAACGCTCGATCCAGGGCTTCGAGCGGCAGCAGGTTGGTGGCCTGCAGCAGGGCGCCTAGCATAATGACATTCGTCAATTTTACATTTCCCAGCGCTGTGGCAATCTCGTTGCCCGGCACGGGGATCACGTGGATGTCCGCACGCGTCACGGCACGCGGCACCAACGAACTGTTGTAGATCAGGAAGCCGCCCGGTTTGACCAACGATTCATACTTATCCACGGACGGCAGATTGAGAGCGATCACGGCGTCAGGAGTCCGCACCAGGGGGGCGCCAACTTCTTCATCCCCCACGACCACAATGCAGTGCGCTGTACCGCCGCGCATTTCTGGGCCATAGGACGGGATCCAGGTCACCGCTTTGCCTTCATCCATGCTGGCGTAGGCCATCAACTGGCCGGCGAACAGAGCACCCTGCCCGCCAAAGCCAGAGAAAATGATCGAGAATTCCATCTGATTCACTCCTTTGTGAATATCTCTGTGTGAAGTCCGAATGCGTAGGTTCCCTGCCTAGTTCAGACGGGCAACGGCATCTATCACCTTGTAGTCGCCCAGCGGATAGTAAGGCACCATCTGTTTCTCGATCCAAGTCAGCGCTTCGGCCGCCGTGGTGTGATTGTTGGTGGGGCAGGACGACAGAACCTCCACGAAGGAGAGTCCCTGCCCGGCTAACTGCGCCTGGAAAGCCGTGCGAATGGCCTTCTTCGTGCGGTTGATCTCGCGTACATTGTGCGTTGAGCGCCTCACCACATACGACGTGCCCGGCAGCCCTGCGATCAGCTCAGCCACGCGCAAGGGATAGCCGGCCAGGGTGACATCGCGACCACTGGGCGACGAGGTGGTGATTTGGCCTGGAAGCGTGGTCGGCGCCATCTGGCCGCTGGTCATGCCATAGACCGCGTTGTTGACGAAGATGACCGTAATCTTCTCGCCACGCGCCGCCGCATGGATAATCTCATTGGTGCCAATGGCCGCCAGGTCACCGTCGCCCTGGTAGGTGAAAACGACCTTGTCGGGTTGCGTGCGCTTCAGTCCGGTCGCCATGGCTGGCGCGCGGCCATGGGCCGCTTCGGCCATGTCCACGTTGAAGTAGTTGTAGGCAAAGACAGCGCAGCCGACTGGTGCGACGCCAATGGTGCGCTCACGCACGCCCAGCTCGTCCAGGACTTCAGCCACCAGGCGGTGAATGATGCCGTGCGTGCACCCTGGGCAGTAGTGCGTCAGCACGTCAGTGAGTGAATCGGGGCGCTGATAAACGACTACCATATCGTCAAGCGCCAGAGTCTGTGTTGTCATGACGTCACCTCCGCCGGGTTCGTAGTCAGGGCATTCGCCGTGGTCATCTGGCGCAGCGCCGCGCCCGGCTGACCACTGCCGTTATGCTTGAAGCCGTTGGTGTGTCCGTTCGACTTCACCGTGCTGTAGAGTGAAACCAGGGTGTGCAGTGAATTCAGAATTTCGTCAGGCAGGGGGATCGAACCGCCCATACGGCCATAGAAGTGCACCGGCGCCCGTCCCTCTACAATGGCTTTGACGTCGTTGAGCATCTGGCCAGCGTTCATTTCGACCACCAGGATTGCTTTCTTGCCGGCCGCTAACTCGCGCAGGCGATCCTCTGGGTAAGGCCAAAGCGTGACTGGGCGCAATAGACCTACACGAATGCCCTGCGCCCGCGCCTGTCGGATGGCCGAAGTGGCTACCCGCCCCATCGTGCCAAAGGCCACAATCAGATACTCGGCATCCTCGGTCATGAACTCTTTGCTGCGCACTTCATGCGCCTTGATCTCTGCCAGTTTGGCCTGCAAATGCAGATTGTGCTTCTCCAGCCCCTCAGCCGTCAGGTTGAGCGACGTGATCGAACGATGCGGCCGACCAACGGCCCCGCACAGCGCCCAGTCTGGCTTTTCGGTGCGTAGAGGCTTGCTGGGCGGCATCTCGGCCGGCTCCATCATTTGCCCGATGGTGCCATCAGCCAGGATAACGACCGTGGTGCGATAACGATCGGCTAGATCGAAAGCCTCATAGGTCATGTCAACCGCTTCTTGCACGGTGGCAGGCGCCAGCACGATGTTGTTGTAGTCGCCGTGCCCGGCTGACTTCACCATCTGAAAGTAATCTGACTGCGAAGGCTGGATGTTGCCCAAACCAGGTCCCCCGCGCATGATGTCAACCATCACGCAGGGCACTTCGGACCCGGCAATGTAAGACAAGCCTTCTTGCATCAGGCTGACGCCAGGGCTTGACGATGAGGTCATGACACGTGAGCCGCCGCAGGCCGCGCCGTACACCATGTTGATGGCGCCTAGCTCGCTTTCGGCCTGCAAAAAAACTCGCCCAAGTGCAGGCATTTGGGCGGCCATATACTCCAATAATTCGGTCTGGGGGGTAATCGGGTAGCCAAAGTAGGCTTCTACGCCGGCACGGATGGCAGCTTCGGCGATTGCTTCGTTGCCCTTCCATAGCTCCTTTGCCATGGTTAATCTCCTTTGATCTGTGTTCAATTTTCCAAAACTAGGCCGCCAAGGCAGCCCGCTGCGGCGTCTTTGCCTGATAGCGATAGACCTTGAACACGACATCAGGGCAAATGACAGCGCATAAAGCACAGCCTGTGCATTTGTCCTGTGGGTCTATCAGTTCAACCGGGTGATACCCTTTTGCGTTGAGGGCGGCTGACATGTGCAACACCTCTTGTGGGCAGACAGTGGTGCATAGTTCACAGCCTTTGCAGCGATTCGCCGCAACTACAACAGTACCTCTTGCCATACGTGTTCCTCCTTTGGAAATGCCGTCATCGTTGACGGTGTCTCAGGTTGGCGCCTGATTACTTTGTTCGGCCTCAAGTAGCTCGATCAAATGGTCGAGCAAGTCAGTTTCGGTGATGATTCCAACCAGCACGCCTGCGCGCAAAACTGGAATACCGCCCACTTTCCGGCTGCGCATGGTGACGGCGGCTTCGAGCACATCGGCATCCGGCGAAATCGTCACCGGGTTGGGCGTCATGCAAGCGCCCACTTCGATGTGCTCCAGAAGAAAGTTATCGTACCATTTTTCATGCAACAGGATGGGAGAGTTGGTCGCACGGCGCATATCGCGATCAGTCACGATACCAACCAAGCGTCCGTTTTCGACAACTGGCAAACGGCGAAAGTTGCCTTGACGCATCAGCGTGATGGCCGTATCAATGGATTGCGAGGGTTGAACCGTGACAGGGTTTTCTGTCATGATTTCAGCAACACGAGTCATCCGTTTTCCTCTATGAGAAGGTTGTGCTCACACAGATTGGTGCATCAGTGCCATCAAGCATGCCTGGACTGCCAGTCTATTGTAACCCCTGGCGCGCGTTTTCAACATGATACCTATCATACCTTATGGCCTAGTCGCGGTTGACCGTGGCCTTTGGCGGGGACGCCGACAGAATATCCCTACGGCAAGCGAGACCAGACATCACCTTTTCGCCGAAGGAACAGGTTGCGGCCGCAGAGTTAGGCGCAGGTCGCACCGGCTGACAGCACCGCCGGGCACAAAAAGAAGCGCCGGGCTGCAGCGACGCAGTCCGGCCTGAGCCATGAATGGATCGGATAGGATGTGGATTACAGATAGAAGGTCATGCGCTGCAAATGCGCCACGGGATCAATGTACTGCACCCGGACGCCGTGTGGAACGGTCAAGGTGATGGGGGCATAGTTCAAAATGGCCTTAACGCCCGAATTCACGAGAATGTCGGCTGTGGATTGTGCGCCGTTGGCGGGTGTCGCAATGATCGCCACGCGAATGCCCTGCTGGCGCACGATGTTCCCCAAATGGCTGCTGTCTTGAATCATGAGGTGGGCGAGGGGCTGCCCCACCTTGTTTGGATCATTGTCGAATACGGCGACGATCGTAAATCCACGCCCCGTAAAGCCGCCGTAATGCGCCAACGCGTGGCCCAGATCGCCGGCGCCGACCAACGCGACTTCCCACGTGCGGTCAATCTGCAAAATACGCTGCAGCTGCTCACGCAGAAAAGCAATGTCGTACCCCGTGCCTTGTTTGCCGAACTCGCCAAAATGGGACAAATCCTTACGGATTTGGGCTGAACTGATGCCGAGCCGGTCGCCCAACTCTTGCGAGGATGTAATCTCACGGCCCTCAGCGGCGAGAAAGTTGAGCGCACGCAAATAGATGGGCAGGCGACCTACGACGATGTCCGGAATAGTCGTCATTGACATCGGATAGTGTTCCTTTTTCTCGCATCCCACCATTCAGCCGTAGTGATGCAAATCAAAGCGGTAAGCCCGTCTTTGTGTTGCCCAACCTGGGAATGGTGAACTCCGAAATGGCTTGTGTGACTCTTGTGAAACCGTGTACATAATCATAACACACTCCATCATTTTGCGCAACTTCACAAGCGCCTATTTGCGCAACTTCACACAGGCACGCGCGAAGATGCAGCGCGCCAGCGATCGCGGGGCGAGTGACTGGCGCCATATGACAGCCGTCATATAGCGCGATGAATGTGCAGCAAACGTTGAGGAGCGGTTCAAGTTGCTTGACGTGGTGCGCTTAGCGTGGTAGAGTAGGTTTGTGCAAGGTTTGGACACACTACACGTTTGTGCATCAAAGGAATGGCTTCCACATGAGTGAATCGCTGTCGGTTGCGCGTCGCAGTTCGTTAGCGCTGCTGCCGGGAATCGTTGACGAGCCGGCAAAAACCATGTCCCAGGTAGCCGCACATCCACGTTGGCGCTGGGTGCTGCCCCTTGTTGTGATTTTGGCCGGCTTGGCCTTGTCCATCGCGCTAAGCGGACCTTTGCAGGTCAAAGAGGCTGTAAAGCAGATGAACGAGCAGCTGCAAAGCCAGCTGAGTCAAGTCCCGGCTGAACAGGCAGAGGCCGCCCGCGCGCAAGTGGCGCGGTTCACGCAGCCTATCTTCATACTCGGCGCTTCCGCTCTGGGCCGCCTGCTGGCTCTGGGGCTGGCATGGGTGTTGGCAGCAGCCATCCTGTATTTTTCTGGTTTGATCGTCGGCGCGGATCTGACTTTCGGCGGGCTTTTTGCCACGGTTCCGTGGGCCTGGTTGCCCTTTGCCTTGCGCGATATGGCGCAGGGAGTGTTTGCTGCCATCACTGGCTCTTTGCTCGTCAATCCAGGCCTTTCGCCCCTGGTGGCCCAGGCCAATATGCGAGCCAACGCGGCCAACCCGGTGTATCAAATTTTGGCGCACATTGATCTTTTCACTGCCTGGCACCTGGTGTTGATCTATGCCGCCCTGCGCGGCGGCGCCTCGCTGGAACGCAGCAAGGCGTTCTGGTTGACTGTCATCTATGCTGTGCTCAGCATCGCGCTGCGCATCATTCCGGGTTTCGTCAGCGGCGCTCTGCTCCCTGGCTAAACTCGGGCTGCTTCAAGAGGAACTAAAGAAAACATGCGACGAATTTTAACGATCGTGGTAGTATTGGTCCTTATCGTTGGCGGCAGTTTGCTGCTCTGGCAAAGGCTCGTGCAGGCCCAAGCGCCGCAGACGCCCAAATACGAAACGGTGACGCCTACCCGCAGTACGCTGCGCTCACTCGTCAGCGCTACGGGCAGCATCGAGCCGGAGGCGCAGGTGTCGTTGACCTTCAAGGGGGTTGGCCGCGTGGCCGAAGTCAAAGTGAAGGCCACGGATCGCGTGGAGCCTGGTCAGGTTCTAGCCACGCTCGACAGCCAGGATGTGGCTTTGTCGGTGGCGCAAGCCGAGGCCGGCCTGGCCAGCGCGCAGGCCAACCTGGCGCAGTTGACGCGTAAAGCGCGCGCCGAGGACCTGGAGGCTGCGCAGGCTTCGCTCGACAGCGCGCAGGCCAATGTCAAAAGCGCAGAGGCCAACCTGGCCAGCGCCCGTGCGACGTACAGCAAGCTGCTGGCCGGCGCCAGTGAGAACGACAAGAAGGTGGCCGCCGCGAACCTGGAACGCGCGCAAGCCGCGCTGCAGCAGGCCCAGTCCGCCTACGACCAGGTGGCGAATCTACCCAACGTCGGCCTTCTGCCGCAGTCGCTGAACTTACAGCGGGCGACCATTGACTACGAACAAGCGAAAGCTCAGTATCAGATTGCCACGGCCGGGGCCGACGCCGCGCAGCGCGCGCAATCGGTGGCGGCCATTGCACAGGCTGAAGCCGCCGTGGCCAATGCGCGCGCCCAAGTCGCACAGGCCAAATCGTCGCTGGTGAAGTTGCAAGAAGGCGCAACGCCAGAGCAGACGGCCGGCGCGCAGGCGCAGGTAAAACAGGCTGAAGCCGTCCTGGCCCAGGCGCATCTGAACCAAGACAACGCCACGCTGCGCAGCCCGATCGCGGGCGTCGTGGCCCAAGTCAACATCACCCCCGGTGAATTTCCCAATGCGGCTCGCGCCGCGATTGTGGTGGTCAACGTAGATCGCTTTCACATTGATATCAGCGTGGATGAGATTGACATTGGACAGATTCAGGAAGGGCAGCGCGCGGAGATCACCCTGGAATCATTGCCGGATGCCAAGGTCACAGGGCGCATCAGCCAGATTGCGCCGACCGCCGCTGTGAACACAGGCGTCGTTTCGTACCTGGTCACGGTGGTTCTGGATCCGACGACGGCGCCGCTGCGCGCGGGTTTGAGCGCCACGGCCAATATCACGACCGCCGAGGTCGAAAACGTGTTGGTGTTGCCTAATCGCGCCATCCAGCGCGATCGCACGTCTGACAAGACCTATGTTGAGAAACTGGTGGATGACGTGCCGCAGCGCGTGGAAGTCAAAATCGGCATGCGTAACGAAGGCCAGACCCAGATCAGCCAGGGCGTAAGCGAAAACGATGTCATTATCATCCCCAATACCAGCGCGGGCGAACAACTGCGCCGCACGTTTGGTTTTTAGCGGATAGAGATATCGAGTGGCAGGAAAATGAAAGGCGGAACAATGGCGGGCAGCAATCAACCAGTGATTGATATCCGAGATATGCGCAAAGTCTATCGGATGGGCGATGTCGAAGTGCATGCGTTGAGCGGCGTGTCGTTGACCGTGATGCCGGGCGAGATGGTTGCCATCATGGGGCCGTCCGGTTCGGGCAAGTCAACGTTGATGAATATCATCGGCTGCCTGGATCAACCAACCAGCGGCACCTTTTTTCTTGACGGCGCGGATGTTTCGAAGTTGAACGATAACCAATTGGCGGAGATCCGTAATCGTAAGATCGGCTTTGTCTTTCAGAGCTTCAACTTGTTGTCACGCACCGAGGCTCTGCAGAATGTGGAGCTTCCGCTGATTTACGCCGGCACCCGGCAGCGGCGGCAGAAAGCCGTGGCTGCGCTCGAATCGGTCGGATTGGGCGAGCGCCTGCATCACCGGCCGAATGAGCTTTCGGGCGGCCAACAACAACGCGTGGCGATTGCGCGCGCGCTCATCAACGATCCGGCTATCATTCTGGCGGACGAGCCAACGGGTAACCTCGATTCCAAGTCTGGCGCGGAGATTATGGCGATCTTCCAACATCTGAACGAGGATCGCGGCATCACGATTGTGTTTGTCACCCATGAGCCGGACATTGCCGAACACACCAAACGCATCGTTCGCATCATGGACGGTCAGGTTGAGTCGGATAACCTGGTGGCGCATCAACGCCGCGCCGGCGCGCGCGCCTACACGCGGCGTACGAGTGACCTGGTGCGAAGCAGCGAAGAAACAGATGCTGTCGCTGCCGGAATTTAGGAATCTATCCGCATGGCCGAACAGGGCCAGCAGGAGTCAGCGGTGAATCTAAATGAAGCTTTGCGCATTGCTTTGCGCGCGCTTTCGGCCAATAAATTACGTTCGTTGCTCACGATGCTGGGCATTATCATCGGCGTGGGCGCGGTCATCACCCTGCTTTCGGTCGGACGCGGGGTGGAACGTTATGTGACTAATCAGTTCCAGAGTATCGGTTCCAACCTGCTTTTCGCCGTGCCCGGTCAGTTGACCAGCGGCGGACCGCCGCGCATGCGCGCCAACACGGGATCAAGCCTCACGATGCGCGATGTGATCGCGCTGCGCGATCCCCTGCGCGCGCCTGATGTGGTGGCCGTCGCGCCAGAAATCACCCGCGTCGGCTCTGTGACGGCGGGCAAGCGCGAGATCACGCCGCAGATAGGCGGCGTGGAGCCAGAGTACGCCGCGGTGCGCAACTGGACTGTTGAAGCTGGACGCTTCATTACCCAGGAAGATGTGACTGCGCACGCGCGCGTCGCAGTCATCGGTCAATCGGTGGTGACGCGTCTTTTCCCGGACGAAGACAACCTGGCGAACCGCACCATTGAAATCAACAACGTTTCCTTCCGCATTGTGGGCGTACTGCAGAAGCGCGGCGGCAGCGGCTTCGGTGATGAGGACAATCAGATCTTTGTACCGATTACCACGGCGCAAACGCGCCTTTTTCCCAGTCGCACCACCAGCGGCGACTATCGCGTATCGGTCATCTACTTGCAGGCTACCGCCGAAGACCGCATGGATGCTGCCGCCAGCCAGATCACCGAGGTGCTGCGTGAAACGCACGGCATTACCTACAGCAACGACGATGATTTTAGCGTTGTCAGCCAGGCGGACCTCATCAGCATCTTCGGCCAGATTACCGGCGTCTTGACGTTGTTCCTGGGCGCCATCGCCGCCATCTCGCTGCTCGTGGGCGGCATCGGCATCATGAACATCATGCTGGTGTCGGTGACTGAGCGTACACGAGAGATCGGTATTCGTAAGGCGGTTGGCGCCAAGCGGCGCGACGTGCTGGCCCAATTCCTCCTGGAAGCCGTTGTCTTGTCGCTCATCGGCGGCTTTGTCGGCATTGGCCTGGGCGCGGGAGGCGCAGCCCTTGTCTCGCGGCTGCAGAGCGATTTCCAGACCTTCGTCACGCTCGACTCCGTGCTGCTGGCGACCGGCTTCTCGGCGGCGGTTGGACTTTTCTTCGGCATCTATCCAGCCACGCGCGCCGCACGCCTCAACCCAATTGATGCGCTGCGCTACGAATAAACCGACGCGACCCCTATGGCTGCGAGCGCGGGCAGGCAGCAGGCTTTGCCTCACCCAAAATGGAGTATGATGTGCTAAGTTTCCTGTCGCGAGATCAGAATTGGCGGCCGTTGGCGATTGGCCTGGCGCTGCTCGTCGGATTGACCGCGTGCGCGGCGCCGCCGGCGACGTCCACGCCCACCATCGTGCCACTCGCGGGCAGCGCGGTCACGATGACCATCGCGCCGGCGACTGCGCCCATACCAGGCGCGACCCCAATGCCAACGGCCACGGGTACGCCGCTCACGACGCCAACGGCCACGCCGAGCGCGGCGCCAACGGCCATGCCGAGCCCAGCGCCAACCGTCGCGAATGTGGCGACCGCACCTCCTAGCCCCGCGACGCCGGCCGTTGTGGTGATCGGCAAGGCTGCCATCAACGTACGCAGCGGTCCCAGTACGGCCTACCCGATTGTGGGCCGGCTGCTGCCCGCGGCCCCGGCAATCGTCAGCGGCCGTGATGACAAAATGACCTGGTGGCAGATTATGCTGCCGGACGGCCGCCGAGGCTGGGCATCTGCCAGCCTGGTGCGCCTGACCGGCGATCCAGCGGCGCTGCCCGTAGTCAACGCTGCGCCTGCGCCAACGGCTCGACCGCAGCCTGCGCGTGCGGCGCCCGGCAAGATCGTCTTTCAAGAGAGCAACGGCGGCTCCATCTACCTGGTCAACGCCGATGGCAGCGGCCTGCGCCGATTGACCGACGGCTTTGACCCGGCGCTGGCGCCCGATGGACAGCGTGTGGCATTTACACGCTGGAACGAGCCGCGTGGGATTTGGATTTACGACCTGCGGACGAACGAAGAGTACCTGGTGGTGCATGCCAACGGCGCACGCGCCCCGACATGGTCGCCTGACAGCAGCGAGCTGGCTTTCTCGTGGTGGCGCAAGACCATTCCGGGCCGCCAGGTCTGCATTGGCGGTTTCTGTTTTGACATTCCGCCTGAAGACTACAACGGCTTGGCGGTTGTGCGTGTGGATGAAAAGGTTCTGCGCGACCTGCCGGCCAGCCAGACGGTTCAGTCGCCAACGTGGGAGCCAAGCGGCAAGCGCATCGTTTACCGGGGCAAGCAGGGCCTGAAATCAACCGCGCCAGGTAGCGCGGACGCGCGTGAAGATGTGCTGACAACGAGCGCCTTCCAGGAATCTCCAGCCTGGAGTCCGGACGGTCAGCGGTTACTGGTGCAGGTGCGCCTACACGATCATCGCGACATTTTTGTGCTGGATCGCGACGGTCACACCATCGCGCGCCTGACGGCCAATGATCCGCTGGCCGACCGCGCGCCCAACAATGTTGCGCCAGCCTGGTCGCCTGATGGGCGCCAGGTAATCTTTTTGAGCGATCGCGCCGGCTCCTGGCAGGTGTATGTCATGGAAGCGGATGGGTCGAACCCGCGCCTCTTCCTGCCCGCCGTGTTCGGCCAGATCGCGTTCCGCTACGATTTTGCCGCTGAGCGTATGTTTGACTGGGGGCGCTGAGCGGAGGCTGTTGGGGGCAGGTTTGAACTGGAGACCGCGCGCGTGATAGAGCTTGAGACAATCTGCATCCCCGGCGGGCCATTTGTGATGGGGTGGAATCAAGGCGCGCCCGAAGAGCGTCCTGCGCATGTCGTGCACGTGGAGACGTTCTGCCTGGGGCGCACACCGGTGACGAACCAGGATTTTTTGGCCTTCTTGGCGGCTGACGCCTACCGTCAGGAGGATTTCTGGTTGCCCGACGGCTGGCAGTGGATACAGCAGAAGCAGATTCGTGCGCCCGCTTTCTGGGGTCATCCCCACTTTGGCCGACCTGAGCAGCCAGTCGTCGGCGTCACCTGGTACGAGGCCATGGCCTTTGCGGCGTGGTTGGCCGCAGAAACCGGTCAGCCGTGGCGCTTGCCCAGCGAAGCAGAATGGGAAAAAGCGGCGCGCGGCGGGGATGAGCGGCTGTGGCCGTGGGGCAATCAATTCGACGTGACGCGCGCCAACGTCGCAGACGGCGGCCTGGGCGCGACCAACGCCGTGATGGCTTTTCCGCAGGGCGCGACGCCCGATGGTCTCCTCGACATGGCCGGCAATGTGTGGGAATGGACCGTGAGCCGCTGGGGCCGCGCCTGGCAGAGCCTGGAGTATCATTATCCCTACGCGGCCACGGACGGCCGCGAAGACCTCCAGGGTCGTTTTGCTCGCGTCATGCGCGGCGGCTCCTGGTTCGACCGTTGGCAGGAGAGCCGGGCCACCAAACGCGGCCGTTTCCTGCCCGGGTCGCGGGCCAGCAACATCGGCTTTCGGTTGGCTGCCGATGGCGGCCCGGTCCGCTAACGGGGCGTTGCGCGGCGTTGACTGGCAGCCAACGCGCCGGCCAAAATGCCGAGCAGCAGCGCTGCGCGCCATGAGCTGGTGAGCCAGGGATAGTTGTCGAACAGGCCGCACACGAACAGCGCCAGCCAGCAGGCGCCGGTTGTATCGAACAAGAGCGACGCCCAGGCGTCCTGCATCGAAGGCGACCGCCTGAGGCCGACCAACCAGGCCCCGTTGAGCCACAGCCACAACAGCCCGCCGCTCACGCCCAGTTCGGCGGCGGCCAACAGCGGCGCGCTGTGGACGACCGGCGCGGCTGAACCAGGCGCCAGCATGACCGCATACAAGCCACTGCCCACGCCCAGCAGCCAGTGCTCACGAATCAGACCCGTCGCCACGATCAGCCCGCTCACCCGTTCGCTAATGGAACGGGCTTCGAGCGGACTGGTTAGATCAAAGAAACGCGCCCAGAGCAGATCGGGCTGACGCCATGCGAAGAAGAGCACGGCCATCAGCATCCCCAACAGCAGCCAGCGGCTGCGATGCCAGGCCTGGCGCCGCCGCCAACAGAGCCAGGCCGCGCCGATTACAAAGCCTAGCCAGGCCGCGCGTGAAAAACTAACCAGCAGCCCCATCAACCCGACCGCGCCCACGACCAGCCAGGCCGCGCGGCTGACTGTCGGCGATACGCGCGGCCAGGGTGCGCCTGCCAGCCATCCGGCCATGATCCACAGCAGGCCAATGCTGAGCAGACCCCCCAGCACATTGGGATGTGCGGTGAGGCCATAGGCGCGCAAGCGATGTTGGCCTTCCGGGCCAACCACGCTGGTGGCTTCGACGCGCGGATCGAGCGCCATCTCGCCCAAGAAAGCGAGATGGGCTGAATCTTGGCGCACAAACTGCACGACGCCGACAGCGCCTTGAACCAGGACGATGAGGGCAAAGAGCAGCGAGAGCCAGCGCATCACATGCGCGGCCGGCGCGTGGGCCAGCCAGAACGTCAGCAGCCAGAAAAAGCCAATGCCGATAACGATGATCAGGGCAACGCCGGGCGCTGCGGCTGGACGCAGACGCACCAGCGTCACCGCGCCCAGGCCGATGACCGGCAGCAGCACCCGCCAGACGTCGCGCCAGGCCAGGCCCCCGGATTGATCGCGCGGCGCCGCGCGCTTCATCCACGCGGCCACCCGCAGCAATACTGCCAGCACGGGGAGGAGCGCCAGGACGCCCACCTGCGCCGGCCGCCCCGCCAGGTTGGCGACGACGATTGGCCACCAGGTGAATGGTCCCAGGCGCCAGGCCGGCGCGAGAAAGGTCAGCACCAGAAAGAGCGCCAACAGGATATCGGCTGCCGCCAGAAGCCGCGCCGGCGTCTGGCGGCGAGCGACCAGGCTCACGGGCGCGGCTGGCGTTGGTAGAACATGAGTGGATGACGCCTCGATACTCATGCTGCCATGACCTGGCGGTAGAGAGCGGCGGTTTCGGCCGCCGCGCGCGGCCAGGAGAATTCAGCCGCGCGCGCGAGGCCGCGCTGCCGCTGCGACGCGCGCAGATCGGCATCGGTCAGCAGGGTGTACAGCCCATCCGCCAGCGCCTGGCTTTCGAGCGGGTTGATCAGGGTGGCGGCGCCGCCGGCAATTTCGGCCGGCGCGGAGCAGTTAGAAGTCAGCACGGGTGCGCCGCACGCCATGGCCTCGACAATCGGCAAACCGAAGCCCTCATAGAGGGATGGAAATACGAAAACGGTCGCCAGGTTGAGGAGCGCGGCCAGGTCCGCGGTAGGCACGTAGCCAATAAAGCGCACCGCTTGCTGCATCCCCACGCGTTCGATGGCCGCCATCAAGGCATGGTAAGGCAACGGCCCCCACTGACCAGCGATCAGAAGCGGGACGCGCACGCCCCGGCTGTGCACCGCAGCCAGGGCCTCCACCAGGCGCACCAGGTTCTTACGCGGCTCAACCGTGCCCGCGTAGAGCAGGAAGGTATCGGGCAGCGCATAACGTGCCCGCGCCGATGCCAGCGCGCCCGCGTCGTAGAGTTGACGAAACTGCGGCGCCGCGGCTTCATAGATCACGTGGACAGACGCAGCCGGCACGCCTAACACGCGCAGGATGTCCGCTTTGGCGCTGGCGCTGACGGTGATGATGGCTTGCGCCCGGCGTGCGGATGGTTGGATCAAAGGACGCGCCAGGAGCAAGCTGCGCGGCCGGTGGTAGTGTGGCAACAGGAAGAGCGACATATCATGAATGGTCACGATCAAACGGCCGCCAGCCGCCAGCGGGAGGAGAGAATTGGTGAAATGGCAAAGGTCGAGATTGAGGCGGCGCAACCAGAACGGCAAGGCAATCTGCAGCCATAGGGGACGCAGCGGCATGAAAGGGCCGCGCGGGCCTCGTGTGCGCGCCACCGCGCCATGCAGGGCCGGCCACAAGTGCGATGGCTGGCGATTGCTCAACAGCTCATAATGCCAGGGGTCCATACGCTGCACAAGATGGGCCAGGAGATGCGTGGAATAGTAACCAACGCCGGTCATCTGACCTTCCAGGGTGGTGACATCATAGCCGATGTGCATCAGTAAGCCGTTCCTCTGTCTCCGTGATACAGGCCGCCAGGCTGCCGATTGCCAGCCACCACAGCAGGTAGGTCGGCGTGAACTCCAGGAAATAATCGAAGATTCCGTGTATGAGAAAAACCATCACCGTCGCCGAGAGACCGAGCAGCCAGGTCAGCTCGTGTTCAGCATAAGCCATTGCCTCACGATTGGCTGTGCCGGCCGGCGGACGCGCCAGCAGGTTGAAGGCGCGACGCGCCAGGCTCAGGAGCAGCCAGGCAAAAGCGATCACGCCCGCGAGGCCCAACGTCGCCAGGATTTCCACGTAGAGGCTGTTGCTGTGCAGGACGGGCGGCTGCCCCACCGGGCGCCAATCCACCAAGCCCAGGGCGTCGCCCCATAGGAAGCGGAAATTGTCTGGGCCAACGCCGAGCCAGGGATGTTGGCGCCAAAGCTGCCAGGCAGCCTTCCACAAGGTCATACGCGCCACCTGGCCGCGGTTTTGGGCTGCCGTCAGCGCGCTGGCCGGGAGCGGGGGCGGCAGGGGCTGCACGGGCAGCGGTTCAGCGTCCGCCATGACCTCGACCTCGGTATGCCCCAGGGCGACTCCCCGCGTGGAAAACCAGGCGACATGATTTTGCAGCAAGTCCCAAGCCAAGACGTAGCGTCCGGGCTGCGCCGGCGCCAAGACATAGGCTGATACCACGATGGATGCGTCGGGAGGCACGTCGCCGGGCAGAACGGTGCGGTCGCCTTCGAACCACAGGATCGTCTCTTGGGCCGCGTCCAGCCAATGGTAGCTGAGCAAGATCGGCTCTGCGCCGCTGGCGCGCCAGGGCAGCTGCCCACGGTTCGTAATGCGCACCGGCGCCTGTGTGCGTTGACCAGCAACCAGGGTGAGATAGGCTGGCGCGGCGTACTCGGCCTGCATCACCCCGGTTTCCACTTCGCGTTGCAAGCGCGCCTGCTGCACCGGACTGAGCGCAAGCTGGATACCCCCCAACAGGAAGACCGTCATGAAAGTGGCGCCTGCGGCGCGCGGCAAAGACAGAGACCTGGGCTGAGGCAGGCCAGGCGGCCGTTGGCGCATGCGGCGCTGAATCCACCCACCGGCGATCAGAAGCCAGCCGGTCGTTGCCAGAATGGCGATCAGTCCGCCGCGGCTGGCTGTCAAGACCAACGCGCCGCTGATGATCACAATGGCGAAGCCGATCAGGACCTGGAGGCGACGCGGCCGCGTCGTCGCCCACAGGGTGATGAGCAGCACCAGGGCTGCTTCCCACGCCTGCGCGGCGATATTGGCGTAGCCAAACGAGCCACTGGCGCGAATGGCGCCGGCCACGCGCGTGGTCTGCAGCTTGAATGCGCTCAGCCAGGGAGCGGTGAGGGTCGGCCAAAGAACCTCGGCGCAGCCCAAGAGCGCCGCAGCGGCGGCGCCGAGCGCGAAGGCCCAGGCGAGCGATCGCATGCGCGCTGCGAAGCGCGTGGGGCCTGCATTCAGGAGCAGATCGTGCACCATCAGCCCGCTGGCGACTCCGGCCAGGCTGCGCAGCGCAAACTTGACCGCCGCGGCCCGTTCGGCCGGCGCCAGCAGGGCCGACGCTATGAGCACCAATCCCCACGCAAGGAGCGGTCGCCACAACCAGGACGGCCAATGTGGGACGCGGCGCAGCAGCGCGCAGCGGCACGCCCAGACGAGCATCGTGAGGGCAGCCGCGAGTTCCAGGTTGGTGAATACCAGGGGGCCAATGTTTACCCAGGGCTGCACCAGTTCGAAAGGCAGGCTGATCGCCAGGCCCAAAACGGCAAGCCAGGCGAGGCGCTGAATGACCGATGTGATAGTTGTCATGCTCAACGAGTGTGGGGAAAAGTGCAGCGGCCGGCGCGCTGTTGGCCCATTATAGAGCCGGTCAGGCAAAGTGTAAAACCTTGCGTTGAAACCGAATTTGATGTATGATTCATCCTGTTCGTGACCGATTACGCAATGCTGCAGACAGAGCAACACTCTCGCCGCTTGCCGGTCTGCAGCCCTTGTCTTACGCCCTCCTCTGGCCTGGGTGTTCGATGAGGAAGATCTACCCCTTTGCGCTCGCTGTGACAGTACAAATTGTATGAGTGATATCTGCTGATCAATGCAGACCGGCATCCGTATCGGACTGGCCCTAAACAGCCCGGTATATCATATCTCTCGTGAGGTGAGGAGTATCTAATGATAGATGCGCACCGTTGGTCAAGGGGCGTTGGCTGGTTGGGTATCAGCCTCTGTATCGGCGCGATGCTCTGGCTGGCTGGACTGGCAGGGTCTATTGCGCCCGCGCATGCGGCGCCCCCTGTGCAGGAAACAACGCCTACTCCCGTGGTTACGCCGGTCATGGTGAGCAATGAGACTTGTCTTGCCTGCCATGTCAGAGCCTCTTCGATCAAGCTGCCCAGCGGCGAAGATCTGTACCTGGGCATCAATCCCGATCACTATGCCAGTTCAGTGCATGGCAGCGCTGGCCAGCTGTGCACTCAATGCCACACCACCATCTCGTCCTACCCGCACCCGCCATTGCAGGCGCAAGACCTGCGCGAGGTGGCGATTGCGAGTTATGAGTTGTGCAAGACATGCCATGCTGACAAGTATGAACTCAGCATGGACAGCACGCACCAAAAAGCCTTGCGGGCTGGCAATCGCCAGGCAGCCGTGTGCTCTGACTGCCACAATCCGCATACGCAGCAGCGTATTTTGGACCAGAACACCAAGCAAACGCTGCCGAGCGCCCACTTGGAAATTCCACAGACCTGCGCCCGGTGCCACAGCGCCATCTATGATCAGTATAAGCAGAGCGTCCACGGTGCGGCGTTGGTGAATGCCCAGAACCCCGATGTGCCGACGTGCATTGACTGCCACGGCGTGCACAAGATTGCCGACCCTACCTCGGCCGCCTTTCGCTTGAACTCGCCCGCGATCTGCGCCAAATGCCATACCGATGCCGCCATGATGGCAAAGTATGGCATCTCTACCGATGTGCTGAACACGTACCTGGCCGATTTCCATGGCTCAACGGTCACGCTGTTCGAGAAGCAAGCGCCAGATCAGGTGACCAATAAACCGGTTTGCATTGACTGCCATGGTTTCCATGATATCAAGAAAGCCAGCGACCCACAAAAAGGATTGCAGGTGCGCGCAAACCTCCTGGCTAAATGCAAGAGCTGCCACCCTGACGCCAGCGCGAATTTTTCTGAAGCCTGGCTAAGCCATTACACACCCGATCGTGAAAAATACCCGGTCGTTTACTATGTGAATCTGTTCTATCAGATTGTCATCCCCACGGTCATCGGCGGCATGATCGTTTTTGTGGCCGGAGATACTGGACGCCGTTTTCTGAACAAGCGACGCCGGCCCTCAACGGGAGAGAAAAAAGCATGACAGCCACGACGACAACATATCAGCGTTTTTCTCTATCCCAGCGCGTCGAGCACATCCTGATGCTTGCCGCGTTTGTCATCCTGGCCCTCACGGGGTTGCCGCAGAAATTCATCGGCCAGCCCTGGGCTGAAGGCATGATTGGACTCCTTGGCGGCATCGAGACAACGCGCATCATTCACCGGGTGGCCGCCACGACCCTGATGTTAGAAACCGTCTATCACCTGGTGTCTGTCAGCTACAAGGTCTACGTCCGCCGTACGTCCATGACCATGCTGCCTGGGCTGCAGGATGTCCGCGACTTCTGGGGCCTGGTGTTGTATCTTGTGGGGCGGCGAGAAGAACAGCCGGCCATGGGCCGCTACGCGTTCGATGAAAAGGTCGAATACTGGTCGCTGGTGTGGGGAACCCTGATCATGATTCTGACAGGGTTCATGCTGTGGAACCCCATCTCCACCACGCGCTTCCTGCCGGGGCAGTTCATTCCCGCCGCAAAAGCCGCGCACGGCGGCGAGGCCCTGCTAGCCGTCTTGGCCATCATTGTGTGGCACATGTACCACGTACACGTGCGCAAGTTGAACAAGAGCATGTTCACCGGCGTGCTGACCGAAGCTGAGATGCTGCACGAACACCCACGCGAGTTGGCCGCCATCAAGATGGGCACCGCGACGCGTGCCGTGGATCCGGTTCTGATGCGACGCCGACAACGGTTGTTTTACCCGCTGGCCGGCGTTTTGTCGGTTGCGTTGTTGATTGGCCTCTACAAGTTCGTCTCTTTTGAACAGACGGCTATCACGACGCTGCCCGTGCGGGCCACGGTGGTGGTGTTTGCGCCGCAAACCCCAACGCCAATTCCACCGACACCCACGCCAGCACCGGTCGCGTCGACGCCTACGCCAGCGCCAGACGCATCTACGCCGGCGCCAGATTCGTCGCCAGCGGCCGCAACGGTCACCTGGGACGGATTTGTTGGCCCGCTCTTTGCCCAAAAGTGCGCTGCATGCCATGGCGCCATCGGCAACCTATCATTGGCGACCTATGCGGATGCCCAGAAAGGAGGTAAATCAGGTCCTATCTTCGTGGCGGGGAACTCAAGTGAAAGCCTGGTTCTGAAGGTGTTGACCGGCGGAACCCATCCCATCAAGCTGAGCGACGCTGAATTGGCTCAGATCAGGGCATGGATAGACGCTGGCGCGCTCGAAAAATAGTCCTGACGCGGAGAGGCGTTGCCGTTGCGCCGCCATAAACAATGACGATGATCGTTTTCGCCCGCATGGCTATGACGCCCGTCATTGTCAAGGACTGTCATCGCAGATAGACTTCCATCTTGCCGAAGTATTTTTTCGTTTTCGTCACGCCCGCTCGCCGTGAGATGGATTTGCCAGGTAGCCCCCTGGCTCTACTGGCTCAATTCCAAACAGACGAGGAGCCTTACGCCACATCCGAACACCCCAGACCGCGTGGCCGGGGGAGAGATCGTTACGGGAAAGGAAGGGTTCCATGAAGGTAAAGTATGGATTATTTGGCGTTCTTGTGGTCGCGGCCCTGGCCCTGTTGTTGGCCGCGTGTGCAGGAACGCCCCCACCGCCCACAGCGGCGCCGGCGCCAACGCCTGTGCCCTGTCCCACCTGCACTGCTTGCCCCGAGCCAACGCAGTGCCCTGAAGCCAAACCGGCTGTCGAAGTGCCATTCGAAGCGGCCTGGACTGGTTCACCGCACAATGACAAGACCGCAGAGGCGTTCAAACACTGGGACGCCGCCAACCCGGTCGAGATTCCAACGACTTGCGCCAAATGCCACAGCACGCCGGGCTACCTCGATTTCCTCGGCACCGATGGCAGCGCCGCCGGCAAGGTGGATAAGGCAGCCCCTGTCGGCACCACGGTGCAGTGTGTGGCTTGTCATAACAACGTCACTATCAATAAGACGAGCGTTGTTTTCCCGTCTGGCATCGAAATCAAGGGCCTAGGCGACGAATCTCGCTGCATGGAATGCCACCAGGGTCGTGAGTCCAAGCTCAGCGTGGACAAACAGATCACGGACACCTTCAAGGTCACAGACATGGATGCGATCGTCCCTCCGTTTGTAGACACCAAGGGCGTCACGCAGACCTTCGGCTTCCGCAATGTTCACTACTTCGCCGCGGCTGCCACACAGTACGGCACGCTGGTCAAGGGTGGCTATGAATATGACGGCATGATCTATGATGGCAAATTCCGCCATGTGGACGGTTACAACACCTGCAAGAGCTGCCACAATCCGCACACCCTGGAAGTGAAGATCGAAGAATGCGCCGCATGCCACAAGGACGTCAAGGCGAAGGCTGATCTGCTGAATATCCGCATGAACGGCTCGCTGATGGACTATGACGGCGATGGCAATGCCAAGGAAGGCGTATCGGCCGAGGTTGCAGGTCTGCAAGAAAAGCTGTTTACAGCGATCCAGGCGTATGCCAAAGAAGTGGCTAAGAAAGACATCGGCTACGATGCGGCCACCTATCCTTACTTCTTTGGCGACGCCAACGCCAATGGCAAGCTGGATACCGACGAGAAGCCTTTCTCGGCGTGGACCGCGCGCCTGCTCAAGGCGGCTTACAACTACCAGGTTGCGAGTAAGGACCCAGGCAAGTTCGCGCACAATGCCAAGTACATCATCCAGCTGCTGCACGATTCCATCGCCGACCTGAACACCAAACTGGCCTCACCGGTGGATATGTCGAAGGCTGTGCGCAACGATGCCGGTCACTTCGACGGCACGGCCATGCCGTTCCGCGACTGGGATGCTGAGGGCATGGTGCCGGCGGGCTGCGCCAAGTGTCACTCGGCCACGGGCCTACCCCAGTTCCTTGCCAATGGCGGCACAGTGGCTGTCACCGGCAACGGCACGATTGTGACAACCGGCGTCGTCGGCGCAGAGCCGTCCAACGGCTTCGCCTGCTCCACCTGCCACGATGATCTGACCAAGTTCTCGGTGCGTGCCGTCACCAGCGTGCCCTTCCCCAGCGGCAAGAGCGTGACCTTCAGCACGGAGAAAGATGACAATGGCAACCTGAAGCCGGTGCCTGCCAATCTGTGCATCGAGTGCCATCAGGGCCGCCAGTCCACGGCTGCCGTCAACAACCGCCTCAAGGGTCTGGCCGACGACGCCGTGCCGGAAAAGAAACTGAGCTTCCTCAACGTGCACTACTTCGCCGCGGGCGCCACCCTGTTTGGCAATGACGCCCAGGTTGCGTATCAGTATGCCGACAAAGAGTACGTTGGTCGAAATGCTCATGCGCCAGGCATGGATACCTGCACGTCTTGCCACAACACCCATGAGCTGGGACTCAACTTCGACAAATGCGTTGCCTGCCATGCGGGCGTCAAATCGCCCCAAGAAATCCGCATGGCGGCCGGCGACTATGACGGCGACAAGGATGTGAAGGAAGGTGTCGCGGGCGAGATTGCGACGATGGAAGAGAAGCTCTTCGCCGCTCTGCAGACCTACGCCAAAGATGTGGCCAAGGTCGCTATCGCGTACAGCCCCACCGCCTATCCGTACTTCTACGCGGATGCCAATGGCAACGGCGCAGCCGATAAGGACGAGAAAGCCTACACCGATTGGACGCCGCGCCTGCTGCGTGCGGCTTACAATTACCAATACGTCCAGAAGGATCCGGGCGTGTTTGCGCACAATCCCAAGTACGCCGCGCAAATCCTGTACGATGCAATGGAGGATCTGAGCAAGGGCGGCGTGAAGGTGGATATGGCGGGCATGACCCGGCCATAGTGTATTGCCTCAATTGCCCCCGCTGACGATGATCGGACGCCCAGGCGACAGCTTGAGCGTCCGATCTCTTTTTTGGGTTTTCCTGTTGTCAAACTCCATTGCCCTAAATCCACTATTCCATGTTAACTAACTCTCCAAACGCAAGGCATTTATGATTTGACAACAAACAGTCATGGGGATATAGTAATTATGCTTATAGATAAAGCATCGTCAGCCGAGCCAGCGTAGTCTTTAGAGGCTCCGAAAAGGCAGGTACCTCAAATGAAACGTTTCGTTGCCTGGATCCGGTCATTGCGTCGCCCCTGGCCGTGGATTGTAGGCGGGTTGCTCACGATTCTGATTGTGCTCGCCACGGTCACGGTCAGCGCCACGGCGTGGGAGTATACCAACAGCCCTCAGTTCTGTGGCACCACCTGCCACACCATGCCTCCGGAATACCTCGCCTACCAGGTTTCCCCGCATGCGCGTGTGGCGTGTGTGGATTGTCACCTGGGGCAGGACTCCATTCTGCTCACCGTGCCGCGCAAAGCGCGTGAGATGAGTCACGTGGTCAATGCGCTGACCAAGTCGTACGAACCGCCCATCTATGTCAAAAATTTGCGGCCTGCGCGCGATACATGCGAGCAGTGCCACAATCCCGACAAATTCTCATCTGACACCTTCGTCGAGATCAAGCGCTATGCCAGCGATGAACTGAATACGCACACGCGCAACTACATGGTCATCAAGACCGGCGGCGGGTCGCTGCGCGAGGGGCTCGGGCGCGGCATTCACTGGCATATCGAGAGCCAAGTCTACTATTACACCGATGATCGTCTCAAGCAGACGATTCCCTATGTCAAAGAAGTAGCGCCAGACGGCAAGGTTACAGAATTCTTCGATACGGAAGCAGGGCTGCCGCCCGATTTTGGCAAACAGGTCGAAAGTCAGTTGCACCGGATGGATTGCATTGATTGCCATACCCGCATCTCGCACCTCTTCCGCTCACCCAGCAACGCCATGGATGAGGCGTTGGCCCGCGGTCTGCTCGACAGTTCTATGCCATACATCAAAGCCGAAGGGACGAAGATTCTGAGCCAGGAGTATCCAAGCCTGGATGCGGGGATGAAGGCGGTTGAGGACCTGGAGGGCTGGTACAAGACCAACGAACCTGACTATTACGCGGCCAACACACAGAAGGTGCAGCAAGCCGTCATTGAGATTAAGGGTATCTTCAGCCAGACGGTTTTCCCCAATCTCAAGGTGGGCTGGCAGACGCATCCCGACAATGCGGGGCATCGCGAATTCCCTGGTTGTTTCCGCTGCCATGACGGCAAACACGTTTCTCCCCAGGGCCAAACGGTGCGCCTCGAATGTAATCTGTGCCACTCCATCCCCGAAGTCGTAGCCAGCGACGATGCGGCGCCGGTCCTCAGTGTAGACAAGCCAGGCGAGCCAGAGTCGCACAAAGACTCCAACTGGATCGCCCGCCATCGCTTTGTGTTTGACGAGACCTGCGCCGGCTGCCACAACGTCACCAACCCTGGCGGCACGGACAACAGCAGCTTTTGTTCCAACAGCGCCTGCCATGCATCGGAATGGAAGTTCGTTGGCTTGAACGCCCCAGCCGTGCGGCAGTTGGTGGCGCCTCCGCCAGTGCCTGGGTCTGGCCAGCCCCGACCGGTGCCCCATCCGATCGGCGAGCGCACGGATTGCATGCTGTGCCATGGTCTCAAAGCCACGGTGCGTCCGTTCCCTGAAAATCACGCGGCCTTTGACCGCTCGGTGTGCACGCAGTGCCATCAGTCTGCCAGCAGCGACGCCAGCGGTCAGCCGAACGCACCCGCTGCGACTACCCCACCCTTGATTCCACATTCACTGGAAGGGCGACGCGACCAGTGTTTGACTTGCCACGGTGAAACTGGCTTCAAACCGTACCCGGCCAATCACAAGGGCCGCGCAACTGATACCTGCCTGGCGTGCCACAAGACCGCAGCCGACAGCGGCGCCACACCGACCGCAACCGCTACCCTTGAACCGGCGCTCACTGTGACTGTCACGCCCACCGAACCGGCGACAACCGTGACCGTCACGCCTACGCAACCCGCGCTCACAGTGACGGTCACGCCCACGCAGTCCGCGGGCGGGCCTCCGCCAATCCCCCACCCGCTCGAAGGCCGCGAAGGCCAATGCCTGGTATGTCATGCCATCGGCAGCGTCAAACCCTACCCGGAGAATCATGCCGGCCGCACAGCCGAATCGTGCACGGCTTGCCACAAACCGCAAAGCTAAGTTGATGACAGGCTGATCGAAAGATGAGGGGAGCAAGCATCCCGCGCTTGACTCCCCTTTCGTTTGCTGAAGCGAGATGTCTGCCAGCCACCGCCGCAGCGCTTCGTCCGGCCGGCGCGATGCAGCCGACCGACGTTCGAGGGTGCATTTCAATTTCGGGGCGTAGCCCCAGAGGGGCTTGCACCTCGTAGCCGGATGACCTTTGGCCTCCGGCGGGGTTGCTGGCCCGATAGCGTGTGCGCAACCAACGCCGCCCGACCGTGAATGGATCGGGCTACAAGGTGGAAGGCCCTATCGGGCCTGACGGCGCGCGACGGGTTTGTATTTCGTGGCGGGCGCATTTCAGTTCCGCTGCGTAGCCGGCTTCGGTTGGGCTTGGAGGTGGTTGCAGCGATTTCAATTGCTCGACGTTGGACCCGCCCCCAGTTTGAAATGCACCCTACGTCCAAAAGAGGTTTGACAGCCGTGTGTGAACTGGCTATAATCCCATTGAACCTCTAGGGGGCGAAGATGGAATGGCGATTCGTGATATTGTAAAAATTGGGCAACCCGTGCTGCGCCAACGTGCGGCGAAAGTCAACCGCTTTGGCAGCGGCCTCAAGACGCTGATTGATGATATGGTCGAGACCATGCGCGCCGCGCCCGGCATTGGCCTGGCTGCGCCGCAGATTGGTGTGCCAGAACGGGTGATTGTGGTCGAAATCCCGGAAGATGAGAAGATTCCGGGCAGCGGAAGACTATACACGCTCATCAATCCGGAAATTGTGAAAGCCTCGCGCGACGAGGTGCTGGGCGAGGAGGGATGCCTCTCGATTCCAAACCTGGTAGGCGATGTCTGGCGCGCGCAGTGGCTGACTGTGAAGGGCCTGGATGTCGAAGGCAAAGAAATACGCATCAAAGCGACAGACTGGCTGGCGCGCGCCTTCCAACACGAGATTGATCATCTGAACGGCCGCCTGTTCGTGGACATGGCGACAGAAATCCGCCGCCTGGTGCGCACGGAAGACGGGATCGTCGCTGTGCCATTGAATGGCAGCGCAACGCCCACGCCACATTCGACCACACCGGTTGTGCACGAACATACGCTCACCCTGGGCTAAGCGTTCAGACGCTTTCCGGCAGATTCACAAAGAGACCCAACTGCGCTGGCAGTTGAGTCTCTTTTTTTGATCTGCTGACTGGCGTTCTATTCCAGGTTGCCGATTTGATTGAGCGGCCAGTAGGAAAAAAGTGCGTGACCGACGATGTGACTGAGCTTCACCGGGCCGAAAGAGCGAGAGTCTTTGGATGCATTGCGGTTATCACCCATGACAAAGACCTGCAATGGCCCCACAACCCAGCGCTGATTACCGGACGTCTCTGCCAGCGCATACGGCTCATCGAGTGGCGTGCCATCTACGTAGACCTGCCCGGCTTTGATCTCAACCACTTCACCAGCCAGCGCAACCACGCGCTTCACCAGCAGCTCATCGTCGCGAGACGGCATCCGAACCACCACAATGTCGCCGCGGCGGGGAGCATGCAAGAGATAGGAGATTTTCTCCACAATGAGCCGTTGGCCGGTATGGAGACTCGGCTCCATGCTCTGGCCGTTGACCCGCATGGCCTGCGCCAAGAAGACGTGAATCAACAGGGCAATCACCAGGGCTGGCGCCACGGTCTGCAAAAGCGCTTGGATGTAATGCCTGGCCCGACTTGGCGTGTATGACGTCGCGACGGGCATCAGCAGCATGTCATCATCGTAGTTCATCTTCGTTGTGTGTGCATGAGGAAGCAATTCGGCTGTTTGGCGCAACGACAAACCCGTTTTCTCGCAGAAAACGGGTTTGTTCTTCATTGCAGCTTAGCGACGCCCGCCGCGGTCACTGCCGCGGTCGCCGCCGCGGTAGCCGCCGCGACCACGATCGCCGCTGCGGTCGCCGCCACGACCGCGGTCGCCGCCGCGGTCGCCCCCGCGGTCGCCCCCGCGGTCGCCGGCCCGGTCGCCGCCCGGTGAACGACGGTCGCGTGAGCGAGCCTCGTCTACGGTCCAGCCTTCCAGGACAGCCTGGCGGCTCAGGCGAATCTTGCCCTGATCGTCCACATCGGTTACCATGACCATGACTTCGTCGCCCACATGCACCACATCTTCGACAGAGGGCGCGCGGTAATCGGCCAACTGGGAGATATGCACCATGCCATCCACCCCAGGCAGAATTTCAACGAAGGCGCCGTAGCTCTCGGTGCGCACAACCGTACCAACATACGTCTTGCCGACCTCGACCGTTTCAGTCAGCGATTCGATTTCGCGTACGGCCGACTGCGCGCTGGGGCCATCAGCCGCCGCGATGTAGACCGAACCGTCATCTTCGATATCAATCTTGACGCCATACTTCTCTTGCATGGCGCGAATCTGCTTGCCGCCAGGGCCAATGATCTTCCCGATCTTCTCCGGATCCACGTGAATGGTCAGGATGCGCGGGGCCAGGGCTGACAAGTCCGGCCGCGGGGTTGAGATAACAGCCAGCATCTTGTCCAGAATGAACAAACGTCCCTGCCGCGCCTGCTCCAGCGCCTGCTCCATGATGTCCATGCGCAGACCCTTGATCTTGATGTCCATTTGCAGGGCGGTAATGCCATCTTTCGTGCCCGCGACCTTGAAATCCATGTCGCCCAGCGCGTCTTCCATACCCTGGATGTCGCTCAAGATCGCAAAGCGATCACTCGCGGCTTCGGTGATGAGGCCCATGGCGATGCCGGCCACGGGCGCCACAATCGGCACACCAGCATCCATCAACGCCAGGGTGCTGCCGCAGACGGAGGCCATGGAGGTAGAGCCGTTGGACGACAGCACTTCGGACACAACCCGCAGCGTGTACGGGAACTTGTCCACAGCCGGGATCATAGACTGCAGGGCGCGCTCGGCCAGGGCGCCGTGCCCGATCTCGCGACGCTTGGGGCCGCGCATGGGGTAAACTTCGCCCGTCGAGTAAGGCGGGAAGTTGTAGTGGTGCATGTAGCGCTTCGAATCTTCTGGCATCAGCGTATCGAGCGTCTGCGCCTCGCGCGGCGTGCCGAGCGTGGCAATGGAGAGCACCTGGGTTTCGCCGCGGGTGAACAGACCACAGCCATGGGTGCGCGGCAAAACGCCGACCGCGCAGCTGATCGGTCGGATTTCGGTCGTGCGCCGACCATCGGGGCGGATGCCTTCGTTCAGAATGCGGTCGCGCACCTGTTTTTTCACCAGGCTATCAAAAACCGCAATGCGCTCTTGGGTGTCGTCAATCGTATCTTCTTCGTCCACCACTTCACTGCGTAGGATGTCCAACGCATCATTACGTTCGCTCTTGCCCATGCCGCTGGCCACGATATCGGCGATTTTGCTCTGGATTTGTTCTGTCACAGATTCGACGATTTCGGACTTGGGCAGGTAGGCCTTGAACGTCATCTTGGGCTTGCCAACCTGCGCGGCCATGTCGAGCTGCATGCGGATGATGTCCTGGATGGAATCGTGCGCCAAGCGCAGCGCCTCCACCATCGTATCCTCAGGAATCTCGTCCGCGCCGGCTTCCACCATCAGGATGGCGTCCTTGGTGCCGGCCACGCGCAAGTCCAGGGTGCTGTTTTCCATCTCGCTGGCGGTGGGGTTGACGATGAATCCGCCATCTACGTAGCCGATGCGCACCGCGCCGACCGGCTCGGCAAAGGGGATGTCAGAGATCATCAGCGCGGCGGAAGCGGCAATAATCGCCAGCGTGTCCAGGTAATGATCTGGGTCTGCAGAGAGCGCCGTGAGAATGATTTGAACGTCGTTGCGGAAGCCTTTGGGGAAGAGAGGGCGCAGCGGGCGATCTACCAGGCGGCAAAGAAGAATGGCCGACTCGCTGGGGCGGCCTTCACGGCGGAAGAAGCTGCCCGGAATCTTACCGGCGGCATACAATCGTTCTTCGAAATCAACGGTGAGTGGGAAAAAGTCAATGCCTGGGCGGATGTTCTTGGCGCCCGTGGCGGTAGCCAGGAGTACGGTGTCGCCGATGTGAATCGTCACTGCGCCACCGGCCTGTTGGGCCAGCGTGCCGGTCTCGATGGCAATCTCATGATTGCCCAGCCGGGCACTAAAACGATGCTTCTGTATCATATTCGGTCCTTTCATGCCTGTCTGACCAGGCACGAGTGTATCCCCCTTTCACGTTGGGGAAACAAATGAGGCGTATCACTCCGTGTGATACACCAATGCATGGCGCCTGGCATGACCAGCGCCGCGTTCATTAGCCGGACCGAAAGGTCAGGAACTGGGGAAAAGAGACAAAGAGACGAAGAACCTTTCTCTCCTTTCCCCAATACCTGTTCCTTCGGTCGGAATGCAAGATCATCCGTTTCTACGACGACGCACTAGATCTCTACTGTATCGCCGTAGAAACGGAACAAGCCTACTTGCGCAAGCCCAGACGACCAACCAACTCTACGTAGCGGTCGTAGTTGGTATGATTCAGATAGTTCAAGTGACGACGGCGCTTGCCGACCAACTTGAGCAGGCCGCGGCGAGAGTTTTCATCATGTGCATGCGCCTTCAAATGCTCAACCAGGGCGTTGATGCGCTTTGTCAGCAAGGCAACCTGCACTTCCGGCGACCCGGTATCCGTTTCGTGCTTGTGATATTCCTGGATGACTACTGATTTGTCTTCTTTTGACAGTGACACAGTTTTGCTCCCTTTCGTATGGTCCAATCTCATCGCGTGAAGCCAAAGCACCGCTGGAATACCAGTGACGTATGCCTTCGCAACCGCAGTTACAGATTATAGCATAGGCGGGAAGTCGTAGCAAATCGTTTTGCCCAAGAGCGTCATGGGTGTGCTTTTCGCCAGGCTTTTTTCTTGTGGTAAAATGAGCACAGTTGCATCATGGCGCGCACCGTGTGCCTACGCCTTACTCATTGCTTTTGGAAAGGGTCTTCCATGTCCCAAATCCTCTTGATCAATCCACCCAGTCCTGCTGGCAAGACAGCCAACCGCGAAGGCTCAGCCGGAATGGGTGTGATCAGTGCACAGGCGGACGACTTCTGCTATCCGCCCCAGGTCATTGCCACGGTGGCCGCGGTGCTGCGCAACGCAGGCCACGCGGTCACCTGCGTGGACGCGGTAGGCGAAAAGCTCGATCTGGCGGCCACCCTGGCGCGTGTGCCGCCCCACGCATCCGATTTGCTGATCGGTGTGCTGATGAGCCAGGCCACGCTGACCAGCGACATTGATTTCTGCAATCACCTGTTGGCGGACGTTGACGCCAACGTGATTGCGTTTGGCCCCGCCATGCGATTCGTTGGGCAGACCGTCATGGAGCAGTGCAATGTGGCAGCGGTTGCCCTGGGCGAGCCAGAAACCGCGGTCTTGCGCACTGTACAGGCGTTAGCCTCGCCAACCGATGACGACTCCAACGACGAATGGGTCGCCGGGCCCTCAGCGACCTCGACCGACCTCGCAGACCTACCGCGCCCCGCCTGGGATCTGCTGCCGCACGATCGTTACCCTTTCCTGACCCTGCGCGCCGGTCGCGGATGTGCTGATGATTGCGCCTACTGCCCCTACGTGGCCGTGGAAGGCCGCACGCGCCAGGTGCGGCCGGCCGATGCTGTCGCTGACGAACTGGCCTGGCTGCTGCAAACCTTTCCCAAGCCACGCTACCTCTTCCGCGATATCGTCTTTGCTGCGGATCGAGCCTGGGTCGAAGCCTTTTGCGCGGCCGTCACCACGCGCCGGCTCAAGGTCAACTGGGAGTGCGAATCAAGGCCAGAGCATTTCGACCTGGCGCTGCTGCGGCAAATGTCACGCGCGGGCTGCACAACCATCAAGATCGGGCTGGAGACGGTTGACGACGAAATGCTTGACCTCATGGGACGCCTGCATCCGCACCAGTCTGCGGATGACTATCGCGAGCGAGTCCTGGATGTGATGGACGCCTGCGCGCAGACAAACATCAACTGCCGCGTCTTCGTCATGGTGGGCCTGCCTGGGGAGACCTACGCCGCGCGTGCGCAGACGCGGGAGTTCCTGGCGGCCGTGCGGCCGCCGCTGCTCAGCGTCAAAGCGTATCGGCCCTATGCGGGTGTGCGCCTGGAACAGGGTGAATTGGGCGCCACGCTCAACGCGCGCGTGGGCGCGCGCCCCTTGACGCGCAGTGAGCTGCTGGAGCTGCAGCGTGAATGGCACGGTCTCCAGGGCGAAGCGCCTCCCCCGCAGGGCATCGGCAGCAAGCTGGCCTCACTGCTGGGCTGGAACAGGGGCCGTTCATTTCAAGTGTCGGCGCGGCGTGGTCGCCGGCTCTCCTGAACGCAGGGCGCGGCGCCATTTCTCAGCGCACGAACGGAACTCAGATGCTGGCTTTGGTCACCGGGGGCAATGGATTTGTCGGCGCGGCGGTTGTGCGGGCGCTTCTGCATGCCGGCGTCACGGTGCGCGTTTTCTTGCGACCAGGCAGCGACCGGCGTAACCTGGTCGGGCTGGCGGTTGAGACCGTTGAGGGCGATCTGCGCGACGCCGATGCGGTCATGCGCGCCGTGGATAGCTGTATCCAGGTTTATCATGTGGCGGCATTTTACAGCGCCAACCCGGCCGACGCCGCTTTGCTCTACGCCATCAACGTGGATGGGACACAGAACCTGTTGCAGGCCGCGGCAGCCGCCGGCGTCGAGCGTTTCGTGCACACCAGCACGATCGGCGCCATTGGCCGACCAGCCGATCCGCAGCAGTTGCCCACAGAAGATACGCCGTTCAACCTGGAAGATCGCGCCAGCGCCTACGTCCTCTCCAAGCGCCAGGGCGAACAACTCGCCCTGGCGTGGGCGGCGCAAGGCAAAGCGCCAGTCGTTGTCGTCAATCCAACCGCGCCGGTCGGCATCGGCGATTGGCGGCCGACCGCAACCGGCGCGCGCATCCTGGCCTATTTGCGCGGTGAGATGCCCAGCTACCTGGCTGGCGGGATCAACTTTTGCGGCGTAGATGACGTGGCGCGCGGGCATTTGTTGGCAGCCGCGCATGGCCAGATCGGCGCGCGCTACATCCTGGGGCATCCGGCCGGGAATCTTGACCTGGCCAGCTTCCTGGCTTTGATGCAAGCCGCCAGTGGACGGCCCGCGCCGCGGTCAACGCTGGGCTGGCGCGTGCGCCTGGGAGCGTGGCTGCCGCGGCCGGCGGCGCCCGCGCGCGCCCCAACGACCGATACGCGGCCCGCAGCCTTGACATGCAGCCCCGCGCGTGCGGTGCGTGAGTTAGTGTGGACGCCGGCGCCCCTGCTGGCTGCATTTCAAACCGCTGTGGCCTGGTATCGCGACCACAGGATGATTTAGGCCACTGCTGCCGTGGGCAGGAGACCCCCGCGGCGCAACGAGATGGAGGGCATCGAACACGTGCTACCCTGGCGCATCAAACAACCGCTGCTGCGAACACTGATGATGGCTTCTGGCCCAAGCGGCAGCGGTCGCCTGGCGACGCGAGTCGCCGTCTGGCTGTTGGGCGGCGTTTACAAGGATCGCAAGCTGTTGGCCAATCTCACGCCGCGCCCGTTCATCTCGCCATGCGCCCAAATCCGCTGCGCCGACCTGCGCCTGGGACAGCACGCGTTCATTGACGATTACGTCACGATCTACGCGCACCATGACGGGGGCCGCGTCGAGGTGGGCGATTTTTCTTCGCTGCACCGCGGCACCATCGTGGAGATTGGCGCGGGCGGCAGCGTGATCATCGGCGCTGACAGCCATATTCAGAGCGCGTGCAACCTGAAGGGTTTTGTGGCCGACCTGCGCATTGGCAACCAGGTTCAAATCGCCCCCCAGTGTGCGTTCAGTCCCTACGAACATACCTTTGCCGATCGAACGCAGCCGATCAAAAACCAGCCACTGGCAAGCAAAGGGCCGATTGTGATCGAAGATGATGCCTGGCTGGGCCTGGGCGTGATTGTGCTGGACGGCGTGACCATCGGCCGCGGCGCGGTGATCGGCGCCGGCGCGGTGGTGACCAGCAATGTCCCGCCTTACGCTATCGCGGTGGGCGTACCGGCGCGGGTCGTCGGCGCTCGCACTGCGTAACGGCCGGGGCCAAGACAGGGCGCAGTGATCAGGGGCGCAGTTGGGGAACGATGAACCAGAAGAGGCTGATGAGGTCCAGGCCGGCTAGCCCTGCGAACACGGCTGCGTAAAGAATCCCATGCCATCGTTGCAGGCGGGGCAGCAAATAGAATAGCGCTGCCGCCACGATCCACAAGAAAAGACTCCAGCGGCCAGGCGCAAGGATCAGCGTCACGAGGCCGCCGCCCACGGCCATGAGGGCCGCGGCGCGGCTGACGCCCGGCCGCGCGAGCGCGGCCAAGCCAACGGCCCAACCCACGGCAAAGGCCAAGAGCGTGGGAAACAGATAGCGACCCTGGTGCTGCACAAAACCGAGATTATACCAGAGGTAACCACCCACCGCGCCCAGCGCCGCCAGGCTCAAGATCAAAAGTGCGCTCCGGACCGTGTCGCGGCCTTCGCGCCAAACGCGCCGTAGCTCCGCCAGCGCGCCCACAGCCGTCGCCGCGCTGAGGATAAGCAGTGCGGTGTAGATGCGGCCATCGAGCAGCACGCTCATCCAGCCGAACTGACCCCAAAAGGAGCGGAATGTCCAGGTGGTGAAGCGTGCGACCAGGCTGATCCAGCCTTGCTGCGCGAGAAACTCGGCTGTGCGCAATTGCCCGAGAACGATATCATCGTGGCGGTTGAGACCGAGAAAATCGGTTCCACCGTAGACGGCCAGGTTGCGCAGCCACCAGGGCAGCGCCAGCACGAGCAGCGGCGCCAACACCGCCAGAAAGATGCTGGCATCGCGGCGCCTGTCTCCAGCCTGGCGTAGCCGATCCCTCCAGGCCACGATCAACGTGACGCCCAGCATGGGCAGCAGGCCATAGACCGTGCTTTTGGTGATCAACCCCAGGCCAGCGACCGCGCCGAGGCCGAACCACGACCGCAGCGACTGACGGGGTGGGTGCAGCAGCAGGTGAAGGCACTGCCACAGCATCACGGCCATGAGCAGTTCAGCCAGGCTGTCGTTGTTGACCGCGCTGAGCATGGCAACGTGCATGGGTAAGAAGGCGACGAAGGCCATGGCGCCAAGGGCCAGCGCGGGCCGCACGATCAGCGCGGCGGCGCGATAGATCACCAAGAGGAGCAAGGCGCCCAAAAAGACGGAAAAAAGACGCAGCGGGAGCAGGGCGCCCGCGGTCAAGCGGAAGATCGGCGCGGCCAGCACATAATAAAGCGGTGGTTGGTGGAACTCGTAACGAAAGGCTGCGATAGAGGAACCGGGGCCAAAGCGGGCATCAATCGCCTGCATCTGCTGGATCTGGTCGTAGTCTCCCGGCTGCAAAACCGGCAGCGCACCGTGTACGGCAACGAAATGTACATAATTGTAGTGAGCCGGTTCATCCGGCGCTTGCCACGCGGGAGTGTTGACCGCAAACAGAACGCCAATAACCAGGTACGTCGCCAGGATGGCTCTGTGCCAATGCACTGTCTGAATTTTCAAGCGGTTCCTCTAACGCTCCCGTTTGCTTGCATCGTCGCCTGGCGGTTGAAGCCGCAGCGGCTGGCGCCCAACCAACCTTTGCCGGCCGAGGCGGGGGTGGGCTTGCCGGACAGTGCGCTGGCGACCGCTGTGCAGCGGGGCAGCGCACGCGCCCGACGTTTTCGCAGTATAACACAGGCGCGTGCACGGGGCAAAGGCGTCAACGGGTGCGTTTCAATTTCGGGCCCTAGCCCCAGAGGGGCTTGCACCTCGTAGCCGGATGGCCTTTGGCCTCCGGCGGGGTTGCACCGGATGGCGTGCGCGCAACCAACGCCGCCCGACCGTGAACGGATCGGGCTACGAGGTCGAAGGCCCTGTCGGGCCTGACGGCGCGCGAGGGGTTTGTATTTCGTGGCGGGCGCATTTCAGTTCCGTTGCGTAGCCGGCTTCGGTTGGGCTTGGAGGTGGTTGCAGCGGCCTTCGACAAGCTCAGGCCCCGTGCGGTGAGCCTGTCGAACCGTGCGGTGAGCCTGTCGAACCGTGCGGTGAGCCTGTCGAACCGTGCGGTGAGCCTGTCGAACCGTGCGGTGAGCCTGTCGAACGCTCGGTCGAGTCGCTCACGACGAAGCCTCAATCGCCCGACTCGCCCCCAGTTTGAAATGCACCTGGCGTCAACGGCTGAGTTGAAGTGGAAGTCAATATCGAGTAAAATAGATATGTAGAGAACGGGGCACCGCGGCCCAAAAGGGGTGACAAAGGAAGGAACCAGAAGACCATGAGAACTGTTTTGGACGGTGAAATAGACGCCATTGTATTTGCGTATCACGGCGCGCCCATGGACGTGTTAGGCCCACACGTGAAGGAATTGGCCGATGGACGCAAGGCCGTGGCGATTCGTACGTTCCGCCCGCTGGACGCCGAGGTGTACGTCGTTGCCAAGCATGATCCTGCGCAGCGTACGGCCATGGAAAATCTCAACGCGGTCGGATTCTTCGAAGCGGTGTTTGAGGATGTAGACGAAGTTTTCGCCTATCATTTACACCTTGTTGGTCGTGATGGCAGCGAAGTGGACATCGAAGACCCCTATGCCTATCCCTTGCAGTTGACCGATTTCGATCTGCACCTACTGGGTGAAGGGACTCATTTCCGCACGTATGAAAAACTGGGCGCTCATTTGGTTGAGGTCAACGGCATGTCGGGGGTGCATTTTGCCGTATGGGCGCCGAACGCCGAGCGGGTCAGCATCAAAGGCAATTTCAATCAATGGGACGGACGAACGCACCCGATGCAGCTGCGGTCCCAGGTAGGCGTGTGGGAACTGTTCATCCCTGGCCTGGTGCAGGGAGAAGTTTACAAGTACGAAGTCAAATCGCGCTACATGGGGTATGTGGGCGACAAGTCTGATCCGTATGGCTTCTATGCCGAAATGCGCCCCAACACTGGCTCGATTGTTTTCGACATTGATCATTATGATTGGCGTGATACCGACTGGGTCGCCAGTCGCAAGAAGCACAATGGGCTGAACGCGCCCATGGCGATTTATGAGGTACACCTGGGATCATGGAAGCGTGCGCCAGAGACCAACGGCTTTTTGAACTACCGTGATTTGGCCGATGACCTGGCGGACTATGTCAAGAAGCTCGGCTATACCCACGTTGAACTGCTGCCCGTGGCCGAACATCCGTTTGACGGATCATGGGGCTACCAGGTGGTTGGCTATTTTGCGCCAACCAGTCGTTTTGGCACGCCAAGCGACTTCATGTATTTTGTGGATCGGCTGCATCAACATGGCATCGGCGTAATTTTGGACTGGGTGCCCGCGCACTTTCCCAGCGATGCGCATGGTCTTGGCTTCTTCGACGGAACGCATCTCTATGAACATGCGGATCCGCGCCGCGGCGAACATGCGCAGTGGGGCACCAAGATCTTCAATTTTGGGCGCAACGAAGTGCGTAATTTCCTCATCTCCAACGCACTCTTCTGGCTAGAGAAGTACCACATTGATGGGCTGCGCGTGGATGCCGTGGCCTCTATGCTGTACCTGGATTACGGCCGCGAGGGCGGCGACTGGCTGCCCAACCAGTACGGCGGACGTGAGAACCTGGATGCGGTTGATTTCATCCGCCGCTTCAACGACCAGGTGCACAAAGAATTTCCCGACGTACTCACCATGGCGGAGGAGTCTACCTCGTGGCCGCTCGTCACCCGGCCTGGTTACGTGGGCGGCCTCGGGTTCGATCTCAAGTGGAACATGGGCTGGATGCACGACATGCTCGACTACATGGAGATGGACTCGATTTTCCGGCGCTTCCATCATAACAGCATCACCTTCTCGCTCATGTACGCGTTCAGCGAGAATTTCATCCTGCCTTTCTCGCATGATGAAGTCGTGCATCTCAAGAAGGCCATGATCACTAAGATGCCAGGCGACGATTGGCAGAAATTTGCCGGTCTGCGTGCGCTGTATGGCTACATGTACACTCATCCCGGCAAAAAACTGCTCTTCATGGGCGGCGAGTTCGGTCAGTGGCACGAGTGGGATCAAGATCGCAGCCTGGACTGGCATCTGACCGAGTACGATTTTCACAAACAGCTGCAGCAGTTTGTGACCGATCTGAATCATCTGTATCAGACCGAACCAGCCATGCACCAGGTTGATTTTTCATGGGAAGGCTTCGAATGGATCAACTTCCGGGATGTGGACAAATCCATCATTGCGTTCGAGCGGCGAGCTGCAGACTCCACACAACGCCTGGTGGTGATCTGCAATTTCACGCCGATTCCTCGCAGCGGTTATCGGGTTGGCGTCCCCTTTGCCGGTTTCTACACGGAGGTCATGAACTCAGACGCCGCCGCGTATGGCGGCAGCAACGTGGGCAACAGCGGCGGCCTGCCTTCGGACCCGATTCCGTGGGACAAGCGCCCCCATTCGATCTTGATCACACTGCCCCCGCTGGGCGTGGTCATCTTCAAAGCGCCCGCACCTGAAGACGCGAACCAGTAATGGCGCAGTAACCAGGAATGCGGGCGCGGTGCGCAGAAGGGTAGAGGAACTCAGTAGATGCCTCATGCATTTTTTGCAGGATTGGTGCAGGATGAAGAAGGCCATGCCGTCGAGGTAGTCGTCGTTGGCGAGGAGGCGTTCTATGTCGTGCCCGACGCCGGTTTCCGACGCCACATCGCCGCGCGACAAGTAGATCAGCAGGTGCTGCGCATCCTACGCGGTGAGATCGAAGCCCATCGCGATCTCGCCGTGAACAGTGCACTGCAGATGTTGGGCCGCGACGACCTGTTCACCAAAGCCGCGGTGGATGCTTCGATCAAGAATATGGACCAGGTCGTGGATCAAAGCCTGCCCGACGAAGCCAAATCGTGGCTCGGCATGCTCGGCTTTCGGATCATCATCAACCTGCATGGCGACATCGTACGCGTCGACATGCCAGGACAGATAGACGAAGAGTAGGCCAGTCAACATAAGAGGGGACGTTGTCAACGTCCCCTCTTATGTTCAGCTAAACCTGGCGAATAGACTCGATTTCTACGGAGAAATCACGCAGCAGAAGCTGCAGCTCATCCTCATTGATGTATTTGACCTTCAACACCATGAGCGACTCGTCCTCATGGGTGATGCTGCCAAAACTGCGCAGTGCGCCGCCCGCATTGGAAATTGCAATCGCGACGTCCGCCAGGATGTCTACATTGGCCGGAGCACGCAGGGTGACGCGCAAACCGGCGTCGCGCCCGCCCAGCAAATCAAAGAAAACGCGGTAGAGGTCGCGGTCAGTCAAAATACCAACTGGTTTCTCGTTCTCTACCACCAATAAGGCGCCGACGCGCTTGTCAGCCATGAGCGAGGCGGCTTCTTCCAAAGGCAAATCCGGCGGCACCGTGGTCACGGGTGTTGACATCACGCGACCGACCGTTGGCATGGGGTCGCTGCGATGACGGCGTGGCTCTGCCAGCAGCCGCAGCAAACTGCGGTCGTTTACGATGCCGACCAGGCGGCCCTCATGGTCCACAATCGGCAGACGACGGATGATTTTTTCACGCATCGTTTGCAGTGCAACACCCGCGCCCATGTCTGTCGTCACCGAGATGACCGGTTGGCTCATCAGATTACGCACGTACATGATTTTTCCTCCCTCAGGCATACTGTTCAAGACGTCACAGTTTTATGATACGTCCCTCCGCCCCCGGTGTCAAGCTGGCATGTCGCATCGCGACATACAGTCTGCCGATTGACCAGTTGGCAAAACCCTTTGCGACGAAACAAACCCTTGCCACTGACCGCGGGTCATGCTATACTCACCGTATGCCAAACGACATTCGCACGCGGTGGGATGAGCTTGCACTCCCTTTCTTGCGCATCCGGGGTCGCAACCTGCCCGCGGCCCAGCAAGTGCGCCATGCCTGCCGCGAACAGTCTTTTGCGATTACACCGCTCGATTACAACGCGCCCGATCAAACCATGATTGATCCTGCTTTGCCTTTGCAAGAGCCGGGCAACGCACAGGGCGCACCAGATCCAGGTTACCGGCCAGCGTTTTCCACCCTTTCGGCTGAGCAGCGCTGGGTTTTTTGGAATTGGCTGCGCACCCACGAGGACAACGTACCGGTTGGCTACGCCATTCTCTATCTTCAACATCTCGAAGCGGCCCTGTTCGACGCCCACGCCGAGGCGGCGCTGGCAGAAATGCGTTGGCTGTTCAGTCATCATCGCGCGCTCTCTGTGCGTGAATCCACCGCGCATGCAATGGCTGTTGGCGCCTGGCTCCATCGTCAACCTGATTTGTATGCCTGGATCATCAACCAGGTTGGGTCAGGATCATGGAACCTGGAAGTGCTGCTTTCGCTGCAGAACGACCTGGGCGTACCCTTGAGCGCGGTGCAGGTGATACGCCTGGGCCAGTTCTTTCGCCACAGTTGGAGCGCGTGGGCGAAGCAGCATGAGCGTGAAGTGGAACAGGCTGTGGTGGCAGAATTGGCGACCGCTGGCCAGAGCATTTTGAGCCAACAAGTGGACGCGCTGCGCGCTGAGCAACGCACGGCGCAAGTTCAGCTGGTCAATCCCGGGATTCGTTTTTTGGTGCAAGCGGTTGACGTGTGGAACAGCCCAGCCTTTCAGCGCGCGATCAAGGATTTGCTCGAAAGCTCAGCGCGCAGCGCGCAGCTAGGCGGCCATTTCACGTCGCGATCCTTCGCCGCGACTGCAAAGCCTACCCAGTGGGTGGATCGTGGATGGTACCTGATCTTGGAGTTTGGCGAGTCATCGTCCGAAAAACTCGATCGCGTCGTAGCCATTGCCCGTCGTCATCCCGGCTTCATTAGGCTTCTGGATGAGAACCGCGAGATCGTCTACCGCAATGTGTATCGGCATCGAGATTTGAGCAGGTTCTGGACCCTATTCGAACGCGTGCGCAATTGGAAGAGCACGCGTGTCTTCATCAACGGCAATGCAGTCAGAACAGACGAACTGTGGCCTGGGGCTCCAGAGCTGGAGTGAGGTAAGAAAGATGCCAAAACGGTGGTTTCAACGACAGGCCCTTGCCCTGGTGTTGAGCGGCGGCGGCGCACGCGGCGCCTTGCAGGTCGGCGCGTTACGCGCGTTGATCGAGGAAGGCATCCGCCCCGATTTCTTGGTCGGCACATCCATTGGGGCCATCAACGCCGCGTTCATGGGGTTGCGTGGTTGGAGTTTGGCGACCGTTGAAGCTCTGCAGGAAACCTGGCGCATCGCCGCGTCCTCTGAACTGCTGCCAGCACGCACCGTCTGGCTGACCATGCGCACTGTCTTCAACCTGACCGGTCGCGAGCGCCAGAATCCCATTCGCGCGTTCCTGATTGCCCACGGCCTTAGGCCAGAAATGCGCTTTGATGCCATGCAGATGCCGGTCTATGTCGTTGTCACCGACCTCCATGGTGGTCGCACCCTGGTTTACGGAGATGACGCCAATGAACGCGTGCTGGATGCAGTCGAAGCATCGGCGGCGCTGCCGCCCTGGGTTCTCCCCATCGAACGCGGCGGCATGAGCCTGATGGACGGCGGCGCCGTGAGCAACTTGCCGCTGGAGCCGGCCATGGCGCGGGGCGCGACGGATATTGTGGCCCTTGACTTACATGACCCGCGCGGGTTGGCGACGGATCCCAGCGGGTTGGGTGGGTTCCTTTGGAAGCTCACGACCACGACGCAGATACGAGAAACGGAGATGGAACTCGCCCTGGCCGTCGCTCGTGGGGTGCCGGTGCGTCATGTCCGACTGGTGTCCGCAATGCAGCCCTACCTCTGGGACTTCAGTCAGACCGATTCTCTCATGACCGATGGCTACACCATCACACGGCGTGCGCTGGCAGATTGGCAGATGAACGCCACTCCATCGCGATTTTCTGCGTCAGCGCGGTGGCGCGCATGGCGACAGCAGATGTCATGGCAACAGCCTGGGCGCAAAACGTGACCATCATCGCGGGGTCGTTGAGTGGGGCAGCCATCAATAAGCCCGTTCCCCTGGATGGAACGGGCTTACTCAAACACTAAGGAATGGGGAGCGATCAAATCAATCATTGGGCCGCCCAGTCGGCAAGATGGAAGGAGTCGGGGTTGCCGTGGGCAGCTTGGACACAGGTGGCGGCGGCGTCGCAGTCGCTGCGGAGGCTTTCGCGGGAATACGCAGCTTCTGGCCGACATAGATTCTGTTGGCCTTTGGGATACGGTTGGCATCCATGAGCGCTTTGATCGTCACTCCAAATCGCTGCGCGATACTCGAGACGCTATCACCTTTTTTGACAATATAAAAGGCAGGCCCAGAACCTGCAGAGGCTGAGCTTGCTTTTACCGGACTGGTATGCCATGCCATGAGCATACCGACAATCATAACGGCGACCAACCATGGCAACATGCGAAATCGGGTGGACTTCATTGGAGTCCTCCTACAGATGAACAAAAACCGTTGAATAGCGATGAAGCGTTTCTTGGGGGCGAACCAATGAGACTTGATTCTGCAGCAAGCGCGGCCATATACTCGAGCTAATCTTAGTATAGCACAACGAGCATGGATTTCAAGTGCATTCGCCTTACAGTTGTATTACAGGCTTACACAGTCAATTCAGGGCCGCGCCGCTCGATAGGGGCGGCGGGTTGAAAGCTAACGACAAGAGAAAGAAGAAACATGATCTCAATCCCATTGGCGCTGGAGCTCAAGGCCGCAGGCCTGGCCTGGACGCCGCGCCTGCACGACTTTTTTGCAATTCCAGACCGTAGTTTAGATGACCGGTTGTTCGTGATCGGGGACATCTTGGTGACCATCGAGCGTTTGCGCGGGGAACAACTCATCTCCTTCGACGGCGCATCTGAATGGGCCCTTGATTATGTCCTGACTGGGGAAGCCGTCTGGATGCCCAGCGAGGAACAGTTGCGAGAAATGGTGGAAGAGCAGTTAGCCATCATGGCGCAGCCGGCGCTGTGTTTGAACACGATACCTGATGGCTATCGCGTGACCCTGAGCTGGCTGGATACCGATTCAAAGGCTCAAACCCTGGAATTCGAAGCCTTTGGCGCCAGCGACGCCTATGCGAGAGCGCTGCTCTTCATCCTGCAAGACCGCCCTGGCTAGACATAACTTTAATACGCCGCCAAGACATGCCCCAGGTCTGGCGTGTGATAGCCGCCTAGCCGGGTCACCGCGGCGCGAAATTCGTCACTGCGAATGACCGTCAGCAGGGGTTGCAGAAGCGGGCTTTCGTAGGTAGTCTGCGGAATGACCAGGTCGTAACGCTCCTCGCCGAGGGGCAAGAAATCAAGATCGAGCGCGCGCGCGGCCGCCGCGATGCCCAGCGCACAGTCGGCCGCGCCGCTCTTGACAGCCGCGGCCACGGCCAGATGTGTGAACTCCTGGCGATCATAGCCCTGAATTTGCTGCGGCTCGATGCCCGCCTGCTTCAGCCGATAATCGAAGAGGACGCGCGTGCCCGAACCGCGCTGCCGATTGATGAAAACAACGTCCGACCTGGTCAAGTCTGACAGCGTGGTGATGCGCTTCGGGTTGCCCGGCGGCACGATCAGGCCCTGCGTGCGCTGCACGAAGCCCAATAAGACCACGGGCGTTTCCGGCAGCAGCGCCCGAATGTAACTGACGTTGTACTCGCCGGTCGCCTCATCGAGTAGGTGAGAGCCTGCCAGGTGCGCTTCGCCGCGCGCGAGGGCCAACAGCCCGCCGTAAGAGCCGACATTCGACGATGACAGCGTCAAGTGGGGATAGCGACGGCGCAAGTAGTCAGCCAGCACATCCAATGTCAAGTCATGACTGCCGATGGCAACCATCGTGTTTTCCACCGCAGCGCGCGTGCGCAGCAGCTCTACCGTGACCTCTGCGCCGGCCGGAAAACCTTCGCTAAAACGCGGCACCCGCACGATGCCATCTGCCTTGACGAGCGACATGATGACCCCGGCGCCGCGCGCCATCGGCGTTGCCACGAAGCGGTCGCCAACTTTGCCCACCATGACGCGCATGAACTCGTCTTCGCCCAGCGGCGAGAGCACTTTACGCGTCAGGCTGGCGTTCAACGTGGGGCGCTGGGGCGGCAGCTGGCCTAGCCAACGTGCAAGCAGTGGCTTAACTAACAGATCAAAGGTCATGAGCGCGCTGGCAGGGTAGCCAGGGATGCCGGCCAGGGCCTTACCCGCGGCCACGCCCAAAATGACCGGATGACCGGGGCGCATGGCAATACCGTGCACCTGTATGCTGCCGATCGCGCGGAAGACGTCGGCGGTGAAATCATGCGAGCCGGCCGATGAACCGGCATTGACCACCACCAGATCGTGCTCGACCAGGGCAGCCAGCACCGCTGCTTTGATCTGTTCAGGGTCATCAGGCGCGGGCGGCAGACGGGTGGCCTCACCGCCCCACTCTTCCACCAGGGCGGCCAACATGAGTGAATTGTACTCGACGATATCGCCGGGTTTGAGACTGCTGCCGGGCCGCACCAACTCGGCGCCGGTGGGCTGAATTGCTACCCGCGGCCGCCGGCGGACCAAGAGCTGGGTGTGACCGCAACCGGCCGCCGCGCCCAGGTCTTGCGGCCGCAAGACGTGATTGGCGGGCAGCACCAGTTCTCCCGTCACCATGTCCTCGCCCAAAGGCCGCACATGCTGCCAGGGCGCAACAGCCGCCAGAATCTCGATGGCTGCACCCTCCGCCAGAACGTGTACATTCTCGATCATCACGACCGCATCGAAGCCGGGAGGGATGGCGTGACCTGTATCCACGTAAACGGCTTGCGTGGGCACGGCCAGGCGCAGCGGGTCGGTTTCCAGCGCGCCCAGGGTCTCAGCCGCGCGCACGGCATAGCCATCCATGGCGGCCGCGTGGTAGTGCGGCGACGACGTTAAAGCCCAGACCGGTTCGGCGGTCACGCGACCGCGGGCCTGCGCCACGGCGATCCATTCGCCAGGCAGCGGTTGATCAAGGTCTATGGCGGCCAGCGCGCGCCACCAGCGTTCAACCGCCTCATCCAGGCCAATGTCTTCCAGGTAGATATTGCGTGACAAGGGTGGCATCCTTTCCATCGGTGCGAGTATCTCCACTATTCTACCATAAGGCTGGAATTTCTGCTTGCACACGCGGTGGTCGTGTGTTAGAATCTACGCATGATTTCCCATGTTCTGCACGAGACAACTACGGAAACGCCGCCCATCGTGTTCCGGCGGGCCGCCGAGCATCTGCTTGCTGACTTCGGCTGGTCGCTGGTGTCGGCCGATGCCTTGGCGGCGCAAGCTGTTCAGCATCTGAGTCCTGTCGCCGAGGTGAGCCTTGTGCAGGCGGTGACCGCCTGCCAAACAGTCTATTCACGTCTGCTGTTTGCGGCCTGCGCCGGAAGTTCGCAGCGCGAAGCGGGTTATCACGAACTCTATCGCTATGTGTATAAGTTGGCCTACAATCGGGTTCCGGAAGCTGATGTGGCCGATGTCGCGCAGGAGACGCTGCGCTTGGTGTATGAGAAACTGGACACCTGTCAACAGCCGGAAACGTTCCTCAAGTTTGCCTACTTCCGCCTGCGCCATGCCATGAATCGGGTGCGCCCGGCGCGCCTCAGCCGGGTGCAATCGCTGGCATCCTGGTTGGACGCTGGCGCCGAGGAAACATCATCGCTAATCCCCATTTTTCAGAAACCCCCACTGCCTGAAGAAGCCGCTTTGCACAGCGATGAAGCCGCGTCGGTGCGCGACTGCCTGCAGAAACTGTGGCGCCACCAACCGCGTGCGTCCGAACAGATCAAGGCGCTCATTCTCAAATACTTCGATGAACTGGACGATGCCACGATTGCCGAACGCCTGGGTACAACCGTCGCCAATGTGCATGTGCTGCGCAGTCGCGGGCTGAAGAAGCTAGAAGCCTGTCTGCGCCGTACGCTCCAAATGCCGCCGGGATGAGACGCTGCATGGCCTCTATCTTCCATGCAAGAACATCCGCCGCGCTTGTTCTTTTTTGTCACAAGCTTCCCATAACAGCTGAGTCATTGAAGCGAGTGAGCTTATGAAGTGCCCAACCGATAGTACAGAATTGATGGCTTTCTTGAGCGATGCGGATAACCGATCGGAATTGGGCATCCATCTAACCCACTGTCAGACCTGCCGGGAGCGCCTGGCTCGTTTGCGCAGCATATCCTTGCATCCGCCTGACCACCTCAGTTGCGCGGATGCTGAGCCTGCGCTGCTGGCCTGGCTGGAGAGCGACGGCGCCTTTGCGCTCACCCCCGCGGTGCGCCAACATCTCAGCGACTGCCCATTCTGCCAGCAAACCGCCGTTGAACTCCGCACCCTGCCGCGCGCCCTGGCGCAGGATAGGCTGGCAACCCCGCCTGATGCGCCGTCGCCTGACCTGGCCTTCCTCAAAAAATCGTCTCTCTCGCTGCCGCGCTGGCGCCAGCAGATGGAACAGGCTGTTCAGCAGGGCGCGTACTGGCTGGTGGATCGCAGCGGCGCCGTGTGGCTGAATTTGCAGCTGGTCATGCAATGGCAGCCGGTCCTCAGCCCCGTCGCGATAAAAGGGGCCCCAACGGAGGCGCGGCCTTTGCTGCAGGTGGCGTTGACTCCAGAGCCAGACTTGAATCTGGATCTCGTGGCTTGGCCTGACGCGAACAACGGCGACCAGGTTCAGGTTGAAGTCATCGTGCGCCGCCCCAGCCGTTTTCTCGACGGCTTTGCCGGCGCGACGGTCACCCTCTATGCGCCGGGAGAATCACGACGGGCGATGACCGACAGCGACGGCCGCGTCCGCTTCAGTGGAATCCCGCGGCGCAGCCTGGCGGACATCCAACTCAGCGCGCGCGGTTGAACGGGCCAGCGGGGCGCCGCCAATGAGGACGAACCCTGCCCAATAGTAAGGATGGCTCAAGAGATGCTGATGATCAGGCAAAACCTCACAAGCATCGTCTAAGCGAGCCAGCTCATGGGCAATCTGCGCTGGAGAGAATCCGCCCGCGGCGAGGATTTCGCTGAGAGCGGAGGCCGACAATCTGGTGAGGGCTTGTTGCGCCTGGCGCAGTGCGGCAGCCGCGGAAACTCCCTGGGCCAGGGCCGTGTAGAAGAAACGCATCAACAATCGCGTCGAAAGCTCATCTACGGCCCACAGACTAACCAGCGCAACCGGCGCGCCCGCTGCCAAGAACGCCCTCACCAATCCCAACAACTCGTCGCCACTCAGGACGCCGCTGCGCCCGCTTTCGCATGCGCTCAATGTAACCAGGTCGGCTTGCAGGAACGCAGGCCGGTTGAGCAGAGCGGCTGCCGTGAGCAGCCCATCGGCCAGAAATAGGCCAGATTGCAGCGGCGCCTGTGCGTTGAAGGTGCCGTGGCAGGAGAGATGGATCAGTGAGGCGTTGGGCGCAGCCAGCAAAAACGCGTCCTGGGTGGCCTGGTGGCCCAACAGCAAACGACCGCCTAGCAAAGAAGCCACCGATTGGGCTTCGGCTTCGGCGTGGCGCAGATCGGGCGCAAAGCCGATGACCAGGGGCCAGGGAGACGGGATGGGGCTTCCGAGCTCTGACGGCTGCTGACGACCATGGGTCAGCAGAACGGTGGCGCTGGGCGCGAAGAGAATCGTTGCCGTAGACGCAAAGCAAGCTGCGCCAGTTGCGCTCTGCAACGCGGAGAACGGCACGTAGTGCAGCGGGCCATGGGGAACGATGGCAATACGCTCAGTTTCTGCCAGCCGTGACAGCACAGGGCCGAGCAGCAGCGTTCCCAGGCTGCGCAGCACCCAGGGCTGTGTCAAGCGGCCATCTGCGCCGGGCGTCAAGCCGGCCAGTGCGCGCCGATCGGCGGCAAATGCACGACGCAGCGCGGCGGCAGCATCCAACGCCAGCGGAAAGGCCTCGATGGTTTGCGATGTGACGGCCAGCATGACGGTGCGGTCAGGTGGAAACAGGAGTTCGCGCAATGTCGCATGGTGATGCAGCAGCCAATCGGCCACCGGCTGGAAGCGCGTCGGCGGATTTGTATTGAAGTACACCAAGAGCAGCATGTCGGCCGGCATCTGCGCCTGGATGGCGTTTGCGCTCAAAGGCTCGCCCAACAGCACGTGGTTTGGCCCGCGGCCGCTGAGCAGATCAAGAAACGCGCGCGCGCGTGCCCGCTCAGCATAGGTCAGCGCAGCCGCCGCATCGCCCTGGGCAAGGGTCAACAGGAAGAGCGCGCTGTAAACCTGCTGCCAGCCGCCGAAGAGATGAATGCGCACATCTTCGGTTTGAATCTGGCTGCGTAAGCCCTCGATAAGGTGAATGGACTGTTCAAATGACATGCGCGCGGCGGCTAAGTCACCTTGCTGCCAGGCCAGGGTGCCCAGACGATAATGAATGAGCGCCTGGTACGATACGCTGTGGATACCGGCGGCATGCGCCAGGGCTTGACGAAAGAGGTCATCGGCGGCGGCATACTGACCCTGCAGCTGACGCAGCAGGCCGAGATTACCCAGGACTTCGATGGTCATGAAGGGTGAACCGGCGAGCTGCAGCGCCTCCTGGTAGTGCTGCTCGGCGGCTGCAGTTTGACCCAGGAGCAGGAAGAGTTCGCCCAGGTTAGCCAGCGCTGTTGCAACGCCGCGCTGGCGATTGAGTGTGCGCGACATGGCAAGCGCCTGCTCCAAATGGGCCTGGGCGCTATCCCACTGTCCCAAATCCTTGTAGTTGATGCCAAGCTCATTGAGAATCCAGCTTTCCCAGACCGCCTCGTGCAGGCTGTGCGACCAGGCGCGCGCGTCCTGCAGGCAGGCGATGGCGTCATCAAACTGGCCGAGCAAGTTGTGCACTATCGCCATATTGATCAGCGCGCGCAGTTGGCCCAGGCCATCCGCCAACTGTTGAAAAGCCTGATAGGCTTCCTGGTAGTAGTGAAAGCTGGTATCGTATTGCGCCTGATGATAGGCCTGTACACCCAGGGTGTTGGTGCAGCGCGCGTACAGGTCAGGGTCCAGGTTGGACAGGCTGCGCAGATCCGTCAGCAGCTCGGCGGCCGCGGCCCAGTCGTGACGTTCCACCGCCAGCACGGCCTGGTAGTAGGCCAGCAGGTGCACAAAACGGGGCAGGAGAACTTGCTGCGCATCGGCGGCCGCGATGAGCTGTCCTAGCTCGTCATAGGCCAGGCGCGCCAGGCACAGGTTGCCGGCCTGCTCAAAGTGGTAAACCGCCTCGCTCACTTCCTGGCGCTCAAGCAGCGCCTGAAAGAAAATCAAGTGCCATTGTTGGCACGCGGCCGGGTCCGCGGCGCGCGCCGCGGATAGATACGCCGGCCTCTGCGCCAACTGCCAACGCCCCGCGGATAACAAGTTCAAATCAGGGAGCAAGTCGGGCCAGTCGCGCGCGGTCGCCCCTAAGTCAAGCGTACGGCAGACGGCGCGCCACAGCGACGCATCGAGCCAACGGGGCAGCGCGGCCAGCCATAAATCATTCATGAATGCATCAACCTCACCCACCTTGCGGCCATGCCATGTGCCGAATATGCAGTTCAGGAGTAACCGTGATGACCACCTATGAACCAAGCAGACTTTGGAGCCGGATCGGCCGCTTGCTGATGGCGACAGGTTTGTCTCTCTTGTTGATGGCCGCGCTCTGGCTGCTGTTGGTAGATTCGCATCCAGCCCTGGCGCACGATGCGGCGCCTGCCGCCCTGACCCCGATTACCGTGCGCAACGAAAGCGGCGCGTTGCAGCCCGCGGTGATTGTCGCCCTGCGCAATCAGTGCCATGATCCGTCGCTCGTTACCGTCGCCAACATCGCGTCCTACCCCGTCCTGCTCGATCTGGCGCAAGGCGATTGTCTCCTGGCGCTGGCGCCGCAGCATTTCGTGACAACCACCAAAGCGTTCCACGCATTTCCCCTCTTTGCGCCCTTCGGCGCCACCGGCAACATCGCCTATGCCGTGGTGACCACGAATTGGACCGTGCAAGCGGATGGAACGATCATCTCCCCCACCGTCAGCAGCCCTGGCGCCCCTCTCCAGCTCACGACGCGCGTCAACGCGCCGCTGGTCCTCTTCAACCTGCTGGTCTCCCTGGAATGGGACGTGCATGAGGCGAGCGAAACCAATGTCTTCACTTCCGCACTAGATGCCTTCAGCGGGCATCTGTTCGACGCCAGCAACGGCCAGATGGCCGTGGGGCAGGCGCAAATTGTGGCTGGCGCCAGTCACTGGCGCGACGCCGATTTTCAGATCATGGCGGCCAACGACGTCTGGCCCAACGCTGATGTGGGCGGGATCGTAGCCGCGCCCACGCAGTTGACCAACGGAGTTGGCTTTCGTCCTGGGCATTTGCGCGTGGGGCGTGCGTGGGATGGCAACAGCGCCAACCAGGGCCCCTGGAACCAGCGTACCGGCGCCCTCACCCTGCTGCACGAATTCGGGCATTATGGCCTGGCGTTGTTCGATGAATACCTGGGCCTGGCGCCCGATGGGGCCGATTTCCCTTCTTTTTGCACCGTGTCGCCGAGCGATCCGGCCTATGGCGAACAGTGGGCCACGCTGATGTCATATCAGTACAAAGCCAACGAACTTGCCTTGCGCGGCGCCAATAACGTGATGCAGTGGGCCGCGCGCTGCCTCCAAACGATCCAATTCCAGATGTACAGCCAATCGGATTGGGAAACCCTGGCGGCCGGTTTTGCAGACGCCAACGCGCCTCTGCGCTGGCAAATTCAACTGCCGGTCAGCGGACCCAACCCCGGCCCAGAAACCACACCGCCTGGCATCACCTCCATCCAGATCACACCCAGCGCAAACGCGCCGCCGACCCGTACACTCGCCGTGGTGGGAGTTCCCGCCGGCGTCAGCGAACTCCAGGTCTATCAATTCGCCGGACCAGGTCATCCTGGCGGGCCGCGCCTGGTCAGTCAAGGCGTCATCACTCCCAGCAACAATTTGCATCTGCTGGGCGTGTACGGCGGTGATGAGCTGCTGATCATAGACCCTGAAGGGCTCGTCTATACGCGCACCGTTGTCCCTGGCTCCAACACCGCCATGACCGTGACCGTCACGCAACCTGGATGGTCGCCCAAGCTGCTGCTGACGCCGCTGGCTTCACAGCAGGTTTCGGTCAGCCTGGCCGGCGTTGGCAATCTAGCGGGGCTGGGCGTTTCGCTTTTCGAACGTGGCGGCGCGAATGCGCCACAGACTCTGACATTGAGCAGTGTGGGCGGCATTTCGCAGACGGTCTTCAGCGCGCCGCTGCCTGATTTTGCCGGCTTCCTTTATTTTCATGCTGCGGGTGGACGGGAGACCGTGGCGCCCTTTGCGCTGAGCGCGGGCGCGCCCAGCGTACACGACACTGCCCATTCGCCCCGCGCCGATGCGCACCTGGCGCGCACCGGCCCGGCCGCACAGCAGCCAGCGATCTTCTGGGATAGCCGGGGGCAGCCTCCCGCGCCGCCTGGTGAACAACTGATCGGTGCGCGTACGGGCGTCAATGTAGCTGGCGCGGGTGCCCTGGCTGAGGCCGCCGCTGATCTGGAACGGCCGTTGGCGCTGTGGCTCAACGTACGCCCTGATGAATTGCCTGGCGGCCGCCCGAGCTGTCTCATTCTCAGTCACGCGGCAATGAACAGCCAGGAGTGGATGCCGCTTGGGCTGGTCGATGAGCTGCCAGAACATGTCGTCTCACTTCCTGTGATGCGCACAGGCGCGTTTGCGTTGGTGCGGCGCGAGGGAGCCTGTCTCTACAAGCGCGTGGATGCGCCCAATCCGATCATCGGCGCCGTGGTCACCTACACGATTGGCCTGGATAACCCCACCGACCCATGGCAGCCCAATGCGCTCGTCATAGATCAGCTGCCGAGTCAGTTGCAGCCTTTGACCATCAGCAGCAATCTGCCCGGTTCGGGCAGCTTCAACGGCCAGACTGCCAGTTGGTACGGCAATGTGCCGCCCCACACCCTGCTGGTAATCACGATCGTGACCACGCTGCGCAGCGGCACGGCGCTGAACCAGGCTATCGCCAATCAAGCTCAGGCGCAGGTCATGGGCGCCACCCTGGTTTCGACGCCAGCCGTCTTTCGCACCTGTCACCGCCTGGACATCAACTGCGACGGTGCCATCAACATCATGGACATCGTCGCCGCAGCCGAGGCTTGGAACGCGGCCGTGGTCAATGGCGGCCCCCAGGCTTACTATGATCTGGATCGTGATGGACGCGTCACGGTGTTGGACATTCAGACCATGGCGGCCGCTTGGGGGTGGGTGTGGTAAAGCAGGGGCCGTGACGATTGGGGCAGACGGGGTAACTCAGCGAGCCAGTGCCACGGAAATCCACGCGCTCATCATAACATAGCAGGGGAGTGAAGGTCAAACACGCTTGGGGGTGCATTTCAGTTTGGGGGCGGGTCGGGCGATTGAAATCGCTGCAACGCCTGCAAAGTTCGCCTGCGCGAGCTGCACCGCGCAATTGAAACGCGCCCGCCACGAAATACAAACCCCTCGCGCGCCGTCAGGCCCGATAGGGCCTTCCACCTTGTAGCCCGATCCGTTCACGGTCGGGCGGCGTTGGTTGCGCGCACGCTATGGGGCGAGCAACCCCGCCGGAGGCCAAAGGCCATCCGGCTACGAGGTGCAAGCCCCTCTGGGGCTACGCCCCGAAATTGAAATGCACCCTGGCCCGCGCGGGGGGCGCCGCGTCCATGACGCGCTGCGCAACGACGCCGCCTGGAATTACGATTTTTGCCTCGCCTGTGTTATCATGAAGTCGAACGCTCTGTGCACCTGCCGGACGCGTCGGCCAGCCGACGACCGCAATTCACATTCAGGGAGGAGCTTCATGCTCGATACCAGCTATATTGGCAAAGAATTACCGCTGATTCGCTACCAGGTGGATCGCAGCAAGATTCGTGAACTGGCGACGGCGTTGGGTGATCCAAACCCGCTCTTTCACGACGTGGAGGCCGCACGCGCGGCCGGCTATCGCGACCTGGTGGCGCCAATCACTTTCCCCACCCTGTTTCGCTTCTGGGGCGGCACGGAAACCCGCGGCATCCTGGCGCAGATGGGCGGCAACATCATGCGCCTGCTGCACGGCGAGGAGGAATACGAATACCTGGGCGTGCTCCAGGCCGGCGACGACATTACGGGGCGCCTCGAAATCGTAAGCGTCGAAACCAAGGAAGGGCGCTCAGGCATCATGGATTTCGTCAAGACACGCGCCACCTACCGCAACCAGGACGACCAGGTGGTTGTCATTGCGCGAGCCACTATGGTGCTGCGTCGGTAGTGGGCATGCAGAGGAAAAGAGGCGAAAATGACCATTTACTTCGACGATGTTCAAATTGGCGATGCCCTGCCCACCGTCGTGAATGAGCCGCTGACCCAGATTCAGTTCGTGCGTTATTCGGGCGCGTCCGGTGATTTCAACCCCATTCACACCGTGGAACAGGCCGGCATCGAGGCGGGAAACAACGGCGTCATTGCCCACGGCATGTTGATCGCTGGTTTGCTTGGCCGCGTGGTGACAAATTGGGTCGAACCGCGCCAGGTGCGCAAGATGGCGGTTCGTTTTACCGCCATCAGCCGCGCTGGTGATGTGATCACTTGCCGCGGCCAGGTGGCCGAAAAATTCGAATCGGACGGCGAAGCCCGCGTGCGTGGGGAAATCGAAGCCGTGGATCAGAACGGTCAGGCCAAGGTCAAGGGCGAGTTCGTCGCCGCCCTCCCTCGCCGGCCCGCTTAGTCTCTTGTCAGTGAAATTCTGATACAGCGAGCAGGAAATTCTAACGCGCAGCCGCAAAGTCTCAAAGCCGCAAGGCGCTTTTTGGGCGCCCTTGCACCGTGGCGCCCTTGCGTTGAAGCATTTGGCTCCGGCTTAGCTGATGGCAGAGAAGGCCCCGGTTTCTCCAAGAAACTGGGGCCTTTTGGGTGCTTTTCGTAGCGACCCAAGCCTCAGCGCGTGCCTGCCAGGATCGAAACGAACAGCCATACGATCAGTCCGACCGCCACGGCAAAGCCAATCGTCACCAGCGACTGCAGCGAGCTGCCTGCCGTTGCCGCCGGCACAACCAGTGCAAGGCTGATGGTGAGCGCGGCAAGCAGCAGGCTCAGCGCCAGCCGGGTCGTGAGGCGATCCACCTGCTTCATGAGGGGAGCGGTGTCTTTCAGCCCGATCTGCAGCAGCTCGCCTCGTTCAGCCCTTTCGAGCAGACGGTTCCCGGTGCGGGGCAGATTGGAGATCAAGTCGCCCCACTCCCGTCCCTGACGCAGCAGGCTTTGGGCCCAGCCGCGCTGCGGCAGCGCCAGGCGCCAGGTCACCTGCCGCACATAAGGCTCGGAAAAACCCCACACATCAAAACCGGGGTCTAGGGTGAGTGCAATGCCCTGCATCATGCCCAACGTCTGCAGCAGCAGCCCGAAATTGGACGGCAGGCGCAAGTGATAGCGGTTGATAATCGGCATGGCTACGTCGTACAATCCCTGGATGTGGATGTCTCCTATCGCCACGTTGTAATACTTGTACAATAGGCGCTCGATATCCCGCGACAGTGCCTTGCGGTCCACCTCGCCGCCGGCAGCCTTCATGCGGATGAGCAGGTCAACGATGCCATCAGGATCCAGGGACACGACGGCCGCGTAGAAGCCGATGGCGTCGGAACGGTCTTCATCTCGCAGGTAGCCCATTTTGCCGAAGTCCATGACGCCGATCACCTCGCCCGGCATCACCACGAAGTTGCCGGGGTGGACATCGGCGTGGAAAAAGCCATCTTCCAGCACTTCCTTGACGAGCATGCGCGCGGCGTTCACGGCCACCTGGTGACGATCGTAGCCGGCTCCTTCCACGGCCGCAACGTCATCTATTTTGACGCCCTGGATGCGCTCGAGCACGAGCACGCGCGAGGTGGTGTATTCCCAGTAAACGTGCGGCACATGGAGGAGTGGCTCATCGGCGAAGTTAGCCCGGAAGCGGTCGGCGTTCCGCCCTTCCAGGCGATAGTCCAGCTCGTTATTCAACGTATACGCAAAGTCGTCGGCCTCAGCGACGAAGTCGTGGATCTGCCCCTCAGGCGTGCGCTGGGCGGCTGGCGCCAGCGCCTGCATGATTTCAAGGTCAGTCGCAATTGTGGCCTGGATATTGGGCCGCTGTACTTTGATCACTACCTCTGTGCCATCGGCCAGCGTGGCAGCATGCACCTGGCCCAGAGAGGCGGCTCCGAGTGGTTCGGGAGTGATAGACGCAAAAACCTCCTCCGGCGAGCGCCCCAGCTCTTGGGTGATCACATCGTGGATCGCGTCCCAGGGCACGGGCGGCACGGCATCTTGCAGCTTGCTCAGCTCGGCGACGTAAGACGGGGGCAGCAAGTCGGGGCGTGTTGACAGCACCTGTCCAAGCTTTACGAACGTTGGTCCCAGCTCTTCCAGCGCCTGCCTGAAATGCGACGGCAGATCCTGCTCCGTCACCGGCGCAGCAGGTTGGTCGGGCGACTGGGTGGATCGTCGCTGTGGCGCCCATTCGGGTCCGAGGCGTTCGAACAGATAGCCAAAACCGTGGCGAAGAAACACCCCGACAATCTGTTGGTAACGCTGGCGATGGCGCACGGAGCGCTGTAACGGATTTGTGTTCATGAAACCTCCAGGGCTAGTTCAGGATGGCGTGGATCCGGCGCAGACGATGGTATTCTGGCTGACTGCGGCGCCGCTCACCCATGCTACAGAGCAACGGCGGGCACGGGAACCCAGGCGGCTTGGAAGCTCAAAGGGTTCGTCATGCCCGCCGACGCTGCTGCGCCTTCAGACCTTAGGGCCGCAGCGCTTCTTTGATGAGGGAGCCGGCCTGCGCCAGCTTGGCCTTGCGCGCTTCTTGCTCGGCCTTGCGCTCGGCGATGCGCTTCTGATTCTCTGCCCGCCGCGCTTCCCGCTCGGCCTTCAACTCGGCGGCGCGCTTCTCGATCTCCGCGTCGTAGGCTGCGCCCTCGGCCTCAAGCTCGGCCATCCACGCCTGGTCCTCGGCCTCGAGCTTGGCGAGACCCTTCTCGATTTGGGCCAACCACGCTTGCTCCTGCGCCTCTAGCTCGGCGAGACGCTTGTCAAGCTCGGCCATGTGCGTTTCGTGGGCGACCTTGATTTCGGCGATGTGCTTCTCGATCTCGGCCTTGCGGCTGTCGCTGGCCTGCTTCAACTGATCCTTCAGCGCGCTGATCTTGGCATCGGTCTCGTTGTGCAAGCGTTCCATTTCGGCCTTGGCCTTGGCCTGGGCTGCCTGGGCCTTCGCCTTCTGTTCTTCCTTCTTCGCTTTCAGTGCGGCCTTGGTTTCCTCGCTCGCCTGCGCCCAGTCTTCCTGCAGGTGCTTCATATCCACGTCGAACGCCGCCTGATCCAGGAGCATCTGCTCCTCCATCTTCTCGAATATCGTAGCCATTTTCGTATCTCCTTAATTTGATTTGTTCTGTCACTCACTCAGATAACATCATGCCGGTTGGGCCGCCAGGCTGCTGCGCAGACCGCGCAGGCGGATGCCGAACACGAGCATGCTGATGCCAAACACCAGGGCATAGATCCCAATCAACCCCACGATTGCCAGTGCGCCGGTGGCCGGATAGACAAACACGAGCACCCCAAAGATGATCGAGGCAATGCCGGCGATCACCAACATCCAGTCCCGCTTGATGGGCAGTTCGAAGCCAGCAATCACCTCGAAGACGCCCGTCATGATTGCCCACATGCCGACGAGAAAGATCAACGCCTGGGCGGTAATGCCGGGGAAGAAGAAGGTCGCCAGGCCGACGGCCATCCCCAGGATGCCGTCGAGCACATACCAGACGGCTTCGCGTCCAGGGTGTCCAAATGCGCTCACGATGGCGAACACGCCATCCACAAAGGCGTAAGCGCCAATGATCAACGCCAGTGAGACCAGCGTCATGCCGGGGTACGCCAACGCCACGATGCCAAACAGGATGGCGAGAATACCGCGCAACGCCACCGCCCACCACTTCTGAGTCAATACGTCCAACATACGAGACCTCCGTAAAATTGTAATTTGTCCGGCGGGATGCCAATCGCATCCCGCCCAAAGTTTCTTTCCTGCAATCGGTTCTCAGTCCAGCCGCGCCTACCGGATTAGGCGGCCTTCTTGAACTCGGCCTTGGCCTTTTCGCTGCCTTCCTTGATGTCCGCGCTCGCCTTTTCGCGCCCGGCCCTAAGGGCTGCGATCGCACGTTCCACTTTGCCCTTATCCACATTCCACGTGGCTACGCGTTCGGCGTGCAGCTTCTGGATCTGCTGCTCGACGTCAGTCACTTTCTGGGGCATGGCTTCGAGATCGGCCATGATCTTGGCGCGAATCTTCCCGTCTGCGGTCTTCACCCAAGCCTGCATTTCAGCAATCTGGCTCTTGATGTGCTTGACCTGCGCTTCGTAGGTTGCCTTGAGCTGTGCGTTCACCCTTGCGCGGGTTGCATCCAGCCTGGCGCGCTGCGCTTGCAGATCGGTCTTGACCTTGTTGTCCGCCTTCGCCATGTCCGTATCCAGGCGGGCTGCCGCCGCATCCAGCTTGCGATCCATCTCGCCCAGGTCTTGCTGCAGCTTGGCGCGCTTGGCTTCGTAGTTGCCGTGCATCTTGGTTTTTTCCGCCTCAAGTTTGGCCCTGGCTTCCACCGCGGCGGCCTTGATCTTGGCGTCAAATTCTGCTGCCGTGACAGCTTCTTCCGTTTCCATCTGATCGAGTTCTTGCGCTGCCTTGCGCAGTTCCGGTTCGATCTCTGCTTCCATCTCTGTCCAGGTCTTCATGATTGTTTCTCCTTGTGATTGATTTGATCGTTTGATCTATAGTTATCGAGCCTAACGGTTGCTTTGCACGAAACGTGCAGCGTGTTAATCAGTTCTTGCCATTCAGAACCTCCTGCACGCTTTGCGCCTGCGCCGGCGTAAGCGTGGTTGACAGCACCGTGCCGCCATAGTTGCTGAACTCCGCGGCGACCAAGACTGGATCTGACGACCGCAGCAGCGCGAAGATCGCCGAGTCGCCAGGCTGGACCTGCGCGCCCACATCCTCGACAAAATCCTGCGGGATGCCAAAGTCGTCTTTCCACCACTTCGCATCCAGGGCGCCGCCCGCAGCGCCGAGCGCGCCACCCGCGGCCCCAGCGGCGGCGACGGCCGCGGCGGCGCTGGCGCCCGCCGTCACCGGCGCAGCCATCGCGCCCAGGGTGAGTCCGATCAACGAGCCGAACAAGCCGCCGAAGGCAGCGCCTTCGCCCGGTGTCATCTGGTAACTGGCATCAATCCGCAGTTTGCCGTTGTAGTCGCGATAGGCCGCGACGGCATCGTGCAGATCAATCGTCCAGTCGTAGTTCATGTCCACGAGCTCGTTCAGCACGGCTGAGGCCCGGAACATATCTTTCTTGAATCCAACGACGATCAGTGTTGACATTGTCATTTTCCTTTCATCACGCTGCGTTATTTCACAGTTTCCTGTGTGCATCCTAAACCCAATTTTGTCTCGGCGTGTTCTGTGTGCTATCATGAACCCGCGCCGCCCGCTGGTGGCCCTTCTTTCACTTGGCTATCTGAACCACTGTGAACTCGCTTGGGCGCATTCTTCAAGAGCCATTATAGAGAGGACAAACCTGAAAGTCACTCTGCAAGACTTGTCAGCCCACTTGTCATCGCTTGTCATCTCGATGCGCTGAGCGGAGTAGAAAGACGCAGGTGACAATGCGCCGCTCTATGTATCACGATCGCGACTATGATTTCGGTCAGCAAATCCTCGCGCTGCGCACGGGAGCCAATCTGACCCAGTCGGGGCTTGCGGACGTTCTTGGCGTCTCGCGCCAGGCCGTAGTCGGTTGGGAGGCCGGCGCCAGCTATCCCTCCCCGCAGCATCTCAAGCACCTCATTGAGCTCTGTTACCAGCACCACGCCTTTCACAGCGGCCAGGAAGCCGAGGAAATCCGCGCCTTGTGGCAGAGCTCGCGTGTCCGCGTGCCGCTGGATGAAACTTGGCTGACCCGCTTGCTGGCAGAGCTGCATGAGCCAGCGGCTGCGCCAGCTCCTGCGCTGCGCTCCCCACCCGTTGCCCCAGATGGTCCACAGCCGGGTCGCCTCACCGATTGGGGCGATGCGCCAGAGGCGGCGACCTTCTACGGACGCCAGGACGAGCTGGCGCTCCTCCGCGATTGGCTGCTGGAAGAGCGCTGCCGGGTGGTTAGCGTTCTGGGTATGGGCGGCATGGGCAAGTCCGCGCTGGCCGTCACGCTCATGCACCAGGTCGCGGATCAATTCGACGCCGTCCTGTGGCGCTCGCTGCGGGACGCCCCGCCCTGCCAACCCTTGCTCGACGACCTGCTGCGCGTCCTGGCGGGCGAGCCGCTGCCCACCGTGCTGGACAGCCTCGAACGACGGCTCACGCTCTTGTTCGAGTACTTGCGGACACGGCGTGTGCTGCTGGTGCTGGACAACCTGGAAAGCATCATGGAGGAGGCAGAAGGCAGCGGCCGCATGCTGGCCGGTTATGAAGGCTATGGCCGCCTTCTGCGCCGCGCGGCTGAGACCAAGCACATGAGCTGCCTGCTGCTTACCAGTCGCGAAAAACCCAGCGAACTGGCGCCGCTGGAAGGCAGTCGGTCTCCGGTTCGCTCGCTGCGCCTGCGCCAGCTCGACGCCGGCGCCTGTGAGCGGCTGCTGCAAGAGCTGGACGTGACGGGCAGCGCGGCCGAGCGCGCCCGTTTGATCGAGCGCTATGGCGGCAACCCCCTGGCGTTGAAGATCGTGGCGCCGACGATCGCGGGGCTGTTCGGCGGCGAGATTGCCGCGTTCCTGGAGCACGGCGAGCTGATCTTTGGCGGTGTGCGCTACCTGCTGCAAGAGCAGTTTGCGCGCCTTTCGCCCTTGGAAGAGAGCATCATGCTGTGGCTGGCCATTCTGCGCGAGCCGGTGACCGTGCCCCAGCTCGCCAACGTGCTGGTCCAGCCGCTGCCCGGCGCGCAGGTCCTGGAGGCGCTGGACACGCTGCGCGGCCGCTCGTTGATCGAGCGCGGCCAGGTGAAGGGCAGCTTCACCCTGCAATCGGTCGTGCTGGACTACGCCACGACGCGCCTCATCGCCGCAGCGGCCAGCGAGATCGAGCGCGGGCGCTTGAATCTCTTGAGCGATCACGGGCTGGAGCTGGCCAGCGGCAAGGAGTTCATTCGCGAGGCGCAGATTCGCTTGCTGGTGACCCCGCTGCTGGCCCGCCTGCGCGCCGCGCTGCCACAGCCCGCGGCCCTGGAGGCGCGCTTGCTGGCGCTGCTGGAGCCGTTGCGGGGGCAGAGGGACGAGATTCAGGGGTATGCGCCGGCCAACCTGCTGGCGCTGCTGCGCACGGCGCGCGGCGATCTGTCCGGGCTGGACCTGCATCAGCTCTCGCTGCGCAACGTCTATCTGCGCGGCGTCCACCTGCGCGACGCGAGTCTGGCCGAGGCAACCCTGCGCGACGCAGTCTTTACGCAGGCGACGGACACGATTTGGGCGATGGCTTTCAGCCGCAAGGGAACGTATTGGGCGGGCGGCAATCGGCAGGGGCAAGTCCAGCAATGGCTGTACTCGCAACGCCGCTTGCTGCGCACCTGGCGAGCGCATCACAGCACGGTGGCCGCCGTCGCCTTCAGCCCGGACGAACAGCGCCTGGCCACGGGCAGCTGGGACGGCGTCGTCAAGCTGTGGGATGCAGCCAGCGGCGGCCTGCTCTGGACCAGTCCCCCGGTGGATGCCGTCATGGCCGTGGCCTTTTCACCCGACGGCCGCGCCCTGGTCAGCGGCGGAACCGAAGGTCAAGTTCGTCTGTGGGATGGGGTCAGCGGCGCCTTGCTGCAAACGCTGGACGAACACACAGGCCCGGTGTTCTGTGTTGTTTGGAGTCCTGATAGCGAGTTTCTCGTCACCGCGGGCCATGACGGCCGCATCCGCCTGTGGGCGGCGGCGGAAGCCGACGCGCCGAGGCTCCAGCTCACACCAGCCCAGACCCTCGACGGGCACAGCGGCCCGGTGCGCGGACTGGCGTTCGCCCCCGATGGCCGCACGCTGGCCAGCGCAGCGTGGGATGGAACGGTCAAGCTCTGGGACACCGCGGGCGGCGCGGTCAAGGAGACCATACCCGTCTCCGCGCGCCTGATGGGGCTGGCGTGGAGTTCCGATGGCCGCTATCTGGCGTTGGGCGAGCTGGACCGCGCCTTCTGGGTCTGGGACGTGGAGCAGCGCAAGCAGCGCATGGCGTTCACCGGAACGATGACGCCGGTGCGCGCGCTGGCCTTTTCGCCCGACAGCCGCACGTTGGACACTGCGCACGAAGATGACAGTATGCAGGTCTGGGACATGGTCACGGGGCAGTGCATCAGCAAGTGGCAGGGCTTCGCGCGCGCCGTGTCCGATGTGGCCTGGAGTCCGGACAGCGCGCAGATTGCCGCCGGCGGCAACGATGGGCTGGTGACGATCTGGGATGCCGCCCAGCTTGTCCCGCTGCACCTGCTGCGCGGCCACAAGGCGATCATCTGGGGTGTGTCATGGAGTCCCGATGGCCGCTGGCTGGCGAGCTGCAGCGAGGACAACACGATCCGCATCTGGGACGCCGCCAGAGCCGCCGGCGAGCGGGTCGTGACGGACGCCGCGCTGGTGGACGCGCAGCTCTTCGCCACGGCCTGGAGCCCGGACGGCGAGCGCCTGGCGGTGGCAACGCACCGCCAGGGCGTGCTGGTTTACGACCGGCGCGCACGAACTTTGCAGCGTGTGGGGAACGCCGCTGCGCCGCCCAGACTCCGCTGCGTGGCATGGAGCCCGGACGGCAGGTATCTGGCCGCTTCAGGCGAGGGCGGGTTGATTCTGGTCTGCGACTGCGAGGATTATTCGCTGCGCGCCACGCTGCACGGCCAGCGCGGCATGGTGACCGCCCTGGCCTGGAGCGCCGACGGCACGCGCCTGGCCTCGGGCAGTTGGGGACACGGCAGGGACCACCTGTGGATTTGGGACACCGAGCGCTGGACGCCGATGGCCGCGCTGGACGATCCGAGCGAGTTGGTCAACGGCGTCGCCTGGAGCGCGGATGGCGAGCGCCTGGTCAGCGCGGGCAACGACGGCGTGCTGCGCTGGTGGAATGCGCACAGCGGGCAATGCGTGCTCGCGCGCCCGGGACACGACGGGCCGGTGCAATCGCTGCGCGCCAGCCCGGACGGTCGCCTCCTCGCCAGTTGCGGCGACGATGGCGCGATCCGAATTTGGCAGATGGAGAACGGCGACTCTGTCACGACCTTGCGCCGCGACCGCCCCTATGAACGGCTCGACATTACCGGCATCCAGGGCGTGACCGATGCACAGAAACTGGCGCTGCAGCTGATGGGGGCGGTGGAGGGCCTCAGCGATGGAGAGTGAACCGCCACAAGATGTAGTCGTTTCCTCCCGCACTTCCCCGACTCTTTGGGCGCGGGAGAGGCGTTGTCAACTGGTCAATGATCGGGTGCATGCAGATAACAACAACCTGCCCCGCCGTGGTCACGCCCAACTGGACAGAGCGGGAGTTCAGCCTGGACCACTGGGAGGATGGCGGAGATCTGCGAAGCCACCTACTCAGCCCGCGTTGCAAACTCAGCCAGGTTCTTCCAGTTGTTGATCATCTCGTCGGCAGCCACCGAGTTCAGGAACTTGATCACCCTCCGCAGCATTTCGCCTAACCCAAGCTGCTCTGAAACGATAACTCCGTTGTGGCTGCGTTGATTGCGCCAATAGTCCCGAAAGATGGGAGTGAAGTCCTGCGCGTTGCAGGTCAGGATGGCGCGGCCTTCGGCTGCGGCGTAGGCCATCTGCTCGTCGTCCGATGCCTCGGCCATGCCAACCTCGTGGGCCGCCATTGCATCGAACCCGCGGCCGCGCAATGCCTGCGCCAGCTTGTAGCTGATGTCTGCGTCAATGTACAGCCTCACAAAGATGCCGTTAGCGGCGGTCCCTGCCATAGCGCCTCGCGGTTCTGGACGATGGAGCGATCAATCTCAACCTGGTGTTCGTAGTAGTAGCTGAGCGCGTCGTAGACCTGGGCCAGGGTCAACACATCCTCGAAATCCTCGACGATCTGCTGTGGGGAGCGCCCCAACTGTGACTGTTCCGCGATGGTCTGCACGCTCACACCCGTGCCGCGCACCACGGGACGGCCGCCATGCACGCCTGGAATGCGAATGATATGTGCGTGCGCAGTGGCCGTCTGGGGACGGATCACCTGGCCCAGTTGATCAACCGAGCTCCTAAGCGAGCCCAGTTCTCGGCGCACCTGGTTCAATTCGCTGTAGATCTTCTGTACATCCAACTCAATAGTCATCGCCTATTCCTCGCTCGACGTGCTGTCCACCCGCAGTGTACCCCGAACCTGCTACTCCGTCAAGCCGTTTCCATCCTCATCAAAACGCATCGTCACAGAGCATCAGCCAGCTCGCGCTCGCTCAGCGGCTGCGGACGTGGGCCAACGGGAGGAATCGCTTCGACGACCGCAGCAACAGCGTGCGCAGGGTGGGCCTGCTGGCGCTGGACGACTTCGGCGCGTGGCCGGTCACGGCGCCGCGCGGGAGAAGCGCTGTCCACTGATTAACGACCGTGTGCATCCAGATGCACGTCAACTTGCTCGCGGCGGCTTGACTTAAGCCTGGCCGGATGGGTCAAGTATGGTGAGCACCAAAGGCAAATCTGTTGTCACATCACCGGTCAACGGCGACAGGCGAACTTCGCCCGAGGGGCTATGAAAGTGGTGGGGATACGAGGCAATTTCGGGGAAGTGCTCCTTGTTGTCCCAGCGCATGAGCGGTTCGCCAGCGCGAAGCAACTGATAGGAGTAGTCCACATGCCCGCTATGATCATAAATGCGAATTTGAAGCACGTCTCCGTTGAGCGATTCGGCGCGCACCTTGATGGCGTACTGGCGTGCAGAGAACGACTGCGTGTCAAGGACGCGCACGGCGCTGCAACGACCGGATCGCTGCAGCGCCGTCACGACGTAGCTCAACAGATCCGCCAGCGTGTTCACTGCGCGACCTCGCCCTGTAAGCCTAGCCAGCTTCGCACCATGTCGCGCGCGATTTTCCACTCCAAAGCGTCGTCTTCTTCGACCATCACCGCTTTGTTGAGCATTGGGCTGGGCGCTTCGCTCAGCGTTTTCGACCGGGCGCGCAGATACTCGTCGAACTGCTCATAGGTCATGCCGTGGCGCGTCTGGAAGTCTGCTTCGATGGCGCGGTAGCGTTCGATCTGGCGCAGCACGTAGTCGCGGGCGATCTCGCTGATCGCCATTTCGGCATTGGGAAACAGCCCACGCCGCACGAAGGGTTCGACAACCGCAGTCAGTTCTGGAGACATATGCTCACCTCATAGTCAGCAACCATCAACAGCACAGTTGCTATTGCAGTCCTACTTTACCCCAGTTTGTCGTGTGAGGCAAACCAGAAGTTTGTCGAAGTTGCGGCAGTTGTCCCCTTGACCATGTCGAGCGCCAGAAAAAGCCGCTGCCTGAACTCCTGGTTCGACAGCCCCCGGGCGATGAGCCGCAGCACTTTTGGAATGGCCGGTCGTGCACGCGGCCACTTGCGGTGGGCGTAAACCCGCTTTCGTGACCGCGCGGCAAACCACAGCGTCCAAGCAATAAGCCTGCTGTCAATGCGAAACTCGCCCGCAGGCGCCAACCGGAGGTTGCTCATGCTGTTGAAAACGTCTATCCCCTCGCCCGCCCAGGCCGACGGAACCCTGGCCACCAATCCTATTGTCCGCCTGCAAGGCGTGGGCAAGGATTATACGGAAGCAGGGGAACGCCATGTCATCCTGCACGATGTCAACCTCGATCTGCAAGCAGGTGAGTTCACCGTGCTGTTGGGCAGGTCTGGTTCGGGCAAGAGCACCTTGCTCAACTTGATCAGCGGGATTGACGACCCTAGCCAGGGTGAAATCTGGTTCAACGACATCCCAGTCACCCGACTCCCCGAACAGCAGAGAACCCTGTTCCGCCGCCAGCATATTGGCTTTGTTTTTCAGTTTTTCAACCTGATTCCCACGCTAACCGTGCAAGAAAACATCCTTTTGACGTTGGAACTCAACAACTGGCCGGCCGGCCGGGCGCTGGCGCGCGTGCGTGACCTGATGACGCGCGTAGGCCTGGCTAACCGCGCGGACACCTACCCCGACCGCCTTTCCGGCGGCGAACAGCAGCGCGTGGCGATTGCGCGCGCCCTGGCTGCGAATCCGACGCTCATCCTGGCCGATGAGCCGACTGGGAACCTGGACGAGGATACTGGCCGCAGCGTGCTGGGCCTGCTGCTGGAACTGACGCGCCAGGCTGGCCGCACCCTCATCATGGCGACCCATTCGATGGAAGTTGCCAGCCAGGCCGATCGAGTTTTTCGGATTGTGCATGGGCAATTGATCCCCGCGCCGGAACTGCCTGCAGCGATGCGAGGCCGCAGAGAATGAGGATAAAATTCAGCGCTCCGCGCTATCTGCTGCGCGTCAGCCTGCGCCATGTGGCGCGGCGACGCTGGCAAAGCGTGCTTTTCATCATGGGCGTAGCCTTGGGCGTCGCCATGATGGTCGCCATTGACCTGGCCAACGGCAGCGCCAGCCGCGCGTTTCGCCTCTCCACAGAGACGGTGGCCGGCAAGGCAACGCACCAGGTGTTTGGAGGACCGGCTGGCCTCGACGAGTCTGTCTACCGCCGGGCGCGCGTGGATCTGCACCAACGGAACAGCGCGCCCGTGGTTGAAGGGTATGTCAGCGTACCCACGCTTGACAACCAGCCGCTGCGCCTCCTCGGCGTGGACCCCTTTGCCGAAGCGCCCTTTCGCTCATACTTGACCAGCCAATCTGATCGTGTGCCCCTTGACAGTCTCACCGCGCTGCTCACCCGCCCCAACACGGTGCTGCTGTCCGAAAGCCTGGCTCAGCGCTTTGGTCTGCAGCGCAATGACACCCTCAGCTTGCGTGTCGGCGCGCAGACCACAACCGTGCAGGTGGTCGGCCTGATTCGGGCTGCCGATGACATCAGTCGTCGCGGGCTCGACGGCCTGATCTTGACCGATATTGCCACCGCGCAGGAACTGTTGGACATGCGCGGTCGCCTGAGCCACATTGATCTCATCATCCCTGCGGGTGACACGGCGACCCTGGACCAGATTCGCGCCATCCTGCCGCTTGGGGCAACCATCGAAGCGGCCGCCGCGCGCGCCGGCGTTCTGGAGCAGATGACCTCTGCCTTTGAGCTCAACTTGACTGCGCTCAGCCTGCTGGCGCTGGTTGTGGGCATGTTCCTGATCTACAACACGGTCTCGTTTTCCGTGATTCAACGACGTCCGGTGTTAGGCACCCTGCGCGCGCTGGGCATGACGCGCCGCGAGATTTTTGCCATTGTCCTGTTCGAAGCCGCGGCTCTTGGCCTGATTGGATCCCTGCTCGGCCTGGCGCTGGGCGTGATTCTTGGCCGCGCCGCTGTCACCCTGGTGACACAAACGATTACGGATCTCTATTTTGTCGTCAACGTGCGCAGCGTAGACGTGCCCTTCTTCAGCCTGCTCAAGGGGCTGGTCATTGGTCTCAGCGCAGCGCTTCTGGCCGCAGCCGCGCCGGCCCTCGAAGCCACCAACGTCCCGCCAGTCAACGCGTTCCGCCGATCGGTCATCGAGAGCCAGATTCGGCGCTACTTGCCGTCGCTAACCCTGGCTGGCGTAGGGTTGATCGGCCTCAGTGTTCTGCTCTTATGGCTGCCGCAAAATTCACTCGTGCTCAACTTTGCGGGCCTTTTTATGCTGGTGCTTGCGTTTGCCCTGCTCACCCCTGGCGTGACCCTTGCGCTGATGACCGTGGTCACACCGCTGACCAGCCGCCTCTTTGGCTACCTGGGGCGCCTGGCCCCACGCACCATTAGCCGCTCACTCAGTCGCACCTCGGTCGCCATTGCCGCGCTCATGGTCTCTGTCTCGGTCATCATTGGCGTCAGCCTGATGATTGGCAGTTTTCGCAGCACCGTTGAGGATTGGCTGGCCGCCACCTTACAGGCGGACATTTTTATCTCCCCACCTTCCCTGACCGCCACGCGTGTCACCACAGCCCTGCCGGATGGGTTGGCCACGGCGCTGGCGCGCGAACCGGAGCTGCGCCGCGTGGAGACCGCGCGCAGCGTCACCGTTAGCTCGCCCGATCTGGGCAGCGTGGCCGTGGTGGCCGCAACAGGCGATGTGTCGGATGGGCATCGCCGCTACCTCTGGTCGGCTGCGCCTGACGCGGCCGCCCTTTGGCAGCAGGTGCGTCAAGGCGCGGTGATCGTTTCCGAGCCGTTCGTAAACCTGCGCAAGTTACCCAACCAGGGGCGCGGCGCGACCCTGCGCTTGCTGAGCGACCACGGTCTGGCTGAGTTCCCTGTCGCTGGCGTTTACTATGACTATGCCGCCGGCGCCGGGACGGTCATCATGGACGATGCCGTGTATCGCCGCTTATGGAATGATCGCGCCGTCACCTCGATTGCGATCTATGTGCAGCCAGGGCGTGATGTGGATGCCGTCGTGGAAACCCTGCGCAGCCGTTTTGCCGGGGAAGAGGCGTTAGTCATCAACCCCAATGCCGGGCTGCGCCGCGCCGTACTAGATGTTTTCGACCGCGCCTTTGCTATCACGATCGCGCTGCAACTGCTGGCGACAGTCGTGGCTTTCATTGGCGTCCTGAGCGCGCTGCTGTCGCTGCAGTTGGAGCGCACGCGTGAGCTGGGCATTCTGGCGGCCAGTGGCTTGACGCGCCGGCAGCTCTGGGGCCTGACCTTGCTGGAGACCGGGTTGATGGGCGGGACTGCGGGCCTGTTGGCCTTGCCGGCCGGTCTGGCGCTGGCGCTGGTGCTGATCTATGTCATTAACCTGCGCTCATTTGGCTGGACCCTGCTGCTGCAAGTCAGCCCTGCGGCTTTCCTGCAGGCGTTGGGCGTCGCGCTGTTGGCCGCCCTGTTGGCCGGTATCTATCCGGCCTGGCGCCAGGCGCGCATTGTCATCGCAGATGCGCTGCGCGGAGAGTAAGGAAATGGAGACCGGAGACCAGAGATTGGAGATCGCATGACTCGTCGCATACTTTTGGGTTTGGTCGTGGTGGCGCTGCTGGTGGGCGGCGGTTGGTGGTGGGGACGGCCACAGCCGCCAAGCCAGGTCAGCGGGCAGATTGTGGACGCGGCCGTCGCCTCCACGGCTGGGTTTGCGCAGGTCACCACCCCGGTGAGCATCGAGTTCCCGCGTGATCACGGCCCGCATCCGGCCTATCTCACCGAGTGGTGGTACTATGTCGGCAACCTGGAAAGCGCGGACGGTCGTCGTTTTGGCTTTCAGTTGACCTTTTTCCGCCGCGCGCTGACTCCAGAAGCGGCTGCCCGCACGTCGGATTGGGCCAGCAACCAGGTCTACATGGCGCACTTTGCCTTGAGCGACATCGGCGGTCAGCAGTTCCATGCCTTTGACCGCTACAGCCGCGGCGCGGCCGGGCTGGCTGGCGCGCAGGCAGAGCCGTACCGGGTCTGGCTGGAAGATTGGTCGGTAGAAGGCATTGGCCCGCAGACGGAACGGCTGCGCGCGCAACAAAATGACCTGGCGCTTGATCTGACGTTGACCTGGGGCAAGCCGCCAGCCCTGCATGGCGAGGCCGGTCTGCATCAGAAGGGGCCTGAAATGGGCAATGCCTCGATGTACTACTCGCTGACGCGCTTGCCGCTGCAAGGCGCGATTACGGTCAACGGTCAGGCGTTTGCGGTGACCGGCAGCGGCTGGATGGATCACGAGTTCGGTACGACAGCTCTGGGCGCGCGCGCGATTGGCTGGGACTGGTTTGCGCTGCAACTTGACGATGGACGAGAGCTGATGGTCTACCAGATTCGGCGTGACGATGGCACGATCGAGCCGCAGTCGAGCGGCAGCCTGATTGAAGCCGACGGCCGCGTGCAGCACCTGACCGGGAGCGAGGTGCGCATTGACGTGCTTGACACCTGGCAAAGCGCAGCCAGCGGCGGTCGTTACCCGGCCCGTTGGCGAATCACCATTCCCGCCTACGGGCTAACACTCACCGTTACCCCGCGCCAGGCCGATCAAGAGCTGCGCCTGGCGCAAACCTATTGGGAAGGCGCCGTGGCCATCGAAGGCGACAGCCACGGCCAGCCTCTCAGCGGTCAGGGCTACGTCGAATTGACCGGGTATGTGGGCACGCTGCGAGGGCAGTTGTAAGGCCCCGGCAGGCTATGTCTGAGGATGCTTGACCTTCATGCGTCCCTTGTCAACAAGGCGGTCACCTGCTCTGCAATGTCGTCGCGCACCTGGCGGAACGCGGCCAGGACTTCCGCGGCGCTGCCCTGGGCTTTGGCAGGATCGGGAAAGCCAAGATGCACGCGGCGCCCTTGGCCCAGCCAGACCGGGCAATTCTCTGCGGCGTCATCGCACACGGTGACTACCAGGTCGAAGGGTGTGGATCGGAACTCGTCCGTGGACTTGGAGCGGGCATGCGCGGGGACGATGCCGATCTCGGCCAGGACTTGCAGCGCCAGCGGGTGGACGTAGCCCGCAGGCTGGGTGCCGGCCGATACCGCGGCCCAGGCATCGCCCAGACGCGCGTTGACAATGGCTTCAGCCAACTGTGAGCGGCAGGAATTGCCCGTACACAAGAAAAGAACGTTACGCTTCACAGCATCCCCCTGGTTACAAATTCGCTACGGCCAGCGCCAATTGGCGCCGCAGTTTGGGCGCATTGAGTCGTTTCCACGCCGCGGGTACCCTGCGCTGCAGCTTGCGCAACTGCCCCTCCTGGGCGGTCAAATAGGAGACAACCCCCTTCAACTCGGGCTGCTTCCGCGCCCGCGTCTCTGGCAAACCAGTCTGGTGCGCCAGAAAATCGCTGAGCAGGTGCACGGCCACATCCGCGTCGTGCAAATCGCCCAATAAATCTTGCGTTTGCACCAGCTCGGCAATGACCCCATCGGCGTCGCGACCTAACACCTCGCGCAAGAACTCCAGCAGATAGCGTAGCCCCTTGATCTCGATGCGCAGTTGGTGCAGGGTCTCCAGGGTCGCGCGGTCCAGCACCCACTCGTAGGCGCGGATGCACTCGAAATCAAGCCAGACTGTACTCCCGACGACGTGACAAACCAGCACGCGCTGCGGCTCGTTGCGGCTGAGCGGTCGTGCGCCAGCGCCTGGCGCGGTGAGAAAAGTCTCGAAATCCCGCTTGAACTGGCGATAGCGATCGCTTTCCAAAAAAGCCAGCATAGCGCGTCGCGCGGCGTCGCGCTGCGCTTCCCAGGCCAGGCGCAGCCTTTCCAAACCGGCGCGTTCGGTGTCTGGCAAACCCGCCGCGTAGCGCTGCAGCTTGTCCAGCAGCACATCCAGGTCGCGCACCTGGCCCAAGGCGCGGCCAGTGCGCCGCAGGTTGCGCCCAAACGAAGCGATGTCGTCCTTCTCAAAATAGGGTTCGAAAATCTTGAGCGCCGCGCGCATGCGGCGGGTGGCTACCCGCATATCGTGCAGGGCCTCGATATCTTCGCCCTTGCGTGCACCCTTTTCCTGGCGCAGCATGCGGCGGAAATGAAAATAGAGGATTTTGCGTCCCGCCTCGCTCATGCGGTCATCGCTGCGTACGCCAGCCGCGCGGCCGCCCTTGTCGCCGAGGGTCAGGTCGGGAGCGCCGGCGGCTTCGGCGGTCGCCAACGCCAGCTCGGCGTCGGCCGCGCCAGCCAAGGCGAGCGCGATCGCCAGCTTGGAGCGCGGTTCGGGCTGCAGCTCGGGAAAAGCGGCTTGCAGCGCGTCGCCGCAGGCTTCCAACTCAGCCGGGCTGCCGTCGTGGCTCAGCTCAATTTCCACCAACCACACCGGCTCATCCGCGGCGTTGAAGAGGACGGCATCCAGGGTCATCTCTGCGATCACGCGGTTGGCCGTCAGCGCCTGGCGCACGTAGCGCGTCTGTTGAATGTGAACCAGTTCTTCCAACGCGTCGCCCGCGGCCAGCGACTGCGCCAGGGTGCGCGCCGGACCTTCAGGCCAGGTTTCAGGCGGCCCAGGGGCGTTCAGGGTCACTTCGACTTCGGCGCGCTCATGCAAGCCGCGCGCCTGGTTGCCGCCGCTGTGCAGACCCTTCAACGTGGCCAACCAGGCGCCGTTGGGACGCGGGCGCAAGCGGCAGGCAAAGCCTGCATGCAAGAAGTTGTGCTCCGCCGTGTCGAAGTAGACATCTTCCCCGCGTTGTACACCCTGGTCGCGCAGCACAAAATCACCCACGCGATCGAGCGCCAACAAACGGTTGAACACATCTTCGCCAGGAACATGAAACTTCAGTTCGATTTCCTGGGCCGGGGCAGCACTGTCAGTTGACATGGCTTCACCTCATGGTCAATCCCGTTCTTGCGCGGCCAACGGATCGCGTGGCAACGCGCCGGGAGTTGTCTGGGCGGAATCCAAGACATCCAATTCGGTCATGCGGCCCGTAATGGTGTAGACGGTGCGCTCGCAGATATTGGTGACACGATCGGCGGCGCGCTCCAGGTTGTGCGCGACCCACAGCAAGCGCATGGCCTGGTCAATGTTGCGCGCATCAGCCACGATGAGGTCAATCAGTTGACGTTGCGTGCGCACGTAAAGCGCATCCACTTCATCGTCTTCGGCGGGCAGCGCGCGCGCGGTTTGATCGTCGCGGCGCTGGAAGGCGTCGAGCGCGCGGCGCAGCATGTCGCAGGCCTTGCTGGCCATCAGCTCGATGCTGGACAATGGAAAAATCAACGGTTCGTCGGCCAGCATGAGGGTGATGCGGGCAATGCCTTTGCCGTAATCCCCCATGCGCTCCAACTCGGTGGCAATTTCCAGGATGGATGCCAGCGTGCGCAGATCGCTCGCCATCGGCTGCTGCGTGGCAATCAGCGCCAGGCAATTGTCCTCGAGGGCGAGCCGCCTTTCGTTGATCAACCGGTCGTCCGCGATCAACTGTCGCGCGGCTTCCAGTTCACGGCGCTGCAAGATGTCTACTGAATCCAGGATAGCTTTTTCCACCATGGAGCCTAACAGAAGAACATCGGCCTGCAGCTTTTGCAGTTCACGTTCAAAATGTTGACGAATGGACATAGTCCGCTCCTGCAAGCCTGCCGGCCTGCACATTCGATTCCGCGCATGGCGCTGCTTAACCAAAACGACCGGTGACGTAATCCTCGGTGCGTTTGTCGCGCGGCGACGTGAACATCGCGCGCGTGGGGCCAACTTCGATCACCGTGCCCGATTTGCGATTGTCATCCAGCATCATCATCGCGGTGATGTCGGAGACGCGCGCGGCCTGCTGCATGTTGTGCGTCACAATGATGATCGTATACTGCGCGGCCAGTTCCACCATCAGCTCTTCGATCTTGAGCGTGGCAATCGGATCGAGCGCCGAACAAGGCTCATCCATCAGGATGACTTCTGGTTCCACGGCCAGGGCGCGAGCAATGCACAGGCGCTGCTGTTGCCCGCCGGACAGGGCGTAGGCGCTGGCGCGCAGCTTATCCTTGACTTCATCCCACAAGGCGGCCTGGCGCAAGGAGCGTTCGACGATGTCTTGCATGTTGCCCCGAAAGCCGTTGACGCGTGGGCCGTAGGCCACGTTATCGAAAATGGACTGGGGGAATGGGTTGGGTTTCTGAAAAACCATGCCGATGCGTTTGCGCACTTCGACCGGGTCCACCGCCGGCGCGTAGAGGTCCTGGCCATGAAACCAAACCTTGCCGGCGACGCGGGTGGCGGGGATCAAGTCGTTCATACGGTTGAAACAACGTAAGAAAGTGCTCTTGCCGCAGCCGGAGGGGCCAATGATGGCCATGATTTTGCGCGCGGGGACTTCCAGGGTGAGGTCTTTGAGCGCGTGGCTGGCCCCATACCAAAAGTTCAGACCTTCAATGCTGAAAGCGCTCTGATGGTTGGAATCAGGATTCGTCGTGCTTGATGAAAGAATCATCGAATCAAGTTGCATAGGATCACTCGTTAGAAACGCTTTTGCAGGCGATCGCGCAAAATAATGGCGATGGCATTGGCGGTTAATAGGACGGCTAACAGGACGACGATGCCGGCTGCGGCCAGCAGACGGAAATCGGCCTGGGGGCGCGAGGTCCAATTGAAAATTTGGATTGGCAGCACGGTGAACTGACTGAAGATGTTCTCCGGCAAGAAGGCGATGTAGGTGAGTGCGCCGATGGTGATGAGCGGCGCGGTTTCACCCACGGCGCGGGAGAGCGCGAGGATGGTGCCGGTCAGGATGCCAGGAAAAGACATAGGCAGCACCGTATACCACACCGTTTGCCAGCGCGTGCCGCCCAAGGCGAGCGAGGCATGGCGCAGGGAAACCGGTACGGCCCGGATCGCTTCACGCGAGGCGATGATGATCGTCGGCAAGATGAGCAGGCTCATGGTCAAGGCGCCGGCCAGCAGGCTGCGGCCCAGCATCAAGCCGCGCACGAAGATGCCTAATCCCAGCAAGCCATAGACGATGGAAGGGACGCCGGCCAGGTTCGAGATGTTGATCTGGATCAGATTGGTGATCCAATTCTGCGGCGCGTATTCCTCCAGGTAGATGGCTGCGGCCACGCCGATGGGAAAGGCAATGATCGCGGTCAGTCCCACAAGCCAGAGGGAGCCAACGAAGGCCGAGAGAATGCCGGCCTTCTGCGGAAACCGGGAAGGAAAGCTCGTCAGGAATTGCCAAGTGAGCCACCCCTGGCTCTTAGTGAGCACATCCACCAGCAGGATGGCCAACACGATCAAGCCCACAAGGGTAGCCGCGAACGCCACGGCGGCGAAGAAGCGGCCTGCGCGCTTGCGCCGCGCGAGTCGCTGGCGAAACTCCAGGTCGGAATTGGGTTCAACGTCCATCTGTTTCCCTCATCGTAATCCGGCGGGTTGCGACCGATATGACTCGTTTACTGATAAACCTGGCGATAGCGGGCCAGGATGCGTTGACTGATCAGGTTGAGCGCAAAGGTCATGACAAAAAGCAGCATGCCGACGGCAAAAATAGTCTTGAATTCAATGCTCTGCTGTGGATTGTCGCCCAGGCTGACGCGGGCAATGAAGGCGGTCATGGTTTCCATCGCTTTGAGCGGATTAAGCTGCATGATCGTGCTCTGCCCAGAAGCAATCAAGACGATCATCGTTTCGCCAATGGCGCGTGAAATAGCCAGGATGAAGGCAGCCGCAATGCCAGACAGGGCCGAAGGCACGACCGTGCGCAGCGTCACTTCCAGTTTGGTGGCGCCCAAGCCATAGGCCGCTTCGCGCAACGAGCGCGGCACCGCGGTCATTGCGTCTTCGCTGAGCGACGAGACCAGGGGGATAATCATAATCCCCATCACGATGCCTGCGCTGAGCGCGTTGAAGACCTCCATTTGGGGCAGGAATTGGCGCAGCAAAGGCGTGATGAAGGTGAGGGCAAAATAGCCATAGACGACGGTGGGGATGCCAGCCAGAATCTCTAACAGGGGTTTCAGTACGCGGCGTATGCGCGTGCTGGCGTATTCGCTTAGGTAGATGGCGGCCAACAGCCCGATGGGCAGCGCAATCAGCATGGCGATCAACGAGATGACCGTGGTGCCTGCCACGAGCGGCAGCACGCCGAAGCTGGGTGGGCTGAAGAGCGGCGTCCACTGCACGCCCGTGAGGAACTCAAACAAGGGCACCACGCGCAGAAATTCAATCGCTTCGAAGATCAGGACGCCCACAATGCCCGCCGTGGTCAAAATAGAAACCGCCGCGCAGGCAAAGAGCGCGGCGCCGATGAGTCTCTCGCGCGCGGAGCGCCAACGGTTGCCTACAAGCGGGGCGTCAGAAACAGGGACGAGATCTGGTGCGGCCTTTTGCGCCTGTTGTTTGTCCATGGCTTCTTGCTGCCGGCCTCCCTGGCGAGTCAGTTGAACGGGTTTATGATTCAGCATTATTCTATGCTAAGTTAGGATTCTACGCCACTTTTGAAACAGAGCAATGCCAGTCCGGTGTAGGATAAACCGGGCTGGCATTGCACAAGACAATCCTGCGTCAAACCGGTGAGCGGCTGAAGGCGAAGGATACGATTCCAGCCGCGCAAGGGATGCACCAGCCGCGCAAGGCTGGAAGACAAACCATGTCAGAGTCTACTTGGCAAACTTCGCCAGGGCAGCCTTGTCTTCATCGTAGCGCGCTTGCGGCACAGCCACGTAACCGACTTCGTCTACCACCTTAGGCGCGTTGTCAATGTAGAACTTGGCAAACTCAAACACCTCCGGCCGGCTCAGCGCGCTGTTCTTCGCATAGAAGAAGAGCGGCCGCGAGAGAGGCGTATAGGCGCCTGTGTTTACCGTGTCGAAGCTCGGCGCCACACAGCCCTTGCCGTTGTCAATCTGCACAGCCCGCAGCTTGTCCTTATTTTCGATGTAATAGGCCAGGCCAAAGTAGCCGAGCGCATTGGCGTCGCCTTCGATTCCTTGCACCAACACGTTGTCGTCCTCGCTGGCGGTGAAGTCCGAACGTGACTGCTTGGCCTTGCCATTGATGACCTCGGTGAAGAAGTCGAAGGTGCCAGAGTCGGTGCCAGGGCCGTAGAGCGTCAGGGGCTGATCCGGGAAGCTGGGGTCTACATCCTTCCAGTTCTTGACCACACTGCCCGCGTCCCAAATGGTCTTCAACTGCGCCACGGTGAGGCACTGAGCAAACGTGTTCTTGGGGTTGACCACCACGGTCAAGCCGTCGAGGCCAATGAGAAACTCGGTGTACTCGATCTGCTTGTCCGCGCACGCGGTCTTTTCAGAATCCTTGATCGCGCGCGAGGCATTGGAGATGTCTGTTTCCCCGTTGCAGAACTTCTTGAAACCACCGCCAGTGCCTGAGATGCCTACCGCCACCTTGACCTTCGGATGCACGGCGCCAAACTCTTCTGCCACGGCCTCGGTGATCGGATAGACGGTGGAAGAGCCATCAATGGCTACGTCGCCGCTCAACTCCATTGCGGGCGGCGCCTTTGTAGGCTCAACGGCTGCCTTTGTAGGCTCAACGGCCGCGGTCGGCGCCGACGTGGCGGCCGGTGCGCCGCACGCGCTGAGCGCTACCATCAAGATCATCAGCAGGGTGATGGCAGTCACGAATCTCGTACGCATGAAAAATCTCCTCTGTGTTATCTTCACAAGTTTACGTCTTGCGGCAAGAGTCACTGACGTGCGCGTAACTCGCTCGCGAGTCATACGCACGTAGACCCCAGTCCGCAGGCTGAGGATAACCGATTTGATTTAACCAGGTCTTATGACGCAGTTAATGCTTGACAATCTGCAGATTAAGAATTGATAATATCGCTAACTATCCCCTTGCGCAGGCTGGCTGCGCCATCCAGCGTCGGGCAAGCCGGCAACGTTCTCGACAGCGAAGGCGCCTTACCCGGCGGGCCTGCGCAAGGTTGGGCGATGTTTCGGCAGGCAACCCTCGCAGGGGTCACTGGACATCACAGCGTTGACTTATGAGAACGTCGCGTGCCTCTGAGCGCGTCATCTTGCCACAGCCCTGCGAGGGGGAGGGGATCCCCTTGCGCAGGCTGGCTGCGCCATCCAGCGTCGGGCAAGCCGGCAACGTTCTCGACAGCGAAGGCGCCTTACCCGGCGGGCCTGCGCAAGGTTGGGCGATGTTTCGGTAGGCAACCCTCGCAGGGGTCACTGGACATCACAGCGTTGACTTATGAGAACGTCGCGTGCCTCTGAGCGCGTCATCTTGCCACAGCCCTGCGAGGGGGAGGGGATCCCCTTGCGCAGGCTGGCTGCGCCATCCAGCGTCGGGCAAGCCGGCAACGTTCTCGACAGCGAAGGCGCCTTACCCGGCGGGCCTGCGCAAGGTTGGGCGATGTTTCGGTAGGCAACCCTCGCAGGGGTCACTGGACATCACAGCGTTGACTTATGAGAACGTCGCGTGCCTCTGAGCGCGTCATCTTGCCACAGCCCTGCGAGGGGGGTTAGGCGATGGGGAGCGTGAAGAAGAAGCGCGCGCCATGACCCAGGCTGCTTTCAACCCAGATTTGGCCGCCATGTCCTAACACAATATGGCGGGCGATGGAAAGTCCCAGCCCGGCGCCGGTTTCGCTGCCGCGCGAGCGGGCGCGATCGCTCTTGTAGAAGCGTTCAAAAATGCGCGGCAGCTCGCTGCTCGCGATTCCAGGACCTTCATCCCACACCGTGAAGACTGCCCAATGCCCGTCAGTCCAGCCGTCGGGCGGCGCCACGGGAGGAACATCTGCGCCTGCATGAAGGCTGCCGCTTTCGCAAACAACCGTCGTCGCCGCGATGCCTACGCGGCCGCCGACCGGGCTGAATTTGATCGCGTTGTGCAAGAGATTGGCTGCCACCTTCTGCACCTGTTCTGGATCTGCCAGCACGGGTTCGGCCACAGCCAGCGCCAGGTGCATCTGCACCTGTTTGCGTTCAGCCTGCGGCCGCAAACGCTCTACCACCGGTTCGATGATGGCCGCGGCTGGCGTTGGCAGTAGTTTCAGCAAGACCTGCCCGGACTCGATTTGGCTGAGATCAAAAAGCTCGCTTGCCAGCTGCTGCAAGGCGTCGGCTTGTGTGCTCATATTTTCCAACAAGCGGCGCGCCACCTGGGCGTCATCCAGCGCGCCCATGCGCAGCGTTTCCAGCGTCAACTGAATGGCGGCAATGGGGGTGCGCAGGTCATGGGAGATATTGGCGACAAATTCACGCCGCGCGCGACCGAGGCGTTGCAATTCCGTAATATCCTCCAGAGCCAGCACCGCGCCTTGCTGCTGCACCGGGGCCGCGCGCACGCGCCAGAGGCGCGCCTTGAACGCGACTTGCCGTTCAACAGAAATCTGTCGTTCCAGCGCGTCTTGCACCGCCTGGTTGATTTCGTAACTCGGCAGCGCTTCGATTAGCAGCCTGCCGGGCGCCGCGTCCGGCCGGATGATCTCCTGCACCTGCTCGTTGAACCACCGCAGGCGGCGCTCCTGATCCAGGATCACCAAGCCGCAGGTTGCCACCACCCCCAGCGCCTGACGTTGGGCCTCATGTGCAGAGAGCGCCCCGTTGATCTCGCCGATGGTGCGCTGTTGGCGCGCAAGTTGGTATTCAGATGCCGCGCGGCCAGTGTGCAGGCGTTGAGCCCACCAGGCCAAGCCCACGCTGAGCAACACCACCACCAACCAGCCAAATTCCATCATGTTCATGACGCTTAGGCCTCGAAGCGGTAGCCCAAGCCGCGTACGGTCTGGATATGGGCAGGGTGTGCGGGATCATCTTCGATCTTTTCACGCAGCCAGCGTACGTGTACATCCACGGTGCGATCGTCGCCAAAGAAATCTTGGCCCCAGACATGGTTCAGCAACAGATCGCGCGAGAGCACCGCGCCGCGGTGACGCATCAACTCGGCCAGCAGGCTGAATTCTTTGGGCTTCAGCGGCAGGTCAACGCCGTTGCGCGTGGCCCGGCGCGCAATGAGGTCAAGAACCAGGTTGCCGGCTTCCAGGGTGTCGCGCGGTGCGGTGCTGCGTGCGCGGCGCAAGAGCGCGCGCACGCGGGCCAACAGCTCTCCCAGGCTGAACGGCTTGGTCAGGTAATCATCCGCGCCGCTTTCCAGCCCCACGATTTTATCCAGTTCGCCGCTACGCGCGGTCAGCATGAGGATGCCGCTGGCGGCCGTCGCGGGATCGCGACGCAAACTGCGGCAGACAGACAGCCCATCGAGTTCAGGCAGCATCAAGTCCAGAATCACAACGTCCGGCGCCTCCGCGCGGGCCAGCGCCAAGGCATCTAGCCCGGTGCCTGCCTGCAAGACCGTGTAGCCTTCCTTGTTCAGGTTATAGACCAGCGCCTCACGTAAGGTGACTTCATCTTCCACGACCAGGATTGTCTGCGTCTCCTCCACACCATCTTCTCCCTTCTCTCACGTCAATCCATCGCTAAAAATACCAGGCTGGGACATCACTCATCATCCACGTCAAACCAGGATAATGGCTTCTGATGATCAATTCAACGATGCGCGCTGTTTTTTCGGGAAAGTCAATGGGGGCAAGCGCGTTGAGTTCAACACCAATCAGGTGTTTCCGCCCACTCTCAGTGCGCATCATCGCGGCATAGGTGATGGTGATCCGCTTCAGAATGCCGAGGATACTATAGATCACGTCAATGTCGTCTTTGTGTTCTCTTTCGCAGTATTCAATCAATCTCACAAAGAAGCGCTTGCCATAGTCCAATTTACAGATGTGAGTGAATTGAAGAGCAAATTCGTCTTGGGTTGTACTCGTGGCAAAAACGGTGGCAAACGCGTCGTTTATGAGCACCATGTTGTTTAGGCTCCTACGGCGCGTATCCCATTCCCGGCTGGCCTCCTGAAGCAAACGGCGGATGCGTTCTTGCACAAGGGCAATCGAACTAGCCTCTTTGATTACATAATCATCGAGATGCTCTCGATTTTTGGCGCAATGATCAATTGGTTCTGGCGCCCCAACCTCTAAACAAACGTTGAACCTCAAAAATTGCATCTTGAAGTTGTTGGACGTGTTCTTCACCGTGGTCGCCGCGAAGTACCTCTTCGAGGTTTCCGGCCAAGATATTGTTCATTGCTTCGAGAACTGCAGGTCCATGTTGGGGGTATCTCTTGTCGCTCGTCCACAAGAGTTCCAATTGGCGAGCGAAGGGAAACTGTGAGAGTGTTGTAGGCTCCTCGCCCGGTCGAGATGGCGAGGGATGACCGAGTTTGAGGATGTCGTTAGCATCATGCAAGGTAATCATGATTAGTCTCCTTATGACAACTGACCCTAACGATCCTATCCTAACACAGGAATAGCGATCATGCAATGTCAGCTGACCTACGACTAGCGGTTGGTTGACTGAAACCGTTGACTTAGCACGCGCTTGATGCTATAATGGGGCCAAGTCAATCCGAGTAATCACAAGCAGGTGTCAACATGAATCAGACCCAGCAGCAAGTGTATGTTGAAGTGTGGCGCACCGCCACAGCCCTGGTAGATGCTGTCAATCGCATGGATCAGCGCAGCGCCCAGCGGCAGGTGGCTCTGCGCAGCCGCCTCGATACGCTGCTCGATGTATATGGCATCGGCGCACTGGTGCCTCTTTTCTACGCGCACGTCTCGGGCGGCGGACATTATCCTCGTCGCTTCGCAACGCTCAGCAGCAGTGAGGCGCTGCTCGAACTTGGCCGCTGTCGCGATATGGAGGCCCCTCTCGAATCTACTTTTGCCCATGTGTCGCTGCACCTGCGCCGGCATGGCCGCCAGCCCTGGCTGGCGGTGGACGTTCGACCCTTGTCTCTGGATGCCATGCTTGATCGGGCAGAATGCGAACAGAGCCTGATTGCTGGCGAGGGCGATACGCTCGTGCTCAAGCTGTTGACCGGTCGTCTGTACATGAAACCGCGGCGCCAGGCCAGCCTGGATCCGGTGGAGGCGCGCTTGATCGAGGAAATGCCCAAAACGCATTTCAGCCTGCCTGAACAGGTTTGCGCCTTGCTGCTGTGGCGTGATTTTCAGCACGAAGAAGGCAAGCTGGACACGACCGCCATTCTTGCTTGGGCGGCCACCGTCCAGCATGTGATCGGGGTGCTCAACGGCCACAGCCTGAGCAGCGCACGCGCGGCCGCGCAATACGATGTAGACCCGGGCCTGGTGCGCAATCTACGCCAGCACCTCATGCAGACGGTCAAATTGACCAACAGCGCCGAACGCTACACGGTGTTCGATTACGCCCCCGCAACCGAGTTCAAGGGCGCCGCCAAAGCCGCGGCCTAACACTGTTTGAAACGACGGTTGATTGGAGCTGCAAAGGGCACGGAGATAATCTCCGTGCCCTTTGCATTGGCCACGTACGTGCTGATTGAGAAGCAGGTTGTAAAACAGTTTACAGACGTGGCCTTGGGATACGGCGATAATGATTGAGCAAGTGTGAATAGGCTGCATGCGCGCCCGTTTGTCGCATCGCCTTGCGATTAGTCTCGCACACGCTGTGATCGTTATGACGAGCAAGAAGCGGATCACCATTGATGACTTTTTTCGGGCCATTGACCCCATTACGCGTATTTCGAGTCGTGCTCTTCGTCAAGGTGATTACCATCTTGGCCAGTCTCCTCGTGGCATTAGCCGTGGGCGACCGAACCGCGCAGCAGCATTTGAGCCTTGCCATGTTCCTGGCTATCCTGATGCTCATTCTCTTTGGCGCCAACTGGTTGGAGGCGCGTCTGGGCGTCAGCGCCCTGGCCGTTGCGTTGGGGTTGGCAATTCCTTTGCAGGCGCTCGAATGGGGACTTACGCCGCTCTCACACGCACAAAACCTGTTGACCAACTTCGGCGCGGTTGAACCGTTTCTGTTCCTGGTGGCGCTGGTTATGCTGGCCGCCTGGCAGTACGGCTTGATCGGGGCCTTCTTAGCGGTTGTAGCTTCTTCTTCGATGCACATGCTGGCGGTTGTCTGGTTCGATGGCCTGGCGCAGCTCAACTTCCTGGGGTTAGCCGCCCGCGGCTTCATCCTGGCTGCGGCGGGGCTAACCCCCATCTGGCTGCAGGAGCCGCGGCTGAAGTCAACCGAGCAGCGCACCCCATCCCCATCCACGCGGCCGTTGGGCGCAGCTTCTGTGCCCGCCGAAAAGCTCTCCACGGATGATCTGCGCCGTCGTCTCGCCCAGGTGCTGCTGAATGTGGATGCACACCTGGAAGGCATGGAAGATCTGCTCGACGATGCCGGCGCGCCGCTCCGGCACGCGCTGGCCGATGCGCGCCTGGACATTTCCCAGGCGCAGGCTCTGGTCAACCTGGCCGATTCGGCCTGCGCCTGCCGTTTGGGGCTGGAGGAAGCCGTGCGCCATCACGTGGCGACATTCCGTGAGCGCACCGGCGCCAGCGTGGCGCTGCACATGCAGTTGATGCCAGACAGCCTCGATCCAGAACAAGCGGCGGCCGCGTTTCACATTGTAGAGGAAAGCCTCGCCAGACTGGCGGCGCAGCCGGATGCGCATGCCAGCATTTCCTTGAAATGCAGCGGCAGCCATGTCGCGCTGAGCATCTATGGTCATCACAACGGCGCAGAAGCAGCCAACCGCACGAGTGAGAGCCGCATGAAAGCGCTGCGCCAACGGGTCGAAGCGGTCGGCGGCATGATCTGCATCAGCCACCAGGCGCAGAACGGCACCACCGTGGCCTGCGTCTTTCCGCGACGCGCCTAGCTCATGTTCTCTCGATCACCCAAAATCACCCGGCGCGCCCTGGCGCTGACGTTCGTCTTGCTCAGCCTGGTAACCCTGGGCGCCATATACGGCCCGGCCTTGGTTGACCTGGTCAGCGACCGCGCCCGCGTCGAAGCCTGGCTGCGGGCGCTTGGCCCCTGGGCCCCGCTGGCGCTGATTGCCCTCAACACCATCCAAATCGTCTTTGCGCCCATCCCTGGCTATTTCGTACAGGCCGCGGCTGGTTATCTCTTTGGCGTATTGGCCGGCGGCATCTACGGCGCCATTGGTATGCTTCTGGGCGGCGCGCTGGCGATGAACCTGGCGCGGTGGTATGGGCGTCCCCTGGTTGCGCGCCTGGCCGGGTCAGAACGGCTGCAGCGCTGGGAAGGCGTCATTCACAGCGACTCGATCTGGCCCTGGTTTCTGCTCCTGCTCGGACCGGTGGGCGACGTTCCCTACTACATTGCCGGCCTGACCCGCGTCTCTATTTGGAAAATCCTCGTCATTGCTCTGCTGGTGCGCGGCCCTTCCGTCTTCGTCGCGGCTGCGGTCGGCGCGGGCGTGATCAACATTCCACCAGTTTTGTGGCTTGCGTTCGGCGCCCTGCTTGTGATCGCCGCTCTCCTGGCTCATCGTTACCATGACCGCTTCGAGCGATGGGTGGATCACACGCTCCTGCGCCGCGTCGCCTAGACTTCCGAACCTTCGCAGACTTCGAAAGCCTCCGAAGTCTAAAATCTGCTGCTTCAATGTGATTTACATCAGCCTATCCTGCACGGTACTTGTGGTAAAATAGACAAGCCCCGTGCAAAATCCATTTTTCCTGCAAACCTGTAGAAAGGCATTCACGATATGCTCACGCTGGTTGAAAAAATCCTCTTCATCCTTTGTGTCGCAGCAGCAGTTTACTATGGCTACCTGGGCTTCAAGAAGCTCTATTTGGTGATTCGCCGCGGGCAGGGCGAGCTTGACGTAAAGAAGTTCGTTGCCCAACTGATTGACGCTGCTATCAATTGGGTGGCCTTGCTGCCCACCTGGCGGGCGCGCAAAGTCTCTAGCGTCTTTCACGCCATGATCGCCTGGGGTTTTACTTTCTATTTCCTGGTCAACTTCGGCGATGTCTTGCAAGGCTATTTTCCCATCACGTTTCTGGGCACAGGTGCGATCGGCAATGTCTATCGCTTCCTGGCCGATATCTTCAGCGTCTCCGTCCTGGTCGGCATGATCTACTTCTTGGTCCGGCGTTTTATCGTGGATACACCGGCGCTCAAGTATCACAGTAACATCAAGCTGATGGACCGTATCAAGCAAGGCGGCGTGCGCCGTGACTCGATGATCGTCGGCTTTTTCATCCTGTTCCACGTCGGCTTCCGCTTCCTGGGCGAAACCTTCACCCTGGCGGGTGAGCGCCTGGCGACAGGCGTCGGGGACGCCGGCCAGCCGTTTGCCAACCTGGTCAGCGGGCTGTGGGGCGGCATGAGCGCCGGCACGATTGATGTCATGCGTCACGTGTGCTGGTGGGTGGCGCTAGGTCTGATTCTGGCCTTCATCCCTTATTTCCCACGCACCAAGCACATCCACCTCATCATGGCCGGCGTCAATTTCCTGACCAAGCCCAAGCGCACGTCGCGCGGGGCGCTGGAGCCGATCAACTTCGAGGATGAGTCCATCGAGCAGTTCGGCGTCGCGCGTCTGGAGCAGCTGCCGTGGACGCACCTGGTGGATGCCTACGCCTGCATCATGTGCAACCGCTGCCAGGATGTGTGCCCGGCATATACCACCGGCAAGGAGCTGTCGCCCTCCGCGCTGGAAGTGAACAAGCGCTACTACATCAATGAACACGTTGATCTGCTGGCCGCAGGCAAGGAATCGCCCGATCGTATGCTCGACTTTGCCATCAGCGAATCGGCGGTGTGGGCCTGTACGGCGTGCGGCGCGTGCATCGAAGTCTGCCCGGTGGGCAATGAGCCGATGTTCGACATCCTCTACATGCGCCGCAACCAGGTGTTGATGGAAAGCGAATTCCCAGAGCAGCTGCAGCCCGCGTTCAAGGGCATGGAGCGCTCCGGCAACCCCTGGAACCTGGCCCGCGGCGATCGCATGGCCTGGGCGGCCGACCTCGACATTCCGACCGTGGAAGACAACCCGGACTTCGATATTCTCTGGTGGGTGGGCTGCGCCCCTTCCTATGACAGCCGCGCGCAGAAGACCGCGCGTGACTTTGCCAAAGTTCTCAAGGCCGCGGGCGTCAACTTCGCTGTCCTGGGCGAGATGGAAAACTGCACTGGCGACAGCGCCCGCCGCGCGGGCAATGAAGCGCTCTTCTTTGAGTTGGCGCAGGCCAACATCGAAACCTTGAACGAATTCAAGCCCAAGCGCATCGTTGCGACCTGCCCGCACTGCCTGCACACCCTGGGCAAGGAGTATCCACAGTACGGCGGCAACTTCACCGTGGTGCATCACACCGAGTTGATCGCCGAATTGATCGCCGCCGGCAAGCTCAAGCCAAATCTGGCTGCCGTCGGGCCGGTGACCTATCACGATCCATGTTACCTGGGGCGCCACAATGGCATTCTGGATGCGCCGCGCGCAGTTCTGACGCAGTCGCAGGTCAACCTGGTGGAAATGGGACGTAACCGCAACCAGTCCTTCTGCTGCGGCGCGGGCGGCGCGCAAATGTGGAAGGAAGAAGAGCACGGCACGGAGGCGGTCAACATGAACCGCTACACCGAGGCGGCCGGCACCGGCGCCAAGACGATCGCCGTGGGCTGCCCCTTCTGCCTGACCATGCTGACCGATGCCAGCAAACAGGCCGACCAGGGCGTACAGGTCAAGGACATCGTGGAACTGGTGGCCGCGGGCTTACCCAGCACCAACGGCCACGGGGGCTAAGCGCCGTCTAACTTAACCATAAAGGGGCAGGTTAAACAACCTGCCCCTTTGTGGTTTCAGCGGTGTTGGCTCATGGGAAATATAACCGTTTCAGCCAGGACACCAGAATGTCAACCTGCGCAACGTCAGGATCGAGATACCGCGCCGTGATGGCTGTACCCAGAGGTTTGCCGGGTTCTACTTGCCAGGCCAGCCACGTGTGGATGATAGCCTTAGGTTCTGCAAGTTGCGTAAAACGTCTTTCGCCTTCCGGGATCGCCGCCACACTCGATAGGACATGCTTGAACAGGGGAGATTCTATCGGCACGAGAAACCGCAAGAAGTCCTCCAGGATGCCCGTAGTTTGGTTATCCGGCATGATCCAAATGCCCACGCGCGGCAGCAATTGATCGTCAGGTGGATCAAGAATGGTACCATCTGGTAATGGGTCCTCCGGCACACCTCGATACCCGACACTAATAAGCCGATTCCGCAGTGAGTGCCAACGTGAACTCAGGTCAATGTCAGCGTCAATGACCACTCCGACAATATCGCCATCCTCGCTTGCTCTCAGGCGAGTAGAAATACTATCCAGCAGTCGGTTGATGCCTTTGAGTGGTTTGATCTCATCAAGTTGCGGCACTCCTCGATTCCCGCACAAGTGCTTAAGGACGTGCTCATCGTCATCGCCCTCGACCAGAAGGATTCTCTTTGCAGCCATGTCAGCGCACCTCAATGCGGTCGCGAGTGGCAACAGCGAGTTCGTCTTCGCGGAACAGAGTCGGAATGATGTCTTCCCCTTTGCGCGATAGGCGAATTAGGACCCCTTCGTCTGGGTCTTCGCTTGCAGCCTTCTGGAACGCCTCAATGGCGTCCCAACTGTGAGAGGTAGCCACAACCTGTACATCAAGGCGTCGGGCAAGTCCGAACAAGGCTCGCCATACATCAAGCTGAATCGAATAGTGCATGCCATTTTCAAACTCGTCTATCAACAAGAGCCCGTCTTTGGCGTTGACCAGTGAGAGCACAATGCCAAAAAGACGGTTGAGACCGTCACCAAAGGAGCGGAGGTTTACGGGGCGTGGCATGCCCTTGGATCTAACGATTGCAGTACGTGGCTGCCGTGTCCCCTCTCCACCGACCATGGAAACGGCCGATATACCGGGTTCAATAATACGCAGCGCCCTGACAACATCTTCTTCGCGATCTGAAAGCGCGACCATGTCCCACAGAGGCCCCAGGGTAGCCGTCCGTTCGCCGCCGTAGGGGCTCACAAACACACATGACACTCGAGGTTCATTTTGGAACACTGACGTAGGTAGACGCCCGCGGTAGTATCGGCTCAAAGAGTCCAACGGCAGTAAACGCTGCACACCGCTCGCCTCCACCACCAAGGCCGGCAAAACCTCTCCCTCACCGAATAAGGTCTGTTGGCCGAAAAGGTTGAGTTGCTGAAGAATCCGTCTCCTCGATCCATCTGCTGCCCGTTCTTCAGAGAACCACCCGGCTTCCATAGTCAATCTCATTGGCCGTTGACCGCCATTCGCCGCGATCACCAACGGTTGAGGTTTGGTAGAAAACTCCGGAAAGCCGTGAAATAGGCTCGATAGTGCAAACAAACTGTCTGCGTCTGCTGGCCGCGGCGGGTCCTCCGTCTCTCTCAGATCCTCCTCTCGAAAGCGGATGATGTCATAGATAACAGAAGGCGACGCGTCGGAGGCCAGAATGCGAAGGGCTTCCAACACCGACGATTTCCCGGTATTGTTCCGCCCTGTGATCAGATTAACCCGTCCGAGGCCTTCGATCTTGAGATGCCGAAACGCTCGAAATCGCTCGATAGTCAAGGTCCCGATTCTTGGTTCCATAATACTACTCCTTAGAATGGTCCGCATGAGTCCAACTTAGTCTTTTCATTATACCCTCATCTCCAACGATGCCCCAAACAGCCCTGTCATGTGGCAAGGCGAGCGCAACCACTAGGCCTTTCCCAACGTCATGTTAGATGCGCCGCGCATGCAATGAGGCTGCGCGTCGGTTTGTCATGGAGCCCGGGAGGTTGACCATGAAACGCTCACTTTCGATCCCGCTCGTCGTCACATTGCTCCTCACATCGTTCCTGCTCATCAGCCGTTCGCACCCGACCGACGCCGCGTTGCCCTTGACCGACGCGCCTGCCGGATTCACGCCGGCAGCACAACCTGCCTGGCGCAGCGGCGGCCCTTTCGACGCGTATCAACAGCCCATTGCCATGGGCGACGTGGCCGCATCGCCGGCTTACGCCACGGATGGCACCCTGTTCGCCGCCGGGCAAAGCGGCGTCTATCGCACCACGGACCGCGGGACTTCCTGGCAGGTTGCCCTGCCGCTGCCAGCGCGTGACGACCATGCCCAGGCCACACATGTGCGCCTGTCGCCCGGCTATGCCACCGATGGCACTGTGTTTGCCACCTTTGTCAACGGCGCCACCTGGACCGCCGGCCTGGTCAAGTCCACCGACCGCGGCCAGACCTGGACCTTCGACACGAGCCAGGGCGAGATGCGTGCGCTGGCCCTGTCGCCCGCCTACCTGACCGACGCCACGCTGTGGACGGCCAGGGGCGATGAGGTCTTCAAGTCTACCGATGGCGGAGCCGCCTGGTCGGCCTACCGCCTGGCGCCGCCCGGTGACAGCTATGACGTCTTCAACCTGGCGGTTTCACCCGCGTTTGCCAGCGATCACACCCTGTTCGCCACCGGCTATGGCGCAACCCGCCGCAGCACCGATGGCGGATTGACTTGGGCCAGCGTGGGCGGTTATGCCCCAGGCTTTGGCGTTGTCGTGTCGCCGCTCTACGCTCAGGACGACACGGTCTGGACCACCTACCGTTTCATTGAGTCGCCTGGCGATGGTCGGCCGGAGAGCGCGGTGCAGCGCACCACCAACCGCGGCGGTTCGTGGGCGCTGACGGCGGCAGGCTTGCCCGGTGTGTATGAGCCGTTCCCGCGTGCGCTGGCCGTGTCGCCTGCGTACGCCAACGATCACACGCTCTTCACGGCGCTCAGCGGCCAGTTGGTTGCCGGCCTCTCCCGCAGCCTGTTTCGCAGCCTGGACGGCGGCAGCAGTTGGATTGACCTTGGCTCCGCGCCTGGAAATCCAGATGTCCATGCCCTGGCTGTTACTTCCACAGCACCGGATGGCTTGATGGCTCATGTCGCCACCTCGGCCGGCGTCTGGCACTACGGCGGGTTGTGCGAGGAGCGGCTGGTCAACGGCGGCTTCGAGTATGACGCGGCCTGGCGCTTTCCACTCACGCCCTATCCGGCTGCTTACAGCATGCGCGTCGTGCGCAGCGGTCAGCGCAGCGGCCGCAGCGGCATTGACCAGGGCCGCGATGTCTACAGCTACTCCAGCGCATCGCAGACCGTTGTTCTGCCGGCTGGCGCCGCCAACGTGACGCTGACCCTGTGGTGGTACCCGGTTTCGGCCGAGGTCAATCTGGAGACGCCTGGCGATGCTCCGACCCCTGGCGCTGCATCCCAGGCGTGGGAAAAACCCCTGGCCGGCGACCGCCAATACGTGCTGATTCTAGACAGCAGCGGCGCGATCCTGCGCACACTGCTGTGGACGCGCAGCAATGCTCGTAGCTGGCAGCGACTTGATGCTGACCTGAGCGAGTTTGCTGGCCGCACGGTGCAGGTGCACTTTGGCGCGTTCAACGACGGCGATGGCCGCAGCACGGCGATGTACGTGGATGACGCCTCGCTCATCGCGTGCGCGCCGGGCGCCAGCCGCAGCCGCAGCCGTTTGCCGTTCGCGCCCAAACAGTTTGTGCTCAACCCTGCGCCTACGGCTACCCCAACGCCGACCGTGCCGCCAGACCTCTTGCAGGCGCGATACTTACGCTCGTTGGCAGCCGCTCCTGGCGAGAATGGGCCGCTCTACGGTCTGACCAATGAAGGCTATCTGGTCAAGAGTATCAATCGCGGCGCGAACTGGAATTACCTGCCGCTGCCGGCGCTCATCAGCGGCGCACCGCTGCGCAGCCGCGGCTACATCGGCATGGACTACAATCACCCGCAGACGCTCTATATTGGCGCCAGCACTCAAGGGTTGTGGCGCAGCACCGACGCAGGCATGACCTGGGCCAAACGCAGCGACATTCAGGCCGGACCGGTCACCGTTAGCCTGGACAATCCAGATCAACTGTGGGCCGGCGTGCCCTGGTCGAGCATGCAAACAGCGCTCGTCACCAGCACCGACGGCGGCTTGACCTGGGCCGACGCAGGCATGGGTCTGAATGGCGACGTGACCAGCCCCATCTTGATTGACCCACAGGCGCACAATGTTATGTTCCTCATCACGAACACGGGGCCGCGCGGCGGCGCAACGCTCTATCGCGCCACGGCGGCCATGTGGGAGCCGCTGCCGACCGCGCCGCTCGGGTTCCCACTGAGCGGTGGGCCTGGCTTTGGCCTGATGCTCGATGGCGAGTCGCGCGGCCTGTACGTGGGCAACGATGATGTGCTCTTCGTCAGCCATAACGCCTATCTCCCAGACCGCAGCGCCATCACCTGGGATTTTGTGCACGATTTCGTCGCGCCCTTCCGCGCTTTGCCGATGGCCGTAGGCAGCGGGCCCAATGGCAATACGCTGTACGCCTCACTCTATGATTTTGTCACTGGCCGCGGGCGAACTCTGCGCAGCGACGATCACGGCGCCGTCTGGGCGCGGCTGGACATTCCGCCTTACCAGCAGCTGATTCTGCCCGACGGCCCGGCCGCGCGCGTCTTTGGTTATCCCTGGAGCAGCATTATCCAGGCCGATGTGCCGTCCAGCCCCAACCGCCTGCTCTATCGCTCCACCGATGCCGGCGCAATCTGGTCAGAGATGGGCGTGGCGCTGGCGGAACACACGATCAGCAGCGCCTTTCCAGACATTTTGTACGCGGGCGATGGCTATCCCTGTTACGCGGGCGGCGACCCCACACCCATGTGGCGCACGACCAACGGCGGCGTCGCCTGGTATCAACTGCTGAACGGCCTCAACCTGAAACCGCTGGCAGCCAATTCGCTGAATCAGCGTCTGTACGCGGCTGGCTGCGATGGGCCGTACCTGAGCACCAATGCCGGCGATACGTTTACGCATCAGCCGAGCCCGCTGTTTGGCCTGTATGATGTCAAAGTCATCGCGCCCGTAGAGCCGGCCTGGACCACCGTGTGGGTTGGCGGCGTGAGCGAGGGCGGCGGCGGCGCCGTGATCGTCAGCACCAACGGCGGCGCCACCTGGACGCAGTCCACACCGCCGGAGCTTGACATGGGTTGGTTCGGCGATCTGATGGTAGATCGTTGGTCGGCCGGCCATGTTCTGGCTGCAACCGCCAACGGCGTGTGGCGCACGACCAACAATGGAACAACCTGGAACACGTTGTCAACTGGCCTGAGCAGCCTGCTGCCAGGCGGACTGCTCTCTCTGGCCCAAATGCCAGCCGCCCCGTCACATCGCTATCTCCTCGGCTCAACGCATGGGCTATACGTCTTCATGCCCACGGCGGCCGAGTGGGTGCACGTGACCGGTACCCCGTTTGACGATTTGGCGGTGAGCGACCTCCTGGTGATGGACGGCGCACCCAACGACCTGTACGTGACGACCCCGGCGGGCGTCTTTATCTACGATCTGCACAGCCTACCCGCGCCCGTATCTACGCCGACTCCAACTCCGACACCAACGGCCTGCCCCACCGGCAGCGTTCCGGTGCCCGGCGGATGCGCGACGATTACGCCTACGCCCACGCGCACGCGCACGCCGACCCCGACGGCCGTACCCGCAACGGTCACGCGCACGCCCAGCGCGACCGCTACGCCTACACGCACGCGCACGCCGACCCCGACCGCTACGCCCACGCGCACGCCGACCCCGACTACGGCGCCTGCGACTGCTACGCCCACACGCACAGCCACGACGATACCCACGGCGACGCCTGGGCCGCAGCCAACGCCTTATTGGGCTGGCCGCCTGAATCTACCCGCGGGCGCGCACCCACACGGCTTGACTCTCAGCGCCGATGGTCTGCGCCTCTATGTGGCTTTTCACGGCAATGAGCACAGTGGGCGCACACTCGGCGTGGTCAACACATCGCCCTTGGCTTTGCAGGCCCAAATCAACCTGGCCAATGAGGCCACCGGGCCAAATGATGTGGCCCTTATCAACCAGGGAGGGCTGGTCGGCGTCACCAATCGCCAGACAAACAACATCAAGATCGTGGATGTCAATGCCAACACTGTCGTAAACACCCTGGCCACGGACCTGATGCCCAACGGCATCGTCGTGCAAGGCAACTACGGCTATGCCGCAAATTTTGGCAGCGATTCGGTAACGGTTTTTGACCCTGCAACCTTGAGCGTTGTCCGCACGCTGAATGATGTCGGAGATGAGCCGAGCCTGTTTGCTGCCGATCCGGTGACGGGGGATGTCTATCTTTCGGCCCACGGCGCCAATGAAATTGCACGCCTGCATGACGGTTTTACCGTGGGGCGCTACACTGGCGTCATCAGCCCCTACGGCCTGGCCTTTGATCCGATCAGCCGCTATCTGTTTGTGGCCAATCGCGGCAGCGCCCAGACGGTCACGGTGCTCGATACGCGGACCGCGGGCGTAATTGCCACGATTGGCACGGGCAAGGAGCCGTTCACCCTGGCGATCAATCCGGACAGCGGGCATCTTTTTGTCACGTGTGGCGATGAGGTGAAAGTGTACCGCACCGATGATTGGAGCCTGGTGACCAGCATTGCGGCGCCGGCTGGCGCGGAAGAAGGCATTGCTCTCGATTCGGCGCGCGACAAAGTCTACGTCGCCAGCGGCGATGGCGATGCCATCACCGTGATTCAGGATCAAGGCCCGGCGCAGGTGGTCTTTGCCAGCAATCGTGACGGCAACAGCGAAATCTATCGTATGCTGCCGGATGGCCGCGAACAACGGCGGTTGACTTTCACCGCTGCGGCTTTTGAAACCTCGCCGGTCGGCTCGCCCAATGGGCGCTGGATTGCGATGGTGCGCGCAGAAACGAATGCGCCTGGTCATCTGTGGCTCATGAGTCGCGACGGCCGGAACGCCCGCCAACTGACCTTTGGCGACGCCTCCGATCAGGATCCCACCTGGTCGGCGGACAGCAGCCGTGTGGCGTTTAGCAGCGAACGCGATGGCAATTGGGAAATCTACACGGTGCGCGTGGCGGATGGCGTCGTGACCAGACTGACCAACAACCCGGCGGCCGACCTCAGCCCCGACTGGTCGCACCTCAACGGCCGCTTGGCGTTTCAATCGAATCGCGGCGGCGTCAATCCAGAAATCTACACAATGGCAGCCGATGGCAGCGATGTCCGGCGCCTCACGACCAATCTCAACGGCGACGCCGACCCCAGCTGGTCCCCGTCGGCCGATCGTTTGGTGTTCTGGGGCACACGGGAGCAGCAGGCGCTCTACACGATGCGGGCCGATGGCAGCAACATCGTCTTGCTGGCGCCGCAGGCGCTGCGGCCGAATGCGCCAGCCTGGGGCTTTGTCGGCGAAACGATCGTCTTCAGCGGTTACCGGGCGGGCAGCGGCTACAGCGAGGTGTTTCGCATCGAAGCCAACGGCAGCGGCCTGGCGCTGCTGACATTCAACGAGGTGGATTTCGACTACGCGCCGAACTGGTTGCCGGGCTGGTAGATCAGAGACCGGAGATCGGAGATCGGAGATCGGAGATCGGAGACTTCCGAAGTCTACACGACTTCGGAAGTCTTCTTGTTCTGCTAAGGATGGCGGTCGGCCTCGCCTAGCTCATCATCCTCTTCGTCCTCTTCGTGCCACGCCCACGGGCTGCCCGCGGGCAGCTTACCATTCTTTCTATTCAGGAGGCGCAGGCGCTGGCGTTCTTTGGCTCGCTCTTCCAGGTGAAAACTGACGGGCGCCAAAGCCACCAGGCTGACAATGGTCAGCACGGTGGTGAAGATAGCCAGGGCAAACGCGCCCACGCCTACCGCCATGCCGACCGCGGCTACCAGCCAGATCGTGGCTGCGGTGGTGAGGCCGCGAATGCTGCTCTTCGTTTGTAGCAGTGCGCCCGCGCCCAGGAAACCGACGCCGGTGACGATCTGCGCGGCGACGCGCGCGGTGTCTCGCGTGGTGCCTTCCATCGGAAAACCGTCCACCGACAGAATCGTGAAGAGGCACGACGCCAGGGAGATCACCATGTTGGTGCGCAGCCCGGCCGGATGCCGATTCCAGATGCGTTCCAGCCCAATCAGGCTGCCGAGCAAGGCAGCCAGCGTGACCTTGAACGCCACAGGACCCAGGCTGCTGAACTGCGCCGCAAAACCAAGATGTGGGTTCATGCTTATTCCCGGTAATGAGCGCCCATGCTGCGTTTGTTCTGCCAGGCGGCCGAGGCGACGAGAATGGCGGTGCGCACGGCATTGCGCAGGCCGATCAAGCCGTCGGTCAGACGCGAGGTGCGATAGAAGCTCTCGATCTCGGTCTCCAGGTGATACAACTCGCTCAGCGCGCGGTCGAGCCGCCGCGTGGTGCGCGCCAGTCCCACGTAATTCCACATCATATGCTTGATTGCGCTCATATCCTGGCTGATCAGCGCCGGGTCAGGCTCGTCCAGGCCATCGTCCCGCCAGGGCGGGATGTCGTCTCCGGGGATGAGCAGGCCCGCAGGGAGGTGCGCAGCAATGTGACGCGCAGCCCGGCTGCCCCACACAAGCCCTTCCAGCAGCGAGGTGCTGGCCAGCCGGTTCGCGCCATGCACTCCCGTGCACGATACCTCGCCCACGGCGTAGAGGTGACGGATGGTGGTCTTGCCCCATTCGTCCACCCACACGCCGCCGCACTGGTAGTGCGCAGCCGGCACCACCGGCACCAGGTCCGTGGCAATGTCCACGCCATAGGGCAACAGGCTCTCGCGAATGGTGGGGAAATGCTCCATAATCTGCGGCCGGCCGATGTACGAGCGCAGATCGAGGTAGACGTGCGTCACATCACGCGCCAACATTTCCTGGTGGATGCTGCGCGCCACGACGTCACGCGGGGCCAAATCCTTCCACTCTGGCGCGTAGCGCTGCATGAACGGCTCGCCGTTGGCGTCCACCAGCCGCGCGCCTGCGCCTCGCACCGCTTCCGAAATCAACAAATTGGGCGCGGCCACGTCATAGAACGTTGTCGGGTGAAACTGGACGAACTCCATGTTGATCACCCGCGCCTGCGCGCGCTGGGCCATCGCCACGCCGTCTCCGCGCGCGCCAGCGGGGTTCGTGGTGCGCAGGAAAATCTGGCCCAGGCCGCCGGTTGCCAGGATGGTTTCCCGCGCCAGGCAGCGCTTGACCTGGCCGGTCGCCTGCTCGAAGAGATACGCGCCCACGCAGGCGCGGCGTTCATAAAGCGCGAGGCGGTTCAGCGAATGGTGGGAAGGCGTCAACAAGTCCACGGCCGTATGGCCGGTCAGCATCGTCACCCGTGGATGGGCAGCCAGCGCCTGCATCAATGCCAGCTCAATCGCTTTGCCGGTGTGATCGGCCACGTGCAGGATGCGCGGCATAGAATGACCGCCTTCCAGCGCCAGCGACAGCGCGCCGTTCTCCTGGCGGTCGAACTGTACACCCACCCGTTCCAGCAAGACGCGCTTGAGGATGGGCGGCCCTTCCGCGGCCAGGAGCTGCGCCGCCTTGGGGTAACTGTGCCCGGCGCCGGCGCGTAGGATATCGGCCGCCAGATTTTCAGGCGCATCGTGTTCGCCCTGGTAGATGATGCCGCCCTGCGCCCAAAGCGTGTTCGAGTCTTCAGGCTGCGCCGCGCGCGTCACCACCATCACACCCACGCCGGCATCGGCCAGTTCCAGGGCGGCCGTGGCGCCGGCAATACCACTGCCAAGAATCAGAACGTCGGTTTCCAGGTATTCGCTCATGGTTTATCCAATCGCAATCATCCGCTGTACAGCCTGGGCGGCGCGCACACGGATCTCTTCAGGCACGTCAATCACGTACTGGACATCGCGCAGCGCATCGCGGGTCATCTGCAGCGAGATTTGGTTCATGTGGGGACAGCGCACCATGCACAGCCGCAGCATCTCCTTGTCGGGATTGGCCGCGGCCACATTTTCGCCCATGGAGCACTCGGTGAGCAGGAGATAGCGCGGGGCCTTGGTGCGCTCGACGTAACGAATCATGGCATTGGTGCTGCCAGAAAAATCAGAGGCCGCGACTACCTCGGGACTACATTCTGGGTGCGCCAGGATGACCACATCGGGGAACTGGGCGCGCACCGTGTTGATATCGCCCACGGTGAACTGTTCGTGCACTTCGCAGCGGCCGTTCCAGCCGACCATCTGGAAATCCACGTCTGTATCTTGGAACGTGATGCTGCCGGTGGGAAGCCGTGTGGGCACGATGATGTGCTTGCCCGTGTCGCGCGCCACGTTGCGGGCCAGGTATTCATCGGGCAGGAAGATGACTGTGTCCACGCCCAGCGACGCGACGACGGCAGCGGCGTTGCCCGAGGTGCAGCAGATGTCGCTTTCGGCCTTGACATCGGCATAGGTATTGACATAGGTCACTACCGGCACGCCAGGGAAGCGCGCCCTGAGCGCGCGCACATCCGCCGCCGTGATGCTGGCCGCCAGCGAGCAGCCGGCCTTGAGCGAGGGAATCAGCACGGTGCGCGTGGGGTTGAGGATTTTGGCCGTCTCGGCCATGAACTTGACGCCGCAGAAAACAATCATATCCTTGTCGGTCTGCGCGGCCTTCCGGCTCAGATCCAGCGAATCGCCCACGAAGTCAGGCACCGAATGAAACAGCGCCGGCTCCATGTAGTTGTGTCCCAGGATGACGGCGTTGCGCGCCTGCTTGAGCTGATTGATCTCATAGGCCAGCTCTGCTTGCAGGCGCAGCTCGAACGCCGGCGTGTAGTCGCCGATTTTGGCCTGTAGATCCGCAAAAATATCGTCCACCGTCATGCGGGAGCGATCAACACTCTGTAACGTGGTCATGTGCGACTCCTCAAATCCAGGCTAATATCGAGGGCTTTGACCGAATGGGTCAACGCGCCAGCGGAGATGAAATCCACACCCGTGGCCGCAATGGCTGCCACCGTGTTTAGGTTCACATTGCCCGACGCCTCCAGGGGGATGCGACCGGCCGTCATGCGCACGGCGTCGGTCATTTGCGCCAGAGACATGTTGTCCAGCATGATGCGATCTACGGGCTGCTGCAGCGCGTCGCGGAGCTGTTCCAGGTTCGTCACTTCCACTTCGATGGGCCGCTGGCGCGGGTCGCCCTGGCGCACGCGCTGCACGGCCGCGGCCAGGCTGCCCACCGCGGCAAGGTGATTATCCTTGATCATCGCCATATCGTAGAGGCCAAAACGGTGATTCTGCCCGCCGCCCAACCGCACCGCCCATTTGTCCAGCACGCGCAGTCCAGGCGCGGTCTTGCGCGTATCGAGAATGACGGCGTGCGTGCCCTGCACGGCATCCACATAGCGCCGTGTGAGGGTGGCAATGCCCGACATGCGCTGCAAGAAGTTCAGCGCCACGCGTTCGCCGGTCAGGATGGCGCGGCCGGGCCCATGAATCGTGGCCATGACCTGGCGCGCGGCGACGCGCTCGCCATCGGCCGCCAGGGGCGTCACCTGCACTTGGTCGCTCAGTTGCCGGAAGACCTGGGCCACCACGGCGAGTCCGGCCGCCACGCCCGCCTCCTTGGCGATGAAATCCCCATCCACCATCGCGGTTTCGGGGATCGTCAGCAGCGTGGTCACATCACCATCGCCGATGTCCTCGGCCAGGGCGTTGGCAATGATCTGGCCGATCTGCGCCTGCACCGCGTCTGATGTGTAATCGAAAGGTTCGCGTGTCATTGATCGTGCTTCTCCCTCGTGTTCTGCGCCGGGCTAACGGCCAGTTTACCACCGTTCCGCCCGCAAGGCCAAAGTCACGCGTCCCACGCTATTGACGTAGTCGCCCATTTCAGGGTAAAATAGTGTTCAGTTGGAAAACCGCGAACCGGAGGGCATCATGAAATTAGACCGCATCACAATCAGTCCGTCCCGCATGAACGGACAGCCCTGTATTCGTAACATGCGCCTGACGGTGCGACGCGTCCTTGAGGCCTTAGCCGTCTACACTGATCGTTCCGAACTACGTCAAGAATACCCCGAACTCGATGACGAAGATATACGCCAGGCGCTCGTCTATGCCGCGACCCATTTGGAAGACCGCATTGTGGAACTTGCTGCATAATGAAACTGCTGTTAGATCAAGGCTTACCGCGTTCAAGTGCGTCTTTGTTGCGCCAAGCCGGCATTGACGCGATTCACGTCGGCGAGATCGGATATGCAACTGCCACAGATGCGAGTATTCTCGAACGAGGCCGGCAAGAAAAACGTGTCGTCGTCACACTTGATGCCGATTTTCATGCCCAGCTTGCCTTGTCAGACGCAGTTTACCCTTCAGTGATCCGCATTCGAATCGAGGGGTTACGAGGACAGGCTTTGGCTGCATTACTTGAAAGGCTTGTACGTGATTGGGATGAAGAACTTGAACTTGGAGCAGTCTTGACTGTTCAGGATAATCGCGTTCGCATGCGTCGTTTGCCGCTCCTAACACAAGACTGACATACAGGCCTATCGATGAAGCAACTCATGCCAGACAAAGCCTTTCAAGATTACTATCCTGACCACACCAGCTACTGCTACGGCTGCGGGCGGCTGAACAAGACCGGCCTGCAGATCAAAAGCTACTGGGATGGCGATGAAACGGTGTGTACGTTCCAACCGCGACCGGAGCACACGGCCGTGCCCGGATACGTCTATGGCGGCCTGTTGGCCTCGTTGGTGGACTGCCACGCCACCGGTACCGCGGCCGCCGCGGCGTACCGCGCGGCGGGGCGCGCCATGGACACCGAGCCAGCCTTTCGTTACGTCACCGGCTCGCTGCACGTGGATTACCTGCGTCCCACGCCCCTGGCTGGCCCATTGACCCTGCGCGCGCAGGTCAAGGAAATCAAGGGGCGCAAGACCGTCGTCAGCGTCCAACTGTACGCGGCCGGCCAACTGTGCGTGCGCGGCGAAGTGGTCGCCGTGCAGATGCCCGACGAAATGGCGAGCGCAGGTTGAGGGATGGTAACCATGGCGCCTTCGGCAGAAGAACCACAGCGTATGGATGAGCGATTCACATCACGACGCCAGCGCCCTCCCTACCTCTGGGATCACAACATTACCTTTGAGGAATTTCAGGGCATTCTCAATGGCACGTTTGAATTTGGGCGTCTGAACCGCGATTGGGCCGCTGTACGTTTAATCGAATATGCCTCATATGATGAGATGATTCACCTACTTGGCTACAAGGCGATCGTTGAAGGATGGCCACGGTGGCGCGCCAACGTACGTATGGCAGAAGTCCAGCGCGGGCTCGATTTCCTGGTGGAGTGGCTTTCCCAACGCCATCCGGAGTTGCTGAATGACAACAGATTCACGAACTAATCGGATTGCTGCCAGTCACGAGTTTTTCTTGACGAAACTCTATCCTATGCAGGATGAGGTGCTTCATATAATCGCCCAGCAACAGACGGGTTTTTACTTGACTGGCGGTACCGCGTTGTCACGTGGTTACTTGGATCATCGCTTTTCAGAAGATCTTGATCTCTTCACGAACCTCAGTCCCAACTTTTCTCATTGGTGCAGCCTCATTGTTGCGGTTCTCAATGCAGTGCCACAGTGGCATGTGGACGTGCAACGGCGCGGTCAGTATTTCTTGCGCCTTTTCGTTAGCCGAGGTGATGTGACGCTGAAGGTCGAGTGTGTCAATGACGTGCCTTCCCACATCGGTGATTTGCATCAGCATGCGGTTTTGGGCTTGCTTGACAGCCCGGAGAACATCTTGGCCAACAAAGTAACAGCCCTGATGGACCGAGATGAGCCACGCGACATCGCTGACGTTTGGGGCTTGTGCACACATTTGGGATTGTCACTGGTAACGGCAATTACCGACGCGAAGAGTAAGGCCGCTGGCCAATACCCTGCCGATGTCGCACGCCGTCTCTGTCAAGTCACGCGTCGAGATTGGCAGGATGTGATGTGGAAGTCCCCGCCTGATCCCGATGAATACCTGGCTGAGGTAATCCGTTTAGGTGAAAGCCTGATCTTGATCTAGAGTCACATAATCAGCGGCAGGAATTGACGCGGCGGCAGTGCGAGCGGGGTTTCTGTGGGCGTCGGCGTCGGGGTCGCCTCACCCGGCGTAGGTGTTGGGGTCTCCGTGAGCGCCGACGTTTCGGTCGCTGTCGGCGTCGGTGTGGCTGTCGGCATCTCTGTGGCCGTGGGCGTCGGGGTAGGTGTGTCACTTGCTGTGGGCGTCGGGGTAGGTGTGTCGCTTGCCGTGGGCGTCGGGGTAGGGCCGCCGCTCGGCGTTGACGTCGGGGTCGGCGTGCTGCTCGGTGTCGCCGTCGGCGTGGGTGTAGCTGTCGGCGTCAGCGTCGGCGTTGCGGTTGGCGTCAGGGTCGGCGTGGGCGTGGGTGCGCAGGCCAGCAGGGCGGCCTCGTCCAGGTAATTCCAGGTGAGATTGCCGCTGCCATTGTTGTAAACGTTGAAGTAAAGCACCAGTGTGCGGTTGCGGTACGCGGTCAGGTCGAAGGTCTTCTCCTGCCATTGGTCATTGCCCGCGGCAGAACTGCGCTCGATGGTGGCAACCAGGCCGTAGCTGGTGTTGAGCAGGAGCACTTCGCGGTAATCAGCCGATTCGCCGCCGCCGGGGCGCTGCCAAAAGCGCAGGAAGACGCCGGTGGGCCAGGCTGGAATCACCACGGTCTGATAGGCCGATGAGTGCGCGGCGGCGTTAGCGGTCCCAGGAGCAATCCCCAGGCGCAGGGCGCGGCTGCCGCTGTAAACCGGCGCGCTGACGTAGGCCGCGGGCCGCGCGGTGGCGCCAAAGGTCCAGCCGCTGCTGGCCTCGAAGTCGCCGTTGACTAGCAAATTGGTGCAGCCGCCGGGAATGGGCGTCGTGGTCGGCGTCGCCGTCGGCGTCAGCGTGCGCGTGGGGGTTGGCGTCAGGGTGCGCGTGGCCGTGGGCGTGGACGTGGGGCCGCTGATGATGCCGGCCAATTCGGCCAGCGAGGCCAGCGCGGTGCGTGCGTAGCGCAGCACGTAATCCAAATCCACCCGGCTCAGGGTGTCGCCGGTGTTGTGATACCAGGGGTTGCGATCCCGTGGGCGGCTGTCATCGAAGAAGTTCTCAATCGCCAGGTACGCAGCATAGCCCTTGTCCCAAAACGACGAATGATCCGAAAACCGGCTGGCGCTGGTCGTTTTGAGTTCCACGGTCAGACCCTGGCCGTAGCGAGTGTTGGCTGAGATGAATGCGTTGGCCAGGTTGATGGAACTGCTGCCGGTGCCGCTGTGCAGTTCGATGACGCGGTCGTCATTGCCATCATAGCCGATCATATCCAGGTCGAGATAGCCCATGACCTGCGCGCCGGCGCTGCGCAGCGCCGCGGCGTAGACCAGACTGCCCCAATGCCCCTGCTCCTCGCCCGAAAAGTGAACGAAGCGAATGGTGTCGCTGAACTGATAGCCGCGCAGGAGATTCGCCAGCGCCAGCGTAGCCGCGCTGCCCGAACCATTGTCATCCGCGCCCGGCGCGGTGGTATAGGGAATCTCAGAGATGCTGTCAAAATGCCCACCCACCAGCCATAGGCGCTCCGGATGCGTGACGCCGCGGAGATCGGCAATGACGTTGCGGCCGCTGTAGGAACCGTAAGTCCAACTGGCATAGCTGGCAGGCAGCCCCATTTGCTGGTAGGCCTGCAGCAGATAGGCTTCCGCGTCGCGGATGCGGCTGGCGAAAGTGTAGCGCGTGGTCAACGTCACGCTGCTGCCGCCAATCGCAACCGGCCGCACGCCGCTGAGGTCTGCAATGCGGTTTGACAGCGCCGCGCTGGTCAGTTGATTCAGCAAGGCCACGATGACCGGGTCGGCGCTGGCCGGCGGTACGAAAGGCGCCGCGGATTCCTCGCTCAGCAGCGCGGAATTTGGCACCAACGCGATGGCCACGCCCCGGCTGGGCAGCATCTCCACAAACGCCTGTTCGGACGTAAGCGGCACGGCCACCAACAGGTCGAGCGCGTCCTGGTAAAGGATGCTTCCCAAGCTTGCCGCCAGCGGCGCGGCGTCTGGCGCCTGCGCATCCACCAGGTAGTAGACCTGACCACCGGTGTCGGCCGCGAGCAGATCGAAGGCAAGTCCCGCGGCCTGCAGAGCGGCTGCGGCTGTGGACGGGCCGCTGGCGAGAATGGAGTCGTCGGCCAGTCGCGTATGTGCGACGACGCCGGCCGCCGCCAGTGCGAATTGCTGAGCAGGGGCGGTCTTGATGTGAAAGAGCTGAGGGCCAAGCGCGCCGTCCAGCCGTGCGTTTGCCGCCAGCGCGGGCAGCCGGGGCAGGCACGCCGTTCCCAGAAGGATGACAATCAAGGCCAATGCAGTCCAGCGCGGCCCGGTCAGGTTGTGTTTCATCAAAAGGTCCTCCCGCTATGTGCTCACGCGGCCGGCCTAACTTGCCGGAAGCAGGGGTCTTGGAGTATAGTTGGTTGCAGGAACCACCGCGGCTCATCTGCTGCATGCAGAGCCAGGCCATTCCAAAGCAATAGACGTTCCAATCGCCTGAAGGCAACGCTTGCAGACCAAGCGCAGTGGGAGGAACGATGAGTCAGCCATCTGCAGAACGCCTGGCGCTGCTCTATCGGATTGCGCAGGTGTTCAGTTCATCTCTCGACATGGCCGAAGTGCTCAACCGCGTGATGGATGAGGTGGTTGCGGCTGTCCACGCGGAGCGCGGCTTCCTCATGCTCTACGACGCGCCACAACGGCTGACCTTCCGTTCCGCGCGCGGCCTGGATCAGCAGACCATCGAAGCGCCAGAGTTTCAGGTCTCGCGCAGTGTGGTTGAGCGCGTCGGCCGTGACGGCGTCCCCCTACTCACCAGCAACGCGCAGAGCGACGCCTGGCTCGGCGGCCGCGCCAGCATTATCGGTCTGGGATTGCGCTCGATTCTGTGCGTGCCACTGCAGATCAAGCACACCACGTTGGGCGTGATTTATGTGGATAACCACCTGCAAGCGGGTATCTTCAGCCGCGATGACCTTGATCTCCTGGTTTCCATCGCCGCCAGCGCCGCCATTGCCATCGAGAACGCGCGGCTCTACCAGGTGGCGGTGGAAAAGGGACGCCTGGAGCGCGAGCTGCAGGTGGCGCGCGAGGTGCAGCGCAGCCTGCTGCCGCAGCAAACCCCGTCCCTGCCCGGCTTTGAGATCGGCGCCTGGTGGCTGCCGGCGCGCGAGGTCAGCGGCGACTACTACGACTACCTGAAAACCGACTCAGAACGCCTGGCCGTCGTCATTGCCGACGTCTCCGATAAGGGAATGCCCGCGGCGCTGCTGATGGCGCTGACGCGCAGCACCGTGCGCGCGTGTCTCTCCGGCGCAGGCAGCCTGGCCGAAAGGATTGCCAACGTCAATCGCCTGCTGGCGGCTGACGCCGCCAATGGCATGTTCGTTACTCTGTTTTGCGCGGAGATGGATTCCAACGGCGCGGTGACCTATGTCAATGCCGGCCACAATCCGCCGATCCTGGTCACAGCGGAGGGGCTGGTTGAACTGCGCCGCACCGGGGCCGCTTTGGGGCTGTTTGAAGATGCCGCCTACACGCAGCGCCAGGTGAGCCTGGCGCCAGGCGATTTCATCGTCTTCTACACAGATGGCGCCACCGACGCGATGAATGCGGAGGGCGCCGAATTTGGCAAGGAACGGCTGTCCACCTTCATCCACGACCAGCGCCGGGCCGCCGCGCCTGCGTTGGCCGCGACGTTGGCCGCAGCGTTGCAGGAATTCACGGGAGATGCGCCAGCTGCGGATGATATCACTTTAGTCATTGTGCGCCGCACACCGGCGAGTTGACGCGCTGATCCGTTCGGCCAGGGAGAGCTTATGCTGGCAACCACTCTCAACGACCGCTACCGCCTTGTGTCTGAGTTGGGACAGGGCGGCATGGGCGCCGTCTACCGGGCTTACGACACATTCCTTGAGCGCGAGGTCGCGGTCAAGATCCTGTCGGCCGCCAACCTGGGCACGGAGGGCCGTGCGCGTTTGATTCAAGAAGCGCGCGCGACGGCGCAGCTCAATCACCCCAACATCGTGACCATTTTTGACGCCGGCGAAGCCAACGGTGCACCGTTCATCGTCATGGAATATATTCAAGGCGTTTCTTTGCACGAACAGCCGCCAGCCTCCACGGCCGAGGCGGTCTCGGCTGCCGTGCAAGTGTGTGAAGCGTTGGCGCATGCTCATGCGCATGGCTTGATCCATCGCGATCTCAAACCGGAAAACGTGCTCCTGACCAGCAGCGGGGTGATCAAGTTGGTGGACTTTGGCCTGGCGCACAGCATGGCCTCGCGGCTGACGGCCGAAGGCGCGCTGGTGGGCACCGTCTTTTACCTGGCGCCGGAGCAAGCCTTGGGACAACCGCTGGATGGCCGGACTGACCTCTATGCACTCGGCGTCATGCTGTACGAATGGGTGGCGGGGCGCTTGCCCTTCAGCGGCGATGACGCCCTGGCGGTCGTTTCACAGCATCTGCACGCGCCCGTGGTGCCGCCCAGCACCTACAACGCGTCTGTGTCGCCGGGCTTGGATGCCCTGATCGTGCAGTTGATGAGCAAGGACCCGCATCAGCGCCCCGCCAATGCCACGGCTGCGCGTCAGGCCCTGGAACAGCTTGATCTACAGGCCGCGCCAGGCGGCGAACCAGCGGTCGAGTTGTCTACGCTCAACCAACTGGTGCTAGGGCGCCTGGTGGGCCGCGCGCGTGAACTGCACGATGCGAAGTTGATTTGGCAGCGCACGATGGCAGGGCAGGGCGCAGAGCCAGTGCTGCTGCTGAGCGGTGAACCCGGCATTGGCAAGACGCGGCTGGCGCGTGAACTAGCCACCTACGCCGAAGTGACCGGCGGCGTGGTGCTGACCGGCGAATGTTATGCCGAAGGGACGGCGCCCTACACGCCGATAGCACGCATCATTCGTGCCGGTTTGGCGCTCATGCGGCAATCGAGCCAAACGACCGCCGCCAGCGGCCGCGCTGCGGACCTGCTGCCTGCATTGGTGTTGGCCGATCTGCTCACACTGGCGCCTGACCTGCGCGCAAGCTACCCAGAGATTGCCGCCAATCCGCCGCTCGATCCTCAGGGCGAACAGCAACGACTGTTCGAAAGCGTTGTCGCGCTGTGCGCTGCGCTGAGCCAACGCGGGCCGCTGCTCCTCATCATCGAAGATGGTCATTGGGCCGATGGCGGCAGCTTGTTCCTGCTGCGCCACCTGGCGCGACGCGCGCGGTCGCTCAGGCTGTTGATACTGCTTACTTACCGCGAAGAAGCTATTGCCGAGACATGCTGTCTGGATGGCGTGCTGCTGGATTTGGCGCGCGAGCGGCTGGCGACGCGCATCAAGTTGAGCCGCTTGACGCGTGACCAGACGGCTGATCTGCTGCACGTGATGTTTGGGGGCGACGTTTCAGCCTCATTCCTCGACGACCTCTTCAACGAGACTGAGGGCAATCCCTTCTTCATCGAAGAGGTGTGCAAGAGCCTGGTGGAAGAGGGCAAGTTGATCTGCGACGCCGGACGCTGGCGGCGCAATACGGACGAAGCGCTGCATATTCCGCAAAATGTGCGCATGGCCGTGCAGGCCCGTTTACGCAATCTGCCCGCGGCCACGCAGGACATCCTGCTGCTGGCATCCATTATTGGCCGCGAGTTCGCCTTCGACACGCTGCGCGCGGCCAGCGAAGCGAATGAGGATGCGTTGATCGAGGCCCTGGAACAGGCCGTGCGCGCCCAATTGATCGAAGAGGTGCGCAGTCAACGCCGCCGCGAGGCCGCGCGCGAGGTTTTTGTCTTTGCTCATGCCTTCATCCCGTTGACGTTGCGCGAAAGCATCAGCAGCCTGCGCCGTCACCGTTTGCACCGACGTGTGGCCGCGGCCATTGAAACACTGCGACCGGACGACTTCGAGGCGCTGGCTTACCACTATGAACAGGGCGGTGATGAAGCGCACGCCCTGGCGAACTATGTGCGCGCAGCCGACCGCGCCACCCGCGTGTATGCCAACGAAGAGGCCGCGCGGTTCTACACGGAAGCCCTGCACCTGCTGCCGGAGGTAGATGTGCAGCGTTTCGATGTCCTCAAGGCGCGCGCCCAGGTTTACAATGTGATGGCGCGGCCGGATGCGCAGGCGCAGGATGTCCAGGCGATGTTGGCCCTGGTGGAGCATCTGCATGACGAAGCCCGGCTGTGCGACGCGCTGCTGGCCGAGGCCGACTACAGCCTGCAGATCAATCTACGCGAAGTGCGCGAACCGGCCACGCGCGCGCTGCAGATTGCCCAACGTTTGGGCGATCCGCAGCGCGAAGGCCACGCGCTGGCATGCCTCAGTTTTGACAGCCGGATGACCGATCTTGAGCAGGGACGCCAGGAGCTGGAGATGGCTGTAGCCCGCTTCCGTGAAGCAGGACGGCTCGACAAGGTTGCCCAATGCCTGCACAACCTGGCAATGACCTTCATCAACCTGCGCGATCTGGCCGCGGCCGAACGCACGGCGGAAGAAGCCCTGGCGGTCAGCCGCCAGGTTAACGATCGCTGGCAAGAGGCGATCAGCGTACGCCGCCTGGCCGCGGTGTACAACTACCAGCGGCGTTACGACGAAGCCTTGCGCCTGACGGAGGAGGCGCTCAGGCTGCACCGCGCACTGGGTGATCGCACGAGCGAGAGTTACGCCCTGGGCAACCTGGGCGAAATTCTCTGCCACCTGCGCCGACCTGACGATGTCGAGCACTACCTGCGCCAGGCGTTAGAGGTGGCCGACGCCATCGGCACCAGCATGGCGATCAACACGGCGGTGACGCAGTGGATGTGGTTTTACTACCTGCCGGGCGCCCGTTACGAGGCTGGCCTGAACTTCATCAGCGAACGGATCAAGGTTGCCAGGCAGCTGCACAACGACATGTTGCACGTGCTGTGCCTGAAATATCAAGAACTGCTGCTGATTTTTCTTGGGGCGTTTGAAGCCGCGTTGCAGACGAACGAACGCAGGATGCAGATGTCGGAAGCCCTGTACCCCGGGCTTTACCGGTACGAACACCTGGCCAGCCGGGCGCTGATACGCGGGGAGTTAGGCGAGGTGGAGCAGGCTGACGCGCTCATGGCGCAGGCCCAAGGGCTGCTGGCCGCCGACGGTCGTCAAGATGCAGGCGCCGCTCTGGGTGCCCTGCGCGCACGGCTTGGCTGGCGCGCCGGCGATCCAGGGCGGATCGCCGCGGCATTGAGCGATGCGCGCGCGGCCCTGGTGCAGCTGCCGGCCGCCGTGGATGACCTGGGGTACATGATGGCGATTCACGCGGCCGCCGAGCTGCATCTGCTGGCCGGCCAGCTCGATGAAGCCTGGCGCGACGCGCAGCAGGCGCTGAAAACGCTCGAAGCGGCGCCCTCGCTGATGTGGCAAGAAGCCGTGCTTTTCACCTGCAGCCGCGTGGCGCAGGCGCAAGGCAACATGGCGGCTGCGCAGGACTATCTGCAGTGCGCCTACGAGCGCTGCCAGACCGTGGCCGCGGAGACGCAGTCTCCGGCCCTGCGCCAATCCTGGCTCAACGCGCCGACCCAGCGAGCCATCGCCGCGGCCCATCTGATCAGTATGTCAGCAACAACCGATCAGCCACCATCTCCCTTTCTAGCGTCAGGCCATTCATCTGGAAACGCTTGAGCATCGAAGGTCCGCAGTTCACGAACACCTCCCCTCAAATAGGCCGCGCCTGTCCGTTGTCTCCCTGGGCATGGTCCGCTTCGAGCTGGGCCAGATCATCTCGGATCGCCTGTTTCAGCGGGATGCCGATGCGATGGGCCGCGGAGCCAATGGCGTGAGAGGTCGCGGGGCCGCCGATCACCAGCAGCGCGATCAGGACAAGCCCTTTGCCGAAATCGAGCGGCGTCAGCGCGACCGTCGCCAGCAGAAGTAGCACGACGCCGAACACGCTGACCTTGCCTGTTGCGTGCAGCCGTGTATAGACATCGGGCATACGAATGTAGCCAAGCACGCCCAACACCGAAAAAGTCGTGCCGGTCACGACTGCGAGGATGGCGATTAGTTCAACGATTGTTTGCATGGGATTGGGTCTCTGCTGCGTGATACGTGACACGTGATGCGTGAACATGCAATCACGATTCACGCAATCACGTCATCACTCAAAACATCTGTTGATCCGCGATATACTTTGCCAGCGCAATCGTGCTCACGAAGCCCAACGCGGCCAGGCCCAGGGCCACGTCAATGGTGGTTGCATTGACCAGGATCAGGGCGATCAGTACCAGCACCGCCAACATCAGCGTGCCCACCAGGTCGGCGCCGATCAGCCGGTCAATGACGTTTTCCCCGCGCCACACCCGCCACACGCAGACCGCGATCAGCGCGATGTGGATCGCCAGGGCGATGTTCAAGACGATGGCAAGGATTTGGCTCATACGACAATCTTGCTCAATAGATCGCGGCGCATCGTCTGCGCCTCCGCGGCATACTCGGCCGAGTGGGTAGCGTCCAGGCAGTGCGTGTACAGGATGCCATCCTGGCTGATGCCAATTACCAGCTCGCCGGGTGTGATGGAGATGGCATGTGCGCTGAGCGCCGCGCCCCATTCGCTGTCACACCCGGAATCAATGGCGACAATGCCCGGCCGGATCGGCAGCGCCGGGTCGAGCACGATGCGCGCCACGCCGATGCCGCTCTTGACCACGTCGGCGGCCAGGATGGCAATGTAGCGGACAACTGCCCACGCCGCCGCCGGCAGCCGGCGCAGATCCATCTGCCCGCCTTGCGGCCGCAACAGCAACGTTGCACCTCCGGCAACCAACCCGCCCAAGAGGATGTTGCTTGGCTGCCAGTTGCCAGTCAGCGCCAGGTAGATGACCAACAGAATGAGAATTGTTCGAAGATGGTGCACCGCATAGCCTCCAAGAACGGGAGAGTATCTCACACAAAGACACGAAGACACTAAGGTTTCTTTTTTCATCTCTTTGTGCCTTTGTGTTTTCGTGTGAAACCTCTCTTATCTCCCCAGCACCGCCGCGATATAGAGTCCCGGATCCCCCAGCCACGCGGCCACGTCGTTCGCCAGGCGCAGCAGCGGCTCGGCCCAGAAGCCCAGCAGCAGGCACAGGCCGATCAGCAGCGCGGGAGCCAGGAGGTTGTCTCCGCCCGGCTTGGCCTTGACGCCTTCAGCGGGCGGCGTCCACCAGATGAGCTGGAACGCGCGCACCACGTAGACCAGCGTGATGATGCTGGCGACGCCGATCGCGGCCAGCGCCGGGTACTGGCCGGCCAGCACGCCCCCGCGGAAGAGCGCCAACTTGCCGATGAAGCCGTTGGTGGGCGGGATGCCGGCCAGCGCCAGCCCACCGAGCAGGAAGAGCGCGCCCATGCCCGGCAGCGACTTGCCCAGGCCGGTGATATTGGCGAATGCGGCCGACTTGATCGGCGCCCGGCTGGCGGTGGCGCCGGCCAGCATCAGCAGCGCGGCCTTGATCAGGCTGTGGTTCACCGTCAGCACGATCGCGGCGGCCAGCGCGACCGGCGTGCCCCAGCCGATGCCGACCAGGATGAAACCGATCTGCGCCAGGGTCGAGTAGGCCAGCATGCGCTTGGCGTTGTGCGTGCCCAGCGCGGCCAACCCGCCGAAGATCACGCCGCCGACCCCCAGGACGACCAGCAGACCTCGCAGCGTCGCGGCCTGCGGTACGAAGAGCAGCGTGGTCATGCGCAGAAAGCCGTACACCCCCACCTTCACCACCACCGACGACAGCATCGCACTGACCGCCGTGGGCGCGGCCGTGTGGAAGTCGGGCTGCCAGAAGTGAAACGGCGCCACCGCGCTCTTCACCATGAAAAAGACAAACATCAGCACCATCGCCATGTAGTGCAGCGGCGGCGCCCCACCCGCATCCTTCGACAGGCTCAGGATGCGAGCAGCCAGATCAGCCATGTTCAGCGTACCGTAGGAGACGTACAGCCCGCCGACCGCGCTCAGCAGGAAAATGCCGGCGAACAGGCTGATGAAGAAGTACTTGTACGCCGCCTCTGCGCCAGTGCGGTCGTCTGAAATGGCTGTCAGCACCGCGCCCGATGACACCAGCAGCTCGGCGAAGACGAACAGCGTGAAGATGTCGCCGGTCAGGAAGGTGCCCGTCAGCCCGGTCGTCAGGGTCAGAAAGAGCGGGAAGAAGGCTGGGTACGTCGCACACTTGTCGCGGCAGCCCAGCGCGTAGATCATCCCTGCCACCAGCACCCCCTGCGCCATGATGACCATCGTCGCACCCAGCAGGTCGCCCACCAGGCTGATACCGAACGGCGCGGCCCAGCCGCCGAGCTGGAAGACGACCGGCCCGCGCGTCCACACGGCCCACAGCAGCGCCGCGCTTGCCGTCGCCGACGTGAGCAGCGCGCCGAACGACCACGCCCGCTGCACCCGCGGCGCGCGCCACAGCAGCAGCCCGACCGCCGCGCCGGTCAGCGGGATGAGGATGGGAAGCAAAACCAGGTGTGTGTTCACTGATTGGAACCTTGTTTGGCTCACACAAAGACACGAAGATACCAAGAACCAGAAAATCCTTTGTGCCTTTGTGTCTCTGTGTGAGATTTCAGTGCTTCAGCTCGGCAATCTCATCCGCATCCGCCGTGTGGTAGCGCGTCGAGAGCACGTAGAGCAGCCCCAGCACCAGCGAGAAGCCGGCCATGCTGATCACGATGGCGGTGAGCACCAGCGCCTGGGGCAGCGCATCGCTGCGTTGGCCGGTCGCGTTGACATACGCCGCGACCGCGCCCTGGTACGCACCGGTGGACAGCAGGAACAGGTTCACCGCGTTAGCGATGATGATCAGCCCGATAGTCGAGCGGATCACGTTGCGGCGCAGCATCTGGAATACGCCGATCCCGAACATCGCGCCGATGGTAAGTGCTTTGAGCAGGTTCATACTTCCTCTTGATTCTCACACAAAGACACGGAGGCACAAAGATATCTTTAGTTTTTCTCTTGGTGTCTTTGTGTCTCCGTGTGAGCTACTTACTCATTCTCACACAAAGACACGGACGCACAAAGATATCTTTAGTTTTTCTCTTGGTGTCTTTGTGTCTCCGTGTGAGCTTCTTACTCATTCTCACACAAAGACACGGAGGCACAAAGATATCTTTAGTTTTTCTCTTGGTGTCTTTGTGTCTCCGTGTGAGAAATCCTCTTTAGTTCTTCTCCTTGCGCACACAAAGACACGAAGACACAGAGATTTTCAGCCTTTTTTTCTTGGTGTCTTTGTGTCTCCGTGTGAGAAATCCTCTTTAGTTCTTCTCCTTGCGCACACAAAGACACGAAGACACAGAGATTTTCAGCCTTTTTTTCTTGGTGTCTTTGTGTCTCCGTGTGAGAAATCCTCTTTCGGATGCCCGAGCGCGGCCAGCGTCATGGACGCGCCGCCCAGCACCGTCAGGCAGATGGCGATCTCGAAGATGAACGAGGTGGTCAGGCCGAAGCCCTTCGGCAGCGTCAGCCCCAGCAGCTTGCCGTAGTCCAGGTGCGCGAAAAAGGCGCCGGTCAGCGCGGCCGAGAGGACCGCATCCAGGATCACCAGCAGCAGCCCCGCGCCGATCAGGCTGAAGGGCCGCAGCCACGGCAGCCGGCGCCGCGTCTCATTGTAGCCAAACACGATGTACCAGAACGCGATCGCCAGGCTGACGATCACGCCCGCGGTGAAGCCGTCGCCGGCCTGATCGTGACCGTACATCATTTGCACCGCGCCGAGCACCAGCATCACCGGCAGCAAGATCTGCGCCAGGGCGCGCACCAACGGCGACGGCCGCGTCCCGCCGATGCCCATAATCGCCTCGTCGTGATGCTCATCGCCGAGACCGTATTCGTGGGGCGTACCGGGCGCTGCGTGATTCGTGATTCGTGATTCGCCGATTCGCTGATTTGCCCATTCCCCACGCGCCGCATACCGCAGCAGCGTGTATACCCCCAGCCCGGCCAGGCCGAAGACGGCGATCTCGATCAGTGTGTCGAAGCCGCGGAAGTCCACCACCACCGCGCCCACGATGTCGGCCGCGCCGGTGAGCGGCTTGGCGTTGGCTTCGTAAAACGGCGTGACGATGCTCAGTCGCGGCCGTGAGGTCAGTGCGAAGAAGGTCAGGAGCATCACGGCAGAGCCGGCCGCGGCCGCGATGGCGACATCCCGCACCAGCCCCCAGCGGCTCTGCTTGAAGGTCAGCTCCCAGGCGCGGCGGCGCTGCTCGCGCGGCAGGCTGCTCAGCGCCAACACCAAAATAACCACGCTGAGGATGTCTACCACCACCTGCACCAACGCGACGTCGGGCGCAGGCTCCAGCACCATCATCACGGCCACGCTCAGGCCCGATGCGCCCAGCGCCAGGATCGCGTTGAAGTCGCGGCGCAGGAAAATGCTGAGGCCCGCCGCGGCCGTCGCCAGGCCCAACACGAAGACGCGTAGGATCGCCAGCTCGTCCAGCACAAATGGCGGCAACGCGGTCGGCAGGGGCAGCCGGCCGAACAGCAGCATGAGCACGACCAGGCTCACCAGCATGACCGCCAGGTAGCGGCGCAGTTGGCCCGCTTGGGTGCGCGTCGCCAGGTAGGCGCCGCCATCCAGCATCCGCAAGGCGCCGGTGTGCAGGGCGTTGAAGCTGAAGCGCTCAGGCACGCGGCTTTGCAGTGTTCGCACGCGGGCACGGAACAGCCAGAGGATCAGCCCCAACGACACGGCCACGATGCTCAAGATCAGCGGGGGGGTGATGCCGGCCCACAGCGCCAGCGACACCTTGACCTTGTCGCCGTAGGCGGCCGCGGCCGCGTTGGCGAAGAAGGCGGCCAGGCGCTCCGGTTCGGGCAGCAGGCCGAGCGCGAACGACAGCAGCGCCGGGACGAACGGCATCGCGATCATCCAGCGCGGCGCTTCGTGCGCCTGCACGTGCGGATCGCGCGGCCGGCCGAGGAAGGTGTCCCAAATCAACAGGCCGGCCTGGGCCAGGATCAGCGCGCCCGCGGCCACGACGGCCGCTGAGAGAAACGCGCTGCCCAGGAGCGGGATGCTCGGATGCGTCACCGAGGCGAGCAGCGTCTCTTTGGCCAGGAAGCCGAACATCGGCGGCAGCCCGGCCATCGAGAGCGCGGCGACCGTGCCCACGGCAAAGGTCAGCGGCATCGCCTGGCGCAGCCCACCCAGCCGGCGCAGATCGCGCGTCCCCGCCTCGTGATCCACGATGCCGGCGATCAGGAAGAGGGCCGACTTGTAAAGCGCGTGCGCCACCACGCTGATCACCAGCGCCTTGAACGCGGCCGAGGTGTCGCCGCCGATGAGCATCACCAACACGCCAAGCTGGCTGATGGTGGAATAGGCCAGCAGCGCCTTGAGATCGTGCTGCTTCAAGCCCAGGTAGGCGCCGGTCAGCATCGTCACCAGCCCGAAACTGGTGAGCAGCCAGAACCAGGCGTCGGTCAGGCCCAAGGCCGGGTTCATGCGCGCCAGCAGGTAGACGCCGGCCTTGACCATCGTCGCCGAATGCAGGTACGCGCTGGCGGGCGTGGGCGCGGTCATGGCGTCGGGCAGCCAGATGTGCGCGGGCACCTGCGCGCTCTTGGTGAACGCGCCGAACGCCACCAGCCCGAGCATCACGCCGTAAAGCGGGCTGCTGCGCAGCACATCGCCGCTGCGGAGAATCGTGGCGTAGTCCATGCCGCCCGCGGTCGAGCCGACGAAGATCAGCCCGGCCAGCAGCGCGATCCCGCCGCCGCCGGTGATGAAGAGCGACTTGAACGCGCCCCGCCGCGCCGCCTCATCTTTATACTTGTATGCGATCAGCAGGAACGACGTGAGGCTGGTGCCTTCCCAGAAGACGAACAGGGTGATCACGTCGCCGGCCAGCAGCACGCCGAGCATCATCGTCATAAAGAGGAACAGGTAAGCCAGGAAGCGCCACGCGCTGTGGTCGCCCTTGAAGTAGTAGCCGGTGTAGACTACGACCAGCGTGCCGATGCCCGTTACCAGCAGCAGGAAGAGCGCGCTGAGGCTGTCGAGATAGAGGCTGGCCGTCACACCGAGCGAGGGCATCCAATCCACGGCCACGGTGAGCGCGCTGCCGTTCGCAATGGCGGGCAGGCGGCCCAAAATGAAGACGAACGCCGCGAGCGGGAAGAGGGCCAGCAGCCAGGCGGCCTGCGTCATCGTCAGACGACGATTGAGCGCGGGATGGCCGTAGGCTGCGGCCAGGGCTGCGCCAGTCAGGGTAAGCAGAAGGGGGAGGGCCAAACGCATGTCCGTCATGGCGCGATACTATACCAGAGGTGGGCAAAAAATGCGACTTTTTCGCCCGTATTAGCGAAAGAAGTCTATCCACTCGAAGCGAAAGGCGCGAGCGTCTCCAGCTAGCAGATCGGGCGGGGCTTCCAATTCAAAGAAGCCGTTTTCCAGCGGAATCCGTGCCTCCCCCGCCGTGTCCGTTACCAGGCGCAGCGGCAGCCAAAAGCGGCTGGCAGCTGTCAGTGATTCTTCGGTACCCGGTGCGCTGAGCAGGCTGCGCTGCTGCCTGACGATGGGCTGGCCTGCGCTCGCCACCGCTGCCGTGATGAGCGTGTCGCCGTAGATCAGGCGGAATTGTTCCAGGCCGCGCAAGTGCAGGCGAAAGATGAGGCGCGCGGGCTTGGCGCCCGGCGTCAAGCTGACGTCTGCCTCGCCGATGCCGCCCTGGCTGACCACCGTCAGCAGCGTCTGCGTGGGCGTCTGCGTCACCTCGATCTGCGCGTCTGGCCGGCGCGGCGTTGCGGTGATGACGGCCTGCGCCGGCGACGCCTGGCAGGCAGTCAATACCCAGGGTAAGGCCAGCAAGAGCAGCGGTCCACAGACGACCAATGCCGCTTTCAGAAATTTGGTGTACGCCTCGATGGTCATCTTGAAAGCGCCTCCTTCAATGCGGCCATCCGCTGACCAGCGGCAAGAAAAGGCTGTTCACTGGCGTTGATTCCAAGAGCAGCGGACTGAGACCCACGGCCAGTTGTGTGCGGCCGGCCAGGCTGCGTCGCGCGCCAGTCAGCATGCGCGCCGATTGCACATTCCATGCTGGGGGCGGGGCAAACGTGACGGTCGTCGAGGTGCGCCAAACGATGTGCGCGCGGTCGCCCGTCGCCTGGTCGAACGAGACAATCCAGACGCCGTTTTCGTCCACGCTCAGATCGGTCAGGCGTGCGCCCAGCAGCCAACCGGCCAATTCGCGGTAAGCCACGCCCGCGGTGGTCAAGGCGACATCATCGGCTGCGGTCAACTCGATATTGGTGGTCGTGTGATTATCCCACGCGTAGAAGTAGAAACGACTGACGCCGCCGGCCCAATTGAGCAGGTAGGTTCGCGCGAGATACGCTGCGCCCAAATCGTCGCTGAGGGTTTTCGGCCCGGGGATGACTGGCCGCAGGTAGCCTCCCTCGGTGTTCCACAGCGGCTTGGCCGCCTGCCCGTGGGCCTCCAGAACGGCCCATACCCTGGGGATGTACCAGTTTGCCAGCGCTTCCGGCGCCTCATCGAGGTAGAAATGATAGCCAATCACATCGGCGACTGCGCCGCCTCCCAGGGACAGGTAGTAATCGAGATAGCTGATCTCGTAGGGGCTGGGGCTGAGAACCTGGTTCTGTGGATCGCTCGTCTTCAGAATCGTGTAGGCCTGGCGGGAAAGGTCTACCAGTTTTTCGGCGCTGCCAGAAAAGAACGCCGGGTCGTTTGGTTCATTCCAGATTTCCCAGTAGCGAATTTTGCCCTGGTAGCGCGTGGCAACCGCGCGCACCCAATCCTGCCAGTACTGGTCGAGCGCTGGTTCGGCCGCCTGGCCCGGACCATACGCGCTCGGTTCAGTCGGCCGCGCGCTGGCCCAGCGCGGCGTGCGCCCCAGGGTCATGATGACATCTGCGCCATGGGCGCGCGCGCGGCTGACGTGATAATCCAGGACAGCCCACTGGAAGACGCCTTTGGCTGGATTGACATCAGCCCATTGTGCGGCTGTGTCCCAAATGCGCACCGCGCCCAGGCTGCCGTTCAACGACGGCCAGATAGTGTGCGGGCGATGAATGTGCATGCCAAAGAATGCGCGCGACAGCGGTGCGGCCGGCCACGCGGCCGGCCGCACCAGGGGCATTCCATCGGCGGAAGGCAAGCAAGGCGCGGCCGCTGGCGACTTCTCATCAGGGCAGGCCGCGGCCGGCCATGCCTGCACCGATTCACTCGAGACGCTGCTAAGCAACAGGGCCATGACCCATAGACCGATGATCGCGGCGCGTTTCGACAGATGCATGCTGATCCTTGCCTCCCTCCCTCTCCCCAACAGCCAACGCTTGCGGTGCGCCATTTTAGCACTTCAACCCCAAAAACCAGCAAATGCCGGCGGTCGCGCGCCACACAAACGACTTCTGTCAGTCACAGCGCCGCCAGGTCACATGGTGCGGCCAGGAGACCGAACCTGCACTTTGTCATTTGCCATCACATCGAGTAAAATCGCTGTGTTCGGAACATTTTAGGATGCAGCGCAAAATCACTTTGAGCGAAAGGGCCGCAGCCGCCATGACCTGTGATTGCCCACGAGAGGCGAGATAACCGATGCGCGTGGTTCTCGGCGGGACTTTTTCCCCACTTCATGACGGCCATCGGGCGCTGCTGCGTTACGCCGCCAGTCAGGCCAGCGAGCTGATTGTGGGCGTGACCGTCAACAGTATGGTGCAGAACAAAGAGCACCCGATTGCGCCCTTCGATGCACGCGTCGCGGGCGTCCTGGATTATGTGCGCACCTTGTCCCCAGATTTGCCGGTGATCATTGCTCCCCTGCATGACACCTATGGTCACACCGTGAGTGAAGATTACGACCTGCTCGTCGTATCGCCAGAGACCCTGGCTGGCGCGCTGCGTATCAACGAGAAGCGCCGCGAGGCAGGAAAAGCGCCCTTGCGTATTGCAGAAATCGCCTGGGTTCTGGCCGATGATGGCAATCCTATCAGCAGTACGCGCATCTGGGCCGGAGAAATTGACGAACATGGGCATTTGTCCAGATAAGCTGGGCCTGGGGTTGACATTTCCTGCATGACATCCGCAGCCTCATCTCGCGCTTACCGTTTTTTGGACCTGGTCATGGCGCTTTTTGTGACTGTTCTGCTGGTCAGCAACATCGCGTCTTCGGCCAAAATTGTGGATTGGGGCGTGTCGCTGCCGCGGTGGCTGGGCGGCTTGCCCCTCGCCTTCGACGCGGGGACGCTGCTCTTTCCGATTTCTTACATTTTTGGCGACGTGCTGACGGAAGTCTATGGCTATCGCCGCTCACGGCGCGTCATCTGGGTAGGCTTCGGCGCGGCGGCGTTGATGAGCGTAACCCTGTGGCTGGTGGGGCGAATGCCTGGTGAAGCCACCTGGCAGCAGAGTGTGGGCCAGACCGCCTATGACGCGGTGCTCGGCGGCGTGAGCCGCGGCGGCCTCATCATTGCCAGTTTGGCGGCCTATTTTGCCGGCGAGTTTTCCAATTCCTACACGCTGGCGCGGCTCAAGGTGGCGACGCGCGGGCGCTGGCTGTGGCTGCGCACGATTGGCTCAACGCTGGTGGGTGAAGGAATTGACTCCGTCCTTTTTGTGATCGTTGCCTGCCTGACCGGGGTTTTTCCGTGGGAAATTGCCCTCACCTTGATCGTCGCCAACTACATTTTCAAAGTTGGCATCGAAGTGGCCTTTACCCCGCTCACCTACCAGATCGTAGGCTTGCTCAAACGCCTGGAAAACGAGGATTATTACGACATCCATACCGATTTCAATCCATTTCACCTTGAAACGCAGTCTCGATGAGGGGAAGTGATCTGTGACCCAAGAGAGTCCTGCCGTCGAAGCGCCCGCGGCTGAGATCGCCCAGAGCGCGGCGCAACCGGCGTCGCTGACTGACCATGACCATCATGCTGGATTTGTGGCCATTATTGGCCGCCCGAATGTGGGTAAGTCCACGCTGCTGAATGCCCTTTTGGGACAGAAGATCGCCATCACCGCGTCAAAGCCGCAAACGACGCGCAACCGTCTGCTTGGCATTCTGACCCTGCCGCAGGCTCAGATCGTCTTTGTGGATACCCCTGGCATCCATCGTCCACGTCATAAGCTGGGCGAGTACATGGTAGACCAGGCGGTCATGGCGCTGCCCGATGCGGATGTCATTCTGTGGCTCGTGGACATCTCAGAGCCGCCCTTTGCCGAAGATGAACAGATTGCGAGCCTGCTGATTCAAAAAGCCGAGGCGCGGCCTGTCGTCATCGGCTGCAACAAGATTGATCTGGTGGACAAGGCCACGCTGCAGAAACGTCAGGCCATGTTCACCGCGCTGATCAAGCCGGCGTTGATGCTGGAACTGGCCGCGGCGACAGGCCAGGGCGTTGACAACCTGGCCGCCAGCTTGCAGCCGCTGCTGCCGCTAAGCCCGGCCTACTATCCGGCCGATCAAGTGACCGATGTGCAGGAACGTTTCATTGCTGCGGAGTTGGTGCGCGAAGCGGTGATTCATCACTTGCGCGAGGAAGTGCCCCATGCGGTGGCCGTGGTCGTGGAGGAGTTCAAGACGCGTGGGCCTGACATGACCTACATCTCAGCCACCGTCTACGTGGAACGGGAGTCGCAAAAGGCGATCGTGCTCGGCCAGGGCGGCCGCATGTTGAAACAAATCGGTCAGCAGGCCCGCGTGGGCATCGAAGAGATGCTTGAGACCAAAGTCTACTTGGAGTTGTGGGTCAAAGTGGTGCCGCACTGGCGGCGCGATCTGGCCTACCTGCGGCGATTCGGCTACGCTGCGGATCGCTAAGCTGCGCGCGGTCGCGACCATCCGACTGCGGTCAGAAGACCTTGCCGAACGGCCCGCGTGGGCGAGGGCAGTAAGGGTAAGAGGTAAACATGAAGCGCATCATCGGTCGCATTGCCTTGACGTTGCTCGTAGTGGCGGTGTTCTTCGCCATCTATCGTTTGATTACGATCAAGCCGCGACCCTACAAGGCTTATGTGCAGACATCGCGACCCCTCGTGATGGCTCATCAAGGCGGCGCGGATCTCGCGCCCAGCAACACGATGGCTGCATTCCGCAACGCGGCGCAGATGGGCGTTGATGTGCTAGAGCTAGACGTGCACACGACAAAGGACGGCGTCGTGGTTGTCATCCATGACGCGACTGTGGATCGCACGACCAACGGTACGGGCCGCGTGCACGATCTGGCGTTGAGCGATCTCCAGAAGCTGGATGCCGGGTATCAGTTCAGCACTGATAATGGCCAAACCTTTCCCTTCCGTGGTCAGGGCGTCACGATTCCTACTTTGCAGGAAGTGCTGGCTGCGTTTCCGACTTTACGCATCAACATCGAAATCAAACAGGCTGATCCACCCATGGAACAGGCGGTGGCCGACCTGATCCAGCAGGCGGGCGCGCAAGAACGGGTGCTGGTGGTGGCGAGCAACAGCGATGTCATCGAGCGCTTCCGGGCCTTGATGCCTGAGGTGGCAACTGGCGCGTCCGAAAGTGAAGTGCGCAGTTTCTTCTACGCGCAAACCCTGCGCGTCTCCGCCCTCTATCGCCCAACAGCCGATGCGCTGCAAGTGCCTGAGAATTTTGGTAATATCCAAGTTCTATCACCGCACTTTGTGCAGGCCGCCCATGCGCGTGACGTCGCGGTTCACGCGTGGACCATCAACGATGTTGAATCCATGCGCCGCTTGCTTGACATCGGCATAGATGGCATCATCACCGATCGCCCCGACCTGGCGCTGGAGGTGCTGGGACGTAAGGCGCCCTAGCCAGTGGCGCTTTTTCTGCATGTGTACACCAAAGGTAACTATTCAGGCATCCTGCGCCGACTGCAGCCGCCGAATGAATTCGGGCCGCAAGGGCGTGCCGCCGCCAGGTCGGCCGGAGCCGACCGGCGCCGCGTCCACTCAGGTGGACGCCTGGCGGAACGCCCATCAGGCGCGATTTCAATCGCTCGCTTGCCACGGCGCGACGCCTGAATAGTTACCACCAAGTTACGAAGGAGGAACCTATGTTAGTTGGCGAGCGCATGAGTAAGAACCCCATCGTGATCACCCGCGACACGGGCGTTGATGACGCCCTGCGCCTAATGCGCGACAAAAATGTCCGTCGCCTGCCTGTGATGGACAAGAACGGTAAACTGGTGGGTATTGTGTCAGACAAAGATCTCTACCTGGCTTCTCCCTCACCAGCTACATCGCTTGACATCTTTGAACTGCGCTATCTTCTCTCGCGCCTGGTCGTTGAGAAGATCATGTCCACGCCGGTCATCACCGTCACGCCCAAAGCGCCGCTGGAAGAAGCAGCCCGCATCATGGCGGACAAGAAAATCGGCGGCCTGCCCGTGGTAGACGGCGACAACATGGTTGGCATCATCACCGAATCCGATCTGTTCAAGATTTTCGTGGATCTGCTCGGCGCGCGGCGGCGGGGCGTACGTTCCACCCTGATCGTGCCGGATGTCAAAGGTCAGCTGGCGGCTATGACCTCGGCCATTACCCTGAAGGGCGGCAACATCGTGGCCCTGAGCACGCTGGAGGGCATCAAGCCCGGCACCTTCGAGGTCATGCTCAAAGTCTCCGATCTCGACCTGGCTACCGTGCAGGAAACCCTGGGGCGCTTAGTCGGCGAGATCATTGACATTCGCGAAGCATAAACATCCGTTAGCAGACTTCCGAGGTCAGCTAGACTGCGGTGGCAGCCTTCCGAAGCCTGCGAGACTTCGGAAGGCTTGGAGGCCGAATTTATCATGCGTGTGACGTTGCTGGCGGCAACCCAGATCAACCCCGATTTGTTGACGCAAGACCTAGAGACAAGTGATGTGCGATACCTGGTCGCCCAGGGGCCGCAATCGTTCGGATCGGCCCTCATCGAGTACGCGGGCCGCGTCTGCTACCGTTCCACCGACAAGATGGGAACGGCGCCGAGTTTCATCAGCGCCCGCGTCCGTGAAGGGCATGAGGACATTATCGAACATCTGCAGATGGTCTTCGAGGCGTGGGACGCGCCGGAGACGGACATTTTGCAGGCCTTCCAGGCGGCGCATGGCCTGCGCTTCACGCGGCGTTCTGAGTCGGTTCTGCTCAGCATGAACGCGCGCACGCTGCGCGATATCATCAAGAACGCCAATTCTGAGCTGGCGCGTCATCTCTTGGCCGCGGCCGCGCAGGAATGGCCGATGCTGTACGCGGACCTGGCAGGAGAGAAAGCATGAACGTGCTCTTGCTCGGCAGCCTCGTGCCTGCTGCCCTGTCCGCAGACGAGCTGCAGCATCACGGCGCGGCGACCTTCTTGCTCGATGGCATCTCGCGCGCGGCCAGTCACCAACTGGTGCGCCATCGGCTCGCCTCTTTCAGCCAGGAAAGTCAGCGCTATGTTGACCTGGGCAAAATTGCGCAGTCTGGCGTCGAGCTGACCGTGATTCCGCCGGCCATCGCGCAGAACCCGGAGGCGCGCGCGCGCTTCGAGCAGGCCATGCGCGACCTGGAGCAAGCGTACGGGGAACTGCGCGCGTTGGGCATTCGCAAGGAAGACAGCCGCTTCTTGCTGCCCAATGCCGCGGTCACGCGCATCGTGGTCACGATGGATTTTGGCGCCTGGCGTCACTTCTGCTGGCTGCGCTGCGACAAGGCCGCGCAGTGGGAGATTCGGCAGGCCGCCGAGGAAATTCTACGCACCCTTCATCGCCTGGCGCCGGCTGTATTCCAAGATTTGATGGACTACTTTCTGCCAGGCGAGCAGCCGCCAGCATCGCGCAGCTGAAGGCTCAGTCAGCCATGCTCGCGCCAGCTTGGTACGCTGACGGCCAGCTGTTGGTCGCATGGATATTGTGTTTGCTGTTTGGCCGCCGGAGATGTGGCCGGGATAGCTAAGAATCGGCGCTCGCCGCGCGGACGCAGCCGATGGCGGAGGCCAACGATGAAGATGCGGCGTCATTTGCTATGCACAGCCTCTCTGGCTGTCTGCGCGCTGCTCCTCCTGAGCGCGTGTCAGTCAGCAGCGCCCACCGCCGACCGCGCGGCTGAAACCGTCACCCCGGCGGCCGGGCCGGAAACCTCGACTTCGCCTGCGACCGTCGTTCCATCCACTGAACCTCCACCATCACCAGGCTCACCAACAGCAAAGGTTTCTCCAAGCCCGGCCGCAACAGCGACGGAGGTAATCCCAACTCCAGGCGCAACTCCTCCTTCAACCGATACTGCAACTCCTCCCGCAACAGATACTCCAGTTCCGGATGAAACGCAGATCCCTTCTCCTACTCCGGTAGTTGAAATAAAAGCAGGTGCATTTACATTACGACAAGTTAGTATAGAAAATAATAGTGCTATTTCTAATACAATAGCGCCCTATGTCAGTTTTGATGGAAAATTTGGAGCGCCTTATGCAGGTTTTGTAGGAACACATGGTCCGGAATTGTTTACAGGCCGTGTTTTTCAAGACGAAAATGGAACAATATTTGTGCTGCCATCAGGCGGTGATGTTTCTCAGCAATTGGCCTGGTTGGAAAAGTACGCAGACATAGCAAACGTCAAATCAGGAGTAATTAAGTCAAATGAATACACTCCATTGGGGCAAGGAAAAGTAGTGATTGTGGGAAAACAGGCAGTCTATGTATATCGTGATGCGCAACTTGTCGTTACTACGGCTCCAAAGATGGTTCGGTCGGACAGCAGCCAATCAATTAGCAAGAAGCAACTTGAGCAATTTGGAATCAGGTTCCCAAAAATATGGTGGAGTGAAGCATGGGGGACAGTTGTGGTATCGGATGAAAATGATATATTGATTTCGCACATATATAATGAGGGAACTAATACGTGGACGACGGTATCTCCGCTTGAACCAAAAGCCCAGCTTAAAACATCGGAGCAGATTCTGACTGAATGGCGGCAGAAAATTGAGGCTCCGGGAAACATAGTTGGATATACACCACAAGAAAAAAAGAAGTTGCTTCAGTATTTTGATGCGCTCAAATATGTTACACCGAAAAAAAACGAACAAATAGAAAATATATTCCCCTGGTTTCATGCTCCATTTTCTCCTGATTTTCCACTCAGATTTTTGGAAAATGCAAAAAGAATTATCAATAATCCAGGAAAAGGTATTTGGTCTGGAGATGGAGATGAACCTGGTGCAGTCAAGTTAGACATTTTATTTGGTATGGGGCAATTGCCCGGTGAAAGTCGATCTGATTTTATCAGACGTGCTAATATGAATGAAGTCCAGTGGTATAAACAGATTGCAGGTGTGATGAAAGAAGCTATGTCAAACGAATGGATGACTGAATATTCGCCCAGTTTTAATAAAGATAGTCATTATGCAGATGTTGCATCAATGACAATGTACGTTGTTGTACTGCGAGATCTCCTTAATGCAGAAAAAGCTGACGGTAGTCGATTGATTTCAAACAATCATACCAGAAATGAAATAGAACAAATTGTTAACATTTATCAACGTCAATTCAACGATGAAGCAAAACGAAGAGGTTGGTGACCCAATTATCCATAATCTTGCTTGACACAAGCTATATTTTCTTTCATAATGTATACGTATGATAAAAGCCTTACCTTTTATTTTAGTTTTACTGATTTGTGTTATTGGCGGAGAACTATGGTTTTATACCTTATCCACTCAAAAACAAAAGAATGTCCCAAAAAATCCTGTTGTCCAAGAGCAAAAAAGAAATATAACCAGTACACCCCAAACAGATCCGTTCAAACAAAAAGAGTGGCTTTTGTCCGAAATACATTCTTATCCCGATGTCAAAGGCCAAATTGATGCAGCGATAGTGACTGTGGAAAAAACCGGTACATCTTCTTCTTTGTGTACCGTTCGCTTCATAGACCATCAAACAGCCACGATGCAAACAGATTCCAATACGAAATTTTATTCCAGAACTATTTTTCAAAATGGTTTTTCAAGCACCATCCAGGAGAATATTCCGTTTCCTCTTGTTGATACAATGCGGTTATTGGTTACATGGAGGCAACATAATGTTGTCAATGGACGAATAATTCCGCTTACTATTACCCGAAAACTATGACAAACTGGAAGAAAATCAGAGTGAGTCTCTTTTTTATCCTGATAAGTTTGCTGTTGGTTAACAGAATTCACTTTGCTCTTGCATATTATCCTCCTGAAGATTGTGATTCTAATTTGAATTGTCAATGCGGATATGTATGTTCAGGCGACAATTATTGCCGCCCTGGCGTGGGCAACCCGTGTCCGACTTCAATTCCTGTAATACCTCCGACATCAGTTCCACAACCCCCGCCAGGCGGAGTAACACCTCCTCCTGGAGTACCAACTCCAACCCCTCCTCCTGCCGGTGGAAACACATGTCATGCCAACTGTAGTGGACAAGTGTGCGGTACTGTGGCAGGTTCGTATGATTGCCGAAGCAGGGGATGTGGAGACGGAACCTGTGATACAAATGATGGTTATTGTAAAAAATGCACGACACCTGGAACAAGCTGTTGTAACTATTGTGTACCTGAAGGTTGGGGATGCGATAACGCCTCTTGTCCATGGAAGATCAGCTGCCGGAGCTATAACCTAGGAAATCATACTATAGGTTGTGGACCCAATACTATTCCAGGTTGTAGCGGCGGTAATGAATGCCCGAATTCACCTCCGCCCTGTACAGATCCCTGGTGTCAAATTGATCATGAATGCGGTGCATGTTTTCAAGACTGTCCAACCGTGCCTACACCCACACCAATCCCGGTCTGCTCAATATCAAATTTTACTGCAACTAAAAATAATTCCTGCGGAGCTACAACGGTTAATTTACATTGGACAGTAAACAGTCCAATCGAGACTTCTTATGTGTTAGCTTTTTATCATAACGGCAGCAATTGGTTGCAAAGCGGATTTAGTCCTGCCAATCCTTTAGCAAATACAGCAACAAATACAACGTCGCCTAATTTTAATCCGGGAAACTATAACTTTCAGGTTTGCTGTAATAAAAATAATATCAATTATGGGTGCAGCACTCAACAGCCTGTCGCGATTAATACCTGTCCCACTCCCACACCCGGTGTTCCCGGTACTCCGGTGGTAAACGTGACTCCGCCTATCTGTACCAATAGTAACAGCACGTGGGCATGGTCACCGGTATCAAACGCAGTATCGTATGATATTGAACGTCATACAGTAGGAACAGGAACAAACTGGGATTGGACAAGCATCCAGACAACTACCTCTTTTACTTCAAGTTTTAATTCAGGCATGGCCACAGGCGGATACGGTGTCAGGGTTGCAGGGATAAATGCATCCGGACGTTATGGAAATACATCGAATTGGGTGAATATTAATAGAGATATTTCTGCTCCCTCTACTCCTGTGGGGCTTAATCTTGTTTGTAACACCAATGGTTCAGTTTCGGCCTCATGGAGCCCTGCTACTGATGTTGGATGCGGTGGATTGCACAGCGGCTGGGCGGCCGGGATCATCTCCACGTCGTGACGTGTCATTTCGCGTGGTAAAGTTGCCACCTGTTCGCGGGCATAGAGCGCCAGTGATTCGCGAGCATAGGGAGCCATGTGTTCGCAAGGATACGGAGCTATGCGTTCGCGAGCATATGGAGCCACCGATTCGCGGCCAATGACGCCGGTCGTTCGCGTGATGCGGCGCCACTAAGGCGAATCGAGAACTTGGTTTCTCCTTCTGAGACGGTGATAATTCCTTCTGTTTGCAAGCAGCTATTGCGGAACAGAAAGGAATGACGATGAGTGGAAGGAGAACGAACGTGTTAGATGTACGCGAAATCTTGCGTCGGCTGCGCGCTGGCGAAAGCGATCGTGCCACGGCCAAGGCGCTATCAGTTGGCCGGCATACGGTCAAGAAATATCGCGAATGGGCCGATAAGGCGGGATTGTTGGCGGGAGATCTTCCCCCGACAGACGAGATACACGCTCTTTTACAATCAACCATGCCAGACACCGGAACCTCTACAGTGGCTTCGACCATTGTTCCCTTTCAGGAAGTCATTCGGGAATGGCGAACACGGGGTTTGGAAATCCAAGTGATCTTCCAACGGCTGCAGGAACAGCACCAGTATCGTGGCACCTATTCGAGCGTCTGGCGCTTCGTGCGCCGTATGGAACCGGCGACGCCCGACGTGACGATCCGCATCGAAACGAAGCCAGGCGAAGAGGCCCAGGTCGACTTTGGCTATGCTGGGTTGATCCGCGACCCGCAAAGCGGGGAGATGCGCAAGGCCTGGGTGTTCGTCATGACGCTTTCTTGGAGCCGACACCAGTACGCCGAACTGGTCTTCGACCAGACCGTCGAGACCTGGCTGAAGCTGCACATCAATGCGTTTACCTACTTTGACGGCACGCCCCGCCGAGTCGTGTTGGACAATCTCAAGGCCGGGATTGTGCGAGCTTCTTTGGAAGATCCCGTCGTGCAGCGCAGCTACCGAGACCTTGCCGAACACTATGAGTTCCTGATTGCACCCAATCGGCCCCGGACGCCCCAGCATAAGGGCAAAGTGGAGAGCGGCGTTCACTACGTGAAGCGCAACTTCCTCGCCGGTCAAACCTTCACCGATCTGACCGAGGCCAATGTCAAGGCGCTGGCCTGGGTCGAGAAGATAGCCAGTCAACGGATTCATGGCACGACGAAAGCCAAACCGACGGACCGTTTCGAGGGGATCGAGAAGATGGCGTTGCAACCTCTACCTGCCACCCGCTACGATCTGGCGGTTTGGAAGCAAGTCCTGGTGCACCGCGACTGCTACGTCGTATTCGAAAAAGCCTACTATTCGGCGCCGTTTCGCTTGGTCGGCCAACAGGTCTGGGTGCGTGGCGGTCTGCAGTCCGTGCAGATCTTCAGCGAATACACCCTCGTGGCCACGCATCAACCGGCCAAGGCGCCAGGCGAACGGCTCACGAACCCGGACCATCTGCCGACTCACAAGGCCGCCGGTCTGCTCAACACCCGTGAAGCCTGCCAAAAACGCGCCGACGAGATCGGCATCCACACCGCCGATGTGGTCGCACGGCTGCTGGCCGAGCGTCCGCTTGACCGCTTGCGCATGGTGTGGCGCATCTTGCGCCTGGCCGAGGAGTTCGGCGCACCCCGGCTGGAACGAGCCTGTATGCGGGCGCTGCACTTCGAGGATTGCACGACTCGCACCATCCGCCAGATCCTGGAAAAGCGCCTGGACTTGGCTGCACTCCCCCCATTGGTTGTTGAACTGACGCCGCGGCGCTTCGGTCGCTCGGCCCACGAGCTCTTGCCCGGCCTGGGAGACATGTCATGGAACTAACGCACCAACTCAATACCCATCTCAAGCGGTTACGGTTGTCAGGCATCCTTGACACGCTGGAACTGCGCAACCAGCAGGCCATCCAGGACAAGCTCTCCTACGTCGAATTCCTGAACCGGCTCATTCAGGACGAAGTGGAGCGGCGGACCCAGAAGCAGCTCCAGTTGCGACTGCGCCGCGCCGCATTCCATAGCGACAGGACGCTGGAGGCCTTTGACTTTGGCTTCAACCCGACGATCAACCGTCAGCAGGTGCTTGACCTCGCCACCTGTGCCTACATCCAGCGACACCGCAACACCCTGATCTGTGGGCCGACCGGGGTAGGTAAAAGTCATCTGGCTCAAGCGTTGGGGCACGAAGCGTGTCGCCGCGGCCACGACGTTCTGTTCGTCAGCGCCCACAAGATGCTCGCTCATCTCAACGCCGGCCGCGCTGATGGAACCTACGACCGGCGTCTGCAGACCTATCTGCGGCCTGCGCTCTTGATTATCGACGATTTCGGCCTCAAGCCCATGCGTCCCCCAGCGCCGGAGGACATGTTTGACGTCATCCTCGAACGGTACGAACGGGGCTCGATCCTGATAACCAGCAATCGCGCACCGAGTGAATGGCCTGAGATCTTTCAAGACCCTTTGATCGCCTCGGCCGCCCTCGATCGCCTCGTGGACAACGCCCAGATCATGATCATCACGGGCGCCAGCTATCGCGCACGTGACCGCCACTTCCTGGCGGCGCACAAGGAGTGATACATGCTTTATTCAGCCAGGCCCAGGGCGCCGCCGGTGACACTGGTTCAGAGTGGCCCATCCAACTGGACACCTATCAGGCCAAAGATAACGAAAAGACGAGGTGGTCTGGTCGGCGACCTGACCCTCTCGCCTTCTCTGGGTGGGTAACTCCCATTTTAGGCAAGACAAGCACCATGTCAAGTCGAGCAGCTCACTTGATCGTCTGCGCCCGACACCGGGCGCACTCGTTAACAACGACTTTTAGATCACCATGAAACAACGCTCAAATTGAGCCGACACCGGCACCCGGATTGCAGTTTCGGGACTGCCCAAGTCGATCTCTAACAACTGGAGAAACCAGGTATTCTCGACGCTCTCCCTGGCTCCATATGCCCGCGAACGCGTGGCTCTCATACCCCGCGAGTTGACATGACGCGTAGCTCCCGGCGGCTTAAACAAACACCGCCGGAGAATTAGTGAGGTCAGAAAAGCATGAGAACGATGAAGAATCTCGCCATTTACGAGCATCGCTCGCAGCCTTTGTTGTCTTGGCCGTTGTTTCTGCGCCGGATGCTTGGACACGGTCTCGTTGCGCTCTCGCTCCTGTTCGTGTCTCTGGCCGTCGGCGTTCTGGGCTATTACCTCACGGAAGGGCTTTCGTGGCTCGATGCGATCCTGAATGCGTCCATGATCCTCGGCGGGATGGGCCCGGTGAACGAGCTGCACACCGTGGGCGGTAAGCTGTTTGCCTCGGCTTATGCGCTTTTCGCCGGCATGGCCTTCCTGGCCATCGCCGGCATCATGGTGGCGCCATTGGCCCATCGAATTCTGCACAGCCTACACCTGGAGTCGGTAAATCAGAGATAAGCCAAGAGACAGACGTGAATCGGGTAAATGATACGACGACTGACCGAAGCCAATTCCCATCTCGTGCAGAGTTGGCTTAACGTGAAGGGCAATTTGCCGTGGTAGCTTGTGAATTCCAGTCATGTGCGCTAGAATACGCAGGGTAAGAGCCAAATGGAGGAATGTCTAATGACAGCCACAGTGACGATGGGACTGCCGGAGAGCATCTGATTCAGGCGCTTAGGCAGTTTCCGTCTGCGTGGACGCCAAGAACGGCTGCGCAGGATAGAGGACGCATTGACACAAATGAGGTGTGAAATGACCACGCTCGAGCTCAAGGAGCCAACGCTCATCCGGCAGATCGAACAACTGGCGGCTGTAACTAAGCGGCCAGCGAGTAACGTTCTGGAAGCAGCTGTGCAATCCTATTTCGACTGGCTCGAACAAGAAGCAATCCATGCCGAGACCGGCATTTTCCTGGCCCAACTTGATGAACTGCGCGGTCAATACCCAGGAGAACATGTGGCGATGATCGAGGGCCGCGTGGTGGATCATGATCAAGACCTCGCACACCTGGAAGAACGAATTCGTCACCGCTATGGCTTCCTTCCCGTTCTGATTGCACCAGTGACAGGCAACACCCGATTGGAGTTACAGTGGCGCGGTGGACGCCTTGACCGGGAAGGAGACACCCCGTGAACGATTTTCCATACGATACCAGCTATTCGCCCGCAATACCTGTGTGTGAAACAACCTTGATCGTGACTTCTTCAGGACTAAGACTGACGCTATCAGCAATCATTGATACTGGGGCTGATGCCACGATCATTCCGGTTTCCCAATTGAGAAAAATCGGCGCCCGCCGCGCTCATGAAGCCCGTTTACGCAGCCAGTGGGGCGAACCACGACGGGTTTATCTCTACGTTGCGGACATGAAGATTGGCGACTTCGACCTCCCGTGTATCTATGTCGTGGGTGATGACCGAGGCAATGAGTGTGTTTTGGGACGCAATGTCATCAATCGCCTCAAGATGCTGTTGGATGGACCGCTGGGCAACACGCTGCTTCTCAATGATGCCTCCATGTTACCCAGAAGAAGCTAATCGGGAAACGTCAGTTCGGATCACGCACCCCTCTCACATAAGCCACCACGCTGCCCCATGACACGGTCTGCCCCAACAACTGCCGCTCGATCAGGGCGCGCACAAAGGCCAGCGCGTCGCCGTCGAGCTGCTGCGCCAGGCGCTGCAGATAGCTCGGCCGCCCGCCCTCCTCGTTTTCAGCAAACCAGCGCGCCAACAGCGCCGGGGTGATGCGCACTTCGCTCATTTCTGCCACCGTCTCCACGCTCACGTCGTGCAAACCGGCCGTCAGCGCCATGTGCCGCAGATCCTCCATGTGCCAGTTGACCATGGCATCGTCCGCATCCGTGTAGATGGCTTCTTCCGCGGTCTGCCAGGCCTGCGCCAGGTCTTCCGGCAGGCTGCTGCGGTCCACCAGCGCGTAGATGCGCTGCGTGGCCGCGGGCACCGTCTGCGCCAGCGCCAGGCGGCCGCCGGGCCGCAAGAGGCCGCGCAGGCTGCGCAACGCGGCGGCTTTGTCCGGCTGCGTGGTCAGCGCGCTGCGTCCCACGATCACGTCGAAGCGCGTGGCCGCGTCCACGGTCGCCACCAACGCTGGCAGCTCGCTCACAGCGCCAGTCAGGATCACCGGCCGCTCTACCTGGTCGAGTTGCGCCGCCATCTGCTGCAAGGCCTGGGCCTCACGCGCGGTTGAGACCAACGCCCACACGCCGCCGACCGGCGCACGGCGCACCGCCTCCCAGGTGAGCAGGCCATTGCCCGCGTTGAGATCCAACACCAGGCTGTGCCGTTCGATCCCCGCCAGCGCCATGACGCGCTCACGCAGCCGCGTCAACTGCTCGCCCAGGCTGCTCAGGGTGCGCTGCAGCCACAGGTTGGACGCGGGCGGCCCCTGGTAAGGCCGATCCGCGCCCCAGGTGTCGCGCCCTGGCACCGGTGCGGCCTCCTCGCCCTCGAGCATGGCGGCCAACTGCGCCTCGCGGCGGCGCGCGACATCATCCCGAATCTGGCGCTCATAGCCCAGGTTGCCTGGCTGGTAGAAGACGCGGCCTTGCAGGCTGGCCGGCAGGTACTGCTGCGCGACCCAGTGATCGCGGTAGGCGTGCGGGTAGAGGTAGCCCTTGCCGTGCCCCATGTCCTCCGCGTCGCGGCTGGCATCCTTGAGCTGATTCGGCACCTCGGCTTCCTGCTCCTTCTCCACCACGCCCAGCGCGTCGAAGAAAGCGAACGCGCTGTTGCTCTTCGGCGCAGTCGCCAGGTAGAGGCAGGCCATCGCCAGGTGAAAGCGCCCCTCCGGCAGTCCCACATAATCGAACGCCTGCGCCGCGGCCACCACTACCTGCAAGGCGTGCGGATCGGCCAGGCCCACATCTTCGCCGGCAAAGATCAGCATGCGCCGGAAGATGAAGCGCGGGTCCTCGCCAGCATAGACCATCTTCGCCATCCAGTAGAGCGCAGCGTCCGCGTCTGATCCGCGCAAGGACTTGATGAACGCGCTGATCGTGTCGAAATGCGCGTCGCCATCCTTGTCGTAGAGCACCGCACGGCGCTGAATGGACTCGGCGGCGACGTCGCGCGTGATGTGGATCTGCGGCTGGTTCGCGCTGTGCGCCGCTTCGGCGCCGGGCTGCGTGGTCTCCACAGCCAGTTCCAGCGCGTTGAGCACACTGCGCGCATCGCCGTTGGCTACGCTCACCAGGTGATCGAGCGCGTCCTCATCGAGCACGACCGGCAGCGCGCCGTAGCCGCGTTCGGGATCGGCCAGGGCCTGGCGCGCCACGGCGCGCAAGTCGTCCTCGCTCAGGCTGCGCAGCTGGAAGATGCGGCTGCGGCTGACCAGCGCCTTGTTGACCTCGAAATAGGGATTTTCAGTGGTCGCGCCGATCAGGATGACGGTGCCGTTCTCCACCCAGGGCAGGAGCGCGTCTTGTTGCGCCTTGTTGAAGCGGTGGACTTCATCCACAAAGAGGATCGTCTTCTGGCCGTGCAGCCCGCGGCGCTCCTGCGCCACCGCCACGGCGTCGCGGATGTCCTTGACCCCGGCCAGCACGGCGTTGATGGCGATGAAATGGGCGGACGTGGTGTTGGCGATGATGCGCGCCAGGGTGGTCTTGCCGCTGCCGGGCGGCCCCCAGAAGATGACCGACGACAACTGGTCGGCTTGAATCGCGCGGCGCAGCAGACGGCCCGGCCCAACGATGTGTTCCTGGCCGATGAACTCGTCCAGCGTGCGCGGGCGCATGCGCGCGGCCAGCGGCGCCTCGTCAGCGGTCGCCTGCTGGCGGCGCAGATCGAACAGGGTGGTGCTGGTGGTTGATGCGGACATGACAGCCTCTGGTCGAAATACAAACGAGATGCCAGGGGGCACGAGTCATTGTAGCGCAAACCTGGCTGCGCGCCAAGCGCCAACGCGGCGAGCGGAGCGCGGCGCGACGCGCCTTTTGGCTGAGATTTGCGCCAAGCCTTCGTGCGTGATATGATGAACGTGCTTACAGCGTCTATACAGCAATCGTTCATAGTGAGGTGTTTGGCATGATACGCAGGATTTTCAAAACCGGCAACAGCATCGTTGTGTCGCTGCCCAAGGAGTGGCTCGATGCCCTGCGCCTGACCGAAGGCGCCGAAGTGGACTTGCAGTTTGATCGGGCCAGGGGCCTGATCGAGCTTACCCCGACGCCGGTCGCATTCAACGGCGTTGACGAGCAGTTCGCTCAGCAGTTGAGCGACTTCATTACCCAGTATCGTCCTGCCTTGGAGGCGCTGGCCAAAGCGTGAACTATCTCACCGTGGAGCAGGTTCTTTTCATCCATATGCGATTGCTTGCCGAGACTGGCGGCAGCCCAGGCGTGCGCGACCTGGGTCTGCTGGCCTCCGCGGTCTCTCGCCCGCAGCCGACCTTTGGCGGCGAGGACCTGCACCCCGATCTGTTCCACAAGGCCGCGGCGCTGCTGGATTCGATCATCCGCAACTACCCCTTTGTGGATGGCAACAAGCGCGTCGGCACCACGGCGACCGGCCTTTTCTTGCGCCGTAACGGATGGCGGCTGACGGCGGCCAACCACGAGTTAGAAGCCTTTACCCTCGCTGTGGCCCAGTCGGCCGTATCCTTTGCGCAAATCAGCGCCTGGTTACGTTTCCACACCGTTTCAATCGCCCAAGCCTGAGAAACCGGCGTCAATCGGCTTTGTTTGCGATCCCGCGCGGCGCTGTGTTACAATAGCCTGCCGCCCATGCGGCGCATTTCAGTTGCGGGAGACTGCGCATGACTATCCCAGAGATGACGATTCAAGAACTACAGGCGCGCATGACCGCCGGAACGCTCACCAGCCGCGGGCTGGTGGAGATGTACCTGGCGCGCATCGCCGCCATTGATCGTCAAGGGCCAACCCTCAACGCCGTCATCGAGATCAACCCGGACGCCATCGCCATCGCTGCGGCGCTGGATGCCGAACGCGGCCAAAGCGGCGCTCGCGGCCCGCTGCACGGCATCCCCATCTTGCTCAAGGACAACATTGATACGGCCGATCAGATGCAGACTACGGCTGGCTCGTTGGCGCTGGTTGGATCACCCGCACCGACCGATGCCTTCATCGTCAGCCAACTGCGCCGCGCTGGCGCGGTCATCCTGGGCAAGACCAACCTGAGCGAATGGGCCAATTTCCGCTCGTCCTACTCCACCAGCGGCTGGAGCAGCCGCGGCGGGCAAACGCGCAATCCCTACGCGTTGGATCGCAACCCCTCCGGTTCCAGTTCGGGATCGGCCGTGGCCGTGGCGGCCAACCTGTGCGCTGCAGCCGTAGGCACCGAAACCGACGGCTCGATCACGTCGCCGGCGTCGGTGAACGGGATTGTAGGCCTCAAACCGACAGTGGGGCTGGTCAGCCGCCGCGGCATCATTCCCATCGCGCACAGCCAGGACACGGCCGGTCCTATGGCGCGCAGCGTGGCCGACGCGGCCATCCTCTTGGGCGCCATGACCGCGGCCGATGCACAGGATGCTGCGATGATTGACCGCGACGGCCCGGTCTACCAGGACTATACGCCGTTCCTTGATCCGCAGAGGCTGGCCGGCGCGCGCATCGGCGTGGCGCGCAACTTCTTTGGCTTCAACGAACAGGTGGATCGGCTGCTGGAAACCTGCCTGGAGGTGCTGCGCCGTCAGGGCGCGGAGGTGATTGATCCCGCGCCGGTGTTGACGGCCGGCCAGTTTGCAGAGAGCGAAACCCTGGTGCTCCTGACCGAGTTCAAGGCAGGTCTGGACGCCTATCTTGCGCAGCGCGCCGCGGCAGCGCCCATGCAGTCGCTGGCTGCTAACACCCTGCCCGTGCAGTCGCTGGCTGCTAACACCAAGCCCATGCAGTCGCTGGCTGACATCATCGAGTTCAACGAACGCCACGCTGAGCAAGTAATGCCCTTTTTCGGACACGATTTGATGCTCAAAGCGCAGGCGCAGGGGCTGTTGACCGATCAAGCTTATCTCCAAGCCCTGGCAGCCAACCGGCGCCTGGCGCGCGATGAAGGCATTGACGCCACGCTACGCGCGCATCGGCTGGATGCCATCGTCGCCGCCACCTGCACGTTGCCCTGGCTGACCGACCCGGTCAACGGCGATCATTACCAGGGCAGCTGTACATCGCCGGCCGCGGTGACCGGTTATCCGCACATCAGCGTACCAGCCGGTTTGATCGCCGGCCTGCCGATCGGCCTGTCGTTCTTCGGCGGCGCGTATCAGGAGGCAACCTTGATTCGCCTGGCCTACGCGTTCGAGCAGGCCACCCTGGCCCGGCGGCCGCCGCAGTTCTTGCCCAGCGCACGCCTGCATTAGGAGATTGGAGACCGTAGATTGGAGACCGTAGATTGGAGACCGTAGATTGGAGATCGGAGATTGGAGATCGGAGACCGGAGACCGGAGACCGGAGACCGGAGACCGGAGACCGGAGATCATGGTGGGATGGTGTAGTAGATGACGACGCTTGGGATTTGGGATGGTGAGATTGGAAAGGCGAGTAACCGATGAACTTTGTACTGTCCGCGCGTCGCCCGTTCAACTTGTCCGTTGTGGTCAATTCCCATGGCTGGGTGCAACTGGCGCCGTTCAGCCATGATAAGGAATCGGACGGCTTCGACTACCTGATGGAGCTGAGCAGCGGCCAGGTGATTGACCTGCGCGTGCGTCCGGCGGATGGCGGCGATGTGCAGATGGAGACGACCGCGGCTTTGAACCCGGCTGAGGCGGAGGAGCTCATCGGCCGCGTGACCTGGATGCTGGGGCTAGACCAGGATCTGACGCCGTTCTATGACCTGGCGCGCGCCGAACCGAAGCTGGCGTCCATGGCCGAGCAAGGCCGCGGGCGCATCCTGCGCTCGGCCACGCTGTTCGAGGACGCGGTCAAGACGCTGTGCACGGTCAACACCTCCTGGGCCGGGACGAAGCGCATGGTGCGCGGCCTGGTGAAAGGTTATGGCGCAGAGCACGCGCACGCGCCAGGGCAGCGCGCCTTTCCCACGGCCGCGCGCCTGGCCGCGGCCAGCGAGCAGGACTTGCGCGCCAACGCCAAACTGGGCTTTCGCGCGCCGTTTGTCTTGGGCCTGGCGCAGGCTGTGGCCGTCGGCGATTTGGATCTGGAAGCGCTCAAAGAGTCCACCGCGCCGACGCTGGAGGTGCGCAAGCAGCTGCTTGCCATCAAGGGCATCGGCGATTATGCGGCCGCTAACCTGCTCATGATCCTCGGCCGCTACGATTTTATTCCCGTGGATTCGTGGGCGCTGAAGGTGGTGTCGAAGGAATGGCACGACGGCCAACCCATCGGCCGCGCCGAGGTGGAAGCCGCGTTTGCGCCGTGGGGCGCGTGGAAGGGACTTGCCTACTGGTTCTGGAATTACGCCTGATCGTCACGCGGTCGCAAACCGTGCAGCGCGCGCACACGCTGAATCAACATACTGGCGTCGCGCTCGGGCCGCGGCGCGGGGCCAAACGGGTCTTGGATGACCGCCCCACGATCATGCAGCAAGCTGAGAGTGTTGAGCACCCCGCACGCCAGCACATCCAGGTTATAGCCGCCTTCGAGCGCACACACGATCTTGCCCGCACACAATTCGTCCGCCATGCCCAGTAGTTCGCTGACCAGGTGCGCGTAGCCGGTCAGCGATAACGCCATGCCGGCCAGCGGATCGTCCCAGTGCGCATCGTAACCGGCCGAGACCAGGATCAGCTGCGGTTGGAAACGTCGCGCGGCCGGCCATAGAATGTGTTCGAAGATTGCGGCGTAGCCCTGGTCGCCGACCCCGGGCGGCAGCGGCACATTGATCGTGGCGCCAACGCCAGCGCCGGCGCCAGCGTCGTTGATGGCGCCGGTGCCCGGGTAATACGGGTACTGGTGCGTCGAAAAGAAGAGCACGCCAGGATCATCATAGAAAATGGCCTCGGTGCCATTGCCATGATGTACATCGTAGTCTACGATCAAAATCCGCTGCACGCCGCGTTCGGCCTGGGCGGTGCGCGCGGCCAGGGCCACGTTGCTGAAGAGGCAGAAGCCCATGGCGGAGTCAGCCGTAGCATGATGCCCCGGCGGTCGAATCAAGGCAAAGCCGTTGCTGGCCTGGCCATCGAGCACCGCCAGGGTCAGATTGACCAGCCCGCCGGCCGCCAGGCGTGCGGCTTGTGCAGAACCGGGGCTGACATAGGTGTCAGGGTCCAGATATCCTCCGCCGCGGGCAGCCAGCCCTTCGATGCGTTCGATGTGCCGGCGGGGATGGACGCGCAGCAGCCGTTCATCGCTCAGCGGTGTGCAGGGCACAGCCTGTAACTGAGGCAGCAGACCAGTCTGCTTGAGCAGGCGTAGGGTGCTCTCCAGGCGCCGGCGGTTCTCTGGATGACCGGGCTGATCGTGATCGCGTTCGTGGGCATCGTAACAATAAGCGGTTGATGGCATGGCCTCACATCCGTTTCGCAGAAGGTGCCCAACTTTAGCACAACTATCTATTGCAGGGAAAATGGAGCACGTATGGTTCAATCTGTTGAGAAACCGCGCATCGTCACCGTCAATCGGCAGGCAGGCCTGCTGATCATTGAATGGCAAGAGGGTCATCACAGCGAATACCCGCTCAGCGGCATTCGCGCGGTCTGCCCGTGCGTTTCGTGCCGCGGCGGGCATGCCGAAATGGCGCAGCCGATCGCGCGCAGCCAGTTGTTTGCCCAGCCCAACGGCTCCAGCGAAATTCAAGGCGCCGAATTCGTGGGCGCCTACGCCATCAGCTTCACCTGGGCCGACGGTCACAACACCGGCATCTACACCTGGGGATTGTTGCGCGGCCTGTGCCCCTGCCCGGAATGTGAGCGCGCCTTCCGCGACGCGTAGGTCAGCGTGCGGCATAAGCAAACGGGTCGAGTTTCATCAGAGACTCGACCCGTTCTTGCTTGTTGCTTTGGGCGCCCGCCCATTCAGGCAACCGCGTACTGCGTGAACGGTCTAATTTCAGGAGCTTGGAAACCCAAGATGTTCAATTCGCTGGCGCGCCAAACAGCGCGCCGATGAGATAGCCGGCCAGGGCAGACGCAATGCCGATGATCATCATTTGCAGACCGCTGCGCGCAGGCACGCCTACGGTGATGCGGGCTTTGAAATAACCGACGATGAACAGCGCCAGAGCCGACAGCACCAGGGCGACCACCATGCCTTGCGCCGGCGGCAAGAAGAAGAAGGGAAAAAGCGGGATGATGGACCCGATTACGGCCGAGAAGCCGACCAGGAGCGCGGTCTTGAGCAGGCCGTTATTGTCCACCGGCTGCAGTTCAAGCTCATGCGCCATCATGATGTCCACCCAATGCTCTTCATGCTGGCTGACATGATCTACCACTTTGTCCAGCAGTTCACCCTCGAAGCTCCAACCCTGGAAAATCTCACGGATCTCCAGGCGCTCCAGGTCTGGCATTTCCTTGATTTCGCGCCGCTCACGGGCCATCTGCGCATGATAGAAATCCGCGTCGGCCAATGATGAGGTGTAAGCGACCGCGCCCATGGAAATGGACTCGGCAAAGGTGGCCGCCAGGCCGCCGGCAATGATGATCCGAATATCCTGCGATGCGGCCGCAATGCCCAGAATGACTCCCAACGTATTGACCAGGCCGTCCTGCCCGCCCAAGATGATTTCGCTCAACCGCGCGCCAAACCCGTGACTCTCGCGGGCCGGGATCAGCGTACTGCCTGCTGTTGCCATGTCTGCCTCCTCAGGTACCGTCAGAGCTCACGCCCCAGCACCGCGCGATCGAGCGGCGCCAGGCGCGCCAGCATGTCGAGCGGCATTTGCTCGCCCAGACGCTGGGTGAATAGCTCTTGCCAGATGTATTCGCGCGCCACAAACACCAGGTGGGGATTGGTTGTCCACGCGGCGCTGGTCGCCTCCGTGGTGCCGCCAATCAATGCAGTCTGCCGATCGGCCACCACGATGACGATGCCGCGACCGACGCGGTGCACCTCGGTTTCGGCCCTGGGGTGATGACGCACCTCACCCGCTTCCAGTGTACTGTCCCCAAACAACAGTGTGTGCACCTCGACGCCGCGCAGATGTGCGGCGATCAGCGCGCCCCGCAGGGCGGCCAGCGTGCGGTCGTGCAGACCCACGTAGAGCTCGGTCGCCGCCGCATTCATCATCGCCTGCGCCCGCTGTACGATCTGCTCATCGCCCACGATATTCCAGATTTGGGCCGGTGGGGCTGGGACCGCCAGCGCCGCCAGGTCCGTGACCAGGCCCTCGACGGTGGTCTCGAACTGGCGACGCATCTGCGCCACCAGCTCATGCGGCGGCAATGGGGCATAGCGCACCCCCTTGGAATCTTCGGGCAAGGTGAGAATGGCGCCGCGCTGCGCCAGGCGGCCGAGCGCTTCATAGACCATGCTGCGCGGCACCCCTGATGCTTTGCCTAGTTGATAGCCGGTGGCGGCATTGTTTTGCAGCAGCGCCAGGTAGACACGCGCCTCGTACTCGGTAAACCCCAAGGCGCACAGTTGACGCAGAAGACGTTCGTTCATTAACTCACTCGATAGTAGTTCATAATCAAACTACTATCAGTATCGCACACGCTAAGCGAATTGTCAACTGTTGGCAATCCAGGCAATTGGTAGTAAAATAGAAACACCCCTGGCATGATAGTCCCCCTTCATTGTCCTGCAAAGCAGCAACGTAGCAGCTTGAGAGAAAGGAACCGACCGTGCAACCCAGAGCCTTCACACCGCGTGGACGCCGCACCATCAGTGGGAGCGCCTTGCTTCTACTCAGCGTTCTTGTCGCCAGCCTATTGATTCTTGCCTCCACCATTCTGGCTTTTGCCAGCGCCAACACCGATGCTCCTAACGCCAATGACATACGCATCAGCCAGGTGTACGGGGGCGGCGGTGCTACATCTGGCTCACCCTCCTACAAGTGCGACTATATCGAGCTATTCAATGCCGGCACGACCGCTGTATCACTTAATGGCTGGTCTGTGCAGTATGGATCGGCTACGGGAACGGGCAACTGGCTCGTGGATACCTTAGCCCTGACGCTAACAGTCCAACCCAATAAGTACGTCCTGATTCAAGAGGGCTGTGGCACCCTCGGCGCCGATCTGCCACCTGTGGATGATACCGGTGCTCTCAGCATGAGCGCGACCAACGGGAAAGTGGCATTAGTCAACAACACCACGGCCTTAAATGGAGCTTGCCCCAGCGCAGGTATTGTGGATAAGGTGGGCTACGGCAGTGCCAATTGCTATGAAGGGTCTGCTGCGGCGCCCGTCCTGAGCAACACCACCGCGGCCTTGCGCGGCAACGGCGGCTGCACCGACACAGATAACAACAGCGCTGACTTCACCGCCGGTACGCCCAGTCCACGCAACAGCGGTTCCCCGACCAACTCCTGCGGGCCGGACACGACACCGCCCACCGTACTCAGCACGATCCCCATCAGTAACGCCACCAATGTGCTGCTCAACAGCACGGTGCAGGTCACGTTCAGCGAGCCTGTGAGCAACGTGACTACCAGCACACTCACCGTGGTCAGCGCGGGCGGCCCCGTGACCGGCGCGATCAGCGGCACAGGCGCCAACCGCACCTTCACGCCGAGCGCCTTGCTGGCGCCAACCACGCTCTACACCGCCACCCTCACCACCGGCATCACGGACCTGTCCAACAATGCCCTGGCGAGCAACTACGTCTGGAGCTTTACCACCGGCAGCGTCTCCGTCTGCGGCGCGTCGGCCACGCTCATCAGCGCCATCCAGGGCAGCGGCGCGGCCAGTCCCCTGGTCGGAACGACGCAGACCATCGAAGGCGTCGTCAAGGGCGATTTCCAGTCTACGACGACCGAATTGAGCGGCTTCTTCGTGCAGGAAGAGGACAGCGAGAGCGACGGCAATCCAGCCACCTCCGAGGGCATCTTCGTCTACGACAACGGCTTTGGCGTGGATGTCAGCGTTGGTCAGGTCGTACGCGTGACTGGAACCGTGGCTGAGTTCAATAATCTGACGGAGTTGAACCTCATTAGCGCCGTGAGCCCTTGTCCAGGCAGTCCCACGGCCACGCCGAGCATCGTCACCCTACCGGTCAGCAGCCCGAGCGACTTGGAACAGTACGAAGGAATGGCCATTCAACTGCCCGCTGCGTTGTATGTGACCGAACATTACGACCTGGGACGCTATGGCCAGGTGGCTCTTTCCGTCAGCGATCGCTTGTACCAGCCGACCGCGCTGGTGCTGCCCGGCGGCCCTGGCAGCCCACGCGATCTTCTGCAGAACTTGAATGACCGCAGTCGCATTTGGCTGGATGATGGCAACCTGCAACAGAATCGCGACCCCATTGTCTACCCGCCGCCGGCTTTGAGTGCGTCCAACACGCTGCGCACAGGCGATACGGTAACCGGGTTGACCGGAGTCCTGTTCTATTATGCAGCGCAGTACATGATTGAACCGGTTGCGCCGGTCAGCGTTACGCACAGCAACCCGCGCACGGCGGCGCCGTCTGCCGTGGGCGGCAACGTGAGCGTAGCCAGCTTCAACGTGTTGAACTACTTCAACGGCGACGGCTTGGGCGGCGGCTTCCCCACCCCGCGCGGCGCCAACACGCTGGCGGAGTTCAACCGCCAGCGCGCGAAGACGATCAGCGCCATTGTGGGCCTGAACGCCGATGTCATCGGTTTGATGGAGTTGGAGAATGACGGCTACGGCGCCACCAGCGCCATTCAGGACCTGGTCAACGGGCTGAACGCCGCGACCGCGCCCGGCACCTTTGCCTTCATCAATCCTGGCGGCTCCACTTTTGGCGGCGACGAGATCACGGTTGGGATCATCTATCGCCCTGCGAAAGCTACGCCTGTCGGCGCAGCGGTCACCCTAAACACGGGCGCTTTCGATCAAAGCCCGGCCGTACGGCGTAACCGCCAGCCGATGGTGCAGACTTTTGCCGATACCACGTTCGGCGAGAAGTTCACTGTAGTCGTCAATCACCTCAAGTCCAAAGGCTCTGCCTGCGATACCGCGGCCGGCGTCTTCCCGCCTGACCCGGACACGGGCGACGGCCAGGGTAACTGCAACATCACGCGCACAATGGCCGCTAATGAGCTGACCGCCTGGCTTGGCACTGACCCCACTGGCAGCGGCGATCGGGACTTCATCATCATCGGCGACTTGAACTCGTACACGAAGGAAGATCCGATCACAGCCATCAAGAGCGCCGGCTACGTCAACCTGGTTGAGAACACCATCGGCGTCCATGCCTACTCCTACGTCTTCGACGGGCAGAGCGGCTATCTCGACCATGCGCTGGCTTCGGCGCCCATGGCGGCCACGATCGCAGGCGTCGCCGAGTGGCATATCAACGCGGACGAGCCGCGTTCCCTCGACTACAACGTCGAGTTCAAATCGCCTGGCCAGGTCATCAGCCTTTACGCCCCCGACGCCTATCGCTCATCGGACCATGACCCAGTGTTGGTGGGCATCAAGGCTTGCGCCTGGTATGACACCAACTGCAGCTGCGGCGGCGCCAGCAACGTGGCTGATATCATTTTCACGGCCAACGACTGGGGCAAGACCAGCGGCTTTGCGCCTCGCAACGACGTAGCCGGCGGCGGCGGATCGTATCCTTCGCCTGACGGCATGGTCAACATCCTGGATGTGCAGGCGGTTGCCGGGCGCTTCGCCGGCGCAACCTGTCCGTAAGATAGAACAGGGGGGCGGTGTTCAGAGAGTCCTGAACACTGCCCCTTTCGTTTCCCCAGTACTCAGCCCCAGATTTGTTCCTATCCACGAAAGGCCAGACCCCGTCGCATCCGACGGGTGGTGATTCACCTGCCGCAGCGCTTGTTATTGACATTTTTGCCATAAAAAATTTCATCCTATTGACAAAATTACTAGTTTGCTGGTAGATCGGTCTATTGTGCCTGGCGCACTGTCTGCGGACACGCTGGCGCACCTCCTGGAAATCGAGGTCATGATGGGAGGTCAGGAGTCACGATGAACCCGGAAGATCATGCCCATGCTGCTTTGGCCAAAATGTTTGCCATCGCCAAAGCCCAATTCGGCAGCGCGGTCAAGAGCCAATGGTTTTACGTTGGTGATGGTTGTCCCGGCTGCGGACGCGCCGTCGGCGCCGTGAAGTACAAGGGCGAAGACACGTTGTCGCTCAATGCTTTCATTTATCGCCCGCGCGGTGTGTTGATCGGCTACCTGTTGTGCGAACGTTGCGCCAGGCAGATGCTGGCCGCGGGCCAACGCAAGCCCGCCGTCCAAACGCCGCTGCACGCCACGATCGAGCAGACGCTCATCCAGGCTTATCAGCGCTACCTCGGCTCGCTGGACGCCTGATCGGACGCCGCCGAGTCCTCTGGTCGCCTATGGCCAGCGCAGCTCGGCTGCAGCGACGGTCCTGATCGCTGCGCAGTCGGGGGTCAACTCAACCTGCCCACGATGAGGCAGTGAGCGAGACAATGGCCGCGCGCTGGAGAACTCCCGTAACGCAAGGAGAGGACTCAATGAGCTACCAGGTCCCGTCTTACCAGGCCAAGTTGGTCGGCGTCTTTGGCTGCCCCGTGGCTGAGAACCCGACGATTGTGATGCAGGAGGCCGCGTTTCGTGCGCTTGGCCTTCATTGGCGCTACCTGAACATCGAGGTGCGCGCCGAACAACTGGCCGACGCGATGCGCGGGCTGCGCGCGTTCAACATGGCAGGCATCAACCTGACCATCCCGCATAAGGTGACCGTCCTCCCATACCTGGATGGTCTCTCGGCCGAGGCCGCGCTGATCGGCGCGGTCAACACGGTGGTGCGCGAGGGTGAGCGGCTGATCGGTCACAACACCGATGGCAAGGGCTTTGTGCGCTCGGTGCAGGAGGACGCCGGCATCCATCCGTCTGGGCAGCGCGTCGTCTTCCTGGGCGCAGGGGGCGCCGCGCGGGCGATGGCGGTCGAGATGGCGCTGGCTGGCGCCGCGTCCATCACGATTGTCAACCGCACGGCCGACCGCGGCCAGCCGCTGGTGGACCTGCTGCGCCGTCAGACCCCGGCGCAGGCCGAATTCGCTCTGTGGGACGGCCCCTTCGTCGTTCCGGCTGAGACAGATATCCTGGTCAACGCCACCTCAATTGGTTTGTTCCCGCGCGTAGAGGACGCGCCCGCGGTGGCCCTGGACAGCATCCGCCCTGGGCTGCTGGTCTGCGACGTCATTCCGAACCCGCCCAAGACGGCCTTTCTGGCCGCAGCCGCTGCGCGCGGCGCGCGCACGCTCGATGGCCTGGGCATGCTGGTAAACCAGGGCGCGATTGCCTTCCGCCTGTGGACCGGCCGCGACGCGCCGCTGGCGGTGATGCGTCAGGCGCTGGAGGAGGTCTTCAGCGCGTGAGTCGGCTGTGACTATGAGGCGGTCATGTGCGCGCCTGCGATGGACGCGGCAATGAACGCGGCATCGTCGCCCACACCCATCAGCAGGCCGGACTTCTGTGTGTGCAACCAGGGCAAACCCATGAAATAGAGGCCAGGGTAGGCAGTGACGCCGCGCTGCTGCACCGGAAAGCCATCGGTGTCGGTCACCGGCAGCTTGACCAGGCCAAAGTCGAAGCTGTAGCCTGCAGCCCAAATGACCGAACCGATGCCGGCCTGCTGCACGTCCATCTCGGTGATCTGCGGCTGCGCGAAGCCGTCCCGCAGCACAGGCCGCTGCTCCGCCGGCGCGTCCAACCTGCAGCGGGCAATATAGCCGTCAATCAGGGCCAGCAGCTGCGCTTCGATCTGATCGGTCTTGGCGAGGCTGGCGTGCAGGTCGGCGGCCAGGCCCAACTGGCCCTCCTCAATCCCGCGCAAATGCCCCAGCAAGGTCATGCCATCGGCCGCAAACTGGTGCAGGTTGAGGTCGTGGCCGCCGCTGGCGCCGGAGAGCTGGGGATTGGCCGCAAAGCGGGCCGCGGGCGATGGCAGCATGTCGGGCGTGCGGTCGAAGAAGCCAGCCAGGGTCAGCCACTGGTAGGTGTCCTTGCCCCGATAGCGCCGCGGCGCGCGCCCCCCCGTGCCCACGCACAGAAACACCCGACGACCGGCCTTGAGCAGCTCCTCCGCGATCTGGCAGCCCGACTGACCACTGCCCACAACGAGCACCGCGCCAGGGGGCAGGTTGGCTGGATTACGATAGGACGCCGAGGGCAATTGCAGCACGTCCGCCGGCAATCCCGCTGCAAAGGCCGGAATCTTGGCGCGCTGAAAAAGGCCGGTCGCCAGGACGACGTTGTTCGCTCGGTATTCCCCATCAGCCGTGCGCACGCGGTAGCCAGGCCGGTCAGCCAGCAGTTCCACGGCCGTGACATCCACGCCGAAGATCACCGGCAGGCGGTTGGCATCCACATAGCGCTCGAAGGTAGAGACTATTTCGTCGCGCGGCATGAAGCCGTCGGGATCATCGCCGGCGTACTCTGCGCCCGGCAGCCTGAACGACCAATTGGGCGTCACCAGGGTAAAGCTGTCCCAGCGCTGGCGCCAGGCGTGACCAGGCCGATCGGCCTTTTCCAGCACAACGTGCTCCCGGCCATGCTGCTTGAGCCAATAGCTGGTTGCCAGCCCGGCCTGCCCGCCGCCGACGATCACGGTCTCTATGTTTTCAACAGGCATACACTCTCCTCTGCTAGGCTAATCGAAGCGCTTCCCGACGCTGGCAAAGAGCAGCGCGAACACGGCCAGCGCCAGCGCGCCAAGAACAAACCCCCACTTGACCTGCATGACGCCAGCGACTGTGATCAGAAGCCCCGCCGCGGCCAACAGGGCCGCGGGCAGGGCCTGCCGCGTACGGCGGTAGAAACCGATCGCCAGCAATCCAAAGCCAAGGCAGAACCCCAGCGTCGGCAAGAAAGCCAGGGCCATTAAGTTCGAACTGCGCCCCACGAGGGCTAACACCGGCGCGACTTGGTCAGCAGGTTCAGTCCGCACCAGGTCAAGGGTGAGCAATTGTAGCATAGCCACCGCATAATCGGCAATGAGCGCAAAGACCGAGAGGAGAGCGCCGAAAAATGTCGTCAGCTCGTTGCCGACGCGCACGAAAGTGTAGAGGTCGCCTAGCCAGAGTACAAGGAAGGTGAACGCCACTGCGATCACCTGGTGGCCCAATGCCCAGGCCGCGCCATGTGCTTGAACAATGGCCGTGCGGGTCGCGGGGTCAGCGCTTCCGCCTGGCAGGATGATTTCGGCCAACAGAAACAAGGCCGGGCCGATCAGCAGTAAGGCTCGTTGCATGATGATGTCTCCCAGAGGAATAGCGTGACAACGGCGATCATGGTTTCTCCCGGATCATCGGTCAATCACCGTATACTCCTGATGCCGACTGCAAGCGATTCACGGCGCCACGTCAACGATCTCGCCGTCGTGCCATTCCGGGTCTGCGAGCATTAGGGCCCGGAATTCCTGGAAACGCTGATGCTGCTCTGGGCTGTTGGCATTGGTCCAGTAGGCCTCTTTGCTCTCGAAGACTGCTACCAGGAAAACCTCTCCGGGGTCGGCGTCCATCTGGTAAATGTAGCGCGCGAGCTGACCAGGCGCAGTGGCGATACGCCGATTGAGGGCTGTCAGTTCCTCCAGCCTGGATGGGTCAATCTTGACCCGTGCGATAGTGCCGTACATGACATCTCCATTATTTGAGGGTAACAAGTCTTTGTTGCTCAGCCGCCCTGCGTGCCCAAACCGACTTGGCTCAGTCTCGGCTCAGGGGCCACGCCGCGGCGCAGCAGCACCCCCAGCCACAGGTACCAGGCTGGGTTGATGATGAAACCGGTGACGGCCGCGGGCAGCAGCACCAGGGGACTGGAGGGCGTCAAGACGATCAGCCGGCCCAGGTAGACGATGATCAACAGCGCGCCCAGCGTCAAGGTCAGCGTGGTGAAGCCGCGGCCAAAGCGCGGACTGCCGCGCATGAGCAGACCAGCCAGCAGCACAGCCAGGCCAGCCACGCCAAAGGTCAGCATGCCCCGCGGGTCAATGGGATTGGGCAGATTGGCCAGGGCGCCGCTCAGCTCACCGGGCGCGTGGATGGCATTGGCCAGGTCGTAACCGCCGTGTATCGCGGCGCCGAGCGCGCTGACCGCACCCAGGATCAGGCCTAACGTCGCGGATGGCGCATCCACCGGCGCCAGGTGCTGAAAGAGGCCCACGAGCGCTGCCAGCGAAAGCAGGCCGCCCAGGAGCAGGCAGAGCGCGCTCAGCAGACCGTTTTGAAGGACGACAAACGAAATCGAATAGAGCAGGCCAACGATCGCGGCCGAGATGGCCGCCAGGCTGGCGTAACGATCAAAGGGTGTTGTTTTCATCAGATGCCCCGTGCTGAGTCAATGGAGCGGCGACCGCCAGCTTATTTCTTTTCCAGGGTGTTGGGCGAGAAGCCGGCAGGACTGCCCGCCGCACTTCTCGCCCAACACACCATGGACGCACAGCCGCTCGCTGGCGTCAGGCTGCGCCTTGGTCCACTTCTTCCAGGAAGTAGAAATCGGGCATGGTGACGACGCCGGCCTGCTGCATAATCTCGCGCAGGGCGGGCATTTGGGTGAACTGGCGTGCGTTTTCCACGCTGTCCCACTTGAAAACGATGACCACTTCGTTCGGGTTGTCGGCGCCGCGCATGAGCTGGCAACCTAGCGACCCATGCGCCCGGCGCACATCGGCATCCCCGTCGAAAAACGGTTTCCACCGGGCAAAGTCCTCGACCGTGTGATGAACGATCACGTACGACATACTGAACCTCCACTGCGATTGTCACTGAGTACCGTGTCAGGCTGCCTTTCAGCCTGATGACTTGATCCTAAGCCTGGAAGAAGGCGTCGAGCGCGTCTTGATCGCCGGCAAAGCCCCAGCCCTCGGCGATCTTGCCATCGTCGCTCATGCGCAGCAGATGACCGCCGCCCATGTCAACGGTCATGCCCTTGCGTTCGCCGTGCAGACGAAACGTCGCCACGATGAAATGGCCGTTGACCATCACATGAGTCAGGGCGAAATCCCAGCGATCGAGCGGCGCCATGCGGCTGGGCATCAGCTGCGTGAATTCCTCGAAGCCGTGATAGTCGCCTGAAACCGGGTTGTGTCCCGGCACGTGCCAGACAATGTCCTGCAGGATAGCGGCCCGCTCAGCCGCGTCGCCGCCGTACAGCGACCGCGCGGCGGCGATGAAGCGTCGGTCTTGATCGGTCATTACGGGCCTCCTACCCCAAAGCGGGAATGACGCCGATTTGCTGCATCAGCCCCAGTTGATCGAACTGCGCTGAGAGCCGGGCAATTTTGTCGCCGGCAAAGGTCATCATGGCGATAGCCCCTACTTCGATGGGCTTGCCGGTGGCCGGAATCCCCATGAAGTTTTCGGTATGATGGCCGCGCAACGTGAACCGCACCGCAACCTTGTCGTCTTCGGCGAACACCTCGTCAATCGTGTGATACAGGTCCGGGAAGCCCTGGTAGAAAACCACGGCGAATCCAGAGTGGCCGTCAACATCCATGCGCGGATAGCCGGCAATTTGGGCTGCGTAATCTGGCGTGACAAGCGTAGGATCGAGAGGGCCTTTGCGCTTGTCCTGCTCCATAAAAAACTGCTGTGCGACGTCCTTGTGATCGCGAGTTGACATGCTGGTGATCTCCTATTCTTTGACATAGTTGGCGGCGCAGATTTCGTCTGCTACGTCGAGTTTGCCCTGGCTGAAGATCTCCTCGTAGAAGCGACGAGAAATCGCCTTGTGAACTTCGATTGACATAATCATAGCGCCCTTTTGTTAGACAAATTGTTAGCTGAGACAGCATTTTGCGTTTAGAAGTCTACCAGGCGCGCCGTCCCTTTGAGTTTCAAGGTTTCGTAGGTTTGCGCCTGGCCGCGGTAGAGACGCGTGCCGCCGAGCGGCGTGCGTTTGGTGGCCAGAACCGCCACGGTTTCCACCGGAAATTCCGTGGCATCCTCCGGCAGGTTGACAATGGGGACGAAGAGGTTCAGGGTCTTCGTGCGCACGTCGGGAAAGACCTCTACCAGCACCGACACCAGGGCGCCCGCCGGGGTCTCGGTCACGGTAATGCTGGCGTCCGTAAAGACACGGGATGCACCGCCGCTCTCAAAGGTCAAGCGTGGAACGCCGCCGATGCCGGCCGGGGTGTAGCTAATGCTGTTTTTGCGATCCTGCAGATCGAACAAGTTAGGTTGTGTGCCTACAAGCGCCATCGTTATCTCCTTGTGTCTAGAAATCAACCAGCTGCGCCGCGCCTGTCAGCACAAGCGCCTGGTAGGTTTTGAGTTGACCCTGCACCAGCGCCGGGCCGCCAAAGCTGGTGCGAGCGGCCGTCAGCAGGCCAACGGTTTCCACCGCGGCCTCAGTTGCGCCGTTGCGTAGATTCACCGCGGGGATGAACAGGCTGAACGTGGTCGTTTCCAGGTCGGGAATGAAATCCAGGTCAACGGTCACCAGCGCGCCGATCTCCGTGGCAAGCGTGCGCACATCGGCGCCGCGAAAGACAATGTCCTGTTCGCCGCGGCGATAGTTGAGCTGCGCCGTGCCGCCAAAACCGAGCGGTGTGTACGTGACCGAGGTGTCTGCGTTGGAAAGCGTATAAAGATTCGCCTGGGCGATGTCAAGTGCCATCGAAAATCGTCCTTTCTGTGCTTTCTGGTGTAACGACCGGGGCGTCGTGCATGAGCAGACTATCGCGCCGCGCGCTGTTCATTCGACAGCCCGAAAATTGTTCATTTTGTGTTGAAACCGGGCGCCGCGCCCACACGCCCACCCTTGTGTGGTGTGGGATTCCTGAATAAGTGCAACGCGGCCGCTTCGCCGATGTAACCTGGGCGCAAGACAAAGCAACAGCGGTGTTCAGGCAGCCCCTGAACACCGCTGTTGCTTTGTTTGTGTGATCCTCAGCGTCTGTCCGCAGAAGATCGGCGGCATGGCTAGAAGATCGGCCGGCGTCGCGAGACGCTCAGGCTCAACTGTGCGCCTGCCACAGGCGGATGTTTTCCTGGATCTGCGCCTGGTGGATGAGATCATGCCCGGCGATGGCGCCGATCAGGGCGGCCACCGATTCTGGCCCACGCTCGCTGTGCTGACCCCAGCGCGCGCGCTGCTCCAGGTTAAGCCCTTGCAGCAACGCGACGTTGACCTGCTTGAGCGCCGCCAACGCGGCGAGCAGTTGCTCGGTCGGCTGATCGGCCTCGGGCAGCTCACGAACCCAGGCGTCCTGGTCAAAACCGGCGATCGGCGCGTGCGGGTTGGCAACGATGGCCCGGTAACGGTAGCCATAGACGATTTCCGTCTGCACCAGGTGCGCCAGCACCTCGTTGATGGACCATTCCGCCGGCGCAGGACGCCAGCGCAGCGCCGCCTCGTCAAGCCCAGCCAGGATGGCGCGCAAGCGCGTGACAGCCTGACGCTGCGACTCGAACGGATCAGCCTGCCCCAGGAGCGCAATTTCCTCGCGCAGCATGGGCGCGCAATGCGCCAGGTTGACCTCGCCGTAGCTGGTCATCAGGCGCTCGGTCGTGGGCGCCTTGTCCGCGCCCTGACCATCGGCCGGCGTGCCAACCGCCGGGGTGATTGGCTGATCATTGTCGTCGCGCACCAGGATCATGCGCCGGAAAGCTTCGGCCAGGGCCACGCCGCCCTTCTCGCCCGCTTCTTTGGCCCATGAGGTCACCATGTCGGTGGGGTCCCAGTCTTCCATCTGGCTTTTGTGCTGCCGCAAGGCCGCAATTTTATGCGCTAGGGTCGCGCCAATGTCCACCAGGGTGTCTGTCACGCTGCTGTCCGTAATCCAGACCTCGCGCACACGATGCGCTTCATAGCCCTCGGCTGTCAGATCAGGGAATGCCAGGGGCATGGAAACAGCGGGGAAGACTGCCTCCAGGGTAGCAACCGCCGCGGCGCGGTGATCGGGGTGGTTGATGTAGAAGTTGCCATAGAAAAAGGCGGTTGGGTCGCCGCACACAACCACATCTGGTCGGTATTGGCGCATCACGCGCACCAGGTCCTTGCGCAGCGCCAGGGTCGGCTGCAGGGCGCCGTCATCGTAACGCAGGAACACTACCTGGTTGACGCCGCATTCGCGCGCGGCCGCGCGCTGCTCATCCTCACGGATGGCTGCCAGGCGCTCTTTGGTCATGCCTTCGACGTGACTGCCGGAGTTGCCGCTGGTAATCAAGACGTAGATCACCTCAGCGCCGGCCAGGCTCCACGCGGCGGCCGTGCCGCCGATGCTAAAATCGGGATCATCCGGGTGTGCGTAGACGATCATGGCCCGTTTGGGAATGGGCGGGTGTGTGTCAATCTGATTCATCGGTCCTCTTTTCGCTCTGGTTGATTTCAGGCTGGCACGCCAATTGCCAGCTCGTAGATGATGGCGGTTGTGTCAGACAAATTGAAGAAGCGCACCGTTTCCAGGTCATAGAAAGCGCCGATGCCGGTGCAGCCAACGCCCAGCGCGTGCGCGGCCAGATACGCGACCTCTGCACGCAGGCCGGCCTCCAGGTGCAGCTGCCGGTACATGCGATCACCGCACTGTTGAACCAGGTCGTTCAAGTTGGCTGCAAAGAAGATCACAGCGCCGGCCTGGCCGCAAAAAGCCTGATCAAGCGAAAGGTGCATGGCCCACTCAGACAGGTTGCCTGCGCGCACCAGGGCCAGGCCGGGGCCGACAGGGTCATAACGATAAGCGCCTTCCGGCACCCCTTCGACTCGGTTGACGATCACATAGAATTCAAGCGCGCCCTGGGCGCAGTCGCTCAAGTGCGCCAGCTGCAGTGCCTGCAAAATGGCGCTGAAGGTTTCTTTGGGTACGGGCGCTAGTTTGAACTGATGCGACGAACGGCGCCCCAGAAGCGATTGGCATAGGGAGACAGGCGCGGTTGGTCTCACCAGCGGCAAAGGCGTCATCGGCGGCAGTTCACTGGCTGGGGTTTCAGACACAGACGGGGCGACGCAGCCGCGCAGGGTCTGCACCTCCACTCGCGTGTGCAATTCGGCGGCGTTGGCGGCGGGCAGAAGGGCATCTACCGCGGCGCTCTGCGCGATCGGCAGCGATGATTCCAGCATGAGCGGCGCCGGTGGATCAAGCACGCCCCGCAGTGGGAGATGGTTGGGCGCGCCGTGGACGGCCACCAGAACCTGGACTCTCTCCTGGGGTGAAGACAGCCCGACCAGGCGATTGACCAGCTCGTCCACAAAATAGTACACCACCGTCGCGGTGTGACCAAGGGCTGCGGCTACCAACGCGACGTTACCCGCTAAATGACCACAGTCTTGCAAGCAGTAGCGGTAGGCGCGTGCTCCGTATTTCCACGCCGTGCGCCACCAGACGCTGGAGATGGCAAAAACGGCGTCAGCTTCGGCGACGGCCGGCCAATCGGCAGCCGCGTCGGCCAACCAGGCCAGCCAATCGGCCGGCCGCAGGAGTTCGAGCGCATGCTCACCGGGCGCGTAGTGATAGATGCCATTGCGGGCGCCGGTTGCACCCCGCACGGCGACATAGAGTTCCGCCGGGTAGAGAGCGCCGGCCGACGGCGCCGCGCGCAAGGTCAACGTGGCGCCGGGCAGGGTCTGCTGTGCGGTGGGGCCATAGGCATAGTAGCACAGGCGCGAAAGGGTCTCCACATTCCAGGCCGCAGGCGGCTGCGTATCAGCGGGCCTGGGCCACCAGTGCTGCAACACGTCCAGGGTATCAGGAAAAGTACAATCAATTTGCTCGGTCAACGGGAGACGGGCGGTGGATGGGTAGACCTTGTAGATAGAGGGTTGGCGGCTCCAATCCACGTCAGCGCTCGAGCTTTGCATGCGGCTGGCCGTTTGCGCAGTCTCCGCGTGAAAACGCAGGGTCAGACGCTGGCGGCTGCCGGAGCGCGCACGCTCAACGTTGTCCTGCGCTGCGGTCGAAGGTGGTTTGCGCCGTCGGCGAAAGAACCAGTCTTGCCACATAGAATCCTCCATCCAGAGTGCTGACTGACGCGCCAAGGGGCGTTTGTCGCTGAGGATTGCAGGGCGCCGGGTTGCGTCCCGTGCCCGTACGACATGCCATCAGCGCAGCGGCAAACTGCCATTTTGATTGTAGCACACATGCACTCGCACATGCCAAACAACACTCGGCATATCAGCGCCTGGATAGACAGTGGGTTTTCATCGGCTTTGATGATGAGGCGGGGATAGATGAGCGGAGCACGCACGCGCCGACGGTGGGTCAGTGTGCGCTAGCGCGCCGCACGTTCGCAGCGTGGACAAAGACCGCGTGGAGACATGAACGCTTCGTCCACCACCCAATCGCAACCACGACAGGTGGTCAAGCGGCGCTGATGTCGGCCACGGTCTGGGATGGGGCGGATGTAAATTCGCTCGCGGTCTTGGTCGTCGTTGGCGGTGAGTTCCTGAAATTCACTCCAGTTGAGCGTTATCATCGTTCTCTCTGCACCTTCCTTGCCTGAATCCAGCGTCCGCATTCATGATGCAACTTGCATTCATGAAGGGAGAGTATAGGTTTCTCCGCCTCTTGCTTCCGCAATCTTGCTGCCAATTGTTTGTGCTGCACGCGCCGGCTGCCTAAGACCCCCGCGGCGTTTACAAGGTTGTTGTTGCCAAGGAACGAAGGGTTGCGATTCGTGACGTACTTGCGGCGATTTGTACAATTGACATCCTATCGGAAGTCAGGTAAAATGACATCAGCTTCGTTTGCTAAGACACGGTGCGTGTAAGGCAAGCCACGACAAATCCCTAAATTGCTGTATTCTCTACGTCCAAGAAGGAGAATCAATTCATGACCCATGTGATTTTTGACCTCTGTATACGCGACGGCGCCTGTGCAGAAGTCTGCCCGGTGGAGTGCATCGTTCCCGGCCAGCCCGAGGACGAGTGGCCCTGGTACTACATTGACCCTGACACCTGCATTGACTGCGGCGCTTGTGTGCCAGAGTGCCCTGTTGATGCCATTCGCCCAGAAGAGGACCTGGAACCGCAGTATTTTGCCTCGACGGAGATCAACGCCAGGTTCTTCAGCGATGGGCCTGGCTATAACGCTAAGTGACGCTCATCCTTTGAGATGAGGCCGAAAATCAGATCGGGAACCTCTGCCTGTCCGCAGGGGTTCTTTTTTGGTGAACCGCAGGGGTTCTCTTGGGGTGAATCATGAGCGAGCATTTACCGCAGCGCGCCTTGGTGATCATGGCGCACCCTGACGATCCAGAATTTTTTTGCGGCGGCACGGTTGCGCTTTGGGCGCGCGCCGGCTGCGCGGTGACCTACGTGGTCATCACGCGCGGCGACAAAGGCAGTGATGCGCCTGACATGACGCCTGAACGCCTGACCGACCTGCGCATGGGCGAACAACGCGCAGCCGCGGCGCTGTTGGGCGTCGAAGAAGTCGTATTCCTCGGTTACCACGACGGTGAGCTGTATCCCGACATGCGCCTGCGTGAGGACCTGGTGCGGCAGATTCGCCTGCATCGCCCCGACACGGTCATCCTGCCTGACCCCACCACTTACTTTGTGGGTGATTCTCGCATCAATCACCCTGACCACCGCGCAGCCGGTGAAGCGGCCCTTGCGGCTGTCTTCCCCATCGCACGGGGGCGGCTCAATTTTCCGCAGCATGAAGCCGATGGCCTGGCGCCGCACAGCGTCCATCATGTTTTCGTGGCTGGGCCTCACGACAGTAATTACCAAGTGGACATCAGCGAGGTGTTCGACTTGAAGATAGCTGCCATTTTGGCGCACAAGAGTCAGATTGCTGATCCGGCAGCGTTGGAGGCGCGTCTTCGTGAGCGGGCGCGCACCGTGACGCCAGACGGTGTTGAGATTTATGCCGAGTCATTTCGCTGGATGAAGCTCACGTAGATCGTTTCTCTACTCGCTTCTCCATGCACTCGTGGTTATGCTCACTTTTCATTCTCAATGAGGAGGACAAGCAATGTCTGATGTTGCGTATCGAATCGAAAAAGACTCACTAGGTGAGATGAAGGTCCCGGCGCAGGCGCTGTATGGCGCGCAAACCCAGCGCGCTGTGCTCAACTTCCCCATCAGCGGCATGCGGCCCTATCCCGCGTTTGTCTGGTCTATGGTCGCGATCAAACGATCGGCCGCGATCGTCAATCGGGAACTCGGCCTGCTGGATGCGGAGCGCGCTGGCGTTATCATTCAGGCAGCCGACGAGGCGCTGGCAGGCAGCCTGAACGAGCATTTCGTGGTAGATCCCTTCCAGGCCGGCGCTGGCACTTCGCACAACATGAACATCAATGAGGTGCTCGCCAATCGCGCCAACCAATTGCTCGGTTTCGAACTGACGGACCCCAAGAAGCCGGTCAACCCGAACGATCATGTCAACATGGCGCAGTCCACCAATGACACGATTCCCACCTCGATTCGCTTGGGCGCGCTGTGGCGTCTACCGGAGTTGGTCAAGGCGTTGGACGGCCTGGCCGCGGCGCTGCGCCAGAAGTCGGCCGAGTTCGATGACATCGTCAAGTCTGGCCGCACGCATTTGCAGGACGCGGTGCCGGTGCGCATGGGTCAGGAATTTGGCGCGTACGCGCGCGCGGTAGAGCGCGGCCGTGAGAAGATCGTACACGCGGCCGAGTCCCTGCGGCGCCTCGGTATTGGCGGCACTGCCACCGGCACCGGACTTAACGCCCATCCTGAATACCACGCACGCATGGTCGCTGCGCTCAGTGATCTGTTGGGCCAGCCCCTCTATACCTCGGATGACCTGTTCGAGTCCATGCAAAGCATGGGGGACAATGTCTTCTTCAGCGGCGCGCTGCGCACCGTGGCCCAGGACTTGATTCGCATCGCCAATGATTTCCGGCTGCTCTCATCCGGCCCAACCACCGGGCTAGACGAGATTCGCCTGCCCGCGGTGCAGCCAGGTTCGAGCATCATGCCCGGTAAGGTGAACCCGGTCCTGGCCGAGATGCTCGACATGTCTATGTTCCATGTGCTCGGCTGCGATTTGACGATCACCCTGGCGGCGCAGGCCGGCCAATTGGAACTGAACGTGATGATGCCGATCATCGCGCACAATCTCTTCGAGATGATGCACGTGATGATCGGCGCCGTCAACGCTTTTGCCAGCAAGTGCGTCGTGGGCATCACTGCCAACCGCGAGAAGGCCGTGGGCTGGTTGGCGAAGAACGCAATCCTGGTCACCGCGCTCAACCCCGTGATCGGTTACTTGAACGGCGCCGCAGTGGCCAAGGAATCGTTGGCCACCAATCGGCCGATCAAGGACGTGGTGGTTGAGAAGGGGCTGTTGACCGCGGAGCAGGCTGACGAGCTGTTGGACGCGCGCAAGATGACTGAAGGCGGCATCCAGGGCACGGGCGGCGGCGGTGGTTGATCGCAGCGCCCCGTTGTCGGACGCCTGAACATTCGACGCGCGGCGGTATCCTGAGGCTGGCTGCTGAACCAGCCCAGGATATCGCTGCGTGAACTGGTGAATGATGCTTGTTCGCTGTTCCCCGTGGAGCGCAGGCCCAATACCGCTCAGACAAGCCGTGGCCGAGGAGGAGAAATGACCGACTGGCTTATAAGCCTGAATGACTGGGGAATGCAATTACTGTTGGCGCTGCAGCAGATGCGCACCCCTTTCCTAAACGACTTCTTTCGTTTCGTCACCAATTTGCACGGCGACAATTTCTACCTTTTTATCTTTCCACTCCTCTATTGGTGTCTCGACAAGCGCTGGGGCGCCCGCCTGGCCTATCTCTTTTTCTTTGGCTATGATTTCAGCAACGGCTTTCTCAAAGATCTCTTCCACACCCCGCGGCCGTCCGATCCACGATTGGAAGTCCTCGTCACCGAGAACAGCTTGGCTTTTCCTAGCGGTCATTCACAGGGAAGCATCATCTTTTGGGGCTACCTGGCGTACGTAGTGCGTCGCACCTGGTTTTGGTTGGCCGCCGGCCTTCTGATCTTGCTCATCTCCTTCTCGCGCCTCTACCTCGGCATCCATTATCCGCAAGACGTAGTAGGCGGCCTGCTGATCGGCCTGCTCGTGCTCGCCTTGTTCATCTGGCTGGAGCCAAAGGTCAGTCGGATCGTGGCGCGCTGGCCCTGGTTGCAGCAGATGGCGGTTGGCGCGCTGTTGCCTGTGCTGATTTTCTTCCTGGCGCGTTCGGACACCAGCGCGCGATCCCTCGGCCTCCTGTGCGGGGCGGGCATTGCCTTGCCTTTGGAGGCGCAGACCATCGGGTTCAGCGTGCGCGGGTCAATCTGGCAGCGCCTTGCGCGCTTTGTGGTCGGTTTTGTCGTGGTGTTGATCTTCTACCTCGGCTTGAGCGCCCTATTGCCGCGTACCGACATCATGCGCTTTGTCCGCTACGCTATCGTCGGCATCGCCATGATCTGGCTGGCGCCATGGATGATTGTACGCCTGGGGCTGGCCTCCAGCGAAAGAGAATCTAGGAGCATCTCATGATACGCCCATTGCGCATCGTTTGGTCAGGCATCATAGCATCCTACGAGGAGATGCTTCTGTTGGCGCTGCTCAGCCTGCTTGTTTGCGCCTGCTGGCTGATCATCATCCCTGGACCGCCGGCCACGGCTGCGCTTTACTGCGTTGCCAACCGAATTGCCAGCGAGCGCAGGGTCAACTTCGACGTGTTCAAGGAGGGATTTCGCCGCTATTTCGTGCGCAGTTGGATCATCAGCGGAATTAGTCTCGGCATGCTGGCAATCATCATCAGCAGTCTTTTCTTCTACACTGGCTTGCCAGCGCAGTTTCCGCAATGGATGCAAGCCCTTTCCGTGGTCATGCTCTATATCCTCATCGCCTGGTTAGCCATGCAGATTTATCTCTTTCCTGTGCTCATCGAGCAGAATCTGCGTGTGTGGATGGTCTTTCGTAACGCGCTTTACCTGGCCTTTGCCAGCCCGGTTTATACCGGCGTCCTACTTGCGGCGTTGGCGGTGATTGTGCTCTTGTGCGGATTGACCACCATCCTGTTTTTTTTGATCGCGCCTAGCTTAGTCGCGGTCATCAGCAGCGTGGCGCTGCAGGATCGCCTGGCGTACTTCCGGGGCAAGGCTGACGCCGCTTCCTGATCGCGACGTAACGCGGCGCGGCGGCGCCACCAGAAGACACAGCCGTTTTCTTGCCAATTGATTCCACCGGTCGTATAATCGTTTTTCAACGACTGGAATATACAGATAATGATCTGCACGCTTTTACAAGGAGTAAGAAAACCATGAGTAAGAAATGGGTCTACCTGTTCAGTGAGGTGGACGAGGCCGAGAAGTATGTCGGCGGCAAATGGGATGCTGTGCGCGCCCTCCTGGGCGGAAAGGGCTCTGGCCTGGCCGATATGAATCGCGGCAAGCTGCCCGTCCCACCCGGTTTCACCGTGACAACCGAAGCCTGCAACGCCTATCTTGCGGCCGGCGAGCAGTTCCCCGCAGATATGTGGGAGCAAGAGATTGCGGCCATGCATGCCACCGAGATCGCAACCGGCAAACGTTTCGGTGATCCTGCGAATCCGCTGTTGGTTTCATGCCGCTCTGGCGCCAAATTCTCCATGCCCGGTATGATGGATACCGTGCTCAACATCGGCCTCAACGACGCCACGGTCGCTGGCATGATTGCGCTGACCGGAAACGAGAAGTTCGTCTACGACTCCTATCGCCGCCTGGTGCAGATGTTTGGTTCCGTCGTGCTCAACGTCTCGAAAGAAGACTTCGAGAAGGTGCTGGAAGCATACCGCCATCAGCGGGGCGTCGCCAGCGATTCTGACCTCGCCGTTGAAGATCTGAAGGCCATCACCGCCAAGTTCAAGGAGATTGTCAAGGAGAAGACTGGCAGCGAGTTTCCTGATGATCCCTATGCGCAGCTCAGCCTGGCGACTGAGGCCGTTTTCAAGTCGTGGAACGGCAAGCGCGCCTTCGATTACCGCAACGCTTCCAAGATTCCTCACGACCTGGGAACCGCAGTCAACATCGTCACCATGGTCTTTGGCAACATGGGCCAAGACAGCGGCACTGGTGTGTTGACCACCCGCAACGTGTCTGACGGCACCCCAGAAATTGAAGGCGATTTTCTCATCAATGCCCAGGGCGAGGACGTGGTCTCTGGCACCCGGCAGACCCTGCACATGTCTGACATGAAGACGCTGATGCCGGTGATGTACGACGAGCTGACCGCGATTTGTCGTCAGTTGGAGAAGTACTACCGTGAGACGCAGGACATCGAATTCACGGTCGAGCGCGGCAAGCTGTGGATCTTGCAGACACGCAACGCGAAGCGCACGGCTCAGGCTGCCATTCGCATCGCCGTGGACATGGTTGATGAGGGACTGATCTCCAAGTCCGAGGCCGTCATGCGCGTCATGCCCGAACACGTAGATTTCTACCTGCATCCGCAGTTCGATACGGCCGCCAAGAAGGCAGCCACCGGCCGCGGCGAGCTCATTGCGATCGGCTTGAACGTGTCGCCTGGTGCAGCCGTCGGCCAGATCACCTTCGATGCTGACACCGCCGAGCGTTGGGCAAAGGAAGAGAAGAAGGCCGTCATCATGGTGCGCCCGGAGACGACCCCGAACGACGTGCATGGCATGTTAGCGGCTAAGGGCATCCTGACCAGCCGCGGCGGCCGCACCAGCCACGCCGCCCTGGTCGCTCGCCAATTCGGCATCCCCGCCGTGGTCGGTGTGGCCGCGATGGACGTAAACATGGAAGAGCGTGTCTTTAGGGTCAAGGACACGGTCTATCGTGAAGGCGATTGGGCTTCCCTCGATGGCACCACGGGCGAGATTTTCGCCGGCAAGATTGCCACCAAAGAGCCTGACATCGAGGACCCCTATCTGATCAAGCTGCTTAGTTGGGCCGATGAGTTCCGCACGCTGGGCGTGTGGGCCAACGCCGACTACCCACGCGACGCACAGCGCGCCCGCCGCTTCGGCGCTGAGGGCATCGGTTTGACCCGCACCGAGCACATGTTCTTCGAGACCAATCGCTTGCCCACCGTACAGAAGATGATTCTGGCGAAGAGCGAAACCGAGCGCGACGAGGCCCTGGCTAAGCTGCTCCCCTTCCAGCGCGAGGACTTCGATGGCCTCTTCCGCGCCATGGACGGCCTGCCCGTCACCATTCGCTTGATTGACCCGCCCATGCACGAGTTCCTGCCCTCGCAGGAAGATCTGTTGGTTGAGGTCACCGAACTGCGCTTCACCAAGCCTGGCTCGCCGGAGCTGGCTGAGAAGGAGTCGCTGCTGTCGGCCGTGCAGTCCATGCACGAAGCCAACCCCATGCTGGGTCTGCGCGGCGTGCGCCTGGGCATTCACTTCCCCAGCCTGACCCGCATGCAGGTGCGCGCCATCTTCGAGGCGGCTTGTGATTGTGCGAAGGACGGCGTGGACGTACACCCCAAGATCATGATTCCGCTGACCGCGCATATCAATGAGCTGAAGGTGCAGCAGTCGGCGCTGGAGGCCGAAGCCAAGGCCGTGATGGCGGAGAAGGGGATGGAGATTGATTACCAGTTCGGCACCATGATCGAAATCCCGCGCGCGGCGCTGACCGCGGGCGAGATCGCGGAGATGGCGCAGTTCTTCTCCTTCGGCACCAACGACCTCACGCAGATGACCTTTGGCATCTCGCGCGACGACGCTGAGAAGGGCTTCCTGCTGGAGTACATTGACAAGAAGATTCTGCCAGAGAATCCCTTCGCTACGATTGACGAGAACGGCGTGGGCGCGCTGATGGGTATGGCTGTTAAGGCCGGCCGCGCAACTCGCCCCACTCTCGATGTGGGTATCTGCGGCGAACACGGCGGCGATCCGCAGAGCATTGATCTCTGTCACCGCCTGGGTCTGAACTACGTGTCCTGCTCACCGTTCCGTGTGCCGATTGCCCGCCTGGCGGCGGCGCATGCGGCCCTGAAGCACGGCAAGTAGTCAAGGTTCGCTTGAAGCAAAAGACCCTTCAGGTCCCGTGACCTGAAGGGTCTTTTATATGATTGGAGAGAGAACCATGAGAAACCGTTTGCCGCCCCTCAAATTGACACCTATCGCCCTCGCGCTGGCAAGCCTGCTTTGGCTCACTGCGTGCAACAGCCAGGCCCCCACGCCGGCGGCTGGCGTATCACCCGCAGCCACGCCGACAACGGCGGCCCAGGCGCCCGCCGCAACGCTCGTCCCAACCGCCATGCCCGCGGCGGCCACGCCGACATCGGCGACGCAGGCGCCCGCGTCCACGTGCAAAAGCCCCGCGTCCTTGACTCCGGAACTGACCGAAGGGCCTTACTTCAAAGCCAATTCGCCTGAGCGCGCGTCGCTACTGGAGGCGGGCACGGCCGGAACTAAATTAGTGTTGAGCGGCTCTGTCTTCACGACCGATTGCCAGCCGGTTGCTCATGCCTTGTTGGACTTTTGGCAGGCGGACGCCAACGGGCAGTACGACAACACGGGTTACACGCTGCGTGGGCATCAGTACACCGATGCGGCCGGTCATTACCAACTGACCACGGTGGTGCCTGGCCTTTACCCTGGCCGCACGGAGCACATTCACCTCAAGGTGCAAGCGCCAGGCGGGCCGATCATCACGAGTCAGCTCTTCTTCCCAGGCGTGCCTAACAACAGCGAAGACGGCATTTTTGACCCCAAAATGCTGCTGACCGTGCAAGAGACCAGCGACGGCTTGACTGCGACCTTCGATTTTGTTGTGAAGACGAAATAGGGCGAACGAACATGTTGAAGGACTGTTCCATGACTGAACCGATCTGGATGCGTTTGCGCGACGGTCGAATGCTCGCCTATGCCTCGTATGGCGACCCCGACGGCCATCCCGTACTCTTCTTTCATGGCCTTCCCAGCTGCCGGTTGATGCACCCGGATGCGGAGCTTTCCCGCGCGCTCGGTGTGCGTCTCCTGGTGGCTGACCGGCCTGGTTTCGGCCGCTCTGATCCGAAACCAGGCCGGTCGCTGCTGGACTGGGCTGACGATGTCGCCGACTTTGCCGACGCACTCAAGCTGCAGCAATTTGCCGTCGTGGGCGCCTCCGGCGGCGGGCCTTTTGTGGCCGCCTGCGCCTACAGGCTGGCGGACAGAATACCTCGCGCGGCCATCCTCGGCGGTTCAGGGCCGATTGATGCGCCAGGCGCGCTCGCGGGGATCGCGCGCGAACGCCGCATCGGATACTGGCTTGCGCGCCACGCGCCTGCGCTTTTCGGCCTGACGATTCGCTGGCGCGGCGACCCACGGCGCGATCCCGAGAAATTCTTCGCCAACTTCACGCGCCACAATCCGCCATCTGACCAGGCTCTGCTGGCGCGCCCCGCTGTGCGGGCGATGTTCCTGGCGAGCTATGCGGAATCCACGCGCCAGGGCCTGGACTCCTTTGCCTGGGAGGTGCAGCTCGTTGCGCAGCCCTGGGGTTTTCGACTTGAGGACATACGCACGCCGATCACGCTGTGGCATGGCGAAGACGACAACTCCACGCCCATCGGCATGGCGCGCGCAATGGCGCAGGCCATGCCGAACTCGACGCTGCGCATTCTGCCCGCGGTGGGGCATCTTCTTTTCTTGTCGCATTGGCAGGAAATCGTCGCGGATTTGCTCATCCCACGGGAACAACATGCAGAGGCAAGGTAAGTTCGAGGGGCGGACATGCCCAACAGGAAAAGCGCCGCAAAGAAAACCGGAGGTGGATCAACATCCACCTCCGGTTTTTTCGTCTAGATCGCTCCGTCGCGCTTCAGTCGCCCACCCAGACAGCCACGCTGCCGGTGGCGTCGCCGGCCGTGGCCTCCACCAACCAACAGCCGGTCTGCGGGAAGGTCCACCCAGATGGGTAATCGGGATAGTCCGGCGACATGGAATCCTCACGGTCCTGCGTCAGCACCTCGCCGCCGCCGAAGCGCTCGGCCTTGAACTGCATGATGCCCCGGAAGTCATTCTGCGGCAGCCACAGAATCCTGATTGGCTCATTGACCTTGAAGGTCATTTCGTAGGATCGAATGCAAAACGCGCCGCCGCAGGCTTGATAGCTGTCGAGCGCGGCCAGCGGGCACGCTGCCTGTTCGCGCGGCTGAGATAGGTTCAGATCAGACGGAATGCCCTCGAAGACCCGACCAACGGCGTCTCCTGCCGCGGGCGCAGACGCCTGGTTTGGTGGAGCCAGGGTAGGCACACTGCAACTAGCTATCACAACGGCGAGAATCGCAAGCAGTAATCCCTGTAACACAATGCGCTTCATCGAAATGCCTCCCTTGACGCCAGTCGCGCTCCGACCCGTGGTCGGTCACGCGGCGCTGGCGTTTGCCTCGAGTCTACTGGCCCCACGCCGCGGCGACGATTTGCACGTCCGCGATGTTGATCACGTTGTTCCCGTCCTGGTTGAAGTCAGCCTCGAAGTAGCCAAGCGTTACCTGATCCAACCAGGCCTGCGCAGTCAGCGCAATATCCGTCACATCAACAGCTCCGCCCGAACAATTCACGTCGGCCAAACGGCAGCTGCCGCCCGGATCAGGCCCACCCACGGTTGAGAAACGATTGGCGCTGGCCCAGTCGCTGGCGCCGCAGGCATTGACGGCTCGCGCCCGCCAGTGCAGCACGCGTGAAGCATGCAGCAGGGACGACACGCTCCAACTCGTCCCATACTGGCCACTGGGGTTGGCGATCACGGCGGCAAAGTTCCTATCTTCGGCCACCTGGACATCATAGGTCGTGGCGTTGGCGGTTGCGGCCCAGGTCATGGTGGCATTGAGCGGGACGTTGGTGGCATTGTCGGCCGGGGTCGTGAGGTTTGGCGCGCCCGGCGCAGCCGTCACCACCTGCAGCACGACGTTGGTTGTCTGCGTGCTGCTGCCGTCGCTGCCTTGCACGGTGATGGTGTAGCTGCCGGGCGCCGCGCCGCCGCCTACGCTGAGGGTCAGTTGGGCGCTGCCAGGCACCTGGACGGGGTTCGGGTTGAATTGGGCCGTGACGCCGCCCGGCAGATTGAGCGCGCTCAGGGTAACGCTGCCGGTGTAACCATTGACACCCTGCAGGCTCAGCTGGTACACGGCGTCGCCCGCGCCGCAGGTCGAAGCGGTTGGCGTTGCGCTTTGCACCGCAAAGCTCTGATCATAGGAATAGCACTCGTTCGTCTGGCACAGGCCAGAATCCACGTCGCAGGCCGTGCCGGCGCGGTAGAAATCAAAGCCGCCGATGGCGCAAACGAATCCTCCGGCCGTGCCTGCGCCCAACAAGCGCCGCGCCACATTCAGTGAAGGCCATGCGCTCCACTGGCTGCCGTTGAAGCTGTCCACACTGTTGAGCACGCTGTTGCTGGACGCGAAGCCGCCGCCAATTGCCAGCAGCGCGCCGCCCGCTGTCGCCCCGGCTGCCAGGTTGCGATCAGTGGTCATCGTGGCGGCCTGCGTGGACCAGGTATTGGTTGAGGGGTTGTAGGCGACGACCGAGTTCAGAGCCGGCGCGGTGTTATTGGTGTCGCCGCCGGCGACCAGGAAAAGTCCGTTGGCAAAGAAGCCCATCGCGCCATAGCGCGCGGCCGGCAAATTGGGCAGCGCTGTCCACGCATTGCTTGTGGCGTTGTAGACATAGGCCTTGTTGCTGATCGCGGTGCTGGTGCTCGTGCCGCTCACGCCGCCAGCCACATACACCAGGTTGTTGGCTGCATCGCACGCCACCGCCTGCAGGACAGGCACCGGCGTGCCAGGGTAGTTGGCGCCGGTGCTCCAGGTATTGCTGCTGATGGTGTAAATCCACAAGGTGGCTAGAAATGTCGGCGCCGAATAAGTGCCGCCCTGGCCGTTGGGGACGTAGATTTTGCCGTTCATCGCGCAGCCGCTGAGATCGCGCGCCGCCGTGGGCAAAGCAGCCCCGGTTGACCAGGTATCGGCGCCGGGGTCATAAATTTCAACGACATTCGACACGACGTAATCGGTGCCGCTGCGTGACTCGCCGCCAATGGCCCAAATGCGCGCGCCGTCCCCCACAACCGCCAGGCGGTCGCGTGCTGTGGGCATAGGCGCCTTGAGAGTCCACACGCCTTGTACCGCGTTGGGATTCACCGCTTCGTTGGCGCTGGCGGCGGGCGCCATGACAGCGCCCAAAAGACAAGCGACGATCAACCACCATCCCCTGGCTCGTTGTCGAATCACAGTGGTACCTCCACAAGGCAATATCTTGGCATGGGAACTTGAGGCGTTCAGTGTAACACACGTTACATCGAACAGCAATTTCGCACAGGTTGCGCTTAAAGGATAGGCAGAAATGACAAACCAGGAAGTAAGATTACTTCCTGTATATCAAAAACCCAGGCCCTGTTCAGAGGCCTGGGTTTTGACTTGCGCGGCGGGGCGGGCTGGCGTGGCTATTTGGTTACAGCAAAATCTGCCGTGGCTTTGATCATGCCATCGGGCGTAGAAGCAATCCAGGTCAGCGCCGATTCGCTGACGGCCGTCCCGTTGGGCCATGTCGCCGGCACAGTCACACTCACATCGAAAGCGCCGAATCCACCGACCACCGTGGCGGCATACACCTGGGCTGCGTCGAACGGCACGGAAGCCGAGGCCAGGTGTATGTTGACCTTCTTGCCGAGGGGCCAATTTTCGCCATGCAGTTTGACGATGGATTGCAGGGCGCCGCTGCTCGGCTGCGCTTGCAGGGTGGGCGTCAGCTTGCTGTCGCTGGGCGGCAGTGTGCTCTTGAGCGACAAATAAACCTCATTGACCCAGGCCAGCAGCGCGTTGATGTCGGCCGTAGATGCTTTGGCCTGCCCCTGGCCCTTGAAAGTCAGCGTTTGCAGCATGGCATCGGCCTGGGCTGGGTCTTTCATCTGATAATCAATCGGCGCAAACTGGGCCAGCCAGATCTGCAGCTGCGCCTGCTGGTCGGCGTCAAGGCTCGCGCGCATGGCCCCTGCGGTCTGGTTGCCTTTGCAGCTCGTACCCGTAATCGCGCCGGCGCTGGTAATGCTCAAATCATCGCAGAAACCGGCAATGCCGCCTTCGCGATGCCACGTCAGCACCGTTTCGGTACGCGGCGCCACCACGGACACCGTCCCTTCCTGGTTTGTGCGCACCTCGTGCATTTCACCGCCCACATCGAGCGTCACGCGGAAGCCAGGCACCAGCGCTTCGGTGCATTTTGTGTCCGCCTGATAGACTTCCAAACAGCCGTCGCGCCAGGTGACCGGCTCGACCGCCACGACCTTCGCAGCGGCCGCTGACTTGCCCAGGCTGGCTGCCAGCTTCTCTTGCGCAGCCCGCACCGCGGGGTTCATAGTGGTCGCCACGGCCGGTCGCACGACTGAGCCGGTCATGTTGGTGCGATATTCATAGGGTTGGCCGCCGGCTTCCAGCATGACCTGATAGCCCGGCACGATGACCTGCGTGCACATTTCGCCGGGTTGTTCGAGTTCCAGGCAGCCGTTGCGCCACTGCATGGGCTTCACATCGGTGATCGTGATATCGGCCTCTGACACGCCCAACGCCGCGGCCAGGGTTTGCCGCGCCAGCGTCGCCGCCGCGGGCGCGACCCCGCGGTCGGTGGTTGGCGTGGACGGCGGCTTGTCAGGCCCGGCCGTAGGCTTCTCGCGCACCGGCGCTTGCGGCGCGCAGGCGCTCAGCATCAGCGCGATGAGCAGGATCACCAGCGCCGCGCGGGCGCTTCGTTCGTTGATATGCTTCATGACACTCTCTCCCTTCATCCACAAAAAGTCGAAGCATGTGCGCTGCCGGCGCAGCACGCTTCGATTGACTCTATTATGGTCGCGCGCGCCGCAGTATACATCCGATGCGCGCACCATTTTCTCTACGCCAAATAGCGCATTTGTTGATATGAGGGATAAATAGCAATCAACCGCAAGTTGTGTTATGATGCAAGTATCCGTGACGCGAGTTTACCACAAAACAAAAGCAAACTCCAAAAGCACGGCAATTCCAATGACACAGCCTGGGCGTCAGCCGCTACAGTCGGATTATCTCAAGGGGAGTCATCATCGTGCTCAAGAGCGAACTCGTTGCCTATCTGGACGCGTTTCTCCACATCAACGAAGTGAGGGATTATGGCTTGCAGGGGCTGCAGGTGGAAGCCGGCGGCGACGAGGTGAACACCCTGGCCTTCAGCACCGATTCAGCTTGGCCTTGCATTGCCAGCGCTCAGCACGCCGGCGCGCAGATGTTGATTGTGCACCACGGTCTGTTTTGGGGCCACGAGCAGCTGCTGCGCGGCCCGTTTGGCGCGCGCGTACGCCGTCTGTTCGAGGCAGGCCTTTCGCTTTACGCCGCGCACCTGGCGCTTGATGCTCATCCAGACGTAGGCAACAATGCCGAACTGGCGCGGCTGTTCAACATCACCGTGACGCGCTGGTGGGGCGATGCAAAAGGCACGTTGATTGGCGTCCTGGGCGCCGCGCCCGCCGGTTTGACGCTGGCTGCGCTGTCGGCCCAAGTCGGTTCTCGTTTGAACACCACACCGCGCGTCCAGGGGTTTGGCCCGGCAGAGGTGCAGCAGGTGGCGATCGTTTCTGGTTCCGGCGCGTCCTTTGCCGCCGAAGCCAAAGCCCTCGGCGCCGACACCTTCATCACCGGCGAGACGTCGCATGTGGACTTCTACGCCGCGCAGGACCTTGGGATCAACCTGATCTATGCGGGGCATTATGCCACCGAAACCGTCGGTCTCAAGGCGCTGGCGCGCCACCTGGGCGCTCGCTTTCCCGTGCGCACGGTTTGGCTTGACCATCCTACAGGGTTGTAGCGACGCCGCGCTGCGCCGACAAGACAGCGAGTTTGAGATTTTTGCACGAATCGGCTATAATCGCGATCAGTGGACAGTACGAAATCTACCGGGGAGGCCTGGTATTGGTGTGACAGCGCCCGAAATTGAAGTTCTGTTTGCCAGCGTTGGCCTGGAACGTGCGCCGCAGCCGCGTTTGGCGCCGGTCATCTTCTCGGCTGATTTTCAATTGGTGCGTTGGCGCCTGCTCAACTTGCAGCGCCAGTACCAGGTTGACAATGCGGCCGAGTTAGCCGAGAAAGCATGCGCGCAAGCCAATGCACGCGCCGATAAGGCCACGCTCTCTGCCATGTGGAAAGACCTGACCGAGTGGCAAGAACTGGAGCAAAGGGCCGTCGCGTTGTGGCAGCGGCTCTACGCACACTAAACTGTTATGCATGTCGTCATGATATCCAAGGCGGTCGTGGTTGGGGCTTATCAGCGCAAGCTGGAAGAACTTTCGCTTCTGCCTGGTATGCGTCTGACCGTTTTGGCGCCGCCCGGTTGGCGCGACAGCCGCGGTCATATCCGACTGGAGCGGGCGCATGTCAATGGTTACGAGCTGCTGGAAACGCCGCTGGTTTTCAATGGGCATTTCCATATTCATTTTTACCCGCGGCTGGCCTCCCACTTGACTGCCTTACGCCCCGACCTGATCCACATGGATGAAGAACCGTGTAATCTGGCAACTTTCCATGCTGTATGGCTGGCGCAGCAGTTTGGCGCGCCAGCCTGTTTCTTCACCTGGCAGAATCTGTATCGCGCCTATCCGCCGCCGTTTCGTTGGTTCGAGCAGTATGTCTTTCGCCACATACGCCATGCCCTGGCGGGCAACGCCGAAGCGATTGACATCCTGCGCCGTAAAGGCTACCAGGGGCCCGTGACCCTCGCGCCGCAGTTTGGGGTAGACCCGCGAATTTTTCGACCGCTGACTCGGCCGCCCTCGCCGCGTTTTGTGATCGGCTATGCCGGCGGCCTGGTGCCAGAAAAAGGCGTTGATCTGCTGTTGAAAGCGGTTGCCGATCTGTCCGACGTGGAGGTGCGCCTGGCCGGCAGCGGCGCACAGCAGCCTTCTCTGGTCGCGCTGGCGCAGCAGTTGGGACTGGGCCAACGCGTCCAGTTCTTGCCTCGGCTGACATCTACCGCTATGCCCGATTTCTATGCACAATTGGACGCCCTGGTGCTGCCTTCACGCACCGCCCCGAACTGGAAAGAGCAATTTGGCCGCGTTCTCATCGAGGCGATGGCGTGCGGCGTACCGGTGATCGGCGCGGCCAGCGGCGAAATTCCGCAAGTGATTGGCGATGCCGGGCTGGTCTTCCCGGAAGGAGATGTCTTAGCCTTACGCGGCTGCCTGCGACGTCTGCAGCAAGACGCTGCGCTGCGGCGCGAGTTAGCGCTGCGGGGACGCGCCAGGGTTCTGGCTCATTACACGCAGGCGCGCATTGCAGCCCTGACCTACAGCGTCTACCAGCAAATGTTGGCCGCTGCTGCGCCGTCGGCTTCAGGGCTGGCGATTGGCGCCAGTTCCTAACCCCTGGTTCGAGCGCAAATCTGTGCCTACGGTTGGCATCAACTCACTCTTGCTGGCGTTGGATGATACGTACCGCAGTGCAGGCGTTTCCAACTATAACGCACAGCTCCTCCGTCACCTGCCTGCGGCGGCCCCAGACCTGCGCCTGGTGGCTTTTGCTGGTGATCGCCGCTTCACGCCGGCCCCCGGCGTGACCCTGCGGCGTCCGTCCTGGTCTACCCGGTCTCCGTTGGCGCGCATCGCCTGGGAGCAGAGCGCGCTGGCGTTGGCAAGTCGGCGCGTAGATCTGTTGCACGGCTCGGTCTATGCCAGCCCTGTGCTGGCGGCATGTCCCACGGTCATTACGGTGCACGACCTGACCTTTGTCCATCAGGCCGCGATGCTAAGACCGTTCAATCGAGTCTATTTGCGCTTGATCACCCGCCTATCGGCCCGACGCGCAGCGCGTGTCATTGCCACGTCGGAGCATACGCGGCGTGAACTGATGGATTGGCTGGCCTTGCCCCCTGGCCGTGTGGTTGCTGTCCCCAACGGCGTAAGCGAGGAATTTGCGCCCGCCGCGCCCACCGCCGTTGAAGCCTTTCGCCAGCAGCACGGCCTGCCGGCCCGTTTTGTTCTCTTTGTGGGCACCCTGGAACCGCGTAAGAACCTGGTGCGGTTGATCGAAGCCTTTGCACGTGCGCGCGCCAGTCTGCATGACGAGACCTACCTGGTCATTGCAGGCAGCAGAGGCTGGTACTACGAACAGATTTTTGCGCACGCAGCGTCGCTCGATCAAGGTGCAGCCATTTTGTTTCCGGGCTTTGTCTCCGCCGAGGCGTTGCCCTGGTGGTATCGGGCCGCCGCTGTTTTTGTTTATCCATCCCTATACGAGGGATTTGGTCTGCCGGTATTGGAAGCCATGGCCAGCGGAACAGCCGTCATCACGTCAAACACGTCATCCTTGCCTGAAGTCGTGGGCGACGCCGCCTTATCGGTGGACCCAACCGATGTGGATGCGTTGGCTGCGGCCCTGGTGCGTCTCTTGAACGATGAGACGCTGCGCGGCCAATTGAGCGCGGCCGGAGTGCGTCAGGCCGCGCAGTTTTCCTGGCGGCGCTGCGCCCAGGAAACCGTTGCGGTTTACCGCGAAGCGCTCGGTTTACCCCCAAAGTTGGAGCGCCCGGCATGACGCCATCGCTACGTCGCCGCCTCTCCACCATCCTGGTTGTCATGGATATCATCTTGATCAACGTTGCGTTTGGCGTGGCTTACTATCTGCGCTATGAGCTGCAGTGGTTTCGCGACCTCGACCCGAGCACCTACCGCAGCTTCGACGCGTATGTGCCTTTTGCCATGCTCCTGACCGTCGTGCTGCTTTTGGCGTATCGCGTGGATGGCGCCTATGACATTCGGCGTGACAGCAGCCTGATCGAAGAAGCCTATCGCATCACCGCGGGCACCGCGACCGCGATCATCGTCATGGTGGCGATTTCATTCTTCACGCGGCCTCAGCTCAACTCCCGTCTGATCTACGTCTACACGGGCATTCTCATTCCAGCATTCCTCATTCTCTCCCGCATCGTCTTCCGCACCTGGCTGGCCTATCTGCGCCGCCGCGGCATTGGCGTAGACCGCATCCTGATTGTGGGCGCGGGCGAAGTGGGCCGCATGGTCATGCGTAACGTCGTGGCTCAACCCGAACTGGGCTATGAGATCGTCGGTTTCCTGGATGATGACCCCAGTAAGAGCGCCGCCACCCTGGGCCGCTTACGCGGGCTGGGCACCATTGACTGCCTGCTTGATGTGCTCAAGACCACACCGGTAGATGAGGTCATCGTGGCCTTGCCCTGGCATGCACACCGTAAAATTGTGCAGGTCGTGCAGCAGGTCCAGCAGGCCAACGTGCGCCCCCGCATTGTGCCTGACCTGTTTGCGCTCATGCTCGGTCGTGTGCGACTTGACCAGATCAACGGGATTCCCCTCATCGGCATGCAGCCGGCCGCGATTACCGGCATCAACCGCGCGGCCAAACGTCTGGTTGATGTGGCGACCAGCATTGCGGCGATCACCGTCACCTCGCCATTCTGGCTCATCGTGCCCATCTTGATCAAGCTCGATTCGCCTGGGCCGGTTTTTTTCAACCAGGTGCGGATCGGTCGCAATGGCAAGCCGTTCGTGGTCCATAAGTTTCGCTCGATGGTGGCCAACGCCGAGGAGCAGAAGGACAGCCTGCGCGACCTCAATGAAGCAGATGGCCCGCTTTTCAAAATCAAAGAAGACCCGCGCACGACGCGTGTGGGGCGTTGGCTGCGCCGCACCAGCCTGGACGAACTGCCGCAGTTCCTCAACGTCCTGCAGGGCGACATGAGCCTGGTGGGGCCGCGACCAGCCTTGCCTGACGAAGTCGCCCAGTATGAGGAATGGCACAAACGGCGCCTCGATGCCGCGCCCGGCATCACCGGCCTCTGGCAGGTTTCAGGCCGCAGCCTCGTCGGCTTCGAAGAAATGGTGCTTCTTGATACATTTTACTGCGAGAATTGGTCTTTTGGACTCGATCTCAAAATCCTCCTCAAGACCATCCCTCGCGTCATCCTGGGAGAAGGTGCTTTCTAACCGTGCCAAAAATTCTTATCGGCATGTCTGACACAGGCGGCGGTCATCGCAGCGCCGCCGAATCGCTGGCGGCTGTCATCAAGCAGCTGCGCGGCGACGAGGTGCAAGTCGTGATCGCCGATTTGCTCTCGAATCATACTTTTTGGCCGTTGAATCAGGTGCGACATGCGTACGCGCCGGTTGTGGCAAAGGCCCCTTCCTTATGGAAATTGAGTTGGTGGCTGCCCGAAGCGCCCTGGCGCTGGAAGCTGCTTGAACGGTCGTTCTTGCCTCTGCTGCGCGGGCCCCTGGGCGGCTACCTGCGTATCCAGCAACCTGATCTGTATGTTTCCGTTCATCCACTCCTCAATCACGTGGCTTTGCGCCTGCTGCGCGCGGCCGGCAACCGCTGCCCCGCGGCGACCGTCGTTACCGATTTGGGCGGCGGCCACCCAACCTGGTTCTGTCCGGAGATGAACCTGGTGACGGTTGGCAGCCAAGCCCTGTACGATTTAGCCATTGCGCGCGGCGTGCCAGAGACGCGCCTGCGCATGCTCGGCTTACCGGTCAGCCCGCGCTTTGGCGCGCCGGGTCAGGATCAGGCTTCGCTGCGTCGGGCGCTCAACCTGGCGGAAGACCGCCCGACGGCCCTGGTGATTGGCGGCGGCGAGGGCATGGGGCCTTTGGCTGACATCACGCGGGCGCTGGCGCAGGAACTCAGCGCGGTGCAAGGGCAACTGGTGGTGATTTGTGGACGCAATGAGAAGCTGCGGGTCGAATTGGCGGGGCAGCAGTGGCCCGCGCCGGTGGCTGTGCAAGGTTTTGTGCGCAACATGGCGGAATGGATGGCCGCCAGCGACTGCGTGGTGACCAAGGCCGGCCCTGGCACTATCGTCGAAGCGTGCATCGTGGGACGCCCGATCATGCTCAGCGATTACATTGATGGGCAAGAGACGGGCAACGTCAGCTATGTGGTGGAAAACGGCATCGGCGCGTTTAGCCGCGACCCCGCGGAGATTGGCCGCATCGTCAGCCAATGGCTGACGCCAGGCAATCCTGGTCTGGCGGCCATGTCCGCACGTGCGCGAAGCATGGCGCGGCCGCAGGCCACGACCGACATCGCCAATGCACTGCTCGATCTGCTGCCAGAACACAGTCAGCGTCGCCAGCGTCGTGTGGCTGCCAAGCCGCCGCGCCGCATCCCCGCCATTACCATAGGATCGCCAGATGCCAAAAACAGCAGCTAAAGCCAAGACCGTTTTCATCTGCCAACAGTGCGGCAATACATCGCCTAAGTGGATGGGACGCTGCCCCGACTGCGGCGAGTGGAACACCCTGGTCGAGACCACCCTGGAACCTGAGCCGCCGACCGGTCGCCGCGGCGGCCTGGCGCCTTCCAACAGCGCGCCGCAGGCCCTGCCTGACATTCCGGCTGACGGCTACGCGCGTATTCCCGTGCCCATGGGCGAGCTGAGTCGTGTGCTCGGCGGCGGCATTGTGCCCGGCTCGGCCGTCCTCATCGGCGGCGACCCAGGCATCGGCAAAAGCACGCTGCTCCTACAGATGTGTTCCATGCTGGCCCAACGCGGCGTGGTGCTTTACGTTTCCGGCGAGGAGTCTGCCGCGCAGATCAAGCTGCGCGCCGAACGGCTGGGCATAACGGACCAGACGCTCTTTGTGCTGGCAGACACGCACGTGGAGAGCATGATGGTGCATATGCAGAATTTACAGCCATCCCTGGTCGTCGTGGATTCGATCCAGGCCATCTACACCGAAACGATCTCGTCGGCCGCGGGCAGCGTGAGCCAGGTGCGCGAGAGCGCCGCCATGCTGGTGCGCGCGGCCAAGGCCCAAAACACGCCCATCTTCCTCGTGGGCCACGTGACCAAAGAGGGCGCGATTGCCGGGCCGCGCGTGTTGGAGCACATGGTGGATGTGGTGCTCTACCTGGAGGGCGAGCGCTTCCATACCTACCGCTTGCTGCGCGGCGTCAAGAACCGCTTTGGCGCCACGGACGAAGTGGGCGTCTTCGAGATGGGCGCGCAGGGCATGAGCGAAGTGACGAATCCTTCGGAGGTCTTCCTGGCTGAGCGCCTGCCCAATGCAGCCGGATCGGCCATTGCCGTGACGATGGAGGGCACCCGGCCGCTGCTCGTCGAGATGCAAGCCTTGTCGAGCACGACCAGTTTCTCGATGCCGCGACGCACCGCCAATGGCATTGATTTCAACCGCCTGCTGCTGCTGGTCGCGGTGTTGAGCAAGCGCGTGGGCCTGCGCCTGTCCGATCAAGATGTCTTCGTCAACGTGGTAGGCGGCTTGACGGTGGAAGAGCCGGCGGCCGATCTACCGGTGGCGGTGGCGATTGCCTCGAGTTACAAGAACACACCGGTCGCTGCGGATGTGGCGCTCATGGGCGAGGTTGGCCTGTCCGGCGAGCTGCGCGCGATCAGCCAGCTCAGCAAGCGCCTCAACGAGGCAGCCAAGCTCGGTTTCAAGCGCGCCATCGTGCCGCGCAATTCGCAGCGCAAACTGGACGGCGCGCCTGGGAGCATCGAGGTCATCGGGGTGCGCACGATCAGCGAAGCGATCGAGGCGGCGTTGATCGGCTGAGCCTGGTTTTCAGACGAGCATTTGATCTACGTTACACCAGCGCCACGTTTCGCCCGGCTCGAACGACTGAATGATGGGATGACCGCTGGCGTGGGAGTGTTTGGTGGCATGTTTGTGCAGGGAGTCATCGCAGCAGCCGACATGCCCGCAGGTCAGGCAGAGGCGCAGATGCACCCAGCTCGCGCCCATGGCCAGGCATTCGACGCAGCCGGTTCCGCTCGGCGTCACCTCGTGAATCATGTCCAGGTGTTGACAGCTTTTCGTTTTCATCATGGATAGTCTAGCGTCTCCTTTTTCCGCTTTTTGGGCGAGGCTGCACATGAGCCGCGCTTCTTCACGAACAGACGCCGAGTTTCTACCAGAAACCCGGCGTCTGTGACTAAATCACGATATTGACCAATTTCTGCGGCGCGTAGATCACCTTGCGCACAGGTTTGCCTTCCAGCCACTTCTGCACCTTGTCGCTGGCCAGCGCGGCCGTGCGCGCGCCTTCCTCGCTGATATCGGCCGCCACTTCGATGCGCTCACGCACCTTGCCGTTGACCTGCACCACCAGCGTGATCAGATCTTCGCGGGCCATCTCAGGATCAAAGGCCGGCCAGGCTTGCTGATGAACGCTGTACGCGCCGCCCACGCGTTCCCACAGCTCCTCGCTGACATAGGGCATCAGCGGCGCCAGCATCAGGATCAGGCTGCGGATGGCCTCGCGCCAGGCCGGGCTGCCGAAAACCGCCGTTTCCCTGGCCTTGATCAAGTAGTTGTTGAACTCCATCAGCGCGGCCAGGGTGGTGTTGAATTTGAACGCCGCCATGTCTTCCGTCACCCGCTGAATCGTCTGATGCGTCTTGCGCTGCAGTTCCGCCATATCGCCCGGCGCTGGTGTGCGCGTGTCGGGTGCGGCCTGCACAACGCTCCAGATGCGATGCGCAAAGCGCTGAATGCCCTCGATGCCGCGGCTGTTCCAGGGGCCGCCCATGTCCCAGGGGCCGATGAACATCAAGTAGGCGCGCACCACATCAGCGCCATACTTCGCCACCAGGTCATCTGGTGACACCACGTTGCCCCGACTCTTGGACATTTTCTCGCCATCTTCGCCCAGGATCGTACCCTGGTTGAACAGGCGCCGCATCGGTTCGTCGAAATTGACGACGCCGATGTCCCTCAGCGCTTTGGTGAAGAAGCGCGTGTACATCAGGTGCATCGTGGCATGCTCGATGCCGCCGGTGTACTGATCAACCGGCAGCCAGTACGCGCCCTGCGCTGTATCCCACGGCAGATCGTCGCGCTGAATGGGCTGTCCGCGCTTATGGTAAGGCGTGACGTACGCGTACTGATACCACGAGGAGCACATGAACGTGTCCATCGTGTCGGTTTCACGTTCGGCCGGGCCGCCGCAGGTAGGACACTGCACGAAGCGGAACCCCTTGTGAAACTTCAACGGGCTTTCACCGGTCGGCAGGAATTCCGCATCGGCCGGCAGGCGCACTGGCAGGTCTGCGTAAGGCACGGGCACGACGCCGCACTTCTCACAGTGGATCATCGGAATCGGCGCGCCCCACATACGCTGACGGCTGATTAGCCAATCGCGCAGGCGATAGTTCACCGAGGCCTTGCCGACGCCTTGCTGCTCCAACCACGCGCTGACCTTACTCTTGGCGGCATCGCCCGCGGTGCCGCTGAAGGCGCCGGAGTTGATCATGGTATGGTAGGCGTCATGAAACAGCACATCTTGATAGAACGCTTTGTCTTGCAGCAGATGCATGGCAATGGTCGCCTGGCCCGCGCGGCCGGGCGCGATGGCCTGACAGCGCTGTACGATCTCCTGGTCGTGCGCCACGCTGTCCAGCTCGATGACAGCGTCGTCAAAAATGAAAGCCGTGCGGCTGCCAGCCACATCCAGCCACTTGCCCGGCGTCTTTGCCTGCTGCGCAACAGCCAGATAGGCATCCACCTGCGCGGGAGTCAAGCTGACCTGGAAAGCGTCGTCGGTTTCCACAAACGCAATGCCGGCGGCCGTCAACGCCGCCGCGAAATCAGCAGCGACATGATCTTTCCAGGCCACACTCTTGCTCAGGCCATCGGGGCGGGCAATGACGGGGATGATCGGCAGGCCGTACTTGATTGCGAAGGCGAAGTCGCGTTCATCATGGGCGGGCACAGCCATGATCGCGCCCGTGCCGTAGGTCATCAGGACATAGTCGGCAATCCACACCGGGATGCGTTCGCCGTTGACCGGGTTCGTAGCAAAGCCGCCCGTGAAAACGCCGGTTTTGTCTTTGTCCGCGGCCATGCGGTCAATATCGCTTTGGCGGCCGGCCTGGGCGCGATAGGCTTGTACGGCCGCGGCCTGCGTCTCGGTCGTCAGCGTGTCCACCAGCGGATGTTCGGGCGCCAGCACCATGAACGTGGCGCCCCACAGCGTATCCGGGCGCGTGGTGAAGACCTCAATCGGGTCGCCGCTGGCGGCCGGGAAGATCACCCGTGCGCCCTCGCTGCGGCCAATCCAATTGGTCTGCAGCACCTGCACCCGGTCCGGCCACTGCATGCGGCTGAAATCCAGCAGTTCTTCGGCGTAGTCGGTGATCTTGAAGAACCATTGATTCAGCTCTTTTTTGATGACCGGCGTGCCGCAGCGTTCACAGTGGCGGTCTTCGCCCCAAACCTGCTCGCGCGCCAGGGTGGTATTGCACTTCGGGCAGAAGTCCACCGGCGCAAACGCGCGATAAGCCAGACCGGCTTCGTGCAGGCGCAGGAAGAACCACTGCGTCCATTTGTAATAGTCAGGATCGCAGGTGATGGCCTCACGATCCCAGGCGAACATGGCGCCCATCGAGCGCAGCTGCTTGCGCATGTATTCGATGTTCGACATGGTCCAGGTTGCGGGGTGAATGCCCCGCTTGATGGCGGCATTTTCAGCCGGCAGGCCAAAGGCATCGAAGCCCATGGGAAAGAAGACGTTGTAGCCCTGCATACGCTTGAAACGTGCGGCCGCGTCCGAGGGGGCCATGGCGTACCAATGACCGATGTGCAGATCGCCCGATGGATAGGGCAGCATGGTCAGAAAATACCATTTGGGCCGTTCCTCGTTCGCGGCGCCGGTCAGTTCCCTGGTCTGATTGATCCCCGACTCATCCCATCGCTGCTGCCATTTCGGCTCGAATTCCTGCGATGCGTAGCGTTCATTCATGGTCTGTCTCCGATCTCCGTTCTACGCTGCCCTGTGCACAAGGCAAACAAAAAACGCCGCTCGATCCCTGGCAGGGACGAAGCGACGCTCCGCGGTACCACCCTGATTAGCGTCTTCTGCGGGCCTTGCCGCTCACTCACGGCGGCGGCCAGCCCGTTTGACACTCGCTCAAGCGCCAGCTAACGGTGGCGAAACGGCGCAGGCTAGGCCCATGCGAAACACGGCCTCACGTGCGCGGCTCCCGGTCGAGTTCGGTCTCTTGACGCACGCGGGAGCGTCTACAGGCTTGCACCAACCGCCTGCTCTCTGCGCGTTGACCTACTACTACCGCTCATAGCCTTTGATCTGATATGCTGTCGTCATCGCCATGTCTGGCAATGGCGGGCTGAGTATACGCGACAGGTTAGGGATTGTCAAGGACAGGCAGGCGACAAAATGGCAACAGAAGCCCGAGTCAATGCGCCGCGTGTTGTAAGAGCGGCAGATAAGCGCGCTCGTGCGCGGCCGCCGCCAACGGCCAGGGGCCAAGCCACTGCCCGCTCGGCTGAATCAACAGCCAATACCAGGCCGATGTGTCTGACCAAAGGCCAGAATCCTGCAAAGCGTAGGCCAGGCCAGGCCCATGCGCAGGAATGAGCGTCGTGTTGACGCGGACGCGCGCGGCCGCATCCGTGGGCGCACGATACACATCGAAACCGGTGACGCTGCGCTCGTCGCTCGTTTGCCAGGTAATCAACGGGTGCACGCCGCGCCAGGCAAGTTGGAATTCCGTCAGCGCCAGGCCGGTGGGGCTGACAAAGCCAAAATCAACGTGCCGATTGCACTCGCCGGGCGCCAGCGTCACCGTGCGCTGGGCCGGCGTCGTGATCCAGAGATCGGGTTGCGGATGGTCGGGCACCGTAACGGTGTAGGCGCCAGGCGACAATGTCTCAAGCAGGTAGAGGCCGCGGGGATTGAGGCGGCTGGTAACGGTGGCTGTCAACCCGTTGCCGCCAACGATGTGGATAGGGATGCCAGCGATGCCGTCATGCTCAGCGCAGCTGAACGGATCGTCTGGATCGGTGCAGCCGTCCTGCACGCCGTTGGTGTTGTAATCGGTGAAGATAAAATCACCCAGGCATGCGCCGCGCCAGAATCCGAAATCAAGCCCTGGCGTGGCTGTGCTCGCCATCACGGTGGCGATGGCCTGGTGGGTGATCACATCGCCGTCGGAATCGAACAGATCATCATCGCCTTGATCCTGAGGGCTGCTCAGCCATCCTGACAACGCGCCTTCAGGGCCAAAGTTAGAATTGTTGACCTGCACGCAATAGTCGCCAGGCGCCAGGCCGCTGAAGAGATAAAGGCCGTCCGCGTTGGTGATGGTAGTTGCTGCCGCGGCGCCTGTGCACGTGGAATTGGCAAAGAGACTCAGGAACACCCAAGAGATGCCAGGCTCGCCAACCTCGCGAATCCCATCGCCATTCAGATCATGCCACACATAATCGCCAAGACGGTAGCCCAGGCTGGTGGTGGGCGACTCGTTGCCCGCGAGATCACGCGCCTGCACATCCAGGCGGTACAGCCCCGCTTCCGTCAGTAACGGCTGCAGGTTGTTCTTGGCTTGCCACGCGCTGAACTGGGGCGGTTCTGTCTCTCGGCGCCAGGCGAAGCGATAACCAGCCTGCGCGCCAGTCAACCCGGAGTGCTCGTCAACACTGTACCAGGCGAACTTTGGATTGCGACATCCCAGGCGTCCGGGGGGTTGGCCCTGCTCCGGGCAGCTTGCGTTGATTTCCGGCGCGGTCGGTGGAATGGGGTCAAAGCCAAACCAGCCCAGCTCAACAAGGCGTTCGTGTCGCGCAGGCGCCAGGTCCCAGGCCCGGAGGGTGAACCGATGCTGACCAGGCAGCAGTCCGCTGAAGTCAGTCTGGCCAGCCGCGTGGTAGACTGCCGGCGGAGGCCCAGGCGGCCGCGTATCCCAGGCCGCGCTGTAACCCCACACCCCCGATACATCTTCGATGTTCCAGGCCAGCGTCTGATTGCTGTTGTACCAGGTCTGGCTATCGGGAACGGTCGTGAAGTGAATGGTGGGCAGCGTTTGATCCGTATTGCCAGAGGTGACCCACGTGCAGCCCTCGATCATGCCTGCGTCGGCAAAGGGGATGTAGATGCGTTCGCCGTTGCTATCCTGGACATGAAAGTGAAGATGTGGGCCGGGGAAGCAGTTGCCAAGATAGCACGTGCCAGCCGGGCAGGTACCGCTGCCGCAGGTGTAGCCGATCTGATTGCTCAGCGCCAGGAGCTGGCCCTGTTCGACATACTCGCCGACCTGGGCAGTCACCGTGCCTTGGCCAAAATGCGCATACCAATCAAATAGGCCATCATCTGGGACATGGCGGATGATGAGCTTGGTGCCCGCATTGCCCGCCGTGCATCCGCAGTCCGTGCTGACTTGTTCCACCACGGCGACGATCCCGCTGCGCATGGCGACAATGGGACTGCCAATCGGCATGGAGACATCAACCGCGTGTGAACCGTGTTCACACGCGCCGGTGGCCCAGGCACGGGTGATGAAGAAGGTGACCCCGGCAGGCCAGGGTAGTTTGTAAGGAGATTCTTGCGGTGAGCTGGTGGGTGTGCGTAGCGGCACCGTAGAGTCGAAACTGGCATAGTCAAGGCTGGCTTTGGCTGCCGGCGACAGCAGCGCGTCGGGTACAGCGGGCAGCCGCGCGCGCAGGGCGGGCGTTCCTTCGAAGGTCACATCCCAAGCGGTGTCTTGCCACCGCGCGACGAACTGCACGCCTTCGCCGGTAACAAACGCGCCTTCCCGCATCTCCACCAGGGCGCCGGCAGCCCATGGGCCACTGCGCTGGAGTTCAGTCACGACCGCGTCAGGTCGCGCCCAGGCTCGCAAAACAGCCTGGCGCAACTCCTCCATGTCCTGATCAGGCGCACGGGGTGGTGTGGTCTCCGCGCCGCCCAGGCTCAAGCCCACGAAAAGAATGGCAGTGATGGCTGCGCCCAGCAGGCGCCAGAAGTATCTCCGGTAGAACCCCATTTTCTACGGCCTCGTTCTCACGACGGTAAGGCATGCGTTGCGTCAGACGCTGCGGCCGTGCATGTCAGGAAGATTGACAACGTCTCTATGTGAAATTATATCACAGAGAGACGCAGGGCGCTACCAAAGCTCTTTGTCTCCAGCAGTTCCAAATGCAGCCTGGTTTTTTGACCACAGAGATTACAAAGAACGCAGAGAAGTCGCCGATTTGCGTCTAATCTGCCATACCTTTGTGCTCTCTGTGCTCCTTGTGGTTGAATGTGTGCTACATGTGGAACTACGGCTTCGTCTCTCTGTGTTCGATCCGTGCATGGCGCGGTTCAGGCCCGATAGATTGCGGACAGGGCCGCATCCACCGTGCTGTATTTGAACTTGAAGCCCTGCTGCAGCAGGCGATTCGGTATGACGCGCTGGCCGTTGAGGAGGATGCTTGCCATTTCGCCGAACAACATCTGCAAAGCAAAACCTGGCGCCGGCATGAAAGCGGGGCGGCCCATGGCCTTGCCGAGCGCGACCGCAAACTCCTTCATCGTGACGGGATTCGGCGCAGACAGGTTGAAGACGCCCTTCTGCTGCTTGTTCTCCATCAAAAACTGGATGGCGTTGATCTCATCGGTCAGGTGAATCCAGGGGAAGTACTGCTTGCCGCTGCCCACCGGCCCGCCCACGAACAGCTTGAACGGCAGGCTCATGCGGGCCAGGGCGCCGCCGCTCTTTTCGATGACGACGCCGGTGCGGATGATGACCCGTCGCACGCCCATGGCCTCCACCGCATCGGTCGCTTTCTCCCACGCCACACAGGTGGTCGCGTCGAATGTGCTGCCCGGCTTTTCGTTCTCGTTGATTTTTTCATCGCCGCGCGGGCCGTAGTAGCCGACCGCCGACGCCTGCACGAGTACAGTTGGCTTGACCGCGGCCTGGCTGATGGCCGCAATGACGGCCTGGGCAGCCTGCTGACGACTGTCTACGATGGCGGCCTTGCGCGCTGGCGTCCAGCGACCGGCGCTCAAGTTTTCTCCAGCCAGGTTGATGATCGCGAACGCGCCGTCAGCCAGTTGGCCCCAACCCTCGGCTGTACGCCCATCCCAGGCCACAACTTGTACGCCATTGCCTATGCTCCCCACGCGGGCTGGGTGACGCGACAGGACTACGACCTCGTATTTGGCCGCTAACTGCCGCGCCAACGGCGCGCCGATGAATCCCGTGCCGCCCGTAATAATGACTCGTTCCATAGTTCAAGCTTCTCCCTTCAAACTTCGTCACGCTGCATATGCTCTACAGTGATTGACGGAATCGGCGCGGCGTCAGTCACGTGCGGAATGAGGAATGAGGAAAGGGCCGTGCGATGGATGGGGTGCACCGTGGCGGACGTACAGCATTCCGCATTCAGCATTGTTGATCGTCCCGCTGTTTTCCAACGTTTTTCTTATGCAATGGGTATACAGTGGTCATGGTAAATGCAACTAGGAGACAACACGATGTTCGAGTATAATCCGTATCGCCGCCGATCGTTTGCTGAGCCACGACGTGTGCAGGTGTGGCCGCCGCGGCCCGCGCCAACGCGACCGGCGGTCGCCGAGCCTGAGGTTGAGGAAGGCCAGCCTCCGGTGGGGGATCGGTTCGTTGACCAGGTGACACCCATGTCACCGCCATCGTCCAATGAAGCGTCGCCATTGTTCAGTCCGGCTGCGCCGCCAGCGTTCACGACCGCCCTCCAGCGAGAGAACAGCGAGCTGCGACAGGCGCTGGAGAAGGCGCAGGCCGAGGCCGTCCAGCAGCAAGAGGCCCTGCGCCAGGTGCGGGCCGAACAAGCGGCGCTGCAAGCCAGGCTGAAGGCGGCAGGCGACCCCTGGCAGGAACGCTTCCTGGCGCTGCAAACAGAATTGGGCGACCTGCGTGCGCGATGGCAGCGGCGCTTTGCTGACGAGGCAGAGCATGAAAAGCAGCGCCTGTTGCGTTCCTTTTTGCCCTTTGCAGATCATCTGCAGTGGGCTGTGCAGCACGGCGATAGTTCTGAAGTTGCCCTGCAAACGATGCTCAAGGATTTCGTACATACTTTGGCGATGGAGGGAGTCACGCCGGTGGAGGCAGCCGGGCGGCCTTTTGACCCCACGGAACATGAGGCTGTGAGCGTGACCGCCGCCGATGGCGTGGAGCCAGGCATGGTCGTGGATGTCGTCAGCCCGGGGTATCGTTATAAGGATGCCCTTTTGCGGCCGGCGCGGGTGCGGGTCAGCCAGTAAGGGTCATAGAGAGGGAGGTGCGCCATGCAACCGAAAGATTACTATCAGATTTTGGGCGTGGAACGCAATGCCAACGAAAAAGAGATCAAGAAAGCGTATCGCAAACTGGCGCGCCAGCATCACCCGGACATGAACCCCGGCGACAAGGGCGCTGAAGGACGTTTCAAGGACCTCAACGAGGCCTATGAGGTGCTGTCAGATCCTGAGAAGCGCGCCAAGTACGATCAGTTTGGCGCGCAGTGGCAGCAATACCAGCAGTCTGGCGGCCGACCCGGCGGCTTCGATTGGTCGCAATGGGGCAGACCCGGTCAAGGCGGCGGCTACACGCAGGAAATCAACGCGGACGACCTTGAGCGCATGTTTGGCGGCGCGGGCAGCGCAGGTTTTTCTGATTTCTTCGAGTCGCTCTTTGGCGGCGTCGGACGGCGCAGCCGCGCCGCAGATCCGTTTGCGGGCGCGGGCCGCGCCCAAAGCCGTGTACGCCGCGGTCAGGACATCGAGCAGCCATTGGAGATCACCCTGGAGGAAGCCTTCAATGGCACGACGCGTTTGCTGCAGCGCGAGGATGGCAGCAGCGGCGAGGTCAGAATTCCCCGGGGAGTGCAGACCGGCTCGCGCGTACGCGTCAGCGGCGTGGGCGGGGCCGGCGCGGCCGGCGGCAGCGCAGGTGACCTCTATCTCAAAATCGAGGTCAAACCCCATCCGGTGTTCGAGCGCCGCGGCGATGATCTGTACGCCACGGCGCCGGTTGACCTCTACACGGCGATCCTGGGCGGCGATGTCCAGGTGCCGACGCTGACCGGCCCGGTGGCGCTGTCCATTCCGGCCGAGACGGCCAATGGCAAGACGATTCGCCTGCGCGGGCAGGGCATGCCCTTGATCAAGGGCGGCGATCAGCGCGGCGATTTGTACATCGAAGTGCAGGTGACAACGCCTCGCCATCTCAGCCCGCGTGAAGTGGAACTGTTCAAACAGTTGGCCGACCTGCGCAAGACCAGGGGCTAATCGTGACTGAGATTGAGACGAGTTCGGTGAGAAGGTCGTCAAAGAAGGTATTCATTGGGTAGTGAACGCGCTTTAACGCAAGGGTGCAAGGGCGCGGAGACGCCAATAGAAGGAATTTATGATCATTTGGCGACCTGGCGTCTCGGCGTTACGTAATTACTGATTGGAAACGAGTTTTGAGTTTAGGAGAGACGATAATGGCAAGTTTTATGCAACCTGACGATAGTAACGATCGCGTGGCCAGCATTCCGCGGGATCTCCCCATGCTGCCACTGCGCAATACCGTGGCCTATCCGTTTTCTGTTCTTCCCCTGGTGGTGGGGATTCCGCGCTCGGTCAAGTTGATCGAGGATGCCCTGCAGGGCAATCGCCTGATCGGCCTGGTTTCGATGAAGGACGGCTCGATCGAAGAGCCGCTGCCAGGCCAGGTCTACGAGATCGGCACCGTCGCCATGATTCACCGCGTGGTGCGCGCCCCGGACAACACCTTGCAGGTGGTGGTGCAGGGCCTGGAGCGTCTCAAAGTCGAATACTGGTTGGGCGCAGAGCCGTACCTGCGTGCGCATATCTCGCTGGCGCCTGACATCGTGCCGCAAGATGTGGAACTGGAGGCGTTGGAGCGCAGCCTGCGCGAACTGGCCCAGGAAGTGATTGCGCTTGCGCCCAATATGCCGGAGGACGCAGGCAAATTCCTGGATCAAGTGCAGGATCCACGCTACCTGGCCTACCTCATTTCGGCCAACTCGCGGCTGGAAGTGGCTGAAGGCCAGAAGATCCTGGAAATGGACAACGTCAAGGACAAGTTCCGCGCCTTGATGGTCCATCTGACGCGCGAAAAAGAAGTGTTGACGCTGGGTCAGAAGATTCAGAGCGAAGCCCGTGAGGAGATGGACAAAGCGCAGCGCGAGTATTACCTGCGCCAGCAGCTGCGCGCCATCCAGAAGGAACTGGGCGAAGCAGACGAGAGCCAGGTCGCAGCCGATGACTATCGCAAGAAGATCGAAGATGCCGGTTTGCCAGAAGAGGCCAAGAAAGAAGCCCTGCGCGAGCTCAAGCGCCTGGAAGGGATGCCGCCGCAGGCCGCCGAACATTCGGTCATCAAGACCTACCTCGACTGGCTGATCGAACTGCCGTGGAACAAGCTGAGCGAGGATCAGCTCGACATCGTCCACGCGCGCCAAGTGTTGGATGAGGATCATTATGACCTGCAAGAGGTCAAGGATCGGATCCTGGAATTCCTGGCCGTGCGCAAACTGGTGCAGGAGCGCGGCGTGCGCGCGGAGCCAGGCGAAGAGGAGAAGGTCAGCGAAGCCATGGGCGCCATCCTGTGCTTTGTGGGGCCGCCCGGCGTGGGCAAGACCAGCCTCGGCCAGAGCATCGCGCGCGCCCTGGGCCGCAAGTTCACACGCATGAGCCTGGGCGGCATGCGCGACGAGGCTGAAATTCGCGGCCATCGCCGCACGTATATCGGCGCGCTGCCCGGCCGCATCATCCAGGCCATCAAGCGCGCCAGTACGCGCAACCCGGTTTTCATGCTGGACGAAGTAGATAAGATCGGCAATGATTGGCGCGGCGATCCGAGCAGCGCGCTGCTGGAAGTGCTGGACCCGGCGCAGAATCATGCCTTCCGCGATCACTACCTGGATGTGGACTTTGATCTGAGCGACGTCATCTTCATCACCACGGCCAACACCCTGGAGACGATCCCGCCGCCGCTGCGCGACCGCATGGAAATCATCCAGCTCGATGGCTACACCGAGTATGAGAAGATCAAGATCGCGCAGGGCTTCCTGGTGCCCCGCCAGGTCAAGGCCAATGGTCTGCGTGAAGGCGAGGTGACGTTTAGCGAAGAGGCCCTGCGCAAGACGGTGCAGGACTACACACGTGAGGCTGGCGTGCGCAACCTGGAACGCCAGATCGGCACGATCTGCCGCAAGAGCGCGGTGAAAATTGCCGCGGGCGAGGTGCAAACCATCGCGGTGACGCCGGAGATCGTGCGCGAGTATCTGAAGCGCGAACGCTTCGAATCCGAGGCGAGCGAGGCCATCGAGATACCGGGCATCGCCACCGGCCTGGCCGTGACGGCCGTGGGCGGCGACATCCTCTTCATCGAGGCGACGCGCATGCGCGGCAAGGGTGGATTGACCCTGACTGGTCAATTGGGCGATGTGATGCGCGAGAGCGCGCAAATTGCCCACAGCTATGTCCGTTCCAAGGCGCAGGCGCTGGGGGTGAATGCGGACATCTTCGAACAAACCGATGTGCACATTCACGTGCCCGCGGGCGCGGTGCCCAAGGATGGCCCTTCGGCCGGCATCACGATGGTGACGGCCATGGCGAGCCTCTTCAGCGGCCGCCCGGTGCGCAGCGACGTGGGCATGACCGGCGAAGTGACGCTGCGCGGCCGCGTCCTGCCCATCGGCGGCGTTAAGATGAAGGTGCTGGCCGCGCACCGCGCCGGGCTGACCACGGTCATCCTGCCCAAGCGCAACGAGCGCGACCTGGAGGACCTGCCGGACGATGTGCGCCAGGCTATGACCTTTGTGCCGGTTGATCGGATTGACGAGGCGCTGGCTGTGGCCCTGCTGCCGGTGGAGATCAAGGAGCCGGAGGCGCTGGCCGCATCCAACGGGCGCCAGCGGATTGAGGAATTGGGAATGTTGAACGCGGAATAGCGCAGAGTGCAAAGCGCAAAGCGCAGATATAAGAAGCGTGGTGCGGTGAGTAGGTGAGAATGGGAGAGGACGGGGCTTTGGGTCTCGTCCTCTTTTTCTTTGTGCGGCGGTTGATGTCAGACGATGCCCTGGATTTCTTGGCGTCTTGGCGACCTGGCGTTTATTTCCTGCCTTCGACTGGAGAGGCGACCATTGCGAAACTTGACGGAAGCGTGCTACAATTCGGCGCAAGCCCCATGCAGACTGATTGATGGATGAATGGAGAGCAAATGACACACGAGGAGATCTTGGCACAAGAAGCAGCCGCGTGGCAGGCGCTGATGGCGGCGGTGGAGGGGTTGAGCGACGCGCACTGGCTGACGCCAGGCGCGGCCGGGGAATGGACGCTGAAGAACGTGGCCGCGCACCTCTGCTCCTGGCAGGAGGAGACGCTGACCGTGCTGCCGGACATGGCGCGCCAGATCGTTGCCGGGGTCAAAGAGCCGCGGCGCTATGACATCGACGCGTGGAACGCGGCGCAGTACGCGCAGCGCCAGGAACAGCCGCTGGCCGAGGTGCGCGAAAAATTGATGACCACGCGCGCGGCGCTGCTGGCGATGATTCAGCGAATTCCGGCCGAATGGCTGGCGAACTACAGATTCGTGCGTAACTGGATCGCCGCCGTGACCTACGAGCACTATGCTGAACACACTGAGATGATTCACGCCTGGCGCGCTGATTTGTAAATTACGGCGAAGACGCCAAGAACGCCAAGAAGAAAAGGAGAACCGTACGATGCTGATTGTGCATGTCAATGTCCAGGTCAAACCAGAGTTCGTGGAGGCTTTCAAGGCCGCGACGCTGGCCAACGCCAGCGCCAGTGTGCAGGAGGCGGGGATTGCGCGCTTCGATGTGCTGCAAAGCCAGGATGACGCCGCGCATTTTCTGCTGGTCGAGGTGTATCGCACGGCCGATGCGCCGGCGCGCCACAAGGAAACTGCACATTACGCCGCCTGGCGCGACGCCGTGGCGCCGATGATGGCCGCGCCGCGCAGCAGTGTCAAGTACCATAACGTGTTTCCCGCGGATGCCGGCTGGTAGGCCCATGCGTTTTGAATTTGCCACCGCCACGCGCATCATCTTCGGTGCGGGAACCCTGCGCCAGCTTGGCCCGCTCGCCGCGGAGCTGGGACGCCGGGCGCTGCTGGTGACGGGCAGCCATCCGGGCCGCGCAGCCGGGTTGATCGGCCAGCTGTCCGCGGCGGGGATCACGGCCAGCCCCTTTGTTGTGCCCGGCGAGCCGACCACGGATTTGGCGCGCCAGGGCGTGCAGGCCGGCCGTGACGCGGACGCCGATCTGATCATCGCCTGCGGCGGCGGCAGCGCGCTCGACGCGGGCAAGGCCATCGCCGCGCTGCTCAGCAACGGCGGCGATCCGCTCGATTACCTGGAGGTCATCGGCGCGGGCCGGCCGTTGACGCAGCCGGCCGTGCCCTTCATCGCGATTCCCACCACGGCTGGCACTGGCAGCGAGGTCACGCGCAACGCGGTGCTCGGCTCGGCGGCGCACCGGATCAAAGTCAGCCTGCGCAGCCCGTTGATGCTGCCGCGGCTGGCGCTGGTAGACCCGGAGCTGACCTATGACCTGCCGCGGGCCGTCACCATCAGCACCGGGCTGGATGCGCTGACGCAGTTGATCGAGCCGTTCGTGTCGCACAAGGCCAACCCCATGACCGACGCCCTGTGCCGCGAGGGCATCGGCCGCGTGGCACGCGCCCTGCCGCGGGCCGCGGCCGATGGGCAAGACACCGCGGCGCGGGCGGACATGGCGCTGGGCGCTTTGTGGGGCGGCCTGGCCCTGGCCAACGCGGCGCTGGGCGCGGTGCACGGACTTGCCGGGCCATTGGGCGGCATGCTGCCGGACGCGCCGCACGGCGCGATCTGCGCGGCGCTGCTGCCGCACGTGATGGCGGTCAATGTCGCTGCGCTGCGCCAACGCCAGGTGGATGGCGCGGGCCTGGCGCGTTTCGACGAAACGGCGCGGCTGCTCACAGGCGACGCGGGCGCACGCGCCGCGGATGGCGCAGCCTGGCTGCACGATCTGTGCGCGGCGCTGGCCGCACCGGGGCTGGCGACGTTCGGCCTGAGCCGCGATCACTTTCCCGAGTTGATTGCAAAGGCCCAGGTCGCCAGCAGCATGAAGGGCAATCCCGTGGCCTTGACCGAAGATGAGCTGTTGGAAATAGTGGAGAGGGCGTTGTGATTTCTAGCCACGAATGACACGAATTCTCACGAATTGGTTTCGTATGAATTCGTGTTATTCGTGGCAAAAAGCTCTTGTGGTTGTCTACGGCGAATGTCACGAAAGGAAATACCGATGCCTGACATGTTCGATGCGTACCAGAAGGCTTTGACCCAACTGCGGACTGCGCTGGGCAGCGGGCATCCTGACTACGGGGATGCCTTGCTCTACGAGCAGCGACTGACTGAAAACATGCGCAGCGCGCGCCGCTTTGGCGATACAGAGAACCTGCGTGCGGAGCGGGCGCAGATCATAGATGGTCTCAACCGCCTGGCTTTGCAGAACCTGGGCCGCAGCTTCAACGAACTGGCGCCGCCGCCCAGCCCGCCGCCCGTTTCAGCGCGCCGCGAGGGCTATGACACGGTCGTGGTGCGCGCCCTGCTCAACCACGCGCTGTCGGACGAGGAACTGACGACCCTCTGCTTCGATCATTTCCGGCCGGTGTACGACGCATTCAGCGCGGGCATGGCGCGTACGGCGAAAATCCAACTCCTGTTGGAGTACGCGGAAAGACGGCAGCAGGTGGCGCGCTTGATCGAGTGCGTGGAAGAAATCAACCCCGCGCAGGTGGCGGTCTACCGCGGCCGGCTGCGCGCCGGGAGCGCGGAGACCCCGTCCAATGTGCGCATTGACACAGGGGGCGGCGCGGTGACCCAGGGCGATGTCAACACCGGCGGGGGCGATTTTGTGGGACGCGACCAACATTAGCAAGGT